>Ga0307478_10003709_pt1 | contig 11216 bp, 10 predicted proteins | sample atmos_gasesECM4C_2_FD_203713 | JGI IMG/M metagenome (GOLD analysis project Ga0307478, IMG submission 203713) | Hardwood forest soil microbial communities from Morgan-Monroe State Forest, Indiana, United States - atmos_gasesECM4C_05 | ecosystem: Environmental > Terrestrial > Soil > Temperate...
CTTTCCAGCCCCGCTTCGCAGCCGCCGCCAGCCACCGCGCCGCGGCGTCGCTGCGAGTGAAATAAGCGTAGCAAACACCCGATCCGGCGCGTGCAATGGCCGCCGTCTCGAATGACGCCATAACCTCTCTCACTTGCGTCAGCGTCGACGAAGCCCGCACCACCGCACCCTGCGCGAACTTCTCGAGAAAATGAGGCGTATACTCCTGCAATTGCCGCCAGAATCGAGCCTCATCCTTGCCTTCGAGGACAACGGCGCCGTCGACCGCCACGTCCCGGCGGCAGCGCTCGATAACAGCCGCATTCCCGCTCACACGCACCGCCAGCACGTATCCCTTGTAGCCGAGTTGTGCGGCGGCGATGGGATTCAGCAGATCGATCGCGGTTTGCGGAACCTGTTCTCGCACGGTGTCGTCTCGCGCGGCGATCGCTTCATCCAGCGTTTCGAAGGAAACCAGAAAAGTCGCTTCCGCGGTGGGACGGGGCAACAGCTTGAAATTTGCTACCGCGATGGCCGCAAGCGTGCCGAACGAGCCGATCATGATCTTGCCCATGTCCAGGCCCGCCACGTTCTTCACCACCGTTCCGCCCGACTGCACGAGCTTGCCCTCGAGCGTTGCGAACTTCATGCCGATCACCAGATCGCGCGCGGTCCCGTAGAGCCGCCGCCGTGGGCCACTGCAATTCGCCGCCAGGATTCCGCCAATGGTCGCGCTTTCCGAAAACGGTGGGTCGAGCGGAATCATCTGCCCATTCTGCGCCACCAGGCGGTCGAGATCCGCATAGCGCATGCCGGCCTCCACGCTGATGGTCAAATCGCGCGGCTCGTATTGCAGCACGCGGGTCATGGCAACCGTAGACAGCGAGACGTCGGACGGCTCGATCGCTCCTCCCATCAGACGCTTCGACGACGCGCCCGTGAGCGTGATGGTCCGTTTCCGCGAGGCCGCCGCTGCCAGCGCCTCCGCCAGTTCCTGTGGGCTCTTGGGCGAGACCGCCGCTCCGCGCAACGTCAATTGAGCCGATTTATCCATGTCCGGCACCACTACTTTACGCTGTGCGCGTCTCCTGCGCAAAATCGCCAGTGTTAGCCGCTATCTCATACTCCTCGTCCCAAATAGATGAACTGGGCGATAAACAGCGCCGTCAGCGTGTGTAGACCAGCTAGTTCACCTCGCGGTGCTGGCCGCGTAGAATTTTGCGCAGCGTATAGGCCGTGAAACCGAATGCCAGGCCGTTGGCAATACTGAACGTCAGCGGGATGGCCATCATCGTCAGGAATGCGGGAAGCGCCACCACCGGATCGGTCCAGTGAATCTCAGTAATGGTCGTCATCATGAGGCTCCCCACCACAATCAGCGCCGGCGCCGTGGCTGCTGCCAGAATCGCGCCCACCAGCGGGGCCAGCCACAGCGCGACAAGGAACAGCAACCCGGTCACAATCGCCGTCACCCCCGTTCGTCCTCCTGCCGCGACACCCGCCGAGCTTTCGATGTAGCTGACCACCGTCGACGTTCCCGCAAGCGACCCCGCAATCGTCGCCGAGGCGTCAGCCAGCAGAATTCGGTTGATGCGCGGGATCTCGTGCGCGGCATTGAACAGGCCCGCCTTCTGCCCGACCGCGACCAGCGTCCCCACGTTGTCGAACAAATCAACAAACAAAAACGCGAACACGATTTCGATCAACCCCAGATGCATTGCCGAGCGAACATCGAGCTGGAACGCCGTAGCGCCGATGTCCGCCAGCCGGTAGTTCACCGGTTGCCAGTCGACCAGTCCCGCGGCTATACCCGCGGCCGTCGCCCCCATCACGCCGATCAGAATCGCCGCTTTCACGCGCCTACGCGAGCAACGCGGCCATCAACATCAAGCCGAACAGCGCTAGCGCCGTAGATGGGGTGCGAAGATTCCCCATCGACACCAGCGTCGCCGCTGATGGCACAATGATGCCCGCGCTGCGAAATCCAATCAGCGCGATAAATAGCCCTACGCCTGCTGCCACCGCTGCGTACAACTCGTGCGGAATCGCCGAAACGATGAGCCGCGCACACCTATTACCGTGAGCACCAGGAACGTCACGCCCGAAAGGAACACAGCGCCCAGCGCAACCTGCCACGTCACGCCCATGCCCTTTACCACCGGGTAAGTGAAGTAGGCGTTGAGACCCATGCCGGGCTCGAGCGCCAGCGGATAGCGTGCCAATGCGCCCATGAGGATGCTGCCGAACGCCGCCGAAAGACACGTAGCCGCGGTTACGGCCGCCAGCGGCATGCCCGCCTCGTGCAGGATCGACGGATTCACGAACACTATATACGCCATGGTCATGAAGGTTGTCCCGCCGGGCAGAAGCTCGGTCCGCCAGTTCGTTCCCAGCCGCTGAAATTCAAAGTAGCGCTCGAATCGGCCCCTCAGCGCGTAGATCATGAGAGCAGAACTTCCACCTCCACCGCCAATGCCAGAAGCGCGCTGTCCCGTCCGCTTTCCGAAACCAGTTGTAGACCCAGCGGTAATCCAAGAACGGGCATGGGAATCGAGATTGCTGGAACGCCGAGAGCGGTCCACGGCAGATTCATGATCGGGTCGCCCGTGGATGCGAGGCCTGCTGGAGCGGCGCCGGGCGCCGACGGCGTGACCAGCACCAGATATTCGCGCAGCAGGCTGCTCATCTCACGCTTCACGCCGGCCACCGTTGCGAGCGCCGCGAGATATTCGAGCTCTCGAATGCGCAGCCCTTCCTCAACCAGTTGCGCCACCTTCTCTCCGATCGCGCGCCCGTGCTTGCGCCACCGGGCTTCGTGCGTCCTTGCGCCTTCATAGCAGTTGATCAGCTTAACAGCCGGCGCGAGATCCGCGAAGCTTTCCGGCAGTTCGACAATCTGGAACGCGAAGTCCGCACTGAGCCGCTCCACGGTGCGCCGGAACGCCGCTTCCATGGCAGGCTCGACCGGAGGCATGAGCGATGGCACGGCGAGGCCGCGCAACGGCGGTCGTGCCGCATGGCCCATGCGCGTCCACAGCAATTGCATATCGTCAGCGGTTTGCGTGAACAGGCCCGCTGTGTCCAGCGATGGTGCGAACGGTAAGACTCCCGCAAGCGGCAGCAGCCCGGCACTCGGCTTGAACCCCACCACGCCGCAAAAGGAGGCCGGTCGCAGCACCGAACCCAGCGTTTGCGTGCCCAACGCGAATGGCACCATGCCCGCTGCCACCGCCACCGCCGAGCCGCTCGAACTGCCCCCCGGCGAGTGCAGCGTATTATGCGGATTCCGCGTTGGCGCCGGATCGAAGGAGGCAAACGCGGTCGTCTGTGTTTTTCCTACCAGCACTGCGCCGCGCTCCCGAAGCGCCGTCACTAAAGCAGCATCGTCCGATCCTTTACGACCCGCGTAGATCGCCGAACCGTACTCCGTCGCCATGTACCGCGTTTCGAAAATATCCTTTGCGCCGAACGGAATTCCGCTGAGTGGCCCGCTACCCAGCGCCTCTTGCGGCGATATCTCGACCCAGGCGCGCAACTGCGCATCGCCTTCCGCGATGCGTTTCAGGCACAGCTCCAGCAGTTCGCGAGGCGTCCGGCTCCGTGCTTCGAGCCATTCGACAAACTGCCTCAGCAGACCCCGTCTGGCGCTCGCCGGCCGGTCCGCGTGCATCTTCACTCCATCGCCGGCAGCCATATCCTCATATAATGTAGTTCCGAATGATGCGATATTCCTACTGGCTTTCTCTTTTGTTGGCCGCGCCGCTTTGCGCGCAGGTCGGTATCGAGCGTACCGAAGGCCGCATATCCGTGACCATCGGCGGCAAGCCGTTCACCTCGCTATTCTGCGGACCCGAAACGGCAAAGCCCTATCTTCATCCGCTGCGCTCGGCGTCGGGCGCCATCGTCACGCGCCACTATCCCATGGAAAATGTGCCTGGCGAAACGCGTGATCATCCGCACCAGCGCGGCCTGTGGTTCAGCCATGGCAATGTCAACGGGTTCGATTTCTGGGCCAACGAACCATCCCAGCACGATGGTAAGAATGCCCGGATCGTGCTCAAGAGCGTCGGCCGCGCCGCCGGCGGCCAACAGTCCGGAACCATCGAGGCGGCGTTTGACTGGCTCGATCCGCAAGGCGGCGCGCTGCTCGCCGAATCGCGCAAGATGACGTTCTATGCCCATCCGGCGAACCGTGTCACGGACTTCGACATCACGCTCACGCCCCTCAAGAAAGTGACCTTCGGCGACACCAAGGAGGGCACATTCGCGATTCGCCTCGCCGCCGCGCTCGAAGAGCCCACTAAAGACTCGCTGCCCGCTCCAAAACGCACCGGCCTGATGGTCGACTCAGAGGGCGGCCGCGGCGAAAAGCAGGTCTGGGGTCACCGTGCCAGTTGGGTAGATTACTTCGGCGAGATCGATGGCGAGAAGCTCGGCATCGCCATCTTGGACCATCCCTCGAACCCGCGCCATCCTACCTACTGGCACTCGCGCAGCTACGGCCTGTTCGCCGCCAATATTTTTGGCTGCCACGATTTTTTGAATGATAAGACTGCCGACGGTAGCATGACCCTCGAGCCCGGTCGATCCATCCGCTTCCGGTATCGCGTGATCATCCACCCCGGCGATTACATGAGCGCCCGGATTGCAGCCGAATTCGCCAGGTTCGCCGGCGAGTAGCGCCAGAAAATGTCTTACGATCCGGCAGTCAGCACTCTCGATTCTTCCAGTAGTTTGTTCAGCGCATCCGCCATGGCGTCGGTCCGGAATGGTTTTTGAAGGAAAGCGCAGTCATCGTATATGTCCCGCCGCCAGTCGCACTCTCCGGGGGATCTGTCGGTCAGGAACAGCACGCGAATCTGCGGGCACAGTCGCCGCAACCGCTCCACTACGTCTTCGGATCCGTTGCCTCTAACTGCTTTTGTGACTGCCAGATGAATCGGCCCGTAATGATCCCGGCAAACCCTGAAAGCTTCCATTTGAGTGCTTGCCTCGATCACCGTATAGCCGAACGATCGCAGGATCATTGCCTGCGCGATGAGATGGGCGGAATCGTGTTCTATCAGGAGGACCGTTCGCATAAAGACCCCCCTCTTGTCAGCCCTTCAAATGGGCTGCCAAGCGGCGCTTAGGAAAAACCTTACACCCGTACCGGCCCTCTCGTCAAGTGGTGAATTGTGCGGTTTAAGCCGTCTTTTTCAATCGCCGCCCTGTCACCGCGTTCATACCCTTGCGCTTGGCCAGCGCCCACCGCCTCTTGGCCGCGAGCGAAATGTTTCGTCTTCCCTCAGTCGAGAGGCGTTTCGCTGCGGTCTGCGGTTTCTTGGTGGCTCTTGGGGATTCCTGTCTCCCTACTGTCTTCTTCGCCTGCACGATTGAGGTCTTGGCCGAGTCCAGCAGCTCTCGCAGCCCATTGCTGCTCTCCGAAAACTGGTTGATTACATTGGATAGGATCGACTCAACCTTGTTCAACCTCTTGATGGCTTTCTTGGCTTTCATTGTGGCTCCTCGCAAACTGTCCATATTACATTACTGTGACGGTTGCAGGGCGTGCCGTGAAGCTTATTTTCGAAATGAGTCAATCCTGAGTCACTCGATGACTGCTCTTGACCCAGCCGACTCTGTGGGGCGGCTCCCCTGAGCCGTGCGGGCCCCCTTAACCCGCCGCAGAACCAGCGAGACTACCGGGCCCCGCTTTCGTAGGAGTACCCTATCTTGAAGGAGGGAACCATTGATGGAAAGACGTGAATTTCTCGCTGGCCTTGCGGCGATGCAATTGACAGCTTCGCTCCAGGCCGCGAGTCCGGACGGTATGATCTATCGCAAACTCGGCTCGACCGGCGAACAAGTATCCGCCGTCGGGCTCGGCGGCTACCATGCCGGTGTGCCCCAGGACGAGAACGAGTGCATCCGCATTATCCGCAGCGCCGTCGATCGCGGCATGAATTTCCTCGATAACTCCTGCGACTATCACGAGGGAAAGAGCGAAATCGTCATGGGCAAGGCGCTCCGCGATGGTTACCGCCAGCGCGTCTTTCTGATGACCAAGTTCAACGGCCGCACGCGCGAGGCCGCCGCCCGCAATATCGAGGAATCCCTCCGCCGCCTGCAGGTCGATGTCATCGATCTGATCCAGTTTCACGAAAACATCCGCCTCGAAGATCCCGATCGCTACTTCGCCCCCGGCGGCGCTCACGAAGCCGTCATGGCAGCCAAGCAGGCGGGCAAAGTTCGCTATGTCGGTTTCACCGGCCATAAGGATCCGCTCGTGCATCTCCGCATGCTGGATCTCGCCGCCCAACATAAGTTCCATTTCGATTCCTGCCAGATGCCACTGAACGTGCTCGACTACCACTTCCGCAGCTTCGCGCACAACGTCGTTCCTCGCCTGGTGAAGGAAGGCACGGCCGCGTTAGGCATGAAACCGATGGCGTTCGGTAATGTGCTCAAGGCAGGCGTGGCCACGCCCATCGAGTGCCTGCATTACGCGCTCAATTTGCCAACCTCTGTGGTCATCACCGGTTGTGACTCGATAGAGCGCCTGGATCAGGCCTTCGAAGCCGCCCGCACCTTCAAGCCTTTCTCGCCGTCCGAGCTCGCCTCACTCGTCGCTAAAACCAGGGACGCGGCCCTGAGCGGCGTGTATGAGCCCTTCAAGACCACCGCGCAATTCGACGGTACTGCCCAGCACCCCGAGTGGATGGTCTGATCCGCCGCATCGGCCTGATCTCCGACACGCACGGCCTGCTGCGCGAGGAAGCCGTGCGCGCGCTCCAGGGGTCCGACCTGATCATTCACGCCGGCGATGCCGGTAGGCCTGAAATTATTGCCACCCTCGAAGCTTTGGCCCCCGTCGTCGTCGTTCGGGGCAATATCGACGCCGGAGCTTGGGCGCAAGCCTTGCCTCTAACTGCGGTCGCCGAAGCCGGCCCCGTCCTCCTCTATGTGCTCCACGATATCCACCAGCTCGATCTAGATCCCGCCGTGGCCGGATTCCACATCGTGGTCAGCGGGCACTCCCACCAGCCATCTCGCACTGAACGCTCCGGAGTCCTTTATATCAACCCCGGCAGCGCAGGCCCCCGGCGTTTTCGCCTGCCGGTCACCGTCGCACGCCTCAGCCTGAATGAGTCGCCTTGGAAAGTGGATTTCGTGCATCTCCAACCGGAGCCCGGATAGTAGCCTGTCCCGGTCATTTCGACATCGGGGGACCGCTCCGTCACCGTCGCGGCTTAGCTCAAACTTTGCCGAGCCGCGCGTGTGAGCAAGCGAGGTGCTAAACAAATCACTGGGACGGTCCGGCTAGTACACCTGCTGCAACACCCGGCGCTACCAAATCCTGCATGCTTGGATGGAAGCCATCGGGTCGCCCTCTTTGCAGCCGAACGCTTGCTGGAACTCTTTCATGTTCTCAACTACGCCGTTGACGCGGAACTGGCCCGGTGAATGAGGGTCGGTCATGGCCCGGACGCGTGCACTGGCATCGGTCACGTTCTCGCACCATATCTGTCCGTAGCCGAGGAAGAATTGCTGCTCCGGAGTAAAGCCGTCCAGCTTAATATCCGGCATCGTCTTGTCGGCCAGATCGCGCATTAGGGCCATGTACGCGAGGTGGATTCCACCGTTATCCGCTGCATTTTCGCCGAGGGTCAACTTTCCCTTCAGCCGGACTCCGTCGACTGGGCTGAAGGTGTCGTATTCGTTCACGATACATTCGGCACGCTTCTCGAAGTTTCCGGTGTCTTCCGGGGTCCACCAATCTCGCAGGTTGCCTGCGGCGTCGTACTTGCGTCCCTGATCGTCGAACCCATGCGTCAGTTCGTGCCCGACGACGACTCCGATCGCGCCAAGGTTCACGGCCTCGTCTGCTGCCGGATTGTAATAAGGGGGTTGCAAAATACCTGCGGGAAAGTTGATGTTATTCTGCGCCGGATTGTAATAGGCGTTGACCGTGGGAGGCGTCATGCCCCACTCGCCCTTGTCCACAGGGTTGCCGATCTTATTCAGATTGCGACGGACCTCGAAAGCAGCAGCCCGCTCGTGGTCGCCCAGATAATCATCGCGCCGGATAACGACGCTCGAGTAGTCGCGCCACTTTTCGGGATAACCGATCTTGTTCGTAACGGCGGCCAATTTGGCGTAGGCTTGCCGCTTGGTCGCGTCCGACATCCACGTTGCGCTTTCGATATCTTGCTTCATGGATTTCTCGATCTCGCCGACTAACTGAAGGGCCTTGGCCTTAGCCGGGCCACCGAACGCGACTTGTACGAACTTCTGGCCCAGTGCTTCACCCAGCGAACTATCGGTGGCACGCACGCACCTTTTCCACCGCGGCGCCAGTTCCTGCTGACCGTTGAGAGTTTTGCCGAAAAACTGAAAGTTTTCCTCGATGAAGGGTTGCGGCAGGGCGCTCACCGAGCTGAGCAGCAGCCGCCACGTCAGGTAGGTCTTGAGGTCGTCCAAGCTGGTCTCGCCGATTATGCCGTTAAGCTTCTTGAAGAAATCGGGATTCCCTACGTTGATCTTGGTAAAGGCCGGCATGTCTCCATCCGCGATGAAGCTGGTCCACTGGAAGTCCGGGGTGAGCGCGGGAAGATCCTTCGTCGTAATCGGGTGGTCGCGCGGCTCGGGGTTGCGGCGCAGGACGCGGTCCATGGAGGCCCCGGCAAGGGCAGTTTCGAACTTGAGCACCGCGCCCGCTTTGGCTTTCGAGTCCCACGTGGTCTTCAGCGATTTGGCGAGCAGTTCGAACATATTGGCGACGTGCTGCTCGTAGTTTTTGCGAAGGTCGGCCGATCGCTGGTCCGTCTTCAAGTAGTAGTCCCGATCGGGAAGGCTGATGCCGCCCTGGTCGATATTGGCGATGTTGATGCTGGCGTCTTTGAAATCGGCGGTGGCGACGAAGGTGAAAACGCCGTTCACCCCAATAAGTTTCAGCTTGGCCAGCTCGGCGGCGAGCTGCTCTTTGGACCCCAGGTTCTTGATGCTGTCCAGGGTGGGTTGGATAGGCTCGACGCCTTTTCGATCGATACCCTTTTCGTCCATGCAGGCGGCGTAAAAGTCGCCGATCTTCTGGTCGATGACCGGCCGATTGGGCGAATCCTTCGCCGCCCTCTCGAGGATCTCGCGTTCGATCTTCAGGTTCCGCTCGGCGAGTTCATTGAAGCGGCTTCAGCGCGATTGATCCGGCGGGATGGGATTCTTTGCCCGCCAGATCCCGCACGCGTACTGATAAAAGTTAGTGCACGGGCTGACGTTGGTGTCCATGGCGCCAAGATCTAGGCCGGACTTGCCGGGTTCCGGCTCATAGGCCGGGATCTGAGCGAGCGCGGTGAGAGACAGCAAGGTCAACAGGGCGGAAGCGAGTAAGCCCGGCTGCATAATGAGGTCTATTATGACACTCGATTTCAGGCCCCGGAGCGCGGCAATCGTGTCGCGATCGTCCGTAACAGTACCGTCGTCGCTACGTGTTGGAAGCGTTGTGGCGCGCGCGTTGCGCTACACGCCGCCGGCGCCCGCTGACCGGCCAGCCGTCGTCCTCACCGCCGGTGCGACATACGTTGCTCCCAGAACTTCCTCCACCCGTCGCAGGAGTCGAGCCGGTGTGAAAGGCTTGGCGAGAAATGCATCGTCTGGGTCCAGCCATCCATTTCCCACCAGATGTTCCTTTGTATAACCGGAAATGAACAGCACTCGCAGGTGCGGACAAAGCGCGGTGAGTCGGACCGCAATCGCGCGTCCTGGCCGCTCGTCTATACAGACGTCCGCCACCAGGATGTCGATATGCCCATTTCGCTGCTGGATCGCCGATTCGGCTGCTTGTTCCGTGCCGGCCTCCAAAATGCGATACGCGCCATCGGCGCGAAGAACAAGTCCCAACATTTGCAGCACTGTGGGATTGTCATCAAGGATTAGAATTGTCGTCACGGGTGGCGATCCGTGCCTCCATTTCCCGTTCCCGGCTCGTTGCCGCGAACTAAGTTGTATTAGCTATATCACAGCGACGAGGTGAATTCTATAGGAAATAACGCTATTTGTTTATTAATTATCAGTAATTATTGGTTGATAGTGAAAAAACTCTTTAGGATGTGATTTTTCTTACTATTTCTCGTGCCTGCTGGCGCCGCACCGCTCCTTTCCGCGGGTCCTCTAACGCCATAATTCAAATCACAGTTGCCTCAGCCCCCACCGCACGCTAGTATCACTCAAGATACCCAAAGTTTTTGTTGGTGGCCGGCTCTTTTGTCGAGAAAAGCATCCTCGGGCCGCAACCACGATATTGGGCTTGATCGCAGGAGGCCCTGCTCCATGAGACGTGGACTCATTTTCGCTCTGCTCGGGCTGGCTTCGGCCGCCCTCATCCCGGCGCAGGCGCCCAGGCAGAAGATCACCCGCGCCGCTGACGTTCCCCAATTCAGCTATCCCATCAGCGGCAAAATCGAAGACCTTCTGCACTCCGATGAAGCCTTTGCCAAACTGACGGCGCAAATCCGCCACGATATCGAGTCTGTCCTGGCGAATTACGACATCGAGGAAGCTGCCACCAAACGCCGTCTTATCGGCACCATCGCGCGCCTCGATATGCTCGAAGGCAAGGACCAGGATGCCCTTCGCCGCCTCGATGAGGTCCGCGCGCTCGAAGACAAGCCTGCCCAGAAACTGATCAGCGGCCTCACGCTGCGCGCGATGCTAGAAGCACGGGCCACCTATAAGGACCGCACCTCGCCCGAGTACCGCCGCGAGGTCTACAAGCTCATCCGCCAGAGCCTCGATGCGCTTCCCTTTGAAGTCGTCCAGAACGATATCAAGGGAGCCAAGGCCGGCTACGAGCTGCTCAGCGAGGGTGTCCTCGTCGGCCAGTTGCGTGCCGTTTTTGATCCCGTCGTGCAGAAAACCGGTGCATTAAGCGGCGATCTCGCCGATCAGTTGCCTGCCATCAAGGTGACCCTCGCCGACGTGGCCCCGCTCAAAGACTCCCTGGTCGAGGCTTTTGGCTCCTATCTCTCCGCGCATCGCGAGGAGAAGCCCGATATCTGGGCAGCCCGCGCCGTGCGCCTCGAGCCGGGCAAGAGTTACACGCCCGTCAACATCGCCGTGTGGGATAGCGGTGTCGATACCGCCATCTTCAAAGATCGGCTTATCCGCGAGAAAGACGGCAAGCCCGCCCTCATTGCATACGACATCGAGGCGCGCAAGACCACGGGCGAACTGTATCCCATTCCTGCCGAGCGCGCGAA
>Ga0307478_10003710_pt1 | contig 11215 bp, 6 predicted proteins | sample atmos_gasesECM4C_2_FD_203713 | JGI IMG/M metagenome (GOLD analysis project Ga0307478, IMG submission 203713) | Hardwood forest soil microbial communities from Morgan-Monroe State Forest, Indiana, United States - atmos_gasesECM4C_05 | ecosystem: Environmental > Terrestrial > Soil > Temperate...
TGAGTTACGCTAACGAGACGCAGCAATTTGGTGCGATCAATTGGTTTGTGGAGGAAAAAACTGACACCAGCCTGGAAAGCCTTTGCCATTAGTCCATGCTGAGTCTCTCCAGTCACAATGATTACAGGTGTGACCCGATTTAAGCGATTGCTGCGTATCTGTCTTGTTAATTCGATCCCGTCCGGCGCAGGCATCCGTAGATCGAGAAAGACTGCACTGAACTTCTCCGTATTGATGCGAGTTGCTGCCTCTGCGCTGTCCGTTATCGCCTCTACTTCTAAATCGGCTGAGGTCAAAACCTCGCAAATGAATTCGCAGAGACGGGGGTCATCCTCCACAACTAAGATTCGTGTTCGCACGTTTACGCTTTTGATTTAACGGACCGCCGAGACTTGCACCATGGCCTCCAGTTCGTCTACCAGCGCACCATCCCACCAACCCTTCTTTACTTCCTCGCGCATGAGAGCAAAAGCGCGGTCAGGTCTAAGCGCTTTGCGATAAGGACGATCCGTGGTGAGGGCGTCGTATATATCCGCTGTCTGGAGAATCCGTGCCGTCAATGGGATTGCGTTCCCTTTCAATCCATCTGGATACCCACTGCCGTCCATCTTCTCGTGGTGGTGGCGAATAATAGGCAGAACAGATCGAAACGACTTTAACGGCGAGCAGATACCGGCCCCGACAACCGTGTGCCGCTCCATGACCTTCCGCTCCTCGGGCGTCAGAGGCCCTGGCTTCAGAAGAATCTGATCCGGTACCGCTACTTTCCCAATGTCATGAATCACGCCGCCACGGCGCAGAGCAATGCGCTCTTCCTCGCTGAGCCTGAGGCGTTTCGCCAGCGCCTCCGAAGACTCGGAGAGGCGGTCACAATGTCCCTCGGTATACGGGTCTTTCGCTTCAATGCTGAGGGCCAGAGCGAAAAGCACGTTCTCCGCATGTTCCAGTTCATCAGTGAATTGCTTGATCTTCAATAACGAGCGCACGCGAGCAAGCAGTTCTTCCTTATTCACGGGCTTGTTAAGGAAATCGTCCGCGCCGGATTCGATCCCTTGCATGCGATCCTCGCTCGCCGTCAGGCTGGTGACCAGCACTACCGGAATCAAGCGAGTGTCCGGGTTTGACTTCAAGGCGCGGCAGACGGCAAAGCCCGAGCGGCCTGGCATCATAACGTCCGACAGGACCAGATCGACTTCGCCCTCTTCCACAAGCTGCAAGGCTTCATCGCCGTCCTCGGCATGCACGATTCGATAATGCTCTGCTTCTAGAACTTCTGTTAAGAGGACCCGATTGGCCTCATTGTCATCGGCTATGAGGATCGTTGGAACCCGGTCCTTGGTGTTCGGCACGGTTCTTCTCCTGCACCCGGAGCTTGCGCCAAGATTGGTTGAGTCAGTCGACTAATTATTCCCCAACAGCCGTCTCGCAGCCCTCGTACACAAGCTTCGTGTTCCTATCTGGGTAAGTACCGATTAGATAAAGCAGTTCTCGCGGGACGAGGGCGAATGCCGCCGCTGCTATAGCATTGACGCCGGGCTTACTTCTCTCCGGGGCGAGGTATCGCTTTCTTACCCAGCGGGGCTGTTCAAAAACGACCTCTTCTTTTGTCGAAGGACGGCAAAATCATGCGATGGAAAATGGAAAGGCACGTCATTCTTTGGGGCTTCGTGGGGGCTTTGGCTATTCTCGCCTTCGCTGGATGGGAATCCCACCGAGATACGGTCCGAGTAGCTGAGGCTGCTAATGCCCGGAAGCATAGCTATGAAGTCCAAAGGATGCTTGACGAGACAGCCGCCCGGCTCGTGGATGCGGAGACTGGGCAGAGAGGCTATCTTCTCACCGGAAATGAGGCCTACCTTGAGCCATATCGAGGAGCAATAAGAAACCTCGACCGGACAATGGACCAACTGAAGGAACTCACGTCGGATGAGCCAAATCAGCGGAAGCACATAAAAGCTCTTGAACCGCTCGTAGAAAAGAAATTGGCAGAGCTTCAAACCACAATCGATCTTCGCAGAAACAAGGGACTGGCAGCCGCAAACGTGGTGGTCTTAGGGGGTTCAGGCAAGCAATGGATGGATCAAATTCGCGGGGTGCTTGCGGAGATGGTATCCGAAGAAAGTGACCTCCGCGATATCCGTATGCAGGAAATGAACACAGCACTAGCCGCTGCCGAGCGCACAGTGATTGGCGGCAGCATCCTAAGCGCATTGCTGCTTTCGCTGGTCTTCGCGGTCCTGATCCGCGAATTGTCCGAACGGAAACGTACACAAGAAGCCTTGGCGAAGCGTGAAAAGTGGCTCTCAACAACACTCAGCAGTATCGGCGACGCGGTAATCGCCACTGACATGAACGGTGCCGTAACATTCATGAATTCCGTCGCCCAGTCACTCACAGGTTGGAGCCTGGAAGAGGCCCAAGGCAAGTCGATGGACTTGGTGTTCGACATCGTGAATAAGGAAAACCGGCGTCCCGTGGAAAATCCTGTCAAGAAGGTGTTTCGTGAGGGAAAGATAGTGGGTCTTGCCGACCACACGCTCCTAATCTCCAAGAACGGTAAAGAGTTTGAAATTGAGGACAGTGCGGCACCGATTGTCACGGACACGGGAGATAGCATTGGGGTCGTACTCGTCTTCCGGGACATCACGGACCTCAAGCACGCCCGCGAAGAGGCGGACAGGTATTTCACGCTCTCGCTCGACTTGCTCTGTATTGCGGGTTCCGATGGATACTTCAAGCGGCTTAATCCTGCATGGGAAAAGACGCTCGGATACACCGTGGAAGAACTCCTGGCAAAACCCTTCCTGGAATTTGTTCATCCCGATGACCGGTCGAAAACCATTCAAGAAAGCGAGAAGTTGGGGAAAGGGCAGGACACCGTTTCCTTTGAGAATCGTTATCAGTGCAAGGACGGTTCCTACAGATCGCTCATGTGGAGTGCGACCCCGTTCGTGGAGCAGCAAGTGATCTACGCAGTGGCACGCGATGTCACCGAAGTCAAACGGACACAAGAAGCTCTCGTCTCAGCAAAGGAAGAGGCGGAACGTGCCAGCAAGTTCAAAGACCAGTTCTTGTCGACGATGAGCCATGAACTCCGCACACCGCTCAATGCGATTCTGGGATTCTCGGAACTACTCACCGACAAACGCTACGGCGAAATGAACGAACGCCAGTCCCGTTACGTCAACCACATCAACACTAGTGGAAAGCACTTGCTGAAATTAATCAGCGACATCCTGGACCTTTCCAAGATCGAAGCAGGGAGAATGGAGATCGTCCGGGAAGATATGGCCGTCGATTTCGTTTGTTCAGAAGTGCTCAGCGCCGTGCAGCCCCTCGTAGACAAGAAATCGCAGGCGTTAGTTCGCCACGTTGATCCCGACCTGTGCGTTCGCGCAGACCCCACGAGATTCAAACAGATCCTCATGAATCTGATTGGCAATGCGATTAAGTTCACTCCCGAGCATGGCCGGATCGAATTGACTGCATGCTCGATGGACGGCCAAGTGATTGTAGAAGTGCGCGACAACGGGCCCGGCATTCCGGTCGAAGATCAGAAGCGCATCTTTGAGGCCTTCTATCGGCGGACAGAAGCAGGCAAAGCGGTCGAGGGAACCGGCCTGGGATTAGCGATCACTGAGCGCCTTGTCCAAATGCACGGAAGCCACCTGGAGATCGACAGCAAGCCTGGTCAAGGTACGTGCTTCCACTTCTCGTTACCCCTGGTGACGAACCCTCCAACCCAATCCGTTCGGATACAGACTGCCAGGCCAGACATTCGCCGAGCCCCGAGAATTTTTGTCATCGAAGATGATCCGGCATCGGCGCACCTTATCGAATCTCAACTTTTGTCTTCGGGTTACGAAGCCATTCGTTGTGAACAGCCCCGGCAGGCCAGGGAATTGGCCGCTAAGCTCCAACCAGATGCAATTACCTTAGACCTCCTAATGAAACCTGTTCATGGGTTTGAAGTTCTCCTGGAACTGAAGAACGACCCGCGCACAGCCAAGATTCCCGTCATCGTGGTAACCATCGTGGACCAACCGGCAATTGGAACCGTCCTGGGTGCCGACGAATATCTAGTTAAGCCTGTAGACAAGTCGGCCTTGCTTGCTGCCCTCGAACGCTGCCTCACGCGTCGTGCAGATCCCCGGCCGTCGCGCTCCATCTTGGTCGTTGAAGACGATGCCCCTACTCGCGAGGTGATCTCGGAAGTGCTGAATCGGGAAGGATATACCGTAGTGGCTGTGGCTGATGGCGCGGAGGCGAGGGCACAGGTCACTAAGTCTGTCCCTGAACTCGTAATTCTCGATTTGCTGCTGCCGAAAGTAAGTGGGTTTGAACTTCTCTCGGAATGGCGGGCGAACCCCCGCACTTCCGATCTCAGCGTATTTGTGCTGACGAGCAAGGACCTAAGCAAGGACGAAGAAAAGTATCTCCGCAAGAATTCGGAACACCTATATCGAAAGCAACAGCCTTGGCAGGAAGAACTGATTAACCAAGTACGGCGGGTGGTTGCCGAACCTCAACTAGAGAAGGCATGAAGCCCCGCATCCTCGTGGTTGAAGACAACCCGCTCAACCGCGAACTCCTTTGTGACTGGCTTGAAACGGAAGGCTACGAGGTCGCCTCTACAGCGGACTTGAAAGTCGCATTCGAGTTGGTCCGCAGCCAAAAGCCCCAGGCAGTGTTACTCGACATCCAGGTAGGCGCTGACGACGGACTAGTGCTAGCGACTTGGATTCGCGAGGAGCCGAACTTTAGAGAGATTCCAGTGATTGCCGTGACCGCGCACGCGATGGCAGACGAACGGAAACGCATTCTCGAAGGTGGCTGTAATGCCTGTCTTTCTAAGCCCATTGACTTCGTGGCTCTACAAAAGCAGTTGCATATATTTCTGCACCGTTCACAACGGACCATTTAGGCATGGGGAGGTTGCTCCGATAACGATCGCCCGTGCTCTCGACGCTCAAACATCTCCTTGCGACCGCGTTTCTGCGTATAGTCAGGATTCAAAACCTTGAACCACGTCACAGGAGTCGCAGCATACGGGCCGAGTCGATGCTTCGCCACGATGCCTTCGCAATCGCGCTCGCACACCGCCCGAAATAACTCCACGCCGTTACGTTCGACGTAATCCGCATACAGTAGGGCCTCATTCCGGCCTGCCAGAATCAGCCGTCGCAGCCGTCGCTTGTGCGGTTGGGATCATCCCAGTCACTTTTGCAGGTTTCGGCCTGATCAAATGTCATTGTGTGGTGACTCCCTTGGACAATTGTATGGATACACGCCCACTTTGCCTACTCGCCTATTCCATGCCCCCCTGCTCTTTCCAGCGCTTCGACAGCCAGGCGCAAACATTCACCCCAGGCGTCACAGGGGGGTGGTCCCTTTTTCGCGGTCGTATCCGCTATCCCATCAAGTGCTTGGCGGGGAGTATACTGTGCGGAAAAATAAGCTACACCTACCCTGGGGCGAAAACGTTTTTTTCGGGGGACCAAAAAATACGATGCCAAATTTAGAGAGAGTGAAAAAAGTCGCAAAAGTCGCGAATTTTTGTAGGGTCGCCAGAAATTTCCCACTCAACTCCCTAATACCCTCGCTGCGACACCGGTGACGGTCTACTCTCACCAAATGGCTTGATGGAACTTACGAAGACCGTATCCGGTGTTACTCTAAGAAGCCAGTTGCGAATACTACTAGTAGAAGACGAACGAAAGGTCGCAAAGGCTCTGCAGGACGGGCTTGAGGCCGAATCGTACTCGATCGCGGTTGCTCATACGGGAGAGGAAGGTTTTCTGCGAGTGACTTCGGAGCCGTTCGACCTTGCTGTGCTTGACGTGATGCTTCCCGGCCGGAGCGGAATCGAGATGCTCTCGGCGATGAGGAGTCAAGGAATCAAAATCCCAGTACTTCTGTTGACTGCGAAAGATACCCTTGCCGATCGCGTGTTGGGACTAGATGCAGGAGCAGACGATTATTTGGTGAAACCCTTTGCGTTCCCGGAGCTCTCTGCGCGCATTCGTGCCCTTCTGCGTCGCGGAAGATCAGAGTCAATATCGGCCTTGCAAGTCGATGACCTGCGAATGGATCTGGTGGGCCATACGGTGACTCGCGGAGCGCGGAGACTCGAATTAACTGCCAAGGAATTCGAATTGCTCGAATACCTTCTTCGCCATCAAGGGCACGTGGTTTCGCGCGAGATGCTCGCACGGGACGTCTGGAAAGTAGCCGGAAGGTATAGTCCGTTGGATAATGTGATCGATGTGCATATGGGGCGGTTGCGCAGGAAGGTGGATAACGGACTCTCTCGGAAATTGATTCAGACGGTGCGAGGCGTCGGATTTGTAATAAAGTCAGGTACGTCACAATGAAACTCCGGCCGTTGAACGTACGAGCACGGCTCACGCTCTGGTACCTCGCGGTACTTGCTGCCGCGTTGCTGATTTACGGCGCCAGCACGTCACTTTTCCTGGTGTTCCAGTTGCGCAATCAGCTGGATCATCGTGCGATCGAAGATTTGGAAACAATCAAGGGCCTGCTTAGTTTCACTTCGGACGGAAAACTCCTGTTTCACAGCAACTACCAGGATCAATCCTATCCGACGAAAATGCTGGACCCGCTTATCGAGGTCTTGGCTCCCGACGGAACTCTGCTCTATCGAAACGAGTTGCTCGGAACTCGTTCTTTGGGTGGTTCGCTGCAGCCGGGAGACACGTCCGGATCTTATACCATGCGCTCCATTCGTCTCTCGGATGGGATGCTGGTTCGTTTGGTCAGCAGGCAATACATCCTTGAGGGCCGCCCTAGATTGATTCGGCTCGGACTCAGCGAAGAATCCTTATGGCAGCGTTTCCGGGAAGTTATCGTCGGCCTCCTACTAGGTTTGCCGATCGTGCTCGTTTTTGCCGGTGTCGGTGGCTATTTCCTAGCGAGGCACGCACTGAGCCCGATTGGGCGAATGGCACGCCGAGTTCATGAAATCAACGCAGAGCGTCTGAATGCAAGGCTGGATATTGAACATCCACACGACGAACTTGGGTTTCTCGGGAGCGCATTCAATGAGACTCTAGCGCGGCTAGAGCGTTCGTTTGAGCAACTGCGGCGATTCACGGCGGATGCCTCGCATGAATTACGGACGCCTCTCACCGCGATTCGCAGTGTCGGTGAGGTGGGACTTCAGAAGTCCGGCGCCGCAGAGGATTATCGAGAAGTGATCGCGAGCATGCTCGAGGAATCAGCGCGCCTTACTCGTCTTGTCGATAGCCTTCTAACGATCGCTCGCGCGGATTCGGGGCAAATCCAGCTGGAAAAGACAACCGTCCCCCTCGTCCCCCTCGTGCGGGATGTGACCTCTCTTCTCGACGTTTTGGCCGAGGAGAAGGGCCAAAAAGTATCTGTCGCCGGGGATGACACTATACAGGTGCAAGGCGACGGCGCAATTCTCCGCCAAGTTCTAACGAATCTGCTCGATAACGCCATCAAATATTCATATTCCGGTAGCCACATTTCGCTTCGCGTCTCTCGCTTCGGCGATGAAGCTGTAGCTATCGAAGTGGAGGATGACGGCCCGGGTATTCCCCCGGAGCACCGCGACAAAGTATTTGATCGATTCTATCGAATTGATAAAGGACGCTCACGTGACACGGGCGGCGCCGGCTTGGGTTTAGCAATTGCGAAGTGGGGGGCCGAAGCGCATGGCGGCCATCTCCGGCTGTTTTGTCCAAACGGCACCGGCTGTACCTTCCGCTTAATATTGCCACAGTCGCGTGCGACGGATGGACAGCACTCATCTGCAACGATGACACCTCCATCGGAGTCCGCTCAGCAACATACATCCGTCGCAACCCTTAAGGCGTCCTCTCCTATAAACTGATCCTTCTCCAACCCTGAAGAAATCGTCAGACAATATTCAGAAACTCTTCAGTGGAGTCTCGCCCCGCTCTCCCCCATAAGTAGTTAGTTTGCGTATGGGTTTCACTGTCCCTATGCATGGAAGGTAGAACTGTGACCACAGGCTTCCGAAGAATGGCTCTCAACGCCATTGCGGTTTTGTTGTTTGTTGGTCTTTCTCTGCCTACGCGCGGACAGACAAACCCCACAACGCCGAGAACTTTCTCTTTAGAAGATGCATTGAACTATGCTTTGCAAAACTACCCTGCGGTCCGTGCGTCTCTTGAACAGGTGAACGCGGCGCATGCGGGCACAAGATTCGCACATGCTCAGTATCTTCCTTCGCTAACTGGGGTGTATGAAGACAGCAGGGCGACACAGAATCAAGTTGCCGGCATCTGGTTGCCGACACCGATCACACCAACCGTGGAAGGACCCATTGCCGGTTCCAGTGGACAGAGTTTCTGGGGCAGCCAGGCTGCCGCCTTGTTTTCCTGGGAGCCCATTGATTTTGGACTGCGCCGGTCCAGCGTAGAGCAGGCAAGATCGGCAGAAGCTAAATCGAATGCAGATCTGGCCGTGACTCGGCTGCAGGTTGTGGCAGCGGTCGGCAACTACTTTCTTACGGTGCTTGTGACTCATCAAGCGGTTACAGCAGCCCAGGCAAACGTAGACCGCTGGCAAGTGTTTAACCGATCGATTCACACTCTTGTCGATAACACTTTGAGGCCCGGTGCCGATGCTTCACGCGCCGATGCCCAACTCGCGGTCGCAAAAACTCAACTCTATCAGGCGCAGCAAGCGGAACAAGTGGCGCTGGCTACGCTCTCGTCCTTGATGGGAACAGCGGGCAATGAGATTCGATTGGATTCCGGAAAGCTGCTCGATCTGCCGCCGGTCGATTCGTTGCCGAGCGTTACACCTTCCGCCAACCCCCTGGCGCAAGAACAAATCGCCTCGGTACGGCAGGCCCAGGCACAGGAAAAGGTTTTGAGTCGCACCGACTACCCTCGAATTTTCCTTCAGGCAGAAGGTTTCGGGCGCGGGAGCAATGTCCCAAATAGCGGATCCACCATCGGTAACTGGAGCGGTTTGGTGCCAGCGCGGGGAAATTGGATAGCGGGATTGACCATCACCTTTCCGAACGTCTTCGACTTCAAGGCCTTGAGCGCCGAAAAACAGATCGCAAAAGCGACGGAAAATTCGCAGCAGGCGCTGTATGACAAGACGATTCAGGACCTCACCGGACAGGTTCAGGCAGCTGCCGCTCAGCTAAAAGGTGCGCAACTCGTGGCTCAGCAAACGCCCGTTGAATTGGCGGCTGCGCGAGCATCGGAAACGCAATCGCGTGCACGCTACGATGCGAGCTTGGCGACCCTGGTGGAAGTTGCAGAGGCCGAGGGCCTTCTGGCTCAGGCGGAAATGGATGACGCCGTCGCGCGACTAAACGTGTGGCGCAGTCTGTTCGGAGTGGCCTACGCGCAGGGCGATTGGCAGCCGTTCTTGAATGTTCTGCGGGCACCGAATCCGTAAGCAGGCCGCGAAACGAGGGGGAGAAAGAAAGCCTTTATGTGGTTGATTCGGGCGGCATTGAGGCGGCCAATTGGAACGCTAGTCATCGTGATCGCGGTGGCGCTTTGTTCCATTCTCGCTGTCGTCCGAATGCGTATCGATATTTTCCCCGATCTGAATTTTCCGGTGATTTATGTCGCGCAGCCCTATGGAGGCATGAGTCCGGCTCAAATGGAAGGCTATCTCGTTTACTACTACGAGTATCACTTCCTTTACATCAACGGAATCGAGAGTGTCGAGGACAAGTCTATTCAAGGAAATGGTCTCCTCAAGCTCACTTTTTATCCTGGTACCAACATGAGCGAGGCGCTGGCACAGACCATTTCCTATGTGAATCGCGCCCGTGCGTTCATGCCTCCGGGAACCGTTTCTCCGTTCGTGATCCGTTTCGATGCCGGCACGGTGCCGGTCGGATATGTCGTGTTTTCTAGCCAGACTCGCACAGTCGATCAGATTCAAGATCTTGCGCTCAACCGTGTGCGGCCGGCCTTCGCCACGTTGCCGGGCCTTACGTCGCCTCCGCCGTTCGGTGGCAATCAGCGCACAGTAGTCGTTACGATCAATCCAGACCGCTTGCGAGCCTACAGCATGTCGCCCGATGAAGTTTCTCAGGCTATCAACAGCGGAAACGTTCTTCAGCCCGCTGGAAATGTGCGCATGGGCAGCCTTCTGCGCATCGCGGAGAGCAATTCCGTCACTCCGAACATCCAAAGCCTCTCTGACCTGCCGATCAGGATGGGTTCAGGTCCAACGGTCTACCTTCGCGATGTCGGGACGATACAGGACGGCAACGATATTCCCACGGGCTATGCGCTGGTGAACGGCCGCCGGTCCGTCTATATTCCGGTGACCAAACGCCCGGATGCCTCCACGATAAGTGTCGTTAATGAGGTCAAAAATAGTCTCCCGTATTTCCAATCTTTGGTTCCAGACGACATTAAGGTCACTTACGAGTTGGACCAGTCGCCGTACGTGAGGAGCGCGCTGAGCGCAGTCGCCCGAGAAGGGTTGCTAGGCGCGGTGCTGACTGGCCTCGTGGTCCTCCTGTTTCTCGCTGACTGGAGAAGTTCCTTTATCGTTATGACGACGATTCCGTTTGCGCTGCTGACCTCGGTAGTCGCTCTGTGGCTCAGCGGTCAAACCATCAACATCATGACACTCGGCGGATTGGCCTTAGCCGTAGGAATCCTGGTCGATGAAGGAGTTGTGGAGATCGAAAATATCGACAGCACACTCCTGCGAGAGCCCGATCTACACTTGGCTCGCGGGGTGCTGCGGGCCACACAGAGGACGGTTTTGGCTCGGTTTCTTTCGATGCTTTCTGTCGTCGCAGTTTTCGTACCTTCCTTCCTGATGTCGGGCGTGGCACAAAACTTATTCGTGCCGCTTTCGTTGGCCGTAGCCTTCGCAATGATCGCCTCGTTCCTGCTCTCCAGCTCTTTATTACCCGTACTATTCCTTTGGACGCATCGGCAGATCGATCGCAGCCACAAGGCACTGATCGCGGGATTATGGGACTTTGACAACGTTCGGGACCGCTGGGGCGCATTTCTAGAACGTCTGGCATCGATTCGCTGGCTCTTGGTCGGAGCTTATATTGCCGTCATGCTGCTGATCGTTCTTTTGTTAGGACCGAGGCTGGGTCAGCGCTTGTTTCCAAGTATCGGTGTGACTCAATTCCGCCTTCGGTTCGACGCTCCTGTAGGAACGCGAGCCGAGGATACCGAGCGGCTAGTGACGGGAGTTCTTG
>Ga0307478_10003711_pt1 | contig 11212 bp, 11 predicted proteins | sample atmos_gasesECM4C_2_FD_203713 | JGI IMG/M metagenome (GOLD analysis project Ga0307478, IMG submission 203713) | Hardwood forest soil microbial communities from Morgan-Monroe State Forest, Indiana, United States - atmos_gasesECM4C_05 | ecosystem: Environmental > Terrestrial > Soil > Temperate...
TGGGAAGTCGACAACATCGAGAAGACCTACGACGAATTGCTCAAGCGGGGCGTGGAATTCGTCGGCCCTCCGCAGAAACAATCCTGGGGAACCTTCGCCATCCTGAAGGACTCCGAGGGCAACCAGATCGTTCTGGGATCGCATTGAGTGAACCGCCGCCGATAAGCGCAAACTAGGTCTTGCTCGCCTTGGCTCGCCGACAGACTCCCGTGGCGTGGGAGTTATCTCCGTCGCGGGCTGCCACGGCGAATGGGAATGCCTCAGGTTGCTAGACCGCGCGTCGCGATCACCGCGGTTTGGAGGGCGGGCCGAGGGCCACGGCCGATTCGGACGTGAGATAGAGGAAAGTAAACGTCTCCTGCAAATAAAGGCGAACGTGCGTATCCGTGTGACTCAAGTAGCCGATGGAGGCGTCCTGGCCGATGTGAAGATCGAGGTCGCCGCCCCGGGTCGTGACCACGAAGGCGCCGTCAATGGCGGGCGCCCAGTGGATTTTACCTTCCACCATGCGCTTGACGTGCTCGAGCACCGGATAACCGTAGTCGCTGGTTTCTGTGAGTTCTGTATAAGCCTCGGCGCTGAGCAGAATTGAATACGGACCATTAACACCAACCAGGCGTAACTGGCTTAAGGCCTGCGCGAAGGCTTCAGGGTACTTGCGCACGTCGGCCGGAAGAGGCTTTTTGGGATTGCTGGTGCCCTGGCGAATGCCTGCGATTCCAGCGGCAGCATAACCTTCGAAAATGGCGCGGTCTTCGGCGAAGGCGAGCTTGCGCGCGGCTTCTTTTGCCGGCTGCCAATCGGAATCATTGGCGCCGCGTTCGACGTCGTCAATCATCTGGCGCTCGAGCTCGAAGGGCGCGCGCAGCTCGACCAGCGCCTTCGCTTCACGCTGTTGCGCGGTAACGCCGTCTCCGGGCGCGGCAATCGTGCGCTGGTGACCTGTGCCCACCGCCGGGAGAGCAGTACCCGCCGGACCGTGAACGTCTACAACGCGGCGACCGGCCAGATAGCGCCTTATGGTGCGCGACGTTTCTTCTTCGATCTGACCCCAGGCGGCATCCGAAATCGGAGCCAGCTCGCGATGCAGGTTATTCATCGGAATCTTTTCCTTTCAAGGAACCTATGCCGAGCGAACCATTCTTGGATGGCCTGTTCGGAGCGGAGGTCTCAACCGGCGCCGAGGCCATCGCGGACCGCGGTGCGCTCGAGGACGCAGCCGGCGCGGGCTGTTCAGCCGAGACATTATCGAGGAACGTGACGGTCGGAATGAAGAACAGACTTCCGGTGACCGCCGTGCTGAAGTCGAGAATGCGGTCGTAATTACCCGGCGGACGACCGATGAACATATTTTCGAGCATTTGTTCAATAGTGCGGGGCGAGCGGCTGTAGCCGATGAAGTAGGTGCCAAACTCGCCGTGGCCGGGGCGCCCGAAGGGCATGTTGTCGCGCAGGATCTTGATTTCCTTTCCGTTTTCTTCGATGACCGTGAGGGCGTTGTGCGCCGAACTGGGCTTGACGGAGTCGTCGAGTTCGATATCCGAGACCTTTTCTCGCCCGATGATTTTTTCCTGGGCTTCGGTGGGAATCTTGTTCCAGGCGTCGAGGTTGTGCAGATACTTCTGCACGATAACGTAGCTTCCACCGGCGAACCCCGGATCTTCGTCGCCAATAAAAACGGCGTCGGCGGCTGCGCTCCCTGAGGGATTTTCGGTGCCGTCCACGAAGCCGAGCAGATCGCGTTCGTCGAAGTAGCGGAAGCCGTGGACTTCGTCGGCGGTGGTAACCGCGCCTTCGAGGCGAGCCATGATTTGCGTGGCCAACTCGAAACACAGATCCATGCGCTTGGCGCGGATGTGAAAGATCAGGTCGCCGGGCGTGGAAACTGCGTGCCGAGGGCCGGAGCGAATCTCATGGAAGGGATGAAGTTCCGCTGGACGTGGTGCGCTGAACAGGCGGTCCCAGGCATCGGAACCGAAGCCCATGATGCAGGAGAGCGAGCCTTCGGGCGTGCGAAAACCGACAGCGCGCAGCAGCGCGGAAAGATCGGCGCAAAGGGAAAGCACTGGAACACGATTTTCGTCGCCGGGATTGATTGTGAGAACAAGAAAGATTGCCGCGCTGGTGAGCGGGGACGCAACCAGTTGCGGGTTCGTCAAGATAGCCGAGGCTTGTGCGGTGCCGGACTCGGAGGCCATCGGAATATCACCAGCCGAAAGAAAATCACCTTTCGAGAAGTCCCCGCTGCCCGGAAGGTAATCAGCGGATTCGACAGCTTAGCAAAGGTGGGCGAGCAACGTCGACCGTGCCCGCGCAATGCACGGAAACTCAATCAACTTAAAAAGGGGATTCGTTCAGTGCAGCGAAGGACAAACCGCGAATGGCTGGTCTAATCGCCATTTGCCCCTCGATCCCAGCGGGGCTCACTCCTGAGCACGCTCCAACGCTCGCCCGAGCCAATGACCTCCGCTATCGACGAACTCCGCTATAAAGACCGCAGGAAGTCCAGCAGGGATTGCTGTTGTGCCGGCGTTAACTCGTTGAACCTCCGTACCACCCGGTTCGCTTCCGATCCCCGCGAACGATGTTGTTGAATCGCATCCAACAGGTCCGTCGATCTCCCATCGTGCAGGAAAAAGAGTCTCTGTCCCACGCCCCACAACGGAGCCGTCCGGAACTCGTCGGGCCCGGCGACGCCTTGCGAAACACCGTCGGCCAGATTGTCTCCCATATGGTGCAGGGCGAAGTCTGAAAAGGGATGATAGGTGACGTTGCTCATTCCCGTGAACACAGACTGAGTGGTGGTGAGATTCTCGGAGTGGCACAGACTACAGCCAACCCGTTCGAACTGCTGTTGGCCTGCTGTGGTGTCTGCTGTCGGAGGCATCGGCGTAGGCGGAGCCGACAGGCGCATCGCATCCACAAATGCGTCCAGGTCGGAAACTCCCCCGGCCGCTTCCGAGTGTGTGTCTTCGGGCGTCGCGTTGAATACGCATCCCGATACTCCATTTCGTTCATTGGGCATGACATCGTTGGTGATGCCCATCTCGACGTTGTACGCTTCTCCAGCAAACAGAGTCAGGGACTTGTTTTGCGCTTTCCAGCCAAACTTGGAAATGGTTCCATCATTGCCGCTGAGATTGAACCTTCCCCGTATTTCTAACTCTGCCTTCCGGTTCGCATCCTGCGCTAAGTTCGTTTTGAGTACCGAGTCGAGCGTGTTATCGACCAGGCCCAATCCAAACAGCGGGGTCGGAATTCGGAAGATGACGTTGTTGGCGGCGAGTTGCGCTTTAAAGTCAGGTTGCGCGAGATTGCAACCTGGCGCATCGGTTCGGCCCGTGATGTTGAATAGATTATGAACCCCGCCATCCGGCGTCCCATCGGGATTCTTAATAAATCGGGCCTCGCGAACCGGCCCGCTCGCGGTGATAAACGGCGGAATCACATTGGTCGCGCTCATGGCGGCTGCGGCTGCCAGTTGAGGATTCGGTTGCGGAACCTGCGGGCTGCCCGGCCCCGGACTTGACCCTAAGATCGCAGGTTGCGCGTGACACGAACCGCAGCTTGTCGAATTGAACCCCGGCCCCAGTCCGCCATTTCCGGTTCCGGGTGGCTGATCGGGAACGCCTTCGTCTTCCACAAATTGCGCGATCCCGTTCGCATACGCGGCCTGTTCGGTTGCGTTCAGCGTTGGATAGTAGCCGGTTAATCCGTCCGCAACCGTCGCCGCCGCGGTCACCGCGCCTGCCGCCGGAGGTCCAATCCGCGGTCCGGGATCACGCGCGCCTCTTTGCGATGTTGCAATGGCAACTCCCGCTAAAACTGTCGCGATAACCGCCGCTTCCTTCCAATGCGTCATATCCCACCTCCACCGTGGAGATTGCACACTTCCGCTACAGGTCAGACTCACGCGAGGCCGACACAATGCTTAAGGCCAGTTTTTTTGGTAGCGCGCGAAAGCTAGGCACAGAACGCAGCGAGCCATCTGGAGGACATGGCCGGCATCGTCCCCGCGAACCGCTGCTCGCAAGATGGAGAAAGTGAAACTAGCTGGCGAAACTTACTTTTGATTCGACAGGCGGTCAAGGGACCGGAAGTACATTCGACAACGCCGGTAGTGCACGCCATATCTGTCCAGATGGACTACCGCCCTGTGGCCCGAACCGCTCATCCAACTAAATCGCGAGACAGAGCGCCTCAGAAATCCAGCGAGATCGCCGAAAAACCAGAGTAGAAAAAACCAGAGTAGAAAAGAATCGGGCCGCTGCACTTCGTCAAACTGCTCTGTGTACAATTCCGCCTAACTGTAGCGCCGGCAGCCTGCCCTGAGCGGAGTCGAAGGGTCCCGCCGGCTGTCGTGAGGGCATCTTGCCCTCGCCGTGCCGGTTCGTATCAGGGCGCGCAATGAGGCGTGAGATAAGCTCTACTCTTCTCCGACCGTTCGAACCCCAGGAGGCCGCGTGGCCCTTACCAACAGAATTACCGCCGTCGACTTGCATGCTTGCGGCGAACCAGGGCGCGTCATTACCGCTGGCGTCGCCGACGTCCCCGGCAAAACCATGTTCGAGAAGAAATGTTTTCTGGAAAAGAACATGGATGCGCTCCGTCTGCGGATGCTGCGCGAGCCTCGCGGTTACCCGGCCTCGAATTGCAACCTTCTTCTTCCCCCGACCATCCCCGGCGCCGATGCAGGCTTTGTGATCATGGAGCAGGTTGAATACCCTCCGATGTCGGGCACTAACACCATCTGCGTGGTGACCGCGTTGCTCGAAACCGGCATTGTGCCGGCAGAGGAAGGGTGCAATACGCTCAAACTCGATACTCCCGCCGGACTTGTAGAGGTCCAGGCCGAGGTCCGAAGCGGCAAGGTCGACAAAGTTACATTTCAAAACGTTCCCTGTTTTGCCACCCACCTGGATGCGTCCGTTGAAGTCCCTCAGCTGGGCACCGTTCCCGTTGACGTCGCCTACGGTGGAATGTTCTACGTGATCGCCGAGGCCGCTCCGCTAGGTTTTCGGCTCACCGCCGACGAAGCCAGGGACATCGTGCGCGTTGGAGAAATGATCAAGGCAGCAGCCCGTGAGCAACTCCCCGTCTCGCATCCGGAAAATCCGGAAATTCAAGGCATCACCATCGCCCAGTTGTCTGGCCCCTCGGCCCGGCCTGGCGTGCATCGAAGAAATACCGTCATCGTTTCTTCGGGGGAACTCGATTGGAACCAACCCTCATCCTGGACGGGAGCGCTCGACCGCTCTCCCTGCGGCACCGGAACGTCGGCAAAGATGGCCACCCTCTACGCCAAAAAACAGCTCGGCCTCGGTCAGGATTTTGTGCACGAAGGGATTTTGGGAACCACCTTCACCGGACGTCTCATCTCTGAAACTCGCGTCGGTCGTTACGAAGCCGCCGTGCCCACCATCAGCGGATGCGCCTGGATCACCGGCTTCGCCGAATATGTCCTCGACGACACCGATCCCTTTCCGAATGGGTTTACTGTGCAGGACCTGTGGGGCAAGGCAAAGTAGAAGGCAGGCGTCAGCCGAAGGAGCTTCTCGTCCGTGCCAGCCTTTGCTCTCTTCGATCAAGAGCCAATTTGATCGTAAGGTCGCGCAAAAATTGCAGGCGACGGGAGCTACGTAGCGGCGAACGTTAACGGCGCTGGCGGACTTTCTTTCGGCGACCTTGCCTGATGGTGAACATGGTCGCAAGAAGAAAACCCAGGGAACCGCCTAGAAAGCCGACCGTGGCAATCTGGGCAGGGGCGGCAGTGCTGCCGCCGGAGAGCAGGAATCCTTCGTAGGCAAGAGCTGGAGTCCAGAGAATCACGCGCAAACGAAAATCCATGGAGGCCACCCTCGGGTTCACACTCTAACTCCCCAACCGTAACGGTTTCAAGCATCCAGGAGTTCATTACCTCATCTGCCAACGAGTTCATTACCTCATCTGCCAACAGACGTTGAGAAAACGTACGAAGGCGCACACAAATCAAAGGAATTCCGCGAAAATCAAAGCCTGCGGGCGCCAAAAGACCGCTGGTTTACCACTGCGCCCCACTCTTCCGGAGAACGATCATTCGCGTGACGCGAGAACAGCCAGTGGTGTCCGTCCAGATCCTCCGCCGCATACTGGTATTCCCCGTACTTGGTCTCGTGAGGCTTTTCGAGAATCTTTGCCCCGGCGGCTTTCGAGCGCCGGTGATGCTCATCCACGTCATCCACAAAAACCGTTAATGACTGCGTTCCATATCCGAGTTGCGCCGGTGATTTCTGCCCGTCGTTGGCCTGTCTTACCTGAATCGCCGCATTGCCCGCCCACATCTGCCCGCCGCTCGGCCCGTCTCCATAGCGGTAGTACTCCTGAAAACCGAAAGCTTCCGTCAGCCAGACTATCGCCTCCCCGAGGTTCTGATAGCTCACATGGGGCAATACCGTGTCGGCGGGAACGGAACGATTCTTCGTCGCCATGGCAGAGATTCTACAAAATTGCGCCAGAACGCCCTTCGGCCGCGCTGGAACTTTATAACCTCAATGTCGCCGCGAGTCTGGGGGCACCAGGTTGTTTGCGCGATAGTAAACAACCCAGCTGGCCATAGTGTTCCCCGCTGTGCTCGATGGCAAACGTCCAGATGGTGGAGTTGTGGAACAGCCGGTTGCCGAAAAACTTGGTGGTATTGTCCAGCCCTGCGTCGCCCTGCTGTTGAATCACTTTCGCTCCGTCGGCGACGGCCTCCTGCACGAACTTGACGACGTCGGCCTTGCTCTTGAAAGCATCCCGTGTAGGATTGTCGCCCTCGCCGAAGTCGGGCCCGACATTGGATCCCGAAATCCTCCGTATCAGTACGAAGTCCAGCGCGGCGGCGTGGAGAAGATTCAGGGCAAAGGTACGCTCGTCCTTCTGCACCTTGAAATCGTATTTGTCTTCGGGAAAATCCTGCGCCATCGCGATCAGTTTGTTCCCGATGTCGTTCCATCTGTCCAGCATCTCCTCGGAACGAGAACGCGCAGGACTCGGAGGCTGGTTCTGAGTTTGGGCCTGACTGGCAAGACTCAATCCGACGGCAGCCAGCAGAGTGACCGTAACCAGCGCAAGCGCAGACCGTTTCATGTGTGGATTGCTCCCTCTTTAGGATCTGCTTTCAGAAGCTTGGTTGCGAGTTAGACGTAGCTCCGCTCCCAAAGTTTGAGCCATTTCCGATCAAAATGTCGGGCTAGTGCACGCGACCACGTTTACACGTATCGAGAATTGCGCACAGGCTTGGGCGGTGCGGAAGGGCCCGCACCGTAAGAGGGGACAGCTCTATTTTGTTGGGGCCGAGCTGCGTTCGAGTTCCTTGATCTTCGCCATGTTTTCGGCGATGCGCCGGGTGTCCTTGCGTTTACCCGAGCGATTGCGCCGCTTTGGCTTTGTAGAGTAATGATTCTTCGACATGTCCCATTCCTTTATGTTCGCGTTTTCCGTGTTGCCGACATACAGGGTAACAGCAAAGGTTAGCGGCGCGGGAGAAAACCACCAGCGATTTTGCTGCGCGAAAAACTGCGCCGCGACTAAGCCGGAGTGCCCTTGGTGCCTCAGGCTCGCGTCCGTTCGTTGGACGCTAACCTGGGTTTTACGTCTTCTTCACCGTAGCCGCAATCTCTCCGCGCGCGAGCCGGGCCCGGATTTCCTCCCCGGCCTGCACTCCCTTCGCATCTTTTAACAACTTCCCCGAGGCATCAAACACCAGCGCATACCCACGCTCGAGAATCGCCACCGGAGACAGCGCCTCCATCTGACTCGTCAGCCGTTCCAGCCGCCCCCGCCGCCGCAAAAGCAGATCGCGCGCCGCCGCCGCCATCGCCGCCACCCGCGCATCCAGCCTCGTGCGCACTCCACCAAGAACCAGGCGCAGATCGTAATGCCGCACCGCCCCCGCCAGCGTCTCAAACCGCCGCCGCTGTCTCTCCAGCAGATCCCGCTGCGCATGTGCCAGCCGGTTGCTCAAGTCGTCCACCTTCTGCTGCCTGCGCCGGATCAAATCCATCATCCGCCCGAACGCCCCATGTTGCGCCAGCTCCGTCAGCCGCTGCCGCCCCATCGCCAGCCGATACCGCATTCCCCTCGCGGTCCGCGCTTCCAGCCCCTCCACCTGTTCTTCTACTTCCTGTCGCGACCGGATCACCATCTCTGCCGCCGCCGACGGCGTCGCCGCCCGCAGGTCTGCCACGAAATCCGCTATCGTGAAATCCGTCTCGTGCCCCACCGCCGAAATCACCGGCAAGTTCGACGCCGCGATCTCCCGCGCCAGTCCTTCCTCATTGAATGCCGCCAGGTCCTCCGCCGACCCACCGCCTCGCGCCACGATGATGACCTCCACCGTCTTTGCCCGATTGAAATACCGTACTCCCGATGCCAATTCCGCCGGCGCCGTCTCCCCCTGCACCTGCGCCGGATAAATCACCACGCTTGCCGTGTGATGTCGCCGATGCAGAATCTGCAGAATGTCGCGCAGCGCCGCCGCCTGCGGCGACGTCACAATCCCGATCGCCCGAGGCAAAGCCGGCACCGGCTTCTTCCGCTCCGCCGCAAACAATCCCGCCGCCGCCAGCTTCGCCTTCAGCTGCTCGAACGCAATCTGGAGCGCCCCGGCGCCTTTCGGCTCCACATACTCCGCGCTGATCTGCAGCTGCCCGCGGTCTTCATAAATCGTCACCCGCCCGCGCACCACTACCTGCATCCCGTCCGCCGGACGGAACCGCAGCAGCCGCGCCGACGACCGGAACATCACCACGCTGATCTGCGAACCTTCATCCTTCAGCGTGAAATAAAGATGCCCTGAACTCTGCGCCCGCAGATTCGAAATCTCTCCCTCCACCCAGGCATCCGAATACTCGCGCTCGATATGCGTGCGCACCGCGGCCACCAACTCGCGCACCGTCCAAACCCGCCGCTCCGGCGGACGAAAGCTGAACCCGAGTTGATCCGTCGCGCTCATTGCAGGCAGTCTATCGCAGGCCATGGTTCGGGCGCCTCCGCGAGCGACATGTACTCGCGTAGGCACAGGCGCCCTCGCCTGTGCAGCCGCGACGTCCGTTGTCGCGGCAGCCTTTCGTCAGGTAGTTTCGCTCCACAGAAAGTGATCCGCCGCGGAAAACCCGCGTGGTATCAAGTCAGCCCAGATACGCACCAAGTCACGCCAGATCCTCATGAGGGATGCCTAAGGCATGCCGCAGCAGATTCGTATCGGGGGATTTCCTCAAGCATGCCGTAGCAGACCCGTATCAGCTCATGCCTTCAGGCATGCCGTATGCAAGGATTGAAAGGATTCGTTTTCAGGCGCCGCCGCATCACCAAGCTCTCAGCCTACCGCCTCCACCGCGACACCAGATACAGCACCACCGACAGCACCACACTGACCAGCACCGACGTCGCCAGCGGAAAATACACCGTCGTATTCTTCCCGCGATACACAATGTCGCCCGGCAACTTTCCCAGCGGTAGCCCACTCTTTCCAACCAGCACGACCACCACGCCCGCCAGCACCAGCAACCCGCCAACGACCACCAACACTTTCCCCAGATCCGACACCCGTCCAGTCTAGTCCACCTCCCGCCCCACTTGGCGCCGGACAGTTCCACTCGACAGCCTTGCCAGATGCTAAAATCCCCCGCCATGAAACGCCCTGTTCTCTTCGTGCCTCTCCTCTTTGCCGCCCTTCTCTCCGCCCAGACCGCCTCCGAGGTCGAGATCACCAACGAATCCCACCACCACCTCGCCCTCGAAAACGAATACGTCCGCGTCTTCCAGGTCGAAGCTCCCCCGCACCAGGCCACTCTCATGCATCGTCATCGCCACGACTACATCTGGGTCTCCATCGGCGACGCCGACGTCTCCAATGAAGTCGAGGGCAAGTCTCCTGCCGAACTAAAATTCAAAGACGGCGAAACCCACTTTACCCCCGGCAACTTCGCCCACATCGCCCGCAATCTCGCCGACACCCCGTTTCGCAACGTCACCATCGAACTCCTCCAGGACGACAAATTCCGCGACTCCCCTGCGAAATGGGACGAAGACCGCGGCCTTCACGTTCTGAATGCCGGCACCCAGGAGATCCTCTTCGCCAAGGACAACGCCCGCGTCACCGAAACCGAACTTCAGCCCGGCGGCGTCGTCCCCAGTCATCACCACAAGGGCCCGCACCTTATTGTCGCCATCACCGATCTCGATCTGCGCAGCGACATCGAAGGCCGCGGTCCCACTCCGTCCCAACTCAAAGCCGGCGACGTGCGATGGGTCCCCGGCAACTACACCCACACGCTCACCAACATCGGCAGGCAACCGGCGAAGTTCGTCACTGTCGAATTTCCGTGAAGCACACGTAGCGCGGGCAGCTTGCCTGCTTGTCGAAGGGCCCCGCCCGCGAAATCGGGCGCAAGCTCGAAAGTTGCATCGACTAAAGGGCCGAACCGTGCAGCAGGGCACAATCAAATCTCCTCCCTAAGGAGTAACTCCATGCCCAAACTCAAAGCCGGCGACCTCAACTTGCATTACGAGCAACAGGGCGCAGGCGACCCGCTCATCCTGATCCCTTTCCTTGCGGCCGACCAGGCATGCTATGCATTCCAGGTGGCCGAGTATTCCAAGCACTTCACGTGCATCTCGGTCGATCTGCGCGGCACTGGCGAGAGCGACGCGCCGAAAAGCGCATATTCCACCGAAGATCTCTCCGACGACATTGCCACTTTCATGCAAGCGCTGAACATTCCGAAAGCTCACATCGCCGGACTCTCTCTGGGAGCGGTCGTCGGCATTTGGCTGGCTGCCAAGCATCCCGGCATGGTGCGTTCGCTGTCGCTCCACAGTGCGTGGACAAAAACCGACAACTACCTGCGTCCTTTGATCCAGACCTTCCAGATCGTTGCCAAATCACTGAACAGCGTCCCGGAGATGGTGGTTCAGTCACTCTTTACTTGGTGTTTCACTCCCGAGCTATATGTCGAGAAGCCGGACTACATTCAACAGCTAGCCGACTTTGTGCGCAGCCGCCCGCAGCAGTCGCTCGAAAGTTTCATGCTGCAGTCCGACGCTGTCGTGAAGCACGACGTAGAAGCGCACATGAGCAAAATCCAGGCACCGACGCTGATCACCTTCGGCCAACAAGATGTAGCAACCTCGCCCGCACGCTTCGCCGGACCTCTGCGCAAGGGAATTCGCCAATCCGAGTTAGTGATCT
>Ga0307478_10003714_pt1 | contig 11205 bp, 9 predicted proteins | sample atmos_gasesECM4C_2_FD_203713 | JGI IMG/M metagenome (GOLD analysis project Ga0307478, IMG submission 203713) | Hardwood forest soil microbial communities from Morgan-Monroe State Forest, Indiana, United States - atmos_gasesECM4C_05 | ecosystem: Environmental > Terrestrial > Soil > Temperate...
CGAAGGCAAGCAGCAGACGCCGAACGAGTCGTTAGGCGAGTGGCGGCGGGAGTCTGGCGAAAAGGTTGGCCTCGAAGACATTACCAATCGCCTGACTTTTCTAATGGTGAACGAGGCGGCGCGTTGTCTGGAGGAAAAAGTCGTGGCCAGTCCCGAAGACGCGGATTACGGCATGGTCCTTGGGACCGGGTTCCCGGTTTTTCGCGGCGGGCCTCTGCGTTACGCGGAAAGTTTGGGGTTGAAGAAGGCCGTGACCGATATGGATGGGATCCGTTCCCGCGCCGGCGAGAAATTTGCGCCCTGCGATTTGCTTCGCCAGCACGCGCGGGATGGAACTACATTCTACGGAGACAACCGGTAGGGCGAGACTCCGTCGAGCCGCGGATCGTTCTCCCCACGGCTCGACCGAGCGTTGGCCTGCCAACATTTGATTATGAAATCATCGCTCGATGCACCGGAGAAACAGATCGCAGAAGAAACCAGCGCCAAACCGGCCACCCCGGCTTCGGTTATCGACACGTCGAAAATGTCGGCCGGCAAGGCGGCGGCGCTCGAACTGGCGGAAAGTTCCCGCGATCCGCTGGATGAACGCGGCAGTTTCGCGAGCAACCTCTTCATCGGTCGCTTCGACTTCGATCGCATTTTTCCCTACCCGAAGCAGAGCGCGGAGGACGCCGCCCTGGCTGAGGAATTTCTCGCGCAACTGCGGAGTTACCTCCGCGAAAACGTGGATGCGGACGAGATCGATCGCACCGGCGAGATTCCGCAGAAGAACATCGACGATCTTTTCGCGATGGGCGCGTTCGCGATCAAGGTGCCGAAGCAATATGGCGGGCTCGGCCTGTCGCAGGTGAATTATGGGCGAGCGGCGATGCTGCTCGGCAGTTGGGACGCGAACCTGACCGCGCTCGTCTCCGCGCATCAATCGATCGGCGTCCCCCAGCCGCTCCTGCTCTTCGGGACGGAAGAGCAAAAGGCAAAGTATTTGCCGCGGGTGGCGCGCAAGGAAATCTCCGCGTTCGCCCTCACCGAAATGAATGCCGGTTCCGATCCGGCGAACATGAGTTTGCGCGCCGATCTTTCCGAGGACGGCACGGGGTGGGTTCTGAATGGCGAAAAACTCTGGTGCACGAACCTGATCAAGGCCGGCGTGCTCGTCGTCATGGCGAAGACGCCGCCAAAGATGGTGAACGGCAAGGAGCGCAAACAAATCAGCGCCTTCATCGTCGACGTGGATACGCCGGGCCTCGAAATCACCTACCGCTGCCATTTCATGGGGCTGCGTGCGCTTTACAACGGCATCGTGAAATTCACGAACGTGCGCGTGCCGCGCGAAAACCTGATCGCGAAGGAAGGCCAGGGATTGAAGGTCGCGCTCACGACCTTGAACACAGGCCGGCTGACGATCCCGGCGGCGTGCGTCGGTTTGTCGAAGCGGCTCGTCGAGATTTGCCGGAAATGGTCGAGCGAACGCATCCAATGGGGCGCGCCGATCGGGCAGCACTCCGCCATTGCCGGTAAAGTGGCCGAGATGGCGGCGAACACGTTCGCGATGGAAGCGATTACGTTTCTCACTTCGGCGCTGGTCGATCGCAAAGCGGGCGATCTGCGGATCGAGACCGCCATGTGCAAAATGTGGTGCACGGAAATGACCTGGAAGATCGCCGACGACGCCATGCAGGTGCGCGGCGGCCGCGGTTATGAGACGGCGCAATCGCTCGCCGGCCGCGGCGAAGAACCGATCGCGGTGGAGCGGTTCCTGCGCGATTGCCGGATCAATCTGATCTTCGAAGGCTCGAGCGAAATCATGCGGCTCTTCATTGCGCGGGAAGCGCTCGATCCGCATCTCAAGGTCGGCGGGGCGATTTTCAACACCCAGTTGCCGATGACGACGCGGATCAAGTCAATGTTCAGCTCGGGATCGTTTTATACGCGTTGGTATCCGAAGCAGTGGTTCGGCGGCAACGCGGGCAACCTCGATGAATTGCATGCGGACCTCCGCGAACATGTCCAGTACGGCGCCTCGACGAGCAAGAAACTGGCGCGCGGTTTGTTTCATGCCATGATGCGTTTCGGGCCGAAGCTGGATCGCGAGCAGCTCTTGCTCTCGCGGTTCGTCGGAATCGCGACCGAACTTTTCGCGATGAGCGCGACGTGCGCGTTTGCGCAGTCGAAGATCGACGCCGGCGAACCAGCCGAGGAAATCCTTTCGCTCGCCGGCTATTTTTGCCGCTCGGCCCGGATGAGAATCGACCATCATTTCGCCGGAACGAGCGAGAACGCGGATAAGATGGGCTACGCGCTCACGCAAGAGCTGCTCGCCGGAAAACACGAGGAGTTACGCAAAGGGATCGTGTAGCACGGGCATCCTGCCTGTGCCGCGTCTCCGCAGTTTGACCAAGTTGAGCCTCCCGGCTACCCTCAGCGGATGAGTCAGCCGCCCGTGCTCACGGAGACGGCCCGCCCATCGACGCGGAGCCGCATTACCGAGAGCAAACCAATGAAAACCAGCGCGCGCGATGTGGCTGCGCGCGCCTTGGAGATCCTCGAGCAACACGTCTTGCTCGATGGCTTCCGGATCGTGCTCGATCACGAGAGAAGCCGCGGCTCTTATTTACATAATGCGGCGAGCGACTCGCGCCTGATCGATCTCTACGGCTTCTTCGGATCGATGCCGGTGGGCTACAATCATCCGCACCTCGACGACCCGGCGGTGCGGGAGGAGCTGGCCCGCGCGGCGTCGATCAAGGTCGCAAATTCCGATGTTTACTCGCAGGGCTACGGGGAATTTGTCGAAACGTTTTCGCGGGTGGCCGGGCTGCCGCCGCTGGAGCGTTATCTTTTTATCGAAGGGGGCGCGCTCGCGATCGAGAACACCCTAAAGGCCGCGATGGATTGGAAGGTGCGGAAAAATATCGCGGCTGGACGGGGCGAGCGCGGGACGGAGATTTTGCATTTCCAGCACGCGTTCCATGGACGCAGCGGCTACACCATGAGCCTCACGAACACCGATCCGCGCAAGACGGATTTGTTCGCGAAATTCAAATGGCCGCGAGTCACAAACCCGTCCATTGATTTTTCGCTGCCCGAAACGGAACGCGCAGCCGACGTGATCGCGCGGGAAAAAAAATCGGAGGAGGAGATCCGGCGGCTTATTGACGAACGCGGCGTCGACATCGCGGCGATCATCATCGAGCCGATCCAGGGCGAAGGCGGCGATAACCATTTCCGGGGCGAATTCCTCCGGAAGCTGCGCGAGATTTGCGACGAGAACGAGATGCTGCTGATCTTCGACGAAGTGCAGACCGGCCTCGGCACGACCGGCCGCACCTGGTGTTCGCAGCATTTCGGCGTGGTGCCGGACCTGATGGCATTCGGCAAGAAGGTGCAGGTCTGCGGCGTGATGGCCGGGCCGCGCCTCGACGAAGTGCCTGACAATAGTTTCCGCCTGCCCAGCCGGTTGAACTCGACCTGGGGCGGGAACTACACCGACATGATTCGCTCGACTCATTTCCTGCGCATCATCGAGCAAGAAAAACTGGTCGAAAACGCGCGTGTCGTCGGCGAGCATTTCCTGAAAGCGCTCCAGCAATTGCAAAGCGAGCAGCCGATCATCACCGCCGTGCGCGGGCGTGGCCTCTTCCTTGCCTTCGATCTGCCCGACCCGAAAACGCGGGACGAATTCTGGAAAGGCGTTTTCGATCGCGGTGTTCTCGTTTTGAAATCGGGCGACCACTCCATTCGCTTTCGTCCGGCTCTCGACATCACCGTCGAAGTCGTAGACGAAGCGATCGGTCTGCTGCGCGCGCAATGTCAGCAGATGCGGAAATGAGGTGGATCGTGCGCTCCGCGCGCGATGATTTTATTTTTGCGGCTTTGCCGCCATTTTGTCATCGAGCGCGGAGCGCTCGATCCACCTAATGCATCCAATCCTCAAGAAGCTCGGCCTGTCGGGCGAAAACCCAGGCGTCTTTTCCGGCGAATGGCTCGGCGGCGGCCCGGTCATCGAAAAAGTCTCGCCCATCGACGGCAAGCTCCTCGGGCGCGTGCGGACCGCGACTGATGCCGAATACGAAACGACAATCGGCCGCGCGCAGGCGGCGTTCGAAAAATGGCGCGTCACTCCCGGACCGGTCCGCGGGGAAACGGTGCGCCAGCTCGGAAACGCGCTCCGCGATTTGAAATCCGAGCTCGGCCAGCTCGTGACGCTCGAGTCCGGTAAGATCATTGCCGAAGGCGAAGGCGAAGTGCAGGAGATGATCGACATTTGCGATTTCGCCGTCGGCCAATCGCGGATGCTCTACGGCCTGACAATTCAATCCGAGCGCCCGAACCATCGCTTGATGGAGCAATGGCATCCTCTCGGTCTGGTCGCGGTCATTTCCGCGTTCAATTTTCCGGTCGCCGTCTGGTCGTGGAACGCGGCATTGGCCGCAATCTGCGGCGACGCAACGATCTGGAAGCCGTCGGAGAAAACTCCGCTCACGGCGATTGCCGTGATCAAAATCGCTGAGCGCGTTTGCCGGCAAACCGGGACGGACCCCGCCCTGTTTTCCCTGTTAATCGGCGATGGTCCTTCGATCGGCCGGAAGATCGCGAGCGACCGGCGCATTCCACTCGTTTCCGCGACCGGTTCGACCCGGATGGGATTCGATGTGGCGAAGGAAGTGCACGGCCGGCTCGGTCGCACCGTGATGGAGCTGGGCGGCAACAACGCGCTCATCGTCGCGCCGACGGCCGATCTCGACATGGCGACGAACTCGATCTTTTTCGGCGCGGTTGGGACGGCCGGTCAGCGTTGCACTTCGACGCGCCGCATCATCGTGCACGAATCGGTCGCCGAAGAAGTGCGGAAGCGGCTCCTCGACGCCTACAAATCGGTCAAGATCGGCAATCCGCTCGATCGCAAAACACTGATGGGGCCGCTGATTGACCAGGGCTCGCTCGAGAATGTGCAACGCTCGATCGAGAAAGTGAAAAACGAAGGCGGCGAAATTCTTTACGGCGGCGAGAAGCTGGACGGCGAGAAATTCCCGGGCGGCTGCTACATGAAACCGTGCCTCGCCACGGCGCGGCCTGACTTTGAAATCGTCCAGGAAGAAACCTTCGGGCCGCTGGCTTACTTCATGACGTATCGCGATTTCGACGAAGCGATCGCGATCCATAACGGCGTTACCCAGGGCTTGAGCTCATCGATCTTTACCAACGACATGCGCGAGGCGGAGAAGTTTTTGAGCGCGGCCGGGAGCGATTGTGGCATCGCCAACGTCAACACCGGCACGAGCGGCGCGGAGATCGGGGGCGCATTCGGCGGCGAGAAAAACACCGGCGGCGGACGAGAAAGCGGGAGCGATGCGTGGAAAAATTACATGCGCCGCCAGACGAACACGATTAACTTTTCCCGGGAACTTCCGCTCGCCCAGGGCATCCAATTCGGCGCAGACCAGGGAAGCGCGACGGCGTAAGGGTTCGCAATTACCAGGGACCGACTTATGACGACAGCAACGCTCAATGAAACTCAGGCGCCCATCGCGGCGGAAAAGCGATTCGATTGGCCGCTTTGCTATGAGGCGGAGAATTTCATTCTGGGACGGATCGAAGCCTTCACCGAGCGCAACAGTTTTGCGCGAACTCTGGCTTCGCGGATGCGCGATGAAACGGGCACACTGATCCTCGACTGGACCGATTACCTTTTGTTGCCGGCTTCGGACGAAGCTGCTCTCCGCGCGACTGGCTACACCGACGACCCGCTGGCGGATGCGCCGGACGGCCACAAACAACTCTGGCATCCGGAAGCGATGCTGCCGCGAGTGCTCATCGCGCCGACGAACGCGAAATATCCGCTCGCGCTCGGCATTCGGCCGGACTTGGTCTCCGAATTTGTCGTCGTTCACGACATCCTCAACGAGATCGAAGGCGAACCATTCTCGCGTTTTCGCCGCGTCCTGGTGAGCGATGAGAATGGCACGCAGTTTTTTGCGGTCGAACGGCGCGGTTATCGTGGTTACACAGCCGCGCCCGCCAACTTGCGAGCTTATTGCGTTGCCCGCGAACTTTGCCAGACGCGCCGGCGAAATTTTGCCGACGCCGCCGCTGGTTTTGCGCACGGGCTCGATCGAATTCGGAAGATGATCGACCTGGTGGGCCAGGACATGGCCTGTCATTTGTTTTTTCGCCAGGAGCGCGTCTATTGGGAAAGTCGGAATCGGGCGGGGCGCGAGCAACGGCGCCGGCAAGACTCGTTAGGCTTGGGCTGGGCGAATCACGATCACCACACCTTCCGCTCGTCGCGGAAGCATTTCGTCGATCTCATGAAAGCGTGGGACATGCTCGGCTTCCACCGGCGGGAGCGTTACTACGCCGGGGCGCAGGCCGGGTGGGGCGCGCAGATCACCGAGCAGCCGATCGAAGGCATCACGGTCTTCAACGATGTCGATCTAAACTCTGACGAAACCGAGATTGATTTCTCCACAAAACCTCTGCCGCCAGAGGAGAAAAAGCTGCAGACGGTCGGGCTCTGGGTTGGACTGCATGGCGAAAGTTTTCTCGATGCGGGGATGCATCACCTGGAGTGCCGATTTGATTACGAGCTCCTGCGCGAGCAGCTCGCCGCGGCCCATATCAAGACGATGGCGCCGTTTTCCGATTTCCCTTTCCTCAAGCAGGCGTTCACCCAAGGCGAGCGGTGGGCCGTGCGGCCAGAGCGAATCACCCGGCTGCGGTCGAGAGGGCTGCTGACTGAGGAGCAGGCGCAGAAATTTGCGCACGAAGGGGCGATCGGAAGCCACCTGGAAAACCTGCAGCGCAAAGGCGGCTTCAAGGGTTTCAACCAGAAGTCCGTCAGCGTGATCATCGAGGCGACCGATCCCCGCAAACAGGACGCGGTGCACAAGTTTGCCTAACGAGTGCAGCGAAGCGATCAAATCTGATGCAAAGGCGAGCGGCGATCATCACGGCTCTCCGAACGCCTGTCGGTCGGCACGCGGGCGCATTGGCGTCGGTTCGCCCCGACGATCTTGCCGCCCACATCATCAAGGCCGTCGTGGCGCGATCCGGCATCGACCCCGCATTGATCGAGGATGTCTACTTCGGCGCTACCAACCAGGCCGGCGAGGACAACCGCAACGTCGCGCGCATGGCCGCGCTGCTGGCGGGCCTCCCCGCGTCCGTGCCGGGTTCGACGGTGAATCGCCTCTGTGCGTCGGGGCTGGAAGCCGTCAACATCGCGGCGCGCATGATCGAGGCGGATCACGGCGATGTGTTCATCGCGGGCGGCGTCGAGTCGATGAGCCGTGCACCTTATGTCCTCAGCAAGGCGGAATCCGCGTTCGACCGGTCGCAGCAGATCTTCGACACTTCGATCGGCTGGCGCCTGGTCAATCCTCGCCTGGCGGCGCTGCATCACCCCTTCTCCATGGGCGAGACCGCCGAGAATGTCGCCCGCCAGCACAAGATCAGCCGGGCGGATCAGGATCAGTTCGCGCTGCAGAGCCAGCAACGGTGGTCGGCGGCGCACCAACGAGGAAAGTTCGCCGAGGAGATCGTGCCCGTCGAGATTCCGCAGCGCAAGGGCGCTCCGACCTTCGTCAGCGTGGACGAGCACCCGAGGCCGGACACGACGCTGGAGAATCTCGCCAGGCTGAAACCCGCATTCTCCAAAGACGACCAAGGCACGGTGACCGCGGGCAATTCGTCGGGTATCAACGACGGCGCGGCGGCATTACTAATCGTTGAAGCCGGGCTGGCCAAATCGCTGGGTCTTCAGCCGATCGCCTTCATCGGTCCGAGCGCCGCGGCCGGCGTCGATCCCGCGTTCATGGGGCTCGGACCCGTACCCGCGATTCACAAGGCGCTTCTGCGCGCGGAACTGACGCTCGACCGCATCGACCTGTTCGAGTTGAACGAGGCGTTCGCCGCGCAGGCCCTCGCCTGCCAGCGCGAGCTGGGCATCGACAACGCAAAATTGAACGTCAACGGCGGCGCGATTGCGATCGGTCACCCGCTTGGTTGCAGCGGCGCCCGCCTGGCCACGACGCTGATCCACCAGATGGCTCGCACCGGCGCCACGCGCGGCATCGCGTCGCTCTGCGTCGGGGTAGGACAAGGCTTGGCGACGGTCTTCGAGCGGGAGTGAGCTTGGAAGTGTCGCAGGTCGTCGCGAAACTACGGCAATACCGGGTAGATCAGCGCGGAAAGATAAGTGTTAGGAGATCATGTTGATTGTAAAACGTTTCTGATTGGAACGGTATGGCCGTACCCGCCCGGTTAGCTAACGCCACTTCACTGTCTCCAACTGGTCCACCCCTGCGGCACGTTACATAGGAGTCGATAAATTCGGTCACTGTCGCTCGTAGAACGGCACCAAATTGTGCTTTAAAAAGTGGCGAACGTATCAGGTGAGTGCATCGTATCTCCGCCGAATCGAAAGGGCTGTCCCAGTTCGCTTTACTTATTACACCGATCAGCGGTAGATCAGGCCCGCGATGGACGTAACGCCTCAACGTTGATGCATAGCTATTTTTGTATCGATCTGACAGTACCTTCACGGACCGCAAGCAGACAGGAAGCGAGCGCGCATCGCCGGTAAACACGTCGTTCAGGAATAGAAGAGTCGACGCTGCATAATTCGCTTCTTCCTCGAGCATGCATTGATACTCGGGATCGAGCGTTTCGGGTGTGTCACCGAGAAAAAATGCAGAGTGTGTCGGGATAATCTTGTGCCCAATCTCGTGAGCGTTGGCCCAACGCTTCTTTGGGTTTGGAATTGCCGCGTCGACGAGTATTCGGTTGCGATCCGGCAACCACAGGCCTTTCAGATCAACTTTTTTCAACAGATGCAGGAGTTGAGATGGCCCTATCTTGATTCGGTGCCATACATCGCGCAGCAAGCTCGGATCAGCTAGGTCGTAGTAGCCGTGATCGATTGCGAGGTGCGCAAACACTTCGTCTAAGTCGAGTGGCGGTTCTCGTACGAGCATTTCCGATAGGATCTTCTCGACGACCCTGTCGATGTCTTGCTGCGTCCGATGATCCATCAACTCCTACTTTATGTCTCGAACGAGCTTCACGAACTCCATTAGTAGCTTCTTTTCATCCTTTGTGAGCTGTTCGAACGAATCCGACTGAGCAGCGAATTGCACAGCGTTCCTCGCGAGTAGTGGGTTCACTTGGGTAACGGCTCCTGCCATCTGAACGACTGCCCTTAAGGGTAACTTGTAGAATGAAGCAAGCCTTTCGAGTGTTCGAGGCGGTGCCTTAAAACCAACTCGTTTCTCGATCAACAGTAGCTGGTCACAATCTACGGCAATTTTTTCAGCCAGTTGTTCGAGTGTTAACTGATGAGCAATCCGCAATTTGTGCATGAATACGGCAAACGCTGTTTGTATTGGATTCACCCCCACAGTTTCCGCAGAAGTTGAGGCGGTCGCAGCGCCAACGTGAAAATTCGCCCCAGCCGAAATTTCAAATTCGTTTTCTAAGGCGATAGCCTTTTCTAGCCACCCATCATTTGGTGGTGTTTTAAACATGAGTCCTTTCTTATTAATTTTCTTGTGATTGTTCGATTTCGTTTTGACCTTGAGCTGCCGACAGCTCGAAATATTCCAACGACTGGTGCTCGGGATCAGGTCCAAAGGGCTTCATCCTAAGTCGATCGCGGTAGAAATCGGCGGCGCCGGGCAGCGAATGTAATCCGACGCGCCCCGCGAACCCTTCAGACAAGCTCGTGCCGATCGCGTGCCGCATCAGCAGTGGGCCGACGGGTCGATAGCGGCGCCCTTCTTTGTTCGATTTGCGGTTCCATGGCGCTATCGCTAAGCGATCGACGTACACGAGATGCTGTCCAGGCTCGATTCGGCTCCTTTGAACTAAGCTCAACTGCATCAGCCCTTGGGTTTCACCGCCAACCTCGAGCGCGAACTGCTTCCAAGCCAAATCCTTCCCTACACGCTCAACATATCGCCGCCACTTCCAGTGATAGTCCGCGCCATCGTGGCATTCATCGCCAGCTGCGGTGCGTTTTATCGCTTCGTTCCGCAATGCGACCAGCAACGGGTACCAATCAGTCTCAAAATCGTCCAAGTTTTCAGGTGAGATGCCTTCGTATATCTCACCGTCGACCTTTGTTCCATCCGCTCGGATCAAAGGAACTTTGTACGAGTCTCTCATAGGAGCACTAATTCCGATTTGAGCTTTTGATCGTCTTCAAAGAATAGCTTTTCTCCCCGCGCGATCCTGTTCTCTACGGTCTGGTACAGGCGAAGACACTGACGAAGTAATGCCGTTTTCGACAACCCCTTCGCGCGACACAGCGACTCCACCACCTCCATTTCTCGTCCGTCGAGGTTAAGCGTCATTGTTCGTTTCATGAGGGCAGTATGCAATCGATTGGCTAAAAAGCAAGCAAAATTAATGTAAAAAGAAGTTGAACATAGCTAAAAAGCGGCTAAATATTCTATATGCAAAATATCAAATCGGGAGATGTGAATCTCACCAACCATAGGAAAAAAGACGCTTTTCGGATCGAGGTTTCCGACGAGACGTTTCACTTCAAACCTCACGACATCAACGATCGCGAACCCACGGGCGCTCAGATCGCGGAGAGCGTACGTGCGCATCCACTCACGGAGTACGTTGTGTTGCAACACCTCGACACCGGCGAACTCGAAACGCTGCGGCCGACGGAGACCACGGATTTAATAGACAAGGGCGTCGAACGATTCTTTGTCATCCGGGGAAGCGAACTGTTCCGCTTCACCGTGGACGGATTGAGCATGGAATGGCCGCTCGGAGCGATTTTAGCCGAGCACATCAAGTTCTTGGCCCGTGTCGACATGACCGCCGAATTGGTCCTCGAGACATCTAGCGGCGATCGCATAATTCCGAACGGAGAAGCTGTGAATCTGAGCGGCGGCGGCGGCGAAAGACTCAAGACGCGGAGGAAGCCGAAGACGGTCACAGTAATCTACAACCATGACCAGCGGTTTGAGATGGAGGTTCGGGACTACACGACTGAGGAACTCATGCAGCGATTCAACGTGCCTTCCGGTTACAAGCTCGATCTCGTTACCAAAGAGGGAGAACTCCGCGAGCTTAAGCCCGGTGAGAAGACGAGAATGTCCGAAGGCTTAGAGTTTGTGTCGCATCCACCGCGTGGTCAGTCGTCATGAGAGATGCCGCTGCAGAACTCAAGGCACTGAGAGGTTG
>Ga0307478_10003715_pt1 | contig 11204 bp, 11 predicted proteins | sample atmos_gasesECM4C_2_FD_203713 | JGI IMG/M metagenome (GOLD analysis project Ga0307478, IMG submission 203713) | Hardwood forest soil microbial communities from Morgan-Monroe State Forest, Indiana, United States - atmos_gasesECM4C_05 | ecosystem: Environmental > Terrestrial > Soil > Temperate...
CCAGCCGGTACGAGACCGACAACAACACCGAGTCCGCCTGGGGGACGGCCCATGCGGCGTTCAACTCCTGCTACACCTACAACGCCGGGTACTGGACCATCGAGTACGCCTACGGCGAGGTGGCTAACGAAGGCGCGTCGGCGTTGCTGCCGGTGGTGTGGAACAACGGCTACCACTTCCAGGGCGGCGCCAGCTACGACCATACGAACGACCGGTCCTGGCGGCAGGAAATCTGGTGGTGCCTGACCGCCGGGGCCCGCGGCGTCACCGCGTACTCAGTCAACAACTACCTCTGGAACGCCAGCACCGATCCGGCCACGGTCACCACCGACTGGTCTTTCGTCAACTGCCTGAACAATGTCGTCAGCACCTATCAGTCCTTGCCGGGGTGGTACAGGCTGCTCCCGGACCTGTCGTCCGCCTTCGTGACCGCCGGGCGCGGCACCCGGGTGGCCGGGCTCACCTCCGGCGGTGGCGGCGGCGCGTACGAGCCGGCGTTTACCAACTCCTGGGTGACAGCAAGCATCACCCCGGACGGCACCCTGGCCGTCTGCTACCTGCCGAACTCCGCCACGATCACGGTCAGCACGTCGCGGCTGGCTCCCGGATGGGCCGCCTCCTGGGTTGACCCGGTCACCGGGGCGGCCACCCCGGCGGGCACCGGGCCGTCATACAACTCCGCGACCAAGGGAAACAACAGCCAGGGCGACCCGGACTGGGTGCTGGTCTTCCAGGCCCCGGAAACAGCGGCGACCGCTAACGCCAGCACCTCATTCCCGGCCGTTACTGTTTCCGCAGGTGAGACGGTCCCCGCCAGTACCCGGGTCGTCATCGCGGCGTTCCCGGCGGCCACGCTAGCAACCGGCGAGACGGTCTCCGCGGTCATCCTGACCGCAGGCGCCGCATTCCCGGCGGTGGCCCTGGTAACGGGCGAGACGGTCTCCGCGGGGACGCTTTCCGCCAGCGCCGCGTTCCCGCCGGCGACGGCAGCGGGCGGCGCGAACCCGGTCCCGGCCGCTCTGGCCGCCACTGTGTCGTTCCCGGCCGCCGGGGTCAGCCCGGGCCCGGCCGCGCTGGCCGTCACCTCAGCGTTCCCGGCGGTCACGGTCGCTGCGGGGGAGACAGTCACTGCGAGCCCGCTGACAGCCAGTACCTCGTTCCCGGCAGCCCTGGCAGCTGCCGGCGAGACCGTCGCTGCCAGCACCCTGGCTCGCGCCGCGGCGTTCCCGGCCGCCAGCGCGGCGGGCGGCGCGGGCCCGGCGCCTGCCGCGCTCCCGGCCAGCACGTCGTTCCCGGCGGTCGCGATCTCGGCGGGCGAGACGGCCAGCCCGGCCGTGCTAGCCGTCAGCGTTGCGGTCCCGGGCCCGGCAGCCTCGGCCGGCGAAACCGTTTCCGCGGGCACCCTGGCAGCCAGCGTCTCGGTCCCGGCCGTCACCGCAGCGGGAGGGGCGGGCCCGGTACCGCCCGCGCTGGCCGCCGCAGCGGGATTCCCGGCTGTCACTGTCTCACCCGGCCCGGCCGCCCTGGCAGCTGCCGCCGCGTTCCCCGCGATCACGGTCACGACGGGAGAAACCGCCAGCCCGGCGGTCCTGGCCGTCAGCGCGGCGTTCCCGGCCGGGTCGCCCGCCGCAGGCGAAACCGCCAGCCCGGCTCCGCTGACCGCCAGCCCGGCCTTCCCGGCGGTCGCAGTATCCGCCGGCGAGGCGGTCACGGTCAGCGCGCTAGCCGTCAGCATCGCAGTCCCGGCACCAGCACTTGCCGCTGGCCAGGCCGTCCCTGCGTCAGCGCTGCCCGTCAGCGCGGCGTTCCCGGCTGTCTCAGCCGCCACGGGGCAGGCCGCCAGCCCGGCAGCCCTGACAGCTAGCGCGGCGTTCCCGGCGGCTACCGCGGCGGGCGGAGCGGGCCCGGCTCCGGCTGCACTGGATGTCAGCTCTGCCGTCCCGGCGGTCGCGGTCTCCGCTGACGAGACGGTCTCCGGGAGCGCGCTAGCCGGCAGTGCCTCATTCCCGGCCTCGTCAGCTAGCACCGGCCAGACGGCCAGCCCGGCTGCGACGGCCGGCAGCACGTCGTGCCCCGAGGTCGCGGTCTCCGCGGGCGAAACGGTCTCCGCGGCCGTAGCGACAGCCAGCGCGGCGTTCCCGGCGGCTACCGCGGCGGGAGGGGCTAACCCGGTCCCTGCTGCCCTGACAGCCAGCACGGCATTCCCCGCGGCCACGATCTCCGCAGGTGAGACGGTCAGCCCGGGTGCCCTGGCGGCCAGCGCGGGTATTCCGGCTGCGGCCGTGTTCGCCGGCGGGGCAACGACGGTCACCCCGGCCGCGCTGGACGTCACAGCGGCGTTCCCGGCTCCGGTCGTCCGTCAGGATCAGGCCGTCGCCACGGCGGTCCTGAATGCCACGACGGCAGCTCCCGCGGCCGGGGTCTCGGGCGGCGCTGACGCGGCCCCGGCCGTCCTGGCGGTGCCCGCTGCGTTCCCCGAGGCCACCGCGGCAGGCGGCTCGAACCCGGCCGCGGCCGTCCTGGCTGCTGTCTCCGTGTTCCCGGCCGTCTCAGCCGCCGCGGGCCAGTCCGCCAGCCCGGCCGCGGTCGATGTCACCGTGTCGTTCCCGGCCCCGGTAACCCGCCAGGACGCTGATGCCGCTCCGGCCGCCCTGGCCGCCAGCACGTCATACCCCGCGGTGACGGTTTCCGCGCAGGAGAGCGTCCCGGCCGCTGTCCTGGCCGTGGCCGCGGCGTTCCCGGCGGTTACCGTGGCCGGCGGGGCGAACCCGGTCCCGGCCGCCCTGCCCGCCAGCGCGGCATTCCCGGCGATCGCCGTTTCGGCCGGCGAGACGGTGACCGCGAGCATCCTGGATTCCGGCGCCGCAGTCCCGGAGATTGCTGTCTCTGCGAGTGAGACGGTATCCGTCAGTACCCTGACCGTCAGCGCAGTGCTCCCGGCGGTTACCGCGGCCGGAGGCGCGAACCCGGCCCCGGCGTTCCTTACGGCTGCCGCCGCGTTCCCGGCGCTCGCTGTCTCGCCGGGTCCGGGCATCCTGGCTGTTCCTGCAGCGTTCCCGGCCCCGGCTGTGTCGGCCGGCGGGTCAGCCGCAGCCACTCCGGCGACGTTGGCGGTCGCCGTCTCGTTCCTGGCCCTGGTGGTCCGCCAGGATCAGGTCATCCCGGCTGCCGCCGTGGCGGTCGCCGTCTCGCAGCCAGCACCCGCGACCGCCGTAGGGGAGACCGTCTCCGCAGCCAGCCCGGTCGCCACGGCATCGTTCCCGGCACCCGCAGCCGGCGGAGGCGCGAACCCGGTCCCGGCCGCCGTGAGCGTCACCGCTGAGCTTCCGGCCGTCCTGCTCTCAGCCGGGGAGGCCGCGAGCCCGGTCTCGCTGGCGGCTGCGGCGGGGTTCCCGGCTCCGGGCATCTCGGCCGGCGGCTCAGCAGATGCCACCCCGGCTGCACTCACGATCACGGCGGCGTTCCCCGCGGCAGCGGCAGCGGCGAGCACCGGGGTAACCCCGGCCGGGCTGACCGCCGGCACCACGCTCCCCGCGCCGGCCGCCTCCGCGAGCTCCGGGGCCAGCCCGGCCGCACTGGCAGTGACGGTCACCCAGCCGGCCGCAGCGGTCCAGGCCGGCGAATCAGCATCCGCCGTCGCGACGGCCGCCAGCGTCGCCACGACGGTCCCGGCCCCGGTCGTCCGGCAGGACGCCTCAACCGCGATCCTGGTCCTTACCGTCACCGCTGCTCAGCCGCCGCCAGCGGCCAGCGCCAGCGTCACCGCCATCCCTGCTGCTCCCGCGGCCAGCGCCGCTTTCCCCGTACCCGCAGCCAGTACCGGGCAGGCGGCCAGCCCCGCCCTGCTCCCGGTCCCCGCCGTATTCCCGGCCCCGGTCGTCCGGCAGGACATCACAGCCGCCGCGGTCGTTCTCGCGGTCACCGCGGCGTTCCCGGCCGCCACTGCAGCCGGAGGGACTAACCCGGTCCCGGCCGCCACCGCGGTCACCGCCTCGTTCCCGGCCCTGTCGGTCCAGGCCGGGACGGCAGCTCCCGCCGCGGCTCTTTCCGTCATCGCCGCCCTGCCCGCGGCCACGGTCATCCAGCAGGTGTTCTTCGTAGCCCCCTCCGGCGGGACGGCCTCCGTGCAGCCCGGGGCCAGGACCACCGCGGCCGTGACCGGGAGCACGACGGTGCCGGGCCCGGTCCAGGCCGCCGCCGGATCCCGCGCCGCAGTCAGCAACGCCACCTCCGCGACGGCATCGGTACAACCAGGACCAGGCGGTACGCCATGACCACCGTCACCCTCACCACTTCGCAGACCTGGACCTGCCCCGCTGGTGTCACGTCGGTCCTGGTCCAGTGCTGGGCCGAGGGCGGTAACGGCGGGACCGCCCTGCACGGGTCGCACTCGGGTACCGGCGGCGGCGGGGGCGAGTTCGCCTCGGACACGGTCAACGTCACCCCGACTGACGGGTACGCGGTCACCGTCGGCCAGGGCGGAACCGGCACTAACACCGCATTCCCGGGTGACAACCTGACCGTCACGGCCCACGCCGGATCAGGCCGGACCGGGGGAACTGGCAGCAGCAACGGGACCCATTTTGACGGCGGCGGCGGCGGCCCCAACATTGTCGGCGCGTCCTCAGCCGGGGGAGGCGGCGGAGGCGGCGGCGGCTCAGCTGGTACCGGCGGGACCGCCAGCGAATCGTCCGGGGGCGCCGGCGGAACCCCGGACGGGGGCAACGGGGCCAACGGCGGGTCGGCGTCGAGCAGCGGCCCGGCAGGCACCGCACCTGGCGGCGGGGGCGGCGGGGGCGGGTCCGGCGGATCGATCAGCCACGGCGGCGGGTCCGGGGCAGCCGGCCAGATGATCCTGACCTACACCGCGAACCAGAACGCTACCGCCACCCCGGCCGCGGTCTCGGTCACGAGCGCGTTCCCGGCGGCAACCGCGGCCGGCGGCGCGAACCCCGCCCCGGGGACCAGGACCGCGGCAGCGTCGTTCCCGGCGCCGGCCGTCAGCGCGACCACGGTCACCGTCACCCTCACCTCCAGCCAGACCTGGGTCGCCCCGCAGGTCCTCACCGTCCAGGTGCTGTGCACCGGGCCGGGCGGCGCCGGGGCTGCCGGGTCGTCGGGGACATACAGCGGTGCCGGGGGCGGAGGCGGCGAGTTCGCCTCGGACACGGTCAACGTCACCCCGGGCAACGGGTACTCGGTGACCTGCTCGGCCGGCGTGGCGACCGTGTTCCCGGGCGACAACATAGAAGTCACCGCAAATCCGGGCGGGGCCGGGTCCGGGGAATCCAGCCCGGGAGCCGGCGGCACCGGCAGCACCAACGGAACCCACTTCAGCGGAACCGCGGGGGCGGCGGGCGGGTCAGGATCAAGTGCCGGCGGGGCTGGCGGGGCCGCGGCCGGGTCCGGCGGAGCGGGTACCGGCGGGGCTGGCGGGACGGGCGGGACCTCAGCGGCGGGCAGTCCCGGTACCGCGCCGGGTGGCGGCGGAGGGGGCGGGGGAGGGACCGGCGGCAGCCAGGCTGGCGGGGCCGGGGCCGGCGGCCAGCTCGTCATCATCTACACCACGACGGTTCTTGTCTCGCCGTCCGCGCAAGCTGTCACCACGGCGTTTCCGGCCATCACGGCCAGCGCCGGTACCGGAGCCACGGCCGCCCCGGGAGCCCTGGCCGTCAGCTCGGCCCGGCCTGCCGTCACGGTCAGCGCCGGGACCGGGGCCGCTCCCGCCCCGGGAGCCCTGGCCGTAACCACGGCGCTGCCCGCTGTCTTTGCCCAGGCCGACCAGCCGCTCCTGGCGGTGCCCGCGGCGTTCCCGGCCGTCACGGCCAGCGCGGGCACCGGGGTAACCGTTACCGTTCTCGACGGGATCCCGGTCACGGCAGCGTTCCCGGCCCCGGTCGTCCGCCAGGACGCGGCGGTCAGCGTGACCGCGCTAGCGGTATCCGTCACGCAGGCGGTCGTGGCGCTCGGCAACTCCGTCAACATCTCGGTGGCGGCCCTGACCGCGGGCTCGTCGTTCCCGGCCCCGGTGGTCCGCCAGGACGCTGTTCCTGCTCCCGCGGCCCTGGCCGTGACGACGGCATTCCCCGCTCCGGCCGCGGCGGCGGGAACAGTGGCCGCCCCGGCCGCGCTGGCCGCGAGCTCGTCGTGCCCGGCCGTCACGGCCAGCGCGGGATCCGGCACCATCGTCCCGGGCCCCGCCGCCGCAGCCGCGAGCGCATCGTTCCCGGTCCCGGTGGTCCGCCAGGACGCGACCGCCGCCCCGGCCGCGAAGACCGCGCCAGCCTCGTTCCCGGCGCCGGCGGTCAATACCGGCACCATCATCGCGGGTGCCCGGGCTGCGGCTGCGGCGGCGTTCCCGGCCCCGGTGGTCCGCCAGGACGTGCATGCCGCCCCGGCCGCCCTGGGCGCGTCTGTCCTTATCTTCGCCGTGACCACCGCGACGTTCGTGCCGAAAGCCATCCACGTCACCGCGGCCCTCACCAAGGCCTCGTACACGGTCACGGCGCAGACGAGCCTGTCGGCCAGCTTCGGCCCGACGACCATCCTGCAGCACATCGCGCAGCCCGCCGGGACGAACTGGTCGGCGAACGTGAACCCGACGACCGGGGAAGGCGGGCCGTAACCCGGAGCCCCGCGGCGGCCGGAGCCGTAGCATAGAGGCAGCAGCGGCGACGGAAATCCCCGACCCCGGGCAATAACCCTGCAGGGGCTGCGGTGGCCGTCACCCTGTATCACACCGGTACCGAGTACACCTCGAACGCCCTGAGCCTGCTGCGCGGGGCGACGTCCGACATCCTCGACGTCGGCGTCTACCACAGCACGAACCCGGCGTACGTCCCGCAGGTCACCGACTTCGTCATCGTCACCCTCGCGGACGGCACGACGAAACCGCCGAGTCCCCTGGCTGTCGCCGGCGAGCTGGACGTGGTGGCGCTGATCGGCCCTAAAACCGGCGCGCAGCTGACCCTGGCCGCGGGGATCTACCAGCGGTGGGTGCTGGTCCAGACCGGCGCCGAGGACATCATCCGGGCCGTCGACACGGTGACCGTGCTATGACCGCGCGGTGGCAGGACGGCTGGCTGCAGGTTCCCTACTCGGGCGAGGAACTGGCCGCGATCGAGATCACCGTCGGCGGGGTGCACTACCCGGCCTATCGCGACTGGGACGAGCGCGGCACCAGGATCATCCAGGTCCGGGTCCCCCGCGAAGCAGTGCCCGGCGAGGTGCAGGTCCGGGTCAACGGCGTGCACCATGCCAGCCATCCGGTACCCGGCTTCCGGTCCGGGCGGCCGGGTGCCGGCCCGGGACCTAGCCACGGGGTGAGCTGACCATGACCGCGACGGTCTTTTACGACGGCACCTCCGAGCTGGCCCTGATCGCGATCACGTTCACTCTCGGCGGGGCCGCCGCTGACCCGGATAACGTCTCCTGCGTGATCACCGACCCGTCCGGGGCCGTGGTCACCCACACCTACCTGGCCGCCTCCCCGGCCGACGTCGCGAGAACCGGCACCGGCGCCTACCAGCTGTCGGTCCCGTGCAGCCCCGCGCTGGCCGGATGCGACGGGCTGTGGGGATACTGCTGGGTCGCGTCCGGCACCGTCAACGACATCCAGCCCGGCACCTGGCGGGTCCTGCCCGACGACATCTCCCAGGTGTGGTACGTCGGGCTGGAGGAGATGAAGGACCGCCTCGGGATCACCGACAGCACCGACGATTCCTCGCTCCAGTTCGCGATCGCGGCGACCGCCGGCTGGGTCAACTCCTACACCGGCCGGCATTTCAACCAGGTCACCGAGACCCGGACGTTCCAGCCGGACAACGTGTGGCTGCTGGAAATCGATGACCTGGTGTCGTGCACGCAGGTGGCGCTCGACCTGAACGGCCTCGGGGTCTACGACACGATCCTGACCCAGGACGTCGACTACCAGCTGCGGCTCGGCAACGGCCTGTACAACGTCAACGCGACCGGCACCCCGCGGCCCTACACCCAGCTGCAGATCATCAACTCCGGCAACTGGCTGCCGTTCACCTGGCCGTACTCCCGGCTCGACCGGGTGCAGATCCAGGGCACCTGGGGCTGGCCGCGGATCCCCTGGGAAATCCCCGAGGCGAACCGGATCCTGGCCGCGGACCTGTTCAAGGCCAAGGACGCGCCCTTCGGCGTTGCCGGTGTTTCTGACCTGGGTGTCGTCCGCATCCAGTCGAACCCCTGGCTGGTGGGGATGCTGCACAACTATGTCCGGCCGAGAGGGAAGGTCGGAGTTTAGTAAGTGAATGACCTATGACCAGGCTAAGAGGAAAGGCGGGCGTGTGATGAACGACTGCGGACGGCAGCGGACGCTTGCGGGCAGCCCGCGGACGTCCTGGGACAGCTCCGGGACGTCCCGGGGTGTCCTGACCACACTGAACTGCGGCTTCCTGATCCCGGTGATCATCCCCCGTGCGTCCGGGGCGGTCATCGCCCGGACCGGGAGCCGGGGCCGGTAGATGGCTCAGGCAACGGCGTCGCAGTCCGCCCGGCTGGCTGCCCAGCGGGCACCCGGGGCGAACCCGTCGACAGCAGCCCAGTCCAGCCAGGCCGGCTCTAACGCCCAGGCTGCCGTGATCGGCCAGCGGTCTGCGGCACAAGTACTGGCTCCGGCTGTCCAGCTGGCCGCCGCGACAGCTTTCAAAGACCTGCCGCTCCGGTCAGCGGCGTTCCAGAGAACAGCAGCCCTCAAGGCCACCGCGCCAGCTAGCCCTCAACTGACGTTGGACCTTCCGGCGGAACTTCCAACAGAACCCGGCCTTCCGTTGGAAGTTCACCTCCGGCCGGCCTGCGCCCCGGTCGCGCTGGCGGAGCACCTGGCACTGGTGACCGGGGTCCGGGCGGCGCCGGCGGACATCCTGGCCCTGCACGAGCAGCTGGGCCCGGTACCGATCGGGGACATGCTGGAGGCCGTCGCCGCAAGCGGGTTCGCCGGGATGACCCTGGAGAACTGGACCCGGTGCGACGAGGACCAGCCGTCGCCGGGGCTGCTGGCCGGGATCCGGGTGCCCGCCGGGTACCACGCCGTCGTGACCCTGCCGTCCGGGATGGCGTCCTGGGGGATGGTGCTGCCTGCGCCGGGCGCCCTGGCCGAAGCCTGGCACCTGCGCTGGCGGGCGCCGGAGAGGTGCGGCCGGTGAGGATCACCATCGACGGTTTCGGCCGCCGGCTGCTCGACCTGGAACTGTTCAGGCCGCTGCGCAAGCCCGGGCCGCCGACAGCCCCCGGCGGTGACGTTCCCGGCTGCGACCCGCGCAGCACGGTCGCCGCTCAGGTCGAGCAGGCCGGCGAGCCGTCACCGGGCTTCGGGTTCCGCGGCTCCACCTCGACCGTCATCTGCGAGAGCCCGCCTGGCGGCGGAGGCGGCGGGAGCGGGGGCAGTTTCAGCGGCGGCGAGTCCGTCCGTATCACGGTCACCTGAACGGCCCGGTGTGACACACTGACGGTACGCAGCGGTGACGGAGCGACCGGATCCAGGGCAGCCCGGGGCCGGAGTGCCTATGACCGCTGAGGAGCTGATCGCCAGGGCCGCTGCCTGCAGGACCTGCGGGAGAGAGCACCAGTACCGCAGGGTCGCCGACGGCGCCAGCTGGGCCGCGGACGACGGCCACCCGTACCGCCCGGTCATCAGCACCGGCACCGTGGTCATGCTCCGGTACCTGGCTACCGGTGTGTACACCGACCCGCGGGAGCACCCGGTGAGCAAGCGCCCGGAAAACGCCGAGCTGTGAGCGAGCCGCCGGCTGAGCCGCAGGACGGTCTCCCTGGCGACGGGGAGGTCCCGGACCTGGAAGCAATCCTGCGCGCCAGCCAGGGCATCACCGACGGCATGGACACCGGCATCACCGCGCTGGCCGCCGTCCATGCCCTGTGGCGCCGGGCGTGGCGGGACACCGGGGCGTTCACAGACGAGGAGACGTTCGAGCTGGTACGGATCCTCGTCGCCGCGTCATCCGGCGGGATCCGATCCCTCGGCTGACCAGGAGGCACCATGGACGGAGCAGACCGGGACCTGTGCGCCCGCTGCGGGACCCGGTTCCCGGCCGGGCAGCTCTGCGAGAACTGCCGGCCCCCGGACAAGACGCCGGCCGGGCAGCTGGCCGTCTTCGGCGGGGTCGACGGGCTCACCATGTTCCTCGGCCTGGTCGCCGGGCTGGTCATCGCGCACCAGGGGAACACCGCGGTCTGGCACGCGGCCCTCGGCGGGGCAGCCGGGGAGCTGGTCGGCATGACCGCCGGGCAGCACCTGTCCGACCCGAATTCCGGCTGGCTGCCCGCTCTGGCCTGCGGCGCCGCCGGGGCGCTGGCCTGCGTGCTGCCCGGCCTGCCGTTCCTGGCCGCGCACGGATCCGCGGCCGTGGCCGCCGCGCTGGTCATCGCTGCCGCGGTCGCCGCGGTGATCGCCTGGCTGCGTCCCGAGCACGGCCTGATCGCGATCGCGCGTACCTACGGGATCCTGGCCGCCGCCGGGGTCCTGTCCGGGCTTACCGGCCTGGCTTAGACTGGCCCTGGCAGCGGCGCGGAAGTCCCGGCGCCCGGGCCCGGAATAGCGGAGCACCCGCGTGCCCGAGCCGCCTGCCAGCCCGCCCCCGGACAATCCGCCTGCCGCCGCGCGGGTCACCAGTCCGAGGCACACGGGCCTGCTCATCTTCCTGGCGGTGCTGGCCGCGGTCACCTGGAGCCTCGCGGCCCACCCGTGGGGATGGGCCTTCGGGCTCGGCGTGCACCCGTACCCGGAGAGCTCCAGCACCCCGTGGACGTACCAGCTGTACTCCGGGTTCCTGCCCGCGCTGACGGTCGTCAGCCTGGTCACGCTGCTCGCCGGAGCCTGGCGGCACCTGAACTGCCATGTCGACGGGTGCCCGCGGATCGGCCGCTACCCGGTCGCGGGCGGCCGGTTCAAGGTCTGCCGCGCCCACCACCCTGACGAGGAAGTCCGCAGCCGGTCCGTCAGCCACCTGCACATCCTGACCGCGCACCGGGCGCACCTGGACCGGCTGTCATGAGGCACACGGCCGCGATCATCACCATCACCTGCGCTGGCGTGCTGGACTTCGCCGGGGGTATCGCGTTCGCCGCCGCCGAGCACATCCCGGTCACCTCCGGGCTGTACTGGGCGGTCACCACCGCGACCACCGTGGGATACGGGGACATCGAGCCGCGCAGCCCGC
>Ga0307478_10003716_pt1 | contig 11204 bp, 5 predicted proteins | sample atmos_gasesECM4C_2_FD_203713 | JGI IMG/M metagenome (GOLD analysis project Ga0307478, IMG submission 203713) | Hardwood forest soil microbial communities from Morgan-Monroe State Forest, Indiana, United States - atmos_gasesECM4C_05 | ecosystem: Environmental > Terrestrial > Soil > Temperate...
CAGATTATGTATGCGCGGAAACTTGCGGCTGAGATCGTGATTGGGTCGGAGCGACGGCCAGCGCCTTTGGAGTGGTTAGATAGTTTTTGCATGCGGAATTTTACGGGCTCGGCGGAGTTTGACGATACTTTGCCCGTTGGTGAAGGACGGCTGGAGGCTGGGTTGGCGGTGAATCCAGCGCGTTTGGCTATGGCGATGAGTGAGTGGTTTACGAAGCGCGGGAAGGGCAATGGGCAGGCGGTTACGGTGGAGTTGCGGGAGATTGGCCCGGGTTGATGCTGCGGATTGATTCTGGCTTTTGCGGATATGAAATAACGGTTCGCTACGAAATTTCGGACCTTCCGGTAAACAGATCGCTACCTACGCCATGCAGGTTTCTTCTTGTGACATCAAAACCGACGAGGCAAGGCTAATTTGGTATGCCTAGTGGAAAAGAAGAGCCGAACCCTTCCTGCGTATGATTGGGGCGTTGCAGCGGTCATCGCAGGAGAAGTTCGGCTCCTCACAATTCATTTGACGCTGGCGCGAAGGGTCGGTTAGCAGCCGATTGCGCGGGAGGATGAAGCGCTCATTCGGAGGCGCTGTGCGTGTCGCCGTTTCCTTCTCGGCGATCGGGCCCGCGGTGAAGGAGAGATTTGATGCGAGGCATGGCTTCCTCCGCGGCGGCTTGGCCTGCGGCTATCAGTTGCGGAGATTTTACGAATTCGTCCCAGAGGATGTGATGGACGTTGGGCTCGAGCAGGACGTCGCTGGCGGCGCGCCAGGGTTGATTGGCGACCGTTTGAATAATCGAGAAGGAGCGAGAGATGACCTCGATGGTGTTGCGCGGCGGAACATCGAGCAGGCCCGGCTCCAGGTGGACGGAGATCACCATTTCGGCGCCCAGCTCGCGAACGGCGGGTGCAGGGACTTGTTCGGTGAGGAAGCCGTCCACCAGAAAATGATTGCGATATTCGACCGGGAGAAAAAGTCCGGGATAGGCGCAGGAGGCGCGCAGGGCCGGGCCCACTTCGCCGCTGGTGAAATGAACCGATTCGCCCTTCAAAAGGTCGGTGGCGACGATGGCAAGCGGGATGCGCATCTCATGAAAATATTTCGCAGTAGAAAGGCGTTCCAGAAAATCCTGCAGGCGGTCGTTGGTAGCCATGCCCATGCGCGAAAGAGTCCAACGGCCGAAATCGCGGAAGCGGGTGAGGCTGGCTTGATGAGCCATGTCGTCAAGCGAAGTGCCACTGGCGTACGCGGAAGCGATCAGGGCGCCGACGCTGGTGCCAGCGATGAAATCAATGGGAATTTCATTTTGTTCAAGCGCGCGTAGGACTCCGACGTGCGCGATGCCGCGCGCGAATCCGCCGCCGAGCGCGACTCCCACTTTGGGACGTTCGCCTGGGCCATAGGCAAACGTCCGCAATCCGCGGATCGCTTTGCCGAGCCATTTGGTGGTACCCCTATCAGCCATAGCGCGCTCTATAGAACACTTTAACTCAGTTCGCGACTCGCGGTCTTTCCGGTTGACCGCTTCGTAGTGCTTTTGTAACCTCGCGGGTTGCCCAGAGGTAACTCATGAAGCGTCGTATTGAAAAAGTAGCGGTTTTGGGGGCCGGCACGATGGGCGCGCGCATCGCCGCGCATCTGGCGAATGCCGGTATCCCATGTTTTCTTCTCGATATTGTTCCGCCTGAATTGAATGCGGATGAAAAGCGCAAGGGGCTGACGTTGGAAAGTCCCGCGGTACGAAACCGCATCGTGCTGGCGGGTCTGGAAGGTGCGAAGAAATCGCGGCCGGCAGCTTTTTTCACGACGGAAACCGCACGGCTGGTGACGCCTGGGAACCTGGACGACAACATCGCGTGGTGCGGCCTGGTGGATTGGATCATCGAGGCCGTGGCGGAGAACCTGGAGATCAAACGGAATTTGTTTGCGCGGGTGGAAGCGGTGCGCAAGCCCGGGACTATTGTGACGTCGAATACTTCCGGGTTGCCGATTCATTTGATTGCCGAAGGACGTTCGGAAGATTTCCAGCAGCATTGGGCCGGAACGCATTTTTTCAATCCGCCGCGCTACATGAAATTGGTGGAATTGATCGCCGGACCGAAGACGCGGCCGGAAGTGCTGGAATCGCTGGATGAAATTTGCGATTTGCGATTGGGCAAGGGCGTGGTGGCGGCGAAAGACACACCGAATTTTATTGCGAACCGCATCGGGACGTTTTCGATGTTGAACGTGCTGCGCAAAATGCAAGAGCTGGAGATGACCTTAGAGGATGTGGACGCATGCACGGGGCCGGCGATCGGGCAGCCGAAATCAGCGACGTTTCGCACGGCGGATTTGGTGGGGCTGGATGTGCTAGCGCACGTGGTGCGGAATATTTATGAGAACGTGACGGGAGATGAGTCGCGCGAGATATATAAGTTGCCGGCGTTCGTCGAAGAAATGCTGAAGCGAGGATGGCTGGGCGACAAGACCGGCGGCGGATTTTACAAAAAAGTCAAGAAGGGCGGGGACAGTGAAATTCTGACGCTCGATTGGCAAAAGATGGAATACCGCCCACGGCAGAAGGCGAAATTCAGTTCAATAGAAGCGGGGAAAGGGATTGAAGACACGCGCGAACGCGTGCGCATGCTGGTGACACCCGCGCTCGAAGGACAAGGTGGCGACAAAGCGAACCGGTTGCTGTGGTCCGGGATGAGCGAGACGTGCCTTTACGCGGCGCGGCGCATTCCGGAAATCGCCGATCGAATTGTCGATGTGGATCGCGCGATGCGTTGGGGATTTGCGTGGGAGATGGGGCCGTTCGAGTCCTGGGACGCGATTGGAGTGGAGCGCATGGGGACGGCGCTCGAGCGCGAAGGCAAGGGATTGCCGCCAGTAGTTCGCAAGGTACTCGGGACGCCCGGCAAGACTTTTTACGAAACCGAAAAGGGAACTACGCGCTATTTCGATCTGGCTGCAAATTCATTGAACCCGGTGCAAGAGCCTGCTGGCGTCATTATTTTGAAATCGCTGAAAGAGCGCACGGGCGTGGTGCAGAAAAACGCCGGAGCCAGCCTGATTGATCTGGGCGATGGAGTGCTCTGCTGCGAATTTCATTCCAAAATGAATTCGATCGGCGGCGACCTGGTGGCGATGATCCATGCGGGGATCAACCGGCTGAGTTCGGACTTCGATGCGATGGTGATCGGCAACCAAGCCACGAATTTTTCTGTGGGCGCGAACTTGATGCTAGTGCTGATCAGCGCGCAAGAAGGCGAGTGGGACGATATTCACATGGCCGTGCGGCAATTCCAGCGCGTGAACATGGCGATCAAATACGCTCCGCGTCCGGTAGTGGCGGCTCCGCAAGGAATGGCGCTGGGTGGCGGGTGCGAAATCAGTCTGCACGCCGCGAGGATTCACGCGGCGGCGGAGGCGTATATCGGATTGGTGGAGACGGGAGTGGGATTGATTCCAGGCGGCGGCGGAACGAAAGAGATGCTGATTCGCGCGAACGAACATTCGGCGGGCGGCGAAGATCTCGATTTGTTCCACGCGCTAAAGCCCGTATTCGAAAATATCGCGATGGCCAAAGTTTCGACGAGCGCCGAAGAGGCGCGCACGCTCGGTTACTTGCGGCCAGCGGATTTGGTGGCGATGAATCGCGACAGGCAAATTGCCGATGCGAAGCAGACGGCGCTGGCGATGGTTCGGGCGGGATATCATCCGTCGGCGCCAGCGGAGATAAAGGTGCTGGGTGAGGAATTTCTGGCCGCGGCGAAGCTGGCGATTCACATGATGATGCGCGGAGGCTACGCTTCGGAATACGATGCTGTCGTCGGACGGAAGCTGGCTTCCATTTTGGCTGGCGGCACAATTACGGCGCCGCAGATTGTCTCCGAGCAATATGTGCTGGACCTGGAGCGCGAGGCGTTTGTGAGTTTGTGCGGGGAACGGAAGACGCAGGAGAGAATGGCGCACACCTTGAAGACTGGGAAGCCTTTGCGGAACTAGAGGCAAGCAGGCCACGGAGGCACAGAGGCGCGGAGAAAAGAGACAAAGAGGCAGCGAGGCAGGGACGCAAGGAAGCAGAGAAGCACCGAGGCCACGCGCCGGGCGAAGATCTATCGATTGCACGTTTGACGTCTTACAAAAACCTACAAAGCAGGTCTTTCTTTCGCAACTTTTCCGGGGTTGCTGGGTTTGTAACCGCCGGAGAAACCAAATCACGGTGAGCTGTATCTAACGTTCTGAAATCCAGTAAATTTGGAACTCAGGGTGTGTCGCAATTCAGGGAACTTTTATCAGCAATTTCAGGAAACACACTATTCATGCTCCGTCGCTGGATTCAATTGCGCCGCACATGTGTGCGGCGGGAGCGCCGAGAATTCATTCACCATCCACTTTGAAATTTCACGGAGAACTCTGATGCGAAAGAATATTGGGCTGTTTGCGCTCGTAGCGGTGGCGATAGCAAGTTCCATGCTGTTGACGGCGTGCGGAGGCGGAGGAGGCGGGAAGCCACCGACTACGAACGACCTGGTGATCGTGCCGGGGTCGGCGAGCATTCCGGTTTCGCAATCGGGACAATTCGCGGCATTTCTGGCGGGCGTGGGGCAATCGGCCACTTGGACCGCGAGCGGAGGAACGATCGATAACACGGGGATGTTCACAGCGCCGTCCTCTCCGGCAAGCGTGACGATTACTGCGACTGCCGGTTCCAATACCGGTTCGACCACGGTGCAAGTGGTAGCGGCGCAGCCGCTGGCGGTGAGCCCGGCTGCATTGACAGTGTCCGCGGGAGCGACGCAGACATTTACAGCGACCCCAGCCGCGGGAGTCAGCTGGAGCGTCGGTGGGCTACCGGGTGGGGATTGCGTTTCGCCGCCATTCAATTCGACAACGCAGTGCCACGGAACGATTAGCGCTGCCGGGCTGTACACCGCGCCGCTTTCGCCGCCGACGGGGCAGACGGTGACGATTACGGCGACGTCGGGTTCGAATTCGGGAACCTCGACGGCGACAATTTTATTTTCTTCCGCTTCGCTGACGACTAGTGGCACTGGCGGACAGTACGCACTGGCTTTTACCGGCGTTGATTTCACGAATGGATTCCCGCTGGATGTGGCCGGGAGCATCACTACCAGCGGATCGCCGACGTCGGCGTCTGGGACGATCACAGGGGGCGAGATTGATATCAATAGCGGAACCGGGGGATTGTCCGTTGGCTCGGGGATTACTGGCGGCATGTTTCAAGTGGGAGCGCTGGATGGCCGCACGTCGATGACAGTGCTGACGAACTCTTCCGTCGTTTCTTCGTTCACGCTACAGGTGACGCTAGGTTCGAACCAGCACGCGTTGTTGATTGATTTTGATAATTTTGCCACTGGCAGCGGGACCCTGGATGCACAGAATCCTTCTTCTTTCGGAACATTGCTGAACGGAAACTTTGCATTCGGACTCTCCGGAATCGATTCCACAACTCCGAACTTCTTTCCGCTGGTAGTGGCCGGGACATTCCAGGCGAGCAACGGCTCGATTCCGCAGAATTTGGTGACGGCGCCTGTCAACGTCCAGGATTGGGAAGATCTTTCCTTTTCGACACCCGTCACGACGAACGACCAATCGCTGAACGGTTCATACTCCGCTGCCGATACGAACGGGCGTGGCGAAATGGCGCTTGTGAGCACGGGTTTGGGAACAATTACCGTTGCCTATTACATAACCGATCAGACGCACTTGAAAGTGGTGGAGATAGACACGGCGCAGACCTTCATCGTCGCGGGAGATGTGTACAGCGCGCCCGCGTTGCCGACGGGGTTGACCAATGGAGTGGCGCTGACTTTCGGCGGGTTGGCGAATAACGCGTCATATGCGGGTGGCGCGGTGTTCAAGATCAACAGCGGCGGGACCTCGATAGGGACCGGCGGAGCGATGGACATCAATAATTTCGGAGCTGGTTCGTCGCAGAGCAACAATCCGATCACCAGCGGGAGCTACACGAACTCAACCGGCTCGGGGATAGTACCGGCGCGCTTCCTGCTTTCGCTGACGAACAATAAGGGCTCGAATCAATTCGCGGCGTATACGTTCACTTCCGGTGGAACGACCGGCGCGGAAATCATCGAGATAGACAATAACAACAAGAACGGCGTGCAAGGAGCGACCGGCATTGCTTACCAGCAAGGGTCGCTGAGTACTTCGCCGGCAGGAACTTTTGCGCTGAATTTGACGGGCGAGGGCTTCGCGAAGTCCTCGGGCTCATTCGAGCAGGATTTGACGGGACAGCTCGTGCTGTCGACCGGCAGCACCGCGATCGGCGGCACGCTGGATTTCAACAATCCCGCCAATAATGGATCGCCCTTCAGCGGACTGCCGGTGAGCACGACCAGCATGCTTACGACGGCAGCGTCCAACGGGCGTGGGACGATGTTGGTCAAGGCGTCAGCCAACGGACTGCCCGCGACTTTCAACCTCGTCTATTACATAGTGAATCCGACCACCGTGTTGTTGTTTGATTCCGATAACAATCGTGTGGCGAACGGCGTGCTTTCGCTGCAATTCTAGCGAGCTCCGCCGGGCTTGTTACTTCGCTGATTCTTTCGTGGAGAAGCCGCTCCCCCCGTCGCTGCTGAGCGGGCGGGGTGGCTCCTCGACGAACATTTCTTTTAATCCACATTGGAAAATCCGGGTAACGCAAACGCTTTTCGCGCGTCTGAAAGCCTAGCGAGCGGGTGTGTATTGGCGCGCGTGTGCGGCTTGGGCTTGATTTCCGCCTCGGCGGCAAAAGCCTTGCATTCGCTGGAACCTGCCGATAGCATCATGCGTTTTCAAACATTCGTGATTGTGGCGTTTGTGGGTGGGCTGTTTGCGGCTGCTGGAGCGTTGCGCACGTCGCTTGGGCCGGGGCCGGCTGCAATGATTGAACCGCGTAGCTCGTGTGGACCGCCGAGCGCTGACATCGTGGCAAGCTGGGGCGCAGCAAGCAGCGCCCCTACGGACCCTAAACGTGATCCCGCGCGGATGCACATGAATCGAGAGGTGTGAGATGAGTGATCGTTGGAATCGCCGCAAAATTTCGCTGGCCGCGATTTTGATTTGCTGCGCGAGCTTTGTGGGCTGGACTTGCGCGGCGCGTGGAGAGGGAGGCGAGCCGCGGTATTTCGCGATCAAGAATGCGCGGATCGTCCCGGTTTCGGGCGCGGTGATTGAAAACGGGACGGTCGTCGTTGCCAAGGGGTTAATTGCGGCGGTGGGCGCGAATGTGACGATTCCGCCGGAAGCTTGGGTGATTGATGGCACGGGGTTGACGGTTTATCCCGGGCTGATTGATGCCGGAACGAATTTGGGATTGCCGCCGGAAGAGGGCGGGGAGCAGGCTGCGGCGGCGGGCGGACGAAGGCGCGCGGCACCGGCGGGAGCGATTGCGGCGGGGCCGGAAGATCGTCCGGGGACTTCGCCTTGGCGCGTTGCGGCGGACGAACTGAAGGTTGATGACAAGCGGATCGAAACGTGGCGCAGCGCGGGATTTACGACGGCGTTGACGATGCCGGATAGTGGAATTTTTCCCGGGCAAGCCACGGTGATTGACCTGGCGGGCGAGCGCGCGGGAGATTACGTGGTACGCGCGATGGCCACCGTGCCGATTTCACTGAAGCCTACCGACGGATGGTTTACGTTTCCCGATTCGTTGATGGGGACGATCGGGTACGTGCGACAAGTGTTTGACGATACGCGATGGTACACGGTAGCGGGGCCCATTTACGACGAGCATCCGACGACGCGCGAGCGCGTGCCTTACGATCGCACGGATGTGACGCTGCATCATGCGCTGGAGCGGAAAGAAATTTTTCTGTTGCCCGGGAACAATTCAGTGCAGATTTTGCGCGCGCTGCGGCTGACGAGTGAATGGAAAATTCGCGGGGTACTCTATGGCGGACAGCAAGGGTACGCGGTGACGGATGCGCTGGCGGCGAGCAAGATTCCAGTGCTGGTGAGCCTGAAGTGGCCGACGCGACCGAAAGATGCGGACCCGCAAGGCGAGCAGACTTTGCGGGAATTGCAATTTCGCGATCGCGCGCCGGGAACTCCGGCAGCTCTGGCGAAAGCTGGAGTGAAATTCGCGTTTTATTCTGACGGGCTTGCTGATCCCAAGGAAATTTTCAAGAGCGTGAAGAAGGCGACGGACGCGGGATTGTCCGCGGACGCGGCCTTGCGCGCGTTTACTGTGGACGCGGCGGACATTTTGGGATTGAGCGACCGAATGGGCAGCATCGCGCCCGGGAAAATTGCGAACCTGGTGGTAACCGACGGCGATGTTTTCGGCGAGAAGACCAAAGTGAAGGATGTGTTCGTGGATGGGAAGTGGTTTGAGATTCATGAAGAAGCGCCGGCTGCGAAACCAGACGAGAAAAAGAGCGATGGCGACGATGAAGCTGGCGGCGCGGCGTCGCGAGAGATCGAGGGGGTGGGGCGATGAAGCGGGCGAATTGGTTGAAGGTGATGGTGGCTTCCGCGGCTGCGGCTTTGGTTGCTGCCGCGCCGATGCCGACTCGCGCGCAGAATCCAGGAACGATTTTGATTCAGAACGCGACGGTGATGACCGTGACGCACGGCAACATCGAGCATGGTTCCATCTTGATTCGCGATGGGAAAATCGCGGCGGTGGGGAAGGATTTGAAGGTGCCGGAAGGAGCGGCGGTGGTTGATGCGACGGGTCAGTATGTGATTCCCGGAATCATTGATTGCCATTCGCATATCGCGGTGGATGGTAGCGTTAACGAAGGAGCGCCGGCAGTTTCTTCGATGGCGAATATCAACGACGTTTTGAATCCGGATGATATCGATATTTATCGGGATCTGGCGGGTGGCGTTACGACGGCGAATATTTTGCACGGCAGCGCGAATCCCATCGGCGGGCAGACGATCGTAATCAAGTTGCGCTGGGGGAAACCGGCAAGTGAATTACCGTTTGAGGGCGCCGTGCCGGGAATCAAATTTGCGCTCGGCGAAAATCCCAAGCGTTCGAATTTCACGGTCCCACCAGGAGTTCCGGCGCGATATCCGGCGACGCGGCTGGGCGTGGAGGAAGTGATACGGCAGGCGTTCACCGAAGCGCGCGAATACAAAAAGCAATGGGACGATTACAACCAACGGAAGGCGGCCGGCGAGCCGAATCTGATTCCGCCGCGGCGCGACGAGAAACTGGAGCCGCTGGTGGAGGTGATGGAAGGGAAGCGTTACGTGCACGCACACTGCTATCGCGCTGATGAAATCATGATGCTGATCCGCGTGGCCAATGAATTCGGATTCAAGGTGCGCACGTTTCAGCACGTGCTGGAGGGCTACAAGATCGCGGATGAAATCGCGGCGTCTGGCGCCGGCGGATCCACTTTTTCCGATTGGTGGGCGTACAAGATGGAAGCGTTCGACGCGATTCCTTACAACGCGGCGTTGATGACCGAGCGCGGCGTGGTGGTGTCCGTCAATTCAGATGATGCGCAGGAAGCACGGCAGCTGAATCAGGAAGCGGCGAAGAGCATGAAGTATGGTGGGCTCTCTGCGAACGACGCGCTGAAGCTGGTTACGCTGAATCCGGCGATTCAGTTGGGGATTGATAATCGAGTTGGTTCGATTGACGTGGGCAAGGATGGGGATTTGGCGATTTACAATCACGATCCGTTGAGCGTGTATGCGGTGGTCCAGAAGACGCTGATTGACGGCCGGGTATATTTCGACCGGCAAAAAGATATCGCGCAACGCGCGGAGCTAGCCAAGGAAAAGCAGGCCTTGCTGGACAAGGAAAAGAAGGCCGAAGAAGAAAAGAAGCCCGACGAAAAGCCGGAGCAGAAGCCCGAGCAGAAAAAGAAACGGCCGAAGGACGATGGCGCTGACGCCACTGCTGTGCGAGGTGCGCTGTGAAAATCACCATGAGATGGGGGGCGCTCGCATTGTTTCTTGCGGCTTTCGTGGCGATTCCGGTGTGGGCGCAGTCGGCCGCCACTCCTGCGGCTAACGCGACTTATGCGATCAAGGGCGGCAAGGTGTTTACGCTGGCGGGAGCGCCGATTGAAAACGGTACGGTCATCATTCGCGACAGCAAAATCGCGGCGGTCGGAGCGGATATCGCGGTGCCCAGCGAAGCTCAGGTGATTGACGCGAGGGGAATGGAAGTTTATCCGGGAATGTTCGATCCGGTGACGCAGATTGGGCTGACGGAAGTGAGCGCGGTGAGTGCGACTCAGGATATTGCCGAACTGGGCGATTACAATCCGGAACTCGTGGCGGCGACAGCGGTGAATCCGGCGAGCGCGCATATTCCAGTGACGCGCGCGAACGGGATTACCGAAGTGATCGCCGCGCCCGGCAGTTCCGGATTCGACGGAGGGGGCGGCGGAATCATCGCGGGGCAGGCATCGGCATTCAACCTCGCGGGCTGGACGATGGAGGACATGCAGATCAAGCGTTCGGTGGCGATGGTGCTGAACTGGCCGTCCATTCAGACGCGGACATTTGATTTTTCGACGTTCAGCATAAATGAGAAGCCCTACAACGATGCGAAGAAGGAATACGACAAGAACGTCAACGCGCTGAGCGACTGGCTTGACCGCGCGCGGCACTACGCGCAGGCGAAGGAGAAAGGTTCGCCGGCGTTTTACGAGCGGGATCTGAAACTGGAAGCGTTGGTACCCGTTGTCGAAGGCAAGCTGCCGGTGCTGGTGATCGCCGATGAAGAACGCGACATCCGCAACGCCGTGGAATTCTGCAGCAAACAGGGTCTGAAAATGATTCTGGCTGGCGGCGCGGAAGCCTGGAAAGTGACGGACCTGCTGAAGGAAAAGAAAATTCCGGTGATTCTGGGGCCGACAGAGCGGCTGCCGGAACAAGAAGATACGCCCTACGACAAGCCGATGACGCAGCCTTCGGAGCTGTTCACGGCGGGAATCCCGATTGCGTTTTCGAGTTTTGGCACCTCTTTCTCGCGGCGTTTGCCGCAATACGCGGGGACTTCGGTGGCGTATGGTTTGCCGCATGACGAGGCTTTGAAAGCGGTGATGTTGAATGCCGCGCAAATGTTCGGGTTAGCGGACCAGCTTGGCACGATCGAGCCGGGAAAATTGGGAAACGTGATCGTAACGACCGGCGACCCGCTCGAGATTCAGACGCAGGTGCGCTATCTATTCGTCAAGGGACAGCTCACCAGCACCGATAACAAGCACCGCGAACTCTAC
>Ga0307478_10003717_pt1 | contig 11199 bp, 8 predicted proteins | sample atmos_gasesECM4C_2_FD_203713 | JGI IMG/M metagenome (GOLD analysis project Ga0307478, IMG submission 203713) | Hardwood forest soil microbial communities from Morgan-Monroe State Forest, Indiana, United States - atmos_gasesECM4C_05 | ecosystem: Environmental > Terrestrial > Soil > Temperate...
CAGCAAAACGTTGCCCCCGCCGCTTATGCCGACCGCTTTGCAGGCGGCGATGCCCGAATGGTCGAGCAGAGCGAGCATGTCGGTGGCTGCGTCCGCATGGCGGAACGGTTTCAACAGAATGCCGGAGCGGCCATGGCCGCGCATGTCAGGCAAGATGAGCTGGAACTGTGAGCCCCACTCGGCGGCGGATGGAATCCAGTCCTGGTTGCAACCCGAGAAGCCGTGGAGCAGCAGAAGCGGTTCACCCGTACCATAGACCTCGAAATAAATCTGAACGCCGTTCAGCGTTTCGATTCGTCCGGACGGATGCATGAGCGGCATCTTGATGGCCTCCGTTAAGAATTTGTTTGTCCAAAAAGAAAAACCGCCCACGCACATGCGTGAGCGGTTGGTGTGTCTCCATTCAGACTATCACGGGCGCAGGTGAAGTCAACGGGTCGGAACCTGTCGGGAGCTAGGTAAGATGGCTTCCGATGAAGCTGGGCCGACCGTCTTTGCGGAAGAGGAGCCATTTCCAGTGCATGTGCCAAAGCGCACGGCCGATGCGATCGGCGCAGCCGAGACGAGCCGTGGAACTGTCGACCAGCACGACGCTGGCGCCGAACAGCGCGCCCAAGAGGGCGGAAGCAAGGTTCCAGAACGTATAGGTGAATGTAAGATGAGCAATGGTGAGGAAATGGAGGGAACCGGAAGCGAGGGCGTAGTTCCTGGCCAGCTCGGAGCGGATAAAGCTTGGAGCGACGATCCCCGCGAAGAACAAAGCAAAGAGAACGGCGGTTAATAATTGAAAGAGGCGAAAAACCTTCTTGATCCTGATGCGGCTGGCCTGGTTAGCCGGTTGGATGGCTTGATTGCGTTGCGTGTTTTGCAAACTAGGAAACATAGCTGCTCCTTTTCTAATAGCCATTGGTCATCGAGGGCGCTGAGGTCACGGGAGATGCGGCATCTTCCGGGAGGCGTTCGCGTGCAAGAAGGAGCGAGCAGTCACTTGAGAACGCGCGGTCACTTCGAGCTCTAGCAGCTTGTCTCCTGGCCTCAGCGCTCAACGCAAAAGGGGAGTCAGGGAGCAATCCGATATGCGGGAATTCCGCTGAAAATCAGATAAGGTCTAGACCTTATTTCGAAGTACCAGTTCCGGTTGAAATTGTGCTTGCCGGGTGTGAAAAAGGCGAGCGTTTGGCGAGGAATCAGGAGGCTGTTGGAGCGGGTCGCTGTGCGGAGGCTGGTGCGAGGGCGAGTTCGCGGAGGTAGAGAAACAACGGCAAAGCGAGCGAGACACCGACGCTGAGGACAGCCATCAGGGGCAACCAGCGTCCCGGAATACGCATGCGGGAACTTTCAAAGCGCACAAAGAAGAGAAGCGCAAAGGCAGAAACAAGAACGTCCATGCCGAAAAAGGCGCCGATGCGATTGGCGAAGAGCTGTTGGAAAAAGAGGCGAAGATTTAGCCCGTTTGCAGCGACCCAGGGGAGGAACTGCCAATACGGCAAGGCAATGCCAAGGACGCAGAGAATCAGGTAGATATTTTTCTTCATGGGCGCAGCCTCCAGGCCGTTTGCACGGTCCCAAGCGGTGAGAGGGAGCGAATATAGCAGTTGGAGAAATGGCTTGCGATAGGACGTCGGGCTGTGGCAAGTCTTGGGGACTCCTCTAGCGTGTTATCGTCGTTTGCTGGAGAACGAGCGTGTCTCAAGGTCAGTCAGTGCCTGGTCCCTCGCACCCGGTTCACTCGAAGGGGCGTTCCTTCATCCAAAGAACGGCGCGGATAGCAGGGATACTCGCTGGTCTGTGCGTGTTGCTTGTATTGACCCTGTCGCTTTGGAACCTGGCAGTAACGAAGTGGCAGCATACGCATAATTCAGTGCCGGGCAACTTCTACACCGTCGACGGGCGGCTACTGCACCTGTACTGCTCGGGAACCGGTTCACCCACGATCGCCATCGAGGCTGGAGCAAGCGCCAATTCATTGGGCTGGCAAGGAGTACAGCCGAAGCTTTTCGCAATTGACGCGCGTTTGCACTTACGATCGTGCAGGACATGGCTGGAGCCCGCCTCGCGCTGGCCCGCGGGATGCAGAAACGATTGTTCGGGAACTGCATGCGTTGCTTGACCAGGCCGGCGTGGCGCGACCCGTCGTGCTGACGGGCCATTCCGCCGGGGGGCTCTATGTGCGCGAGTACGCTCGAGAGTTTCCGGCCGAAGTCGCGGGCGTGGCGCTGATTGATTCGAGTTCGCCTGAGCAGATCGATGAACTTCCCGGCTGGCGACAATCGTATGAGGCGGACAAACTTGAGTTCGCGCGACAGCTTCGATGGGAAGAGCTGCGAGTTTGGTCCGGATGGGAACGACTGATGGGCAACTGTCGTGACACGCCGTCGCCGGAGTTACGGCACCTGGCAGGCCAGTGCGATGCCGAGATGTGCCGGCCGGAGTATGTGGGCGGTGAGGACGCCGAATTCCTGTATTTCGAGACGACGTGCAAGCAGGCGGCACGGCTTACGAGCTTCGGCAACATACCCTTGCTGATCCTCTCGCAGGATCCCGATCGGCAAAGGGACGGAATGACGGCGAAGGCCATTGCCGAACTGCCGGTGTGGGCACGAGAGCAGGAGGCATTAAAGTCGCTTTCGCCGCTGAGTTGGCGAGTCATTGCACGCGGTGCCGGACACGGAGTCCAACACGACAGGGTCGACGTAGTGGTTCGAGAAATGACCCGCCTCATTGGCTATCTGCGCGGTGGACCGACGCCACCTTTTGGAATCACGGTGATCGAGTAGGTGGCTGATCGCAAGGCACGGCATTTTTGTGTCGAATGGGTGCAGGTTGGACTGCGGTATGGACGCGAGCTGGAAGCTCTAGTAGCATTGCGCGGATGAAAAAAGCGAAATCGGGCAAGCGTAGTCCGGGCGCGAAGGGCCAAGGCGCTGCGAAAACGGTAGATGAATACCTCCTAGGCGTCTCGGAACCCGCTCGCAGCGCGTTGAAGAAGATTCGTGCGGCGATTCGGTCGGCTGCGCCAGCGCAGGCTACGGAGGTCATCAGCTACGGGATACCGGCGTTCAAGTACAAGGGAGTGCTGGTGTGGTACGCCGCGTTTTCGACCCATTGCAGCTTGTTCCCTACTGCGTCGGTAATCGAAGCGTTCAAGAAGGAACTTAAGGGCTTCTCCACAACGAAAGGGACTATTCATTTCCCGACGGACAAGCCGCTGCCGAGTGCGCTGGTGAAGAAACTGGTGAAGGCGCGGGTGGCACAGATCAAAAGCAAGAAACGGAAGTGACTGGGGACCGGCATTGCGCGGTTCCGCCGCAAGCTAACTTCTTTGTCGACTTGGCCGCCTAATCCCCTCCAAGCCCTGATTGCGTGAGCGCCCGGCTTCTTGAACAATCAAACTCGGACCGCAGAGCAGGTTTCGATTGCCGGCGGCGCGTGGAGTACATGGCGAGTGATCGCGATTCGAGGAGCCGCGGACAATAGGATGCACTTCCCTGGAATCCTAAACAGACTTGCCGAGGCTGAGGACTCCGTTCGCATGCTGCAATCGAGTTCCCTATCACCTGTCAACGGCAATTCGTGCATGAAGTAGAATGCAGCCATGAGAACCTGGGAACGAATTGCTATCTGTGTTTTGTTCTTTCCCGCCGTGAGAGGCGTGGCCGCCGTTGGCGCCGAGCCCCAGTCGCCCGACGGAACTCAACAATTTGCGGATTTTGGCGACTTCAAATTGCGGAACGGCAGCGTGATCCACGATTTCCGGATCGGCTACCGTACGCTCGGCCAGCTCAATACTGATAAGTCGAACGCGATCCTGTGGCCCACCTGGCTGGGTGGAACGTCACAGGACTTGCTGCAATTTATAGGGCCAGGAAACGTGCTGGATTCCAGCAAGTATTACGTGGTGCTGGTGGATGCTATCGGCAACGGCGTATCGTCTTCACCATCGAACAGCCAAGAACAGCCGAGGATGAGGTTCCCGAGATTCGGGATACGAGATATGGTGGAGGCTGAGCACCGGCTGGTGACCGATGTGCTGCATTTATCTCACCTCCGCGCGGTGATGGGAATTTCGATGGGCGGCATGCAGACGTTTAGCTGGGTGATGGCTTACCCCGACTTCATGGACGTGGCGATTCCGATCACCGGGTCACCACAGTCCACCTCCTACGACAAGCTGCTGTGGACGGCAGAGATCGATGCCATCGAATCGGATCCCGCATGGAATCACGGCAATCCCTCGAAGCCACTGACAAAGGGAATCGCACTTGTGGAAGAAATTGACGGAATGAATTCTACCTCACCCGCGTATCGTGTGGCACACACCGACGCAAAAGGCTTTGAGGCTTTCCTTTCCGAGATCCGGAGCAATGCGCAAGCCGATGGTGGAGTCGCCAGTAACCAGATTCGGCAGAGACAAGCGATCATCTTTCTCGACGCCCCGAAAGAATTCGGCATGACGCTGGCGCAAAGTGCCAAGAGAGTTCGCGCCAAATTGCTTGTCATTATTTCTCCGCAGGACCACATGGTGAATCCCACGCCGGCGATGAAGATGGCTGCCGAGGCCGGTTTTCCGTTGGTGACCCTGAACTCTGCGTGTGGGCATCTGAGTCTGACTTGCATCTCGGTGGGACCTACAGTGGCGCGTTTCTTGGCTGAGCCTTCGTCCGTTCACAGCGTGACCTTCGAGGACCAGGCGAACCCCTAGAAACGATATTCCAGGGTGGCAATAAAGGTATGGGCGTGGTAGGAAGGCTGGTCCACCCCGAGAAACAGATAGCGGGCGGAGGAAGGATCGCCGACGGTAAAGTACGGATAGTAAGGACTCGGGACCCCAACCGGATTCGGTGTATTGCTGGTCAAAATCGGGGTCGTGCAGCCCGGAACGGCGTTCGGAGGTGGCGGAGGCCCGTTAGGGATGGGGCTGACACAGCCCATGTATTGGGTCATGGGAGAAGTCTGGTAGTCCTTGTAATCCCACTGCTGGTATCGGTATTCGAACTTCGGGTAAAGGTTCTCGGTCAGCTTGTACTTGAAGACGACCACCACCTCATGGCTGCGGTTGACCGTCTCGGGATAATTGACGGCGGCGTTGGTTCCGGTGAGCAGGAAATCGTTGGTGCCGGTGGTAATGGTGGGATCACCCAAAGGACGGGAGAAGACATTGCCTTTGCCTGCAGAAAGCGAGTAGTAGGCGGAAAAATAAATTCTCTTGCCGAAGTGGGTGTCCGTACCGATCGTATAGATGTTCACGGGCTCCTGAGCGACGCTTTCCCAGTCGTTATTCGGTGAGTCGCAGCCGGCGCAGGTCAGAATGTCCTGTCCGGTGCCGGGAGGTGTTCGATACCGTGTGATCATGCGCTTGTGGTAGCGCTCGTAGGAATATTCGGCGAAAAGCGTGACCTGTGGGGATAGGGCGTAATCGGCGTCAAAGCCGTAATTATAGGAAAGATCTTTCAGCATGCCATAGAGATAGTAGGGGCCAACGGTGGCCGCTGGGCCGGTAAGAAAGTTGAGAGGAGTGGGGCGGTTGGAGCCCGTGCGATTGTAATTGTCCTGAATCGTGCCGGCAAAGGCGGACAAGGTGAGCTTATCGGTCGGACTGTACTCCACCAAGCCATCGGCGCGGTTCCGCAGTCGGGCCGACTCATCGAACCGGCGGAGACACCGCTGGTCGGCAGTAAAACTTACATTGGTGGTATCGGTGCAAGGAACGGGAGCGCCGGTCTGAGGGTCGCTGGCGTTGGGATCCTGATATACGTTCGGGTTGCGGTCCGAGTACCGATAAGAGGCTCGAATCAACAGATCCTTGATGGGTGTCCAATCGACGGCGGTGAAGAAGCTGTTTTCCATCGAATGTGCGACATCGCGGTTGGTACGATCCATCCACTCGGCCAGGTAGCCAGCCTTAACGGAACTCTTCTTAGCAAAAAACCATTCACCCGATGCTTCCAGGTCCTTGCGATTGAATCCGAACAGAGTATTCTCTTGGGGCCCGGGGGCGCTTGCGTCGCCTTCAACCGGAGTGAAGGTACGCGTAGGGGTGTTGTTGTTGCTGTCGTATTGCCGATAGGTGGCCTTCAGTTCGACGTTCTTCCATGCGGTGCTGGCGATCGTGTAGTTCATGGCCAGGGTTTGTCTGCTTCCGGACAAGCTCGGGGCGGGCAGAACACTGAGAGATGTGCACGCTTGAGTCCCGTTGCCGCAGGTGTTGATGGCGGTATTGGTGGTGTAAGGCAGGAAGGCCGCATCTTGGCGCAACCAGCCCGGGCTAATGCTGGCCATGAACCGCGCATATTTGGTGATGTTGGTGGCACCGGCCACAACGATGTAATTGGCCTGATTATTGGGATACAAATCCATACGCCCGGTCAGCGGGGTAGTGATTGTTTCGTTGGTGAGCCGGAAGGGGTTGTCCCAGGTAAGCGCGTCGACGTTGTTCTGCAGAAAAGATCCGACATAGGAGGCCTGCAGGCTCCAGGCCCGGGTGCCGTAATCGGTGCCAACGCGAACCAGGTTGTTGTAGTAATTGATCGTTTCAGGCAGCTCCATGCCAAATCCAGAGGTGGCGCTGGCGCTAGGGCTAGAGTTCATGATCAGGCCGATCGGCCGGACTCCTTTTTGGCTTTCGCGCCAAAACGAGGCGGCTAAATTCCACTTTGCACTCAGATCGTAGGACCCAAGAATCGTCCCCGCCCTTCGAAGGATAGACGGGGTGATGAAGTTGAAGTTGGTGACCACGCCTTGGCCGGTGAAGCTTCCGGTGCCGGCCATCAGAGACGGGAGATTCGCGGGAACGGCGGCTTGCAATTCCGCCCGAATCCCAGCGGGAAAGCTCCAGACCCCGGGCGACGTTTGGGTGTAAAGCGTGCGGGTGGTGTTGCTGTAGATGTGCGGAATTTGATCGTAGCGGAACTGCACCTTGAACTTGCCGTACTGTCCAAAGGTGGCGAGGTAACTCTGATCTCGGTAAACGGCTTTCTGCGAAAGCAGGGAAAAATAGTTTCTCGAGCCCAAGAGGTTGTCGAAATGGATGTCGAAGCGAGGAACATAGAAGCCATCCCGAACGTCGCCATATTCGTTGAATTTTGATGTTTTTAGAGTGGGATCAAAGGGAGTGCCGCAACCCAGGCATTGGCCGTTCTGCAAGTCGGGACGCCCGTAGACGTCGCCCGTAGCCAGGCGAACGCCGAATTCAACGCTGCCATGGGCCATTTGTTCGCTCTGGCTCTGTTCCTTCTTGGGCTCCGTCTTTTGGTCTTTCGTCTGGTCCTTGGCATCTTGCTGGGCAAGCATGCGAGGGGAAGACAGCAGTATCAAGAGGGCGAAGACTCCGAACTGTTTTAGGTGTCTCGTGTTCATCCTCATCCTCCCTACCGCAAGAATGCGTTGCCAGACGGGTGATTCGACCCGTGAATGTAGGAATGACAGTTGGTGCAGCCCCGGTTGAAGTTCTTGATGGAACTGAGTGGCTGCGCCTGTGTGGGATGACGACTGCTGTCGTGGCAGGAGTCGCAAACGCGGGGCATCCGGACTTTGAGGAGTTGCGGGTTGTTCGAGCCATGAGGTTCATGGCAATTCGCGCAGTTCTCAAGGACCGGTGGGTGCTCCCAGAGAAACGGGCCGCGGCGTTCGGTGTGGCAACTGAGACAATTCTCGTTGATGCTGCTCTGGATGAGCTGGCTGGGATTGGGCGATCCATGTGGATTGTGGCAGCTCGTGCAGGTGACCTTCCCCTCGCGATAGGGCATATGGGACGATCGCTGCAACTGCGCGCGGCGCATGGGATGGCATTGCAGGCAGAGCTCCGGCTGGGACTTCTTGACGCCTTTATTTTCCGTAAGCGGGGCGCTGTACCGGGCATCGGCGGAGAGCGCCTCGTGAACTTCCTGTTTCACCTGGTGGCAATCGACGCAAGCGAGACCGCGGGACTCATGCGGGCTACCCTTCCAGAACAAATGAGTTCCCCGCGAATGGCACTCCTCGCAAGCTGCATTTTGCTCGGCGACTGAGTTGGGTGAGTCCTTGCCAAAGCGAATCGGAATTGTGTCTTTGCCTCCCCCGGCTTCCACGTGAGCCCGGCCTGGCCCATGGCAAGACTCGCATCCGCGGGCTTCCAGGGGGTTCCTCGGGTGCTCCATGATCTTTCCCATGATGGTGTTTTTGAAGCGGCGCTGCTGATCTTCATGACAAGCCACGCAGATCTCACTTCCGACGTAGTCGCCGTCCGCACTGGAGGGGGTTGTGGCTTTGGCATTTTGCGAGGCGGGAGGTTTCGTGGCTTCCTGGGACTGCTGGCCGGCCTTGGCGGGTCGAGTCCATCCTCCGCTAGAAGCAAGGCACACAGCGACAAAAGTCAATGAGGCTCTCAAAGTAACGATGGCCGACATAGGCAGCTCCACCTTCCCTGACGGGTCGAAAATTTCGTGCACTCCGAGAAATCGGCCCAGTTTTGGTATAAGGTTCCGAGAGTTCTAAGGTTGTCCTCTCCAAGTCGTCGATCTTCTGGGCGGCAGTTTGGTGCCAAAACGCACCACTTTAGGATTCGATCCAGCCTGGTCGAGTGTCGAAGTCCATTTCTGCGCGAGGAGCGTCGGCGATCCTGAAATGGAAGAGAGGAGCTCTGACGACTTCAGGCCCCCAACCCGGCCGCTTCAGATTTGGTGCTCTTGTGACCCTCAGTAACGAGCTGGTTAGGTGAGGATATTCGACGCTGACCAGTTGGCAACTAGGAAAACCCCTAGGTGAAGTCATCAAGGAACGCTGCCGCTAAGGACGCATGCGATTTCGTTGCGGGTAGGCGCGATTCCGGGACACCTAGGAGTTTTCCTAGGTGCGCTGATGCCCAGCTCAACTGTACGCGGCTGAATGTCGGCAGGTTGCCGGGCGGCACGGTTGGGCGGCGTTCCACTTTCGGTTCGCAGTAGTGTCGCGGCAATTTTTGTGACGCACCTCGGGTGCTCCAAAGAATTGGAGGATCAATGGTCCCTGCCCGTACGGCCGCCACAAAACCGAGACGTGCGAGTTGCTGAGATCGTTCGAAAGGCAGGAAGGGAGAGTATCTCCTTTGTTGTTAGGCGATGAACGGGCGATCGGGAGATGGGTGAGTTGGCGCAGGGCGGGGTGTGCTTTGAGTTAGTTCTCACAGGAAAGAGGTCGAAGGCAGCCAGGGGCGTCCTGTATGTTGTAGAAGAAATTGATACTTGCTATTCCAAAATGTCAATACAACGTGGCTGTCGGCTTGCAGTTTCCCTCCCCGGGAGTAGGTGTTTCTTCAGCGACCAGGACCTTCCTTAAACCGTCCTTCGGGACTTCTCACCGGAGGTTTTATGCAGTCCAGCGAGGTGGAAAGCGGCGGCTTCAGGGACAAGATGGCGGCTTAAGGCCTGCCTGCGAGAGGGCAGCCGCCCCTACAAGACGGCCAGGAAGTGGCGGGGGCGGGCGAAAGGGAGAGCATGTGTTCAAGATACGGGGAGCAGAATTTATTGCGCCGGGGATCAAGCGCTTCGTGATCGATGCCCCGCGGATAGCCAGGAAGCACCAGGCGGGGCAATTCGTGATATTGCGGCTGGACGAGCATGGAGAGCGCATCCCACTCACGATTGAAAGCGCGGACAGCGAGCGCGGCCGGATCACGCTGGTGGAGCAATCGGTAGGGAAGACAACGTACCAGTTGAACGCTCTGGAGGAGGGCGACGGAATTCTGGATGTTGTGGGACCTTTGCGGAAGCCGTCGGTGATTGAGAAGTTCGGGACCGTGGTGATCGTGGGAGGGGGAGTAGGAACGGCGCTGGCGTACCCGACAACGGTTGCCTTGAAGCGCGCGGGAAATCGGATCCTGACGATTCTGGGCGGCCGAAACCGGGACCTGGTGATCCTCGAAAAAGAAATGAGAGCGGTGAGCGACGAGTTGTACGTGATGACGGATGACGGGAGTTACGGGGAAAAGGGTTTGGTCACAGATAAGCTGAAGGAATTGATAGCGGGCGGAGAGGCGATTGACCTGGTGCTGGCGGTCGGACCAGTGCCGATGATGAAAGCGGTGGCAGATGTCACGCGCGAGAATGCGATTCGCGCGGTGGTGAGCCTGAACCCGATCATGATCGACGGAACGGGAATGTGCGGGGGATGCCGGGTGCTCATTGGTGGGAAGAGCAAGTTTGCGTGCGTAGACGGGCCGGAGTTTGCAGCGCATGAAGTGAATTTCGACGTGCTGATGCAGAGGAATCGCATGTATCGGGAGGCGGAGAAGTGCGCGCTCGAGGAATATCAGAAGCGCTCGGAGGCGGAGGGAGGCAGCGCGGAGAGTTCCACTTGCCTTGTCGGCGGAGGCAAGCGATGAGCCCGGTCAAGGAAACTTCAGCGATCCGTTGACGCTCAAAGAGCGCATCAAGGTGCCGCGGCAGCAGATGCTTGAGCAACCAGCCGAATTGCGGATAGGCAATTTCAGCGAAGTGAACCTCGGTTATTCCGAGGAACTGGCGCGGCGGGAAGCGTTGCGTTGCCTGGAGTGCGCGAAGCCGACATGCACGGAGTTTTGCCCGGTGGGGGTGAAGGTAAAGGAATTTGTGAAGCTGATCGTGGAAGGCAATTTCCAGGGCGCAGCGGCAAAAATTCGCGAAGACAATGTGCTGCCTGCAATCACGGGCCGCGTGTGCCCGCAAGAGGACCACTGCGAAGGAAAATGCCTGCTGCACAAAAAGGCGGATTCGCTGGGGATCGGCTACCTCGAGCGGTTCGTGGCGGATTACGAGCAGCGCATGGGAGCGCCGCTGGCGCCGAACGCCCCGGCAACCGGAAAAAAGGTGGCAATAGTGGGGAGCGGGCCGGCGGGCCTGAGCGCGGCGGGTGATCTGGTGCAGAAAGGCCACGCGGTGCACGCGTTCGAGGCGCTGCACGAGATCGGCGGAGTGCTGCTGTATGGGATCCCCGAGTTTCGGTTGCCGAAGCAGGTGATTCGCGAGCAGATTGACACGCTGCGGAAGATGGGAGTGGAGTTCGAAACAAATGTGGTGGTGGGAAAGACCGTGTCGATCGACGAATTATTCGAGCAAGAGGGTTACGACGCGGTGTTCATGGCCACGGGCGCAGGCCTTCCGGTGTTCCTGAACATAAGCGGAGAGCATCTGAACGGCGTGTATTCCGCGAATGAATTTCTGACACGCATCAACCTGATGCATGCGTACGAATTCCCGCGATACGACG
>Ga0307478_10003718_pt1 | contig 11198 bp, 12 predicted proteins | sample atmos_gasesECM4C_2_FD_203713 | JGI IMG/M metagenome (GOLD analysis project Ga0307478, IMG submission 203713) | Hardwood forest soil microbial communities from Morgan-Monroe State Forest, Indiana, United States - atmos_gasesECM4C_05 | ecosystem: Environmental > Terrestrial > Soil > Temperate...
TCGGGAAGTGGCTGATAGAATTCGCCTAGTGCTGGACGATCAACACTTGGTTTCCCTCGATACGCTTCTCGCGCTAAGCGACGGCCTTGGTGCCATGGCGCATGGAAATGCCTCGGACAATAGCCTAATCCCGCTGGCCGAAGAGCTAACGGAATTCCAGATGCCGCGCCCGATCTTCACCAAAAGCGAGAGAACCGAGTTTACGACCGGAACTTATAACAATCGGCACACTGATTTGGAAATGCGGACCGATATCGCCAAGCTGGTGGAATCGAAGGCTTCGGGCCCCGAACTCGGGCAAGCTCGTGGAGAGCTTGTTCCTTTCCTAAGGGATACCCTCGTCGGCCTCAGTTATGCCTATTACGAACCGCCCGGAGCTCAGGCACTTCACAATAATCCGCTTCTGATTCGATCCCACGACTTCTCCGGTGACACAATAATCGGCATCGCAGAAACTGTTTGGCAGACGCCGCGCGTGTTCGGCATAGGATCTCCGGCGGGAGGCGGCGCTCACCTGGTTGGATCGCTTTCCGACTTGCCTTACGTGCTGGCGCAATTGGAGCAAGACTTCATCGCCCCGGAAAACGTGCAAGCGCTGATCTGGCCAGACGTGACCCCTTGTGTTCTGGCCGGTTCCGTATTGCCGCGCTGGTGGAACGTGAGCAGTACAGAGCTCCACGCCGTTGCGCTCTATCAGCGTGCGGGAGAAGAACTCCTGTCTGCGTCGGCGCAAAGCGAAGAACTGCGCAGCAAGGTGATGACGATCTTCTCCAGCCGCATGGCACCGCAACGGTGGGCGCGATTGGAAGATGCGCTGCACGCGGGACAGACGGCCGAAGTCTCTTCTCAAACCACCCCCGCCGATACTTTCTATCTGACAGCGGAGTTTCGGCGCAGATATCCCGGCGAAACCTCTTGGTGGGGACCTGCGGGGCGAGAATTGCAGGAATTGTCTGACCAGCATCCCCTGGATCTTAGTTGGGAACGTCTTTCGCGTGATTTCGGCGTGCCACATCCGGTCCTGGCGCGAACTTACGGTCGCGAGCTGCTGAATGTGACGCCATTCCCCATGTTCCAAGGTTATTCCAGCCGCTTATTGGCTGAGAACTGGGATTCCACGAATCTGTATTGGGCTCGCTTAGCCGACGAGATGGGCTACGCGCCGGTGGCGCTGAATCGCCTGGCACCCGAGCTCACCGTTCGTATGATCGCGAAGATTTTTGCTACCGACCTGAACGATTGGCCGGCGTTGCTTCGCGCGATGCGCGAAACCGGAGAAGAGTTTCGACAGGGCAAGCTTGCGTTCCAGTCGTCGAATGCTGGTATCACCCAGCCCTAGGCGACGCCGACAAGCTCGGGCAATCCACCCGTTGCCCGGCGACCCTGGAAAATGAGGCAGCCACTATCATCGAGGTCGAATATGTTCAAGAGACTCTTCCTGCTTATCGGTTTTTACCTGGCATTTTCTGTATTCTTCGCAGCCCCAGCGATAGCTCAGGAAAATACTCCGCCACGCATCAACGTCACTGTGGACCTGGTGCAGTTGAACGTGGCGGTGACCGACAGCAAAGGCAAGTATATTACTGGACTGCATCCGCAGGACTTCGTCGTCACTGAAGACGGGATCCCGGAAAATATCGCCAGGTTTGGTGAAGGTAATGAACCCGTCCGCGCCGTGCCAAGCGCGTCGCCGTCAGACGGGAATCCTCCCGCTCCGTCTGAGGATGCGCAGAAGGACTCCGGCGAGCGAGTTTCCGCAAGCGAGCTGTCCTCGTTGGTGACGGGCGCCAACGTTTTTGTTCTGTTCGACACCAGCAACTATATGTACCGGGGCTTTGTGTTTGCGCAGGATGCCATCGCGGATTTCGTTCGCTCGCTCGAGGGCGCGGACAAAGTGGCGTTCTACTCGTACAGCCGCGACCTTTCCCGTGCGACCTTGCTGACCGGGGACCGGTCGCAGGTTTTGCACGCCGCGCGTTCCACCGTCGCCGGAGACGATGCCGCTCTCTACAATTGTCTTTTGTTGACGGTGCAAGACGCCGCGCACTTTGTCGGAAGAAAGGTGATCGTGGTTTTCTCCAACGGGCCCGACAATGCGAGTATAGTGCCGCCGGAGCAGGTGGCCGAATTGGCGCAATCAACCGGTACAACTATCTATATGGTTAGTACCGAACAAGCGCACCTCGAGCCGATCTCGAACGCCGTGTTTCAACGCATGACTGCTGCGACCGGCGGCAAAGTTTATTTCGCGCGGAACTGGAAAGACGAAAAGGACGCGTTTGCTTCCATCCGCGACGATCTCGCCCATCTCTACTCCCTCAGTTACTACCCAAAGCCGAATTCCAACCGCGGCTGGCGCACCATTACCGTGAAGCTCGGGAGCGGCCAAAACAAGAAATACCACGTCCGTACCCGCGCCGGATACCGTCTGCGAACTTCTCGTTATTCGGAAACCGTTTCGGTGACGCCGCCTCAAGCAGGTTCTGTACAACCTTAGGCGCCGCGGAACGCGACAGGCTTGCCGAGAAGCTGGCTTGCGTTCAGAGCCGACCGCCAACCTCCGCGCACACACTATGCATGGTCGCGAGAACGCACTGTGGAGGAAGTGCTCACCCGTTGTACCTGAAGTTGCCGAGTTTACGGCGGACACAGAAAACTGAAAATGAAGTGATTGCGAAGAAGCAAGCTCGAAAATCTGGAGCCGAGGCCCGGACTTGAACCGGGGACCTGCCGATTACGAATCGGCTGCTCTACCAACTGAGCTACCTCGGCGCTGCATCGAATGTAACATCGCTGCGAAAAACCTGTCAAACACTGGCCCAAATGAGTTTCGTGACGACGCCGCGCGACGACTGGCAGGAGATTGCAGGTCGCACGCAACAGCCGCCCTCAACGCGAAATCGGATACATCATCCAGGCTACTCCTACGCTGATCGCCACAAATAACGTAAGCGACAACAGCGTGTATTTAATCCAGCCCGATGCTGTGCGTTGCGTGAGGCACGCCAGCGCCACGGAAACGAGCAGCGCGAACAGAAGCATCGCGCCGAAGTGGCTCAGCTTGAACGAGTCCAAGATGAGAACGCTTGCTAACATCGTTCAGTCCCTCCGCCTGGCCGCAATTCCCAGCACATCGAAGAGAGCCAGCACGTTCACTACTCCAGCTGCGGCGATAAATCGCGTGCCGTAATCTCCCGCCGCGCGGGACACATCAGGACCGGCGGCTTCGGCAATGCGGGCGAAATAGTAGAACACGCCCGACGCGGCGTCCGCGAGAAACCCCAAAGTGCCAAACGGATCGCTCGAATGCGGAGGAAAAACGTTTCCGCGCATCAGATAACCCGTAATCGCGAGGCCGCCAACCGACACGAAAAATCCGAGCGCCCTTCCCCAGCGACCAAGAAGCAAGTGTCCCAATCCGGGGACCAGCCATCCGGCGATCGCTGCAAGCGGCGCAAGAACACTACGCGTCCGGTTGATCGCGGGTGCGGGCGGAGGGATCGAGGAATGGTCGAGAGGCGCTTCATGCACGGAAGCGCCGGTCACGGGAGCTTCGTTCACGGTCATCTAGGCCAGCAGCGGAAGGACTTCTTCCTGGACGGCGCCGGTGACGCGTGCTTCATGCTCACCGACGTACATGTTCACTTCGCTGCGGATGCCGAATTCCGGCATGTAAATACCCGGTTCGATGGAAAAACAAGTGTGGGGCACGATTTTGCGGTCGTCACGAGTTTCCAGGCCGTCCATATTCGCGCCATTGCCGTGCACTTGCTGGCCGATGCTGTGCCCGGTGCGATGCACGAAATATTTGCCGTAGCCGGCTTTGCGGATTGTCTCGCGCGTCACGCGGTCCACTTCCCAACCGCAAATCGAGCGTTTCTTGGCCACGGCCGCCTTGACAAATTCGATTGCGGCGTTCCGCGCGCTTTTCACGATCCGGAAAATCTTGGCGTACGAATCAGGAACACGCTCTCCCAGATACCCGACCCAGGTGATGTCGTAATAGACGCTCTGCGGGCGGTCCAATTTCGCCCAAATATCCAGCAACAACAGATCGCCCGCGCGAATGGGTCGCGACGCTCCGGCCTTCGGTTCGTAATGTGGATTTCCGTTGTTCGGTTGCACCGCGACGATGGGTGGTTCTGCGGTAGTGAGTCCGCTCGCGCGAAATTGGTCCAGAATCCACTGTTGTAGTTCGGCTTCGGCCAGCGGTTTCCCTTCGCGTACGAATGCGGCAGCGCGCTGGAATGCCTCGCGAGTCACGCGATCAACGATTTTTCCAGCCTCCAAATGACTTTCGAGTTGTGGCGGTGTCCAACTTGCTTCGAACTTCTGCACCAAATCGGCGGAGCTGACCACTTTCTTTTTCAACTTGCGTATCAGTTCGACTGTGCCGGCGTCCACCAAACCGATGTAGGGAATGTTATTTTCCGGCGAATATTGCATCGCGATGTTTTTGCTGCCTGAGAGGAGTTTAGGCAGGATCTTGTGCAGCTCTTCCCATCCAGAGTAGAGAAACTTCTTGCCGTCGAGCGAATCGAGAGAGCTCTGCTCGATCTTGTGCACCAACTTGCGCGGCTCGCCCTTGGCAGGAATGAAATAAAACCAGCGGCGCGTGATCATCGCGTGGCCGTCAAGGCCGAGGACGTGACCGGCGATGGGGTCGCGGTGGTGATGATCGTAAAACAGCCAGCCGTCGATTTTATTCGCGCGCAGTTCCGATTGGATTGCTTTGATATCTGGCATGAGGTCAGCCTCTGGTTTTCCCGGTGGTCTTCCCTGCTGATGAGCAGAGCGCCAGCACCTGCATGGGCGTAACACCTGCGATTGAGACGCGCTTGTTACGGCTATTTTCGCCCGCCACGATTCTAACAGCCGAAACTGGCACGTTCAAATGCTCGGCCAAAAGGCGTCGGAGAGAATCATTCGCGCGGCCTTCCACCGGCGGCGCGGTGAGCCGGACCTTCAGCGTTCCGTCATGTTCGCCAGCGATTGCGTCGCAGTTCGCGCGGGGCTGCACCCGCACACGAAATCGCACTGCATTCCCGTCCACTGTGATTTCCATTTCATCAAATCAGAGCTGCGACGCAGCGGCCAAGAACAGGGAGAAATATAACTTCTCGGGGACGACGCAGACACATATACTCGCCTTCCCTGGCCCTCGATCCTCGAGCACAAAGAGGAGGGCGCTTCATGTCGGTCACCGGTTTTGCCTTCGCCAATCCGCAACCGTCTCCAGACGACTTTAACACTTTCGACCCGCAGGATGTTTACGCCGATTCCGGGATCACGACCACGCCGGTCACCGAAGCAATTCCCGCTCCGTGGAAGAACCCGCCTGTGATGGCGTTGTCCGATGTATTGGGCTCTGCGGTCGTCCAGCAGATTCAAAAGTCCGGCGAGATTGTGTTCCATTCCGCGGGCGATACTGGTGGAATTAAAGAGCCTTCGCATCAATTCGCCGTCGGCGACGCACTGAGCGCGGACTCCAACGGAAAAGATTACGGCAGCGGCCGAGCCGCGTTTTTATTCCATCTCGGCGACGTTGTCTATTACTTCGGCCAGGAACGCTATTATTACGACCAGTTCTACGACCCCTATCGCGATTACGCCGGGTCTATCTTTGCGATTCCCGGAAACCACGACGGCGTTCTATTTGCCAGCGAGCCGGTGCAGTATTCGCTCCAGCCGTTCTATCAAAATTTCTGCAGCAAGCAACCAACCAAAGATCCTTCGGCGAAGGGTTTCGCGCGAACCACCATGACTCAGCCGGGCGTCTATTTCACGCTCAACGCGCCATTTGTGAAAATCATCGGGCTGTACTCGAATACCAGCGAGACGACTGGCGTAATCAATGGCGGTGCCGCTGGAACGCAACAAGCGAGTTTTCTACTGGCGCAGCTGCAAGCTGCCGCCACGCAGAGAGCAGCGAAAGGCAGCGACCCTTTCGCGCTTGTCATCGCCGTTCATCATCCGCCCTTCACCATCAGCAGCCAGCACTTCCCCAGCCCGCAAATGCTTCAGGATATTGACACCGCCTGCAAAGCGGCCGGTATCTGGCCGGACCTCGTGCTCTCGGGCCACGCGCATTTATACGAACGGTACACGCGCGTGATGGCCAGCGACGGGCGCGCGATACCCTATCTGGTTGCGGGGAACGGCGGCTATTTCAATTTGAGCGCGGTGCGCACGGGCCAGAACGGCGCCCTGCCAAAAACGGGCGTCGCGGGGACAGACGGCAAGGGAAATAAGCTCACACTCGAAGCGTACAACGACAAGGTATACGGCTTTCTGCGCCTCACCGTAAATGCCTCGTCCATTTCGTGCGAAGCGCTGGGTGTGGATGAAACTACCGATGCGGTTTCCACGATTGATTCGTTCACGCTCGATTTACAGAAGCACGTTGTCTCGGCCGGTATTGCGGCGAAAAAACGGGGCAAGAAAACAAAACCTGCGCCCGCATCGCGGAAGAACGTCTCATCCACGTCGCGCGCGCGGCCGCGACAGCGCAAAAAGCGAAAATGATCGGCAGACCGAGCGGAACGAGAAACTCACGCCCCCGGAGTGCGCGCGCCGAATAGCGCTGTTCCGATGCGTATCTCCGTCGCCCCCTCTTCGATGGCGATTTCGAAGTCATGGCTCATGCCCATGGAGAGAATGGGCAGGGGGCGGCCGAGCTGCCGGCTCAGGCCGTCACGCAATTCCCTCAACTTCCGAAAATACGGACGCACTCGGTCGGGATCGTCGAAAAACGGCGGAATCGTCATCAGGCCCGCGAAATCTAGGTGCGCAAACGGCGCGATGCTAGCTGCGAGAGACGCCAAACCGTCCTCCGCTACACCGCTCTTTGTTTCTTCTCCTCCCAAGTGGACTTCGATCAAAACGGGGAGGCACTTCCCTTCGGCAGCGGCGGCGGCGTGAAGTTTTTTCGCGAGATCCAAGTCATCAAGCGAATCCATGCGGCGAAAAAGATGCGCGGCGCGACGCGCCTTGTTGCTCTGCAAGTGGCCGATGAGGTGCCAGATCGCGTCCAGGTTAGCGACCTTCGGCTGCTTCGCTTCCCACTCCTGCACACGATTTTCGCCGAAGTGGCGTACGCCTGCTTCGTATGCAGCTAGAATTGATTCGGCTGGATGCATTTTCGAAACAGCCACCAGGCTGATTCCCTCCGCGCGGCGGCCGGCCCGCCCGGCGGCTTGCGCCACGCGATCGCGGAGATTCGCCAACCTCGTGGCGATTGTGTGTGAGTTGTTCTCCATCGCAGCGATTCTAGCACGGCGAAAACCGGACGTCGGGAATCGGTGATCGGAAGGTGGATGGTCGAGGGTCTGGACGACAACTCCCGCCGTGTAGAACCGTGGCGCTCGCGTCCTTGTCAGATGCCGTGTGTTAGACTGATGCGAACTCAATGCCCGCACGCGGAAAATTCATCGTCCTCGAAGGAATTGACGGCTCCGGAAAGGGGACGCAGCTGGAAATGCTGGCGCGTACTCTTGCTGCACGCGGGCTTGCGTTCACTCAAGTGAGCTTTCCGCGCTACGATGGTTTTTTTGGCAAATTGGTCGCGCGGTTTCTGAATGGAGAGTTTGGGCCGCTCGATGCCGTCGATCCGCATTTCTCGGCTCTGCTCTACGCAGGGGACCGCTGGGAAGCGCGCCCGGCGCTGGAAAACCACCTCGCAGATGGACGTACGCTTCTCGCGGACCGCTATGTCGCATCGAACTTGGCGCATCAGGGCGCCCGTGCATCGCGGGAAACGCGCCGGGAATTTCTCAGTTGGCTTGCGCAGCTCGAATACCAAGTCTACGGGCTGCCGGTGGAAGATCTGGTTGTATACCTCCGAGTGCCAGCTCAAGAGGCGCAACGCCTCGTGGGCGAAAAGGCGAAACGTGATTACACCAAGCTTCGGCGCGATTTGCAGGAATCGAATCTAGCCCATCTGCAAGCGGCATCCGAGGTCTACGATGAACTGGCCCGCCAGTCTAACTGGGTGACGATCGAATGTTACGCCGCGTCCGTCCACGCGTTGCGTTCCCCAGAAGAGATACATAAGGAGATTCTGGCTGCGATCGACGCACGTGTTTTTTCCGTGTCGCAAGTCGGCAGTTAACGCGCATGGGCTTCAGCGAATTTCTCGGCAATGAACGCATCGTCACCGCTCTGCGGGGCATGTTGCGGCGCGAACGCCCGCCCAACGCGTTGCTATTTACAGGGCCGCGCGGAATCGGCAAATACACGCTCGCGCGCATGTTTGCCCAGGCCGCGAACTGCGAGCGGCTCAAAGACGATTTCTGCGGCGAATGCGATTCCTGCAAGCGCATGGCGCCGCTGGCAAACCCGGCTCCGCTGATCGCTGCAGGCTTGACGGAGCGCGGCGAGAGCGCGGACGCTGCGGCGGTGGAGCGCATGCCGCTGATCATCGAAACCCATCCGGATGTATGGCTGCTTGTGCCGGATCCGGTGCGCCGGCTGGCGCCCGTCGCGCGGCCGATGATCCGTGTGGGCCAGTTGCGCGCCGTGCAACGAGCCGCGTATTTCAAGCCGCAAGTCCACAGACGAGTTTTTATTCTGGACGACGCGCATACCATGCGCTGGACCGATGCGGATGTGTTCCTGAAGATTCTCGAAGAGCCGCCGGAATACGCGACGCTCATCCTTCTGGCGCCCACGCCGGATTCCCTGCTGCAAACCATCCGGTCGCGCTGCCTGCAATTTCACTTTGCGCCAGTCCCGGTCCCGCAAATCGAAGAATTTATGAAAGAACGCACCGCGGCAAAGCCGCCGGAGCGAAAGCTGGCCGCGCAACTTTCCAGCGGCAGCCCCGGCGTGGCGTTCGCCCTGAATCTGGAGGAATCGACGCGGCTGCGGCGCGCCGTCCTGGCCCTGCTGGAAAAAGCAATTGACGGCAGCCGCTCCGCAGAAATTTTTTCGGCGACGGCGCAGCTCGCCAAACAAGAGAAGGAATCGTTTGAAAATATCCTCACGCTGTTTTATAGTCTGCTGACAGACCTTCTCGAACTTTCCCAGAGTCCGAAGAATAGTCTCTCTCGGAACCCGGACTTACGGCGCGACCTGGAAGCGCTCAGCAAGAAAGTAAGTTTCGAGTGGGTCTCGCGGGTGACGCAAAGGCTGGATCTTCTGGAAAGCCGCCTGAAACGCAATGTTAGCCGCCAGTTGGGGCTGGACGCGCTATTGGTTTCTTTGGGCACCCCTAGCCCGATGAGCGAATGATAAATTTGTAAAATTACTGCAACCCAAACGCTCATTGCACAGTCATAAGGAAGTAGCGATTCGAAGGAGTCCTAATGGTAAATCGTAAACTTTTCCGTCCTACTCTTACGGATGTAAAAGATCAATTTCCAGCGCGCGCACCGCAAGCGGTTCCGCCGCAGTCACCGCAGCGCAAGAAGCCCGCGCCGCCGGAACAGACGCACGCCGAGAATTTCTACTACGTGAAACAGATGCAGTCGCGAACTCCGGTGGCGGTGGTCTTGACGGACGGCGAAATTCTGCGTGGCAGCGTCGAATGGTACGACCGCGATTGCATCAAGCTCACGCGCTACGGAAGCCCGAATCTGCTCGTTTATAAACACTGCATCAAGTATCTCTACAAAGAAGGCGAAGACGCCGCGCAGGGTGGACCGAACGGCTCGAATGGATCAAACGGGTCGAACGGGTCGAATGGATCAGGCGGTTCCGACGAACACTAGTTGCGGACAGTGTTTCACATCACTTCGCGGGGATTGATCTAGGATTGCGTCAGCGCTGACGGCGCTTGCGGTTCTTCTTGAACGGTCCGACAAAGAAAGTCATCAGCGCTTTTCCGACCAACCGGCGATTTCCATCGCGAACGTCACAATCCACGACGGCGATGTGCCGGCCGATGCGCACTACGATCGCTTCGGCGATCACGCTGCCTCCCTCTACAGCCTCAAGATAATTAATTTTCATCTCGATTGTCGCGACCCGCGTTCCCGGCGGGCACGCCATGTAAGACGCCAACCCTCCTGCAGTGTCCGCCAGCGCAGCCAGCACGCCTCCGTGCACCACTCCGTGCACTTGCAGGTGCTGCTCATTCACGTTCATCTTCAGGATCACTTTGCCGCGTTTCGCTTCCACCAACACGAATCCAAATTGCTTCGCCGTACTGTTTTCCTGCAGGCGGTGGCGAAGCTCTTCAGCAGCCATGCGTTCGATAGATTCCGGTGTGCGCGCTCGAGGCATATCAGTACGCGGTGACGCCTCCGTCGAGCGGGAAGGACGCTCCGGTAATCCAAGACGCTTCATCCGAAGCGAGGTATACGGCCATCATGGCCACGTCCTCGGGAGTTCCCATTCTTCCCAGAGGTATTTCGTTGATCCTTCTTTGAATTTCGGCCTCGGCGTTCGGCGCCTGGCGAATTGACTTCATTCCCAGTTCTGTGGCGACGATGGTGGGACAGATGCAGTTCACGCGAATCTTGTCCTGGGCGTGGTCTATCGCCATGGCTCGGGTGAGACCGGACACACCGGCTTTCGCCGCGCAATAGGCTGCGCGGTCCCTGCGCGCTACGAGCCCCAATACGGAACCAATGTTCACTATCGAGCCGCCACCAGCGCGGCGAAGCGCTGGCAACGCGCCTCGCGAAACCAAAAACGTCCCTGTCAGATTTGTCGCAATCACCTTCTCCCAATCTTCGTCTGAGGTGCGCTCGGCGGTCGCTACCACCACAGCTCCGGCATTGTTCACAATCGTATCCAACCGCCCGAAATGCTGCTCGCTCTGAGATAATACCGTAGTCACTGAACCGGTTTGGGTGACGTCGCAGGTCAACACTAGCGCCCCGCCGCCCGCAGACTCGATTTCGCGTGCCACTTCCTCGAGCAGCTCCCTTCGGCGTCCGGCCAGCGCCACTCTCGCCCCCTCTCGGAAAAACGCCATAGCGCAGGCCCGCCCAATGCCCGTGCCCCCTCCTGTTATGAGCGCTACTTTGCCTGAAAGTCGCAGCATCGAGAATGCCCGCTCGTTCGTCTAATGCCAGACGGGAAGGCGCGAATCTAGCATCCGGCCGCTATCAGGCGCAAGTCGCTGGCGATACCGCCGAGCCGATTCGCTCTCGCGACATGCGGGCGCCGGCTGGTAGACTCCTTCGGGGACAGACATGAAAATCGGGATCACATGCTATCCGACGTACGGCGGCTCAGGAGTGGTGGCTACA
>Ga0307478_10003720_pt1 | contig 11196 bp, 5 predicted proteins | sample atmos_gasesECM4C_2_FD_203713 | JGI IMG/M metagenome (GOLD analysis project Ga0307478, IMG submission 203713) | Hardwood forest soil microbial communities from Morgan-Monroe State Forest, Indiana, United States - atmos_gasesECM4C_05 | ecosystem: Environmental > Terrestrial > Soil > Temperate...
TTTCACGACGCCTCCCAAGTTCAACACTTGGTTGTGGAAATAGCTGACGGGGTTGCATGAGCGGTTGCATGAATCGCTTACGCTCTTCAGTACGCAGATTAACCCAGGTGGATACAGCATCAACTTGATAGCAACGAATAAATCATAGTGCTACGCTCGTGGAATTATGAGAATGGTTACACGATCGAAAGGAAAGTCCATGAACAGGTTACTCAAGCTACTACTCGGCACCGGCCTCTATCTGCTGGAGCAGTCAGACGGCGCGACGAAAGACATGCGGGATCGCGCAGCCGACCAACTTTCAGATCTGCGCGACGCTGCCCAAGAGAAGTATGAAACCGCTTCCAACCGTGTGGCGAGAGCCTCCCGAGCCATTCGTGGAGAAGATCACCACGTGCTCAGCAATACTCTCCGGTTCGTCGCGGGAGTAGGCGTCGGCCTTGGTGTCGGCCTGATTCTCGCTCCAGCCAGCGGTGAAGAAACTCGCAGCGTGATCGCCGGACGGGTTCACGAAATGGGCGATCGAGTCCGCAAGCAGTTTTCTTCCGAGGACGATGCTGCGACTGGCACGCGCGGTTAGGCGGTCAAGGGCAGACGGCCGCAAAACGTTTGCCCATTTTATTCATGGACAACGACACGAGGGATCAGTGTGCGTAACTCAGGCGCCAAGCCAAGCGCATTCTCTCGCGGCTCGTCGACTCCGCCGCGGAGTTAACGAGCCGTAACCAGTGCATGGGTCTTTTCGGGCGTGGGATTGAGGAAAGGGACCGCGACCTCTACCAGGGTGCCAGGAACGGTGTTGGTCAGGCGCAATTCCCCGCCAAATTCTTTAGCCCGCTGGCTCATTCCTCCAATACCGATGCCGATGCTGCCCGGCCGCAGTTCGGCTACCGGGCTCTCGATCCCTTTGCCGTCATCCCGTATTCTAACCGCCACCCGATCATCGCCCTGCATAAGGGTGACCCATGCTTTCTGTGCTCCCGAGTGCCGATAGACATTGGTGAGAGCCTCCTGAATGATGCGGAAGATGGCCGTCTCCAATTCGGCGCCCAGTCGCGGGAAAGTGGGGGGCTGGACATCGAGCGCGGTTACAATGCCGCTGCGCTTGGTGAGACCGTCCAGATACCATCGCACTGCTGAGAGCAAGCCGACTTCATCGAGCAAGGGGGGATGCAAGAGATGAGAGAGACTGCGAACTTGCTGGATGGCGCGATCGATGGTTTCACTGGCCTCCTTGGCGGCTCGGCGGTTGGCTTGGACTGAATTTTTCTCCCGGATGCCGTCCATCATCATCTTTGCCGCGGCCAACTCCTGGCCTAAACCATCGTGCAGTTCCCGCGCGATGCGCCGCCGTTCGTCATCCTGCATGGTAAGCAGGCGGCCGGAAAGCCGCCGCAGAGCGGCAGTCCGGTCATCGACCAACCGTTCCAATTCACTGGCGTTCTCGCGAATCGACTGTTCCAGTAGTTTGCTGTCATGAATGTCGGAGCAGGTTCCGTACCATTTGACGATCTGTCCTTCGAAATCTCGGATGGGAACGGCCCGAGCCCGGAACCAGCGGTATTCCCCGTTTCTCCCGCGGATGCGGTATTCGGATTCATAGTTCTCACCCGACTGGACGCAGTGCATCCACTGGGCCATGCTGCGCTCTGTGTCCTCGGGATGGACAAAGTCCAGCCAGCCGAAGCCCTTCCCGGAACCCATAGCGGCGCCGGTATACTCGTAAAACCAATCGCTAATGTAGTCCCTCGAACCATCGGCCTGTCGACTGAAGATGATGTCGGGCGCAGTGCGGATTATGGCGTCGAGTTCCTGGTGTTTTCGCGCCAGTTCACCGTTAAGCTGCTGCAGCGCTTCTGCTCGTCTTTCTAATTCATCGGTTCGCTCGGCGACGCGCTGCTCCAGTTCACGATTGAGGCTTTCCAGTTGTTTCGCCTTGCGATGGAGTTCGGCAAAGATGCTGACCTTTGCCCGTAAGAGTTCAGGAATAACCGGAACGGAAATGTAATCCACTGCGCCGCGCTGATATCCCTTAAGGCGGTCTAAGTCGGTCAGGTACACGGCGGAAATGAAGATGATCGCAGTTCTCTGAAAGCGCGGATGCTGGCGAATCAGGTCGGCCAATTCAAAGCCATCGAGATCCGGCATGCTCACATCCATCAAAACGACCGCGATGTCGGTCTTCAGCAGCTGTTCGAGAGCCTCCGTCCCCGTAGTTGCCTTGAGCAGATTCTCCCCAAGTTCAGCCAGGATCACTTCGTAGCTGAGCAGCTTGGCTGGTTGATCATCCACCATGAGAATGTTGACTTTTTCATTTGCTGTCATTTTGGTTGAATACCCCACAGCCTGACGAAAGCACTTAACCTTGAGCCAGTTTATCGGTGTAGCCACATCCGCAGCGCAGAAAGTAATTGTTCGGTATTGACCGGCTTTGCCAGGTACTCGGACGCGCCGGCTTCAAGACACTTCTCGCGATCACCTTTCATGGCTTTCGCAGTCAACGCGATGATGGGCAGGCGCCGGAACGACGTGTTCTGCCGGATCACCTGCATAGTTTCGTATCCATCCATCTCGGGCATCATGATATCCATGAGCACGATCGCAAGGTCGGGAGTGGATTCGAGGGTTGCAATCGCTTCGCGTCCCGTCCCTGCGGTCAACACCGTCATTCCGCGGCGTTCCAGCACACTGGAGAGGGCGAAGATGTTGCGCACATCGTCATCGACCACCAGGACCTTTTTCCCGACCAAGGCGTCATCGGAACGGTGCAGCCGGTCGAGCATTTTCTGCTTTTCGGGCGGGAGATCCGCGACCACACGATGCAGGAACAGAGCAGTCTCGTCGAGCAATCGCTCGGGAGACTCGACGCCCTTGACGACAACGCTGCGCGCCAGCGTGTGCAGGCGTGCGTCTTCTTCCGATGAGAGTTCCTTTCCAGTGAACACTACGACCGGCAGGTCACTAAGAGCTTCGTTGTCGCGGAGACGCTCGAGAACGTCGAAGCCCGACATATCGGGAAGGCGCAGGTCGAGTACAACGCAATCGAACGGCTGCTCGTTCAGTATGTTGAGGGCACCATTGCCGCTCGCAGCTACGGAGACATCGATGTCATCGTAACCCAGCAGTTCGCGGATGCTGAGCTGCTCGGCCGGATTATCTTCGACCACCAGCAACCGCTTGCGGCGCGGTGTGGTGTATTCCTTGATGCGAGTCAAAGCCGCTCCCAGTCCCTCGGGCGTGGTCGGCTTGGTCACGAAGGCGAAGGCGCCACGGGCCAGGCCGTGATGCCGGTCTTCGTCGAGCGTCAGCATCTGCACGGGAATGTGCCGAGTTGCCGGATCCTGTTTCAGATGGTTGAGTACGGTCCAGCCCAGCATGTCAGGCAAGAAGACATCCAGCGAGACGGCTGTGGGATGGAACTCGCGGGCCAGCGCCAGGGCTTCTGCGCCCTTCATGGCCACCAGCACCTTGAATCCAGTGTCGTGAGAAAGATCGCATAACACGCGGGCGTAGTGCGGGTCGTCTTCGACAATCAGCAAGATCGCATCGTCGGGCTGCAGATTCTCGCGATCATCCGGGACGTGCTCGACCGCGACCTCTGTCGCTCGAACTGCGGACAACTGCAGCGGCGGAGCGCTCGATCGAGTCTTGCGGTCGAGCATGGCCGCAGTGGCAACGGATGGCCCCACATAAGTTTGAGGCAAGTACAGAGTGAACGTGCTTCCCTTGCCGGGGGCGCTGCGCAACTGAATCTCACCTCCTAGCAGGCTGGCAAGCTCACGGCTGATCGCCAGTCCTAATCCGGTTCCGCCGTACTTGCGGCTGGTGCCGGCATCTGCCTGCTGGAAAGCCTCGAAGATGATACGTTGCTTTTCCGCCGGAATGCCGATACCGGAGTCGGTTACTTCGAAGGCGACCACTGACGCTGCCGCGTTGAGGATCGGATGGTCATCACTCCAGCCGCCGGTGGCGAGCGTGACATCCAGACGAACGCCTCCTTGTTCAGTGAATTTAAATGCGTTGGACAGCAGATTCTTGAGCACCTGCTGCAGACGCTTGGAGTCGGTGACCAGGCTGCGGGTAAGGTGTGGATCGGAATGCACCTCGAATCCAAGCCGGCGATTCTCCGCTTCGTGACGGAACGGGCGCGCGACCATATCGAGCAGGCTGGCGAAGAATACTTCTTCAGCCTCGACCGACACGGTTCCTGACTCGATCTTGGATAGATCGAGAATGTCGCTGATAAGGTTCAGCAGATCGGTTCCCGCGCCGTGGATGGTGCGGGCGAACTCGACTTGCTTGGCGGTCAAATTGCCGTCGGGATTGTCCGTGAGTTGCTGGCCGAGCACGAGAATGCTGTTTAAAGGGGTGCGCAACTCGTGCGACATGTTGGCGAGGAATTCGGACTTGTACTTGGAGGTCAGCGCGAGTTCCTTGGCTTTCTCTTCCAACGCGCCGCGTGCCTGCTCAATTTCCTGGTTCTTGCGTTCCACTTCCACGTTCTGTTCGGCGAGCTGTTGCGCTTTTTGTGCCAGCTGTTCGTTGGTCTGCTGCAATTCTCTTTGCTGAGTTTGCAGTTCGGTGGCCAGCTGCTGCGACTGTTTCAACAGGCCTTCGGTCTGCATCGTCGCTTCAATGCTGTTCAGCACGATGCCGATGCTGGCGGTCAGCTGTTCAAGAAAAGCCAGATGCGACGCGGTAAAGTTGCTCAGCGAGGCGAGCTCAATGACCGCCTTGACGTGATCCTCAAAGAGTACGGGCAGCACGATGACGTTCCGCGGGACGGCCTCGAACAAGCCGGAACGAATAGAAATTGTTTTTTCCGGCAGGTCCGTAATCAACATGCGTTTCTTCTCGGCCGCGCACTGTCCGACGAGGCCCTCGCCCAACTTGATGCGCCGCAGATGGCCGTCCTGTCCATCGGAAGCGAAGGCCGAGAGCAGCACCATGCCTGCGGATTCCTCGGTCTCCATCTGGTAAATGACACCCTGTTGCGCGCTCACCAGAGGCGCCAATTCCGAGAGCAGTTTCTGTCCCACGGTGGTCAGATCGCGCTGACCTTGCAACATGCTGGTGAAACGCGCGAGGTTGGTCTTGAGCCAGTCCTGCTCGGTATTGCGGTCCGTGGTCAGCCGCAGGTTGTCGATCATGGTGTTGATGTTGTCCTTCAGTTCGGCGACTTCGCCGCTGGCTTCCACCTGAATCGAACGAGTCAGGTCGCCCTTGGTCACGGCGGTCGCGACTTCCGCGATCGCGCGAACCTGGTTGGTGAGGTTGTCAGCAAGCAGATTCACGTTGCCGGTGAGATCTTTCCACGTGCCGGCCGCGCCGGGCACATTGGCTTGACCGCCCAGACGGCCTTCCACGCCGACTTCGCGTGCTACCGTTGTCACCTGGTCGGCGAAGGTTGCGAGTGTGCCGGTCATGTTGTTGATGGTTTCGGCGAGAGCCGCGACCTCGCCCTTGGCGTTCACGGTTAGCTTCTGCGTGAGTTCGCCGTCGGCGACCGCGGTCACCACTTTCACGATGCCACGTACCTGTTCGGTGAGGTTGGCGGCCATCACGTTGACGTTGTCGGTAAGATCTTTCCAAGTACCCGCCACTCCGGGCACCTGCGCTTGACCTCCGAGTTTGCCTTCGGTACCGACTTCGCGAGCGACGCGCGTTACCTCAGCGGCGAACGCGTTGAGCTGGTCCACCATGGTGTTAATGGTATTTTTCAGTTCGAGAATCTCACCCTTGACGTCGACCGTGATCTTGCGCGACAAATCGCCGCGAGCCACGGCGGTGGTTACCTCGGCGATGTTTCGCACTTGAGCCGTTAAGTTTCCGGCCATCGCGTTCACCGAGTCGGTGAGATCTTTCCACGTGCCTGCAACGCCCGGCACGTTAGCCTGTCCACCCAACCGGCCTTCGCTACCCACTTCACGCGCAACGCGCGTAACTTCTGCCGCGAACGAACGCAATTGCTCAACCATGGTGTTGAGCGTTTCTTTAAGTTGCAAAATCTCGCCGCGCACGTCGACGGTGATCTTCTTGGAAAGGTCACCAGTGGCGATGGCTGTGGCGACTTCAGCGATGTTGCGAACTTGTCCGGTCAAGTTGCTGGCCATGAAGTTCACATTGTCCGTGAGATCCTTCCACGTTCCGGCAACGCCTGGCACCTGCGCCTGACCGCCAAGCTTGCCGTCGGTGCCGACTTCGCGGGCCACACGAGTAACTTCGCCGGCGAACGCGTTGAGTTGGTCCACCATGGTGTTGATCGTGTTCTTCAGTTCGAGAATTTCGCCTTTGACGTCCACCGTGATTTTGCGCGACAAGTCGCCGCGAGCCACCGCGGTCGTGACTTCGGCGATGTTGCGCACCTGACCAGTCAGGTTTCCGGCCATGGAGTTGACGGAGTCTGTGAGGTCTTTCCAAGTGCCGGCCACGCCTGGGACGTTGGCTTGTCCGCCCAGCCGACCTTCAGTGCCTACCTCACGCGCCACGCGAGTCACTTCCCCAGCAAACGCGTTCAGCTGATCCACCATCGTGTTGATGGTTTCCTTGAGAAGTAGGATTTCACCGCTGACATTTACAGTAATTTTCTTGGAAAGGTTTCCGGTAGCAATGGCCGTGGACACTTCGGCGATGTTTCGCACCTGGCCGGTCAGGTTGCTGGCCATTGAATTCACGGAGTCTGTAAGGTCTTTCCAGGTGCCTCCCACGCCGGGCACCTGCGCCTGGCCTCCCAAGCGGCCGTCGGTACCGACTTCGCGGGCTACGCGGGTTACTTCCGAAGCGAATGACCGCAACTGGTCCACCATGGTGTTGATGGTGTCTTTGAGTTCGAGGATTTCGCCTTTCACGTCCACCGTGATCTTGCGCGACAAATCGCCGCGGGCCACAGCCGTCGCGACCTCGGCAATGTTGCGTACTTGTCCGGTCAGGTTGCTGGCCATGAAGTTCACGTTGTCCGTGAGATCTTTCCACGTACCGGCCACGCCCGGTACCTGCGCCTGACCGCCGAGCTTGCCCTCGGTGCCGACTTCGCGAGCCACACGAGTGACTTCGCCCGCGAACGCGTTGAGTTGGTCCACCATGGTGTTGATCGTGTTCTTGAGTTCGAGAATTTCGCCTTTCACGTCTACCGTGATTTTGCGGGACAAGTCGCCACGAGCCACGGCAGTGGTTACTTCGGCGATGTTGCGAACTTGCCCGGTGAGGTTTCCGGCCATCGAGTTGACCGAGTCAGTGAGATCCTTCCACGTACCCGCCACGCCCGGGACGTTGGCCTGGCCGCCCAACCGACCTTCTGTGCCCACTTCGCGGGCCACGCGCGTTACCTCGCCAGCGAAGCGGTTGAGCTGATCCACCATGGTGTTAAGGGTTTCTTTCAGCTGCAAAATTTCACCGCGCACGTCCACGGTGATCTTGCGAGAAAGGTCGCCGCTGGCAATGGCCGTTGCCACTTCCGCAATGTTTCGCACTTGCCCGGTCAGGTTGCTGGCCATGAAGTTCACGTTGTCAGTGAGATCTTTCCAAGTACCGCCGACGCCGGGCACCTGCGCCTGACCGCCGAGTTTGCCTTCAGTGCCAACTTCACGCGCCACGCGCGTCACTTCTCCGGCGAAGGCGTTGAGCTGATCGACCATGGTGTTAATGGTGTCTTTGAGTTCAAGAATTTCGCCCTTCACATCGACGGTGATCTTGCGCGACAAGTCGCCGCGCGCTACAGCGGTCGTTACTTCGGCAATGTTGCGCACCTGAGCCGTCAGGTTTCCGGCCATGGCGTTTACAGAGTCGGTGAGATCTTTCCAGGTACCGGCCACGCCGGGCACCACGGCCTGGCCACCGAGCTTGCCGTCGGTGCCGACTTCGCGGGCCACGCGCGTGACTTCCGACGCGAACGACCGTAACTGATCCACCATCGTGTTGATGGCTTCTTTGAGCTGCAGAATTTCGCCGCGCACGTCCACGGTGATTTTGCGGGAGAGATCGCCGCTGGCCACGGCGGTCGCCACTTCGGCGATGTTGCGAACTTGGCCAGTGAGGTTGCTGGCCATCGAGTTCACGGAATCCGTAAGATCCTTCCAAGTACCGGCCACTCCGGGCACCTGCGCCTGGCCGCCCAGCTTTCCGTCAGTACCTACTTCACGAGCCACGCGCGTAACTTCAGCAGTGAACACGCCGAGCTGCTGAATCATCGTGTTCACGATGTTGGCCGAACGCAAGAACTCGCCTTCGAGCGGCCGACCGTCCACGTCAAGTCGCACGGTCTGCGTGAGGTTGCCTTGAGCAACGGCCGCGATGGCGCGGGTCACTTCCGTGGTTGGGCGGAGCAGGTCCTCTACCAACGTGTTGACGGAAACTTCCATCTCGCCCCACGCGCCCCGCGATTCGTGAAATCGTGTGCGCTCGCGGGTTCGTCCTTCTTTGCCGACGACTTGTCCTACGCGCTTCAACTCCTGCGCCATTTGCTGATTGGCGGCGACGATTTCGTTGAACGTGTCCGCGATTTTGCCGGCGAGACCCGTCCAGGAGCCGGGGAGCCGCACCGAAAAATCTCCGTCGCGCATGGTTTGCAGGCTCGCGAGGATCGCGGTAAAGTCCGCGGACGCAGCTTCGACGGTGCCGTTAGAATGGCCATTATTTTTTTCGCTCGCCTTGGCTGCGCTGTCCACAGTAGCGGTCGCCGCGCTTCGGTCATTTCTCTTCATAATCGTCTCGTAAAGGAACGCTAAATCATTCGTCTTGTGCACTCTAATTCTTACTGTGCGTTTTCACCAAACTTCCAGGAATCAAGCCATGGCTGGCAGATGGGCAAAGCATTCGACATGGTTCATTCACCAAGCTGCGCCGGATTTTTTCGCAGAAATCTGCTGTGCAAAGAAATAGGCGTGAAACTTCGGCCTTGCACAGTTATTAACACGAAACCTACCGGCTTCGCTCTAGGGTATTTACTGTAGGCTAAAAGGCGTGTTTAACCGAACGGAACTATAAGCGTAATCATGACTTACGGCTGGCGGGAAAAGACCGTCCCAACTTTAAGGAATTAGTTAAGATCGTGCTCCATTTATGGTCTCCCTTTCGCCATTGCGATTTCGATGTCTCTTGCCGAGTACGGCAGGGATGGATTCAGAATTTCATAGCCTGTTGGAACGATCAGAAACGTATCTTCCAGCCAAATCGACGTTGCCGCTGCTGGTGAGATGACTGGCAACCACGTGGTAGGGCTGTTGACGGGATCCATCTCCGTAATAGGCCACGCGCCCAAACTGGCCCGCGAAGGCGGCGGTCGCCCCCACGAACAGTATCGTAAGGCCGAGCAGAAAAGCCCACGCGGCACGGGTCATTGATCGCATCTCCAGCGTAGAGTGTGTTCCCCGGCGCGATCACGAGTCAAGATGAAAGGTTTTGCGTCCAGACGGGACCCAACGTGGTCGGGCGAGGCGTGATCCGAATCAAACAAAAGCAGCTTCCAAGCCCCCGACCTGAAGACGCTTCGCCCCGATTTCGATCGTACCGCGATTCTCAACTGTCGAAATCAGGCCATAGCACTCAAAATGCAAATCAGGCTGCGTCATCTCGGAGAAACTGAGCGCAAGAACGGATTGATTTCATCTTCTCTTCCGGCAATCCGCGTAGATCTTCCTCGCCGAGTCGATTTTCGTACAAGAGTCTCCCCAACACATCTGTCAGTCGCGAACCGCGAAAGTCGTATTTGCGATCAATCTCTTTACGGCGTTGGGTCAGGTGATCTTCCAGGTCCCACAGATCCGACGACTTCTGGATCTCGTTGGCCATTCGCTTTGCTTCCTGAATCACTTCGTGAAGTTCCTGACCCAGAGCAGCGTCGAAGGCTTTGCGGGCAATGGCTTTTTCTGATCTCGACCAAATCGGTTGGTTTTGGTAGGGATAACGGTCTTGGGTCGCAGACGGGATGGTCATGGTTCGATCCTCCGTGTGGGCATTCTATCCCCTGCCGAGATGCCATTTCCACTGGATCGGAGGCTTCTGCTCTGGCAGATTCAACATCGTTTTCAGGCATCCGTAGCGAACGACGACGATACGGTTTGAAAGCTTTGGGACGACGGAGACCGCCTGGGCGATGCAATCAACCGTGGGATCGACAGGTTTTGAGTGCTATAGCCTAATTGCAGCGGTTGACTCCTGCCCATCGCAGGGGGATACTTGGATGCTGCTGCCAGTTGGGGGAATCATGCCACGCACGCTTGGGAACCTGCCAGGTCCTATACGTTTCTCCATCAACGGCTCGTCAACGACCCATGCCAATCCACATCAAAGGAATCTCAAATGACTCGATTGTTGCCCAGGTTTTTCCAAGGTAATCTTTCCCAAGGAAGTCCCAGTCCGGTGTTCTCGTTGTTGCAGCTTGTAACCTGCCTCCTGATTCTCGCGTTGTCGGCCGCGGCGCAGACTTCGTTGGAACAAATCTCCACGCCCGCTCCGCAGGGGTTTACAGGAATATTTGGTGGAGGCCCGTTTTATAAGACTGCGAATTTCAATATCCCGAAGAACATAGCTGAAATTGAACACTCTGGTTTCTCCGAAGCCATCGTCTGGAGCGTTGAAGTCAATAGCCAAGGCGACTTGAACTTCAACGGCGAGTTTCCGTTGACTTCGAAGGGCGTCTATGTGGGCAATAAAACTTATCCGAAATTTGCCGCGGATATGGCCACATTAAAGCAAGCAGGAATTGTTAAAAGAGTCACCTTCAGCATCGGTTCCTCAAACATCGGAGACTGGGAAAACATCACTGCTTTGGTGAAGGCGCAAGGCGTCGGCCCGAAGAGCATTCTGTACAAGGATTTTAAGGCCCTGAAAAAAGCCATCCCGGCTCTGGATGCCCTCGATTTTGATGACGAAAACAGCTACAACCTCCCCACTACGGTTAGGTTCGGGGTCATGGTGGGCAAACTCGGCTATCACGTCGTCCCGGATCCTTATGTCATGGCCAGCTATTGGCAGAGTGTGGTTTCAGAAATCAACCAGAAACTCCCGGGCACGGTAGACGGAGTGCATCTTCAGGCCTATGCTGGCGGCTTTGGAAACAATCCATGCTCGGGTTGGGATTTCGGAAAGGTGCCTGTTTTCCCGGGCGTCTGGGACAAAAACTACACGCCAAGCCAAGTGCAGACGGTGATGAGGGGCTGGCACAATCAATGCGGGATAATCGGCGGGTTCATGTGGATC
>Ga0307478_10003721_pt1 | contig 11194 bp, 10 predicted proteins | sample atmos_gasesECM4C_2_FD_203713 | JGI IMG/M metagenome (GOLD analysis project Ga0307478, IMG submission 203713) | Hardwood forest soil microbial communities from Morgan-Monroe State Forest, Indiana, United States - atmos_gasesECM4C_05 | ecosystem: Environmental > Terrestrial > Soil > Temperate...
GGAACGGACAAAAGGCCGTGCCCCAAACTGATCTCTGATCCTTCAAGGGGCACTAAACTGGCTAACGGCGTCCTGGTTCCGCCGCCGTGCATTTACGTTTTTCCCAGAACGATACCTGACTACCGAAATAATCCATTCCCACAATCTTGGAAGATATCGGAGGTCAGGGTATTGGATGTCCTACGCCAAACTTTCAAGTGCCTCGACGGCGAAATTATCGACGTCCGATTGCGAGCCGGGCACAATGGTTCCGAAGTGACGCGGGTGACGCACCTTTTCAAGAGCGGGGTCGAAATAGCTCGCTCTAACGTCGACGCCATCAAGAGGGCGAGAGGTTGACGAACGGCAGTTCGTGCGGGAGGCTCCCTCACCTTCTAAAATGCTTACTCAACGCCAGCCTCTGATGCTGATAGCTTGACCCGATCCCCTGCCCATAAATCTTCGTCGGCGCACTAAGTAATCGCTCGAACACCAGCCGTCCCACCACTTGCCCGTCTTCCAACAGGAAAGGCACCTCGTGTGACCGCACCTCCAGCACCGCGTGTGTGCCTTTGATATCGTCAGCGCCGTAACCAAAGCCCGGATCGAAAAAGCCGGCGTAGTGGATGCGGAACTCGCCCACCGACGGATCGTACGGCACCATCTCCGCCGCGAACGAGTGTGGAATCCGTACCCTCTCTTTCGAGGCGAGTATGTAGAAATCGTCCGGATCGAGCACCAGGCTGCGCGACCGCGTGCGATGGATCGGCTCCCAGTATTCCAGGGGATCGTAGTGATTGATGCGGTTCAGGTCGATCAGCGCCGTGTTGTGCCGCGCCTTGTAGCCAATTACGTCGGAGCTTTCCTCACCGCTCAAGTCCACCGACAGCCACAAGCTCTTGTTCGAAATCAAGGCGTCGGCGGGTGACTCGTTTTCCGTATAGACCAGCGTCTCCTGCTCGTGCAGCCGCTCCAGTTCGCTATCGGACGGCGGCGGATTGCCGCGCCGCAGCCGTAACTGGTTCAAGCGCGCGCCCTGCTCCACGACGATGCTGAAAGTGCGCGGCACGATCTCGGTATACAGCGTGCCCTTATAGCCCGCCGGCACCCGCTCAAACTCGCTCCCGTAATCCGTGATGAGTCGCGTGAACACGTCCAGCCGGCCGGTGGTGCTCTTCGGATTCGCTTTTCCCGAAATGTCCGCAGGCAGATTCAACTCTTCCATCAACGGCACGATATACGCACAGCCGCGCTCGAGCACTGCGGGCCGGGTCAGGTCGAGTTTGTACAGGTGATTGTCGTGGAGCTTGTCGATCACCCGCGCATTCCGGCTGGAAAGAAAACTGGCGCGAATCCGGTATGCCACCGGGCCAATCCGCAAGTCGAGACTCGACGGTTGTATCTGCTCCGGCATCACCGCCGGATTCGCCGTCACATGTCCCGCCGCGATCAACTCCTCGATCGCTTGCGACGGCAAAATGCCGGTCGTAAACGAGTGCTGACGTTCGTGCAGCTCTGCGAAAAGTAACGGAGTACTTCCGGTCATTTATCAGTCGATGGTACATCACACCGCAGCGTGCCGACGAGTTCCGTCACCTGCGCGATCTTCTCTTGCTTGAGAAACCCGCCCAGCTCGCGCGCGATACGCACGGGCGCCGCCGGGTCCCAGAACGTCGCTGTTCCCACTTCTACGGCGGTCGCGCCCGCGATCAGAAACTCCGCTGCATCTTCGCCTGTCGCGATCCCGCCCATTCCGACCACCGGGATCTTCACCGCCCTTGACGCCTGATGCACCATCCGCAGCGCGATGGGCTTGATCGCCGGCCCCGAGAGTCCCCCGAAACCCGCACCAATGCGCGGCCGCCGGGTGCGCGCATCCACCGCCAGCGCGATAAACGTATTGACCAGCGAGATCGCATCGGCACCCGCCACTTCTGCCGCCTGCGCCAGCGGCTCGATCTGCGCCACGTTCGGAGAAAGCTTCACAATCAGCGGCCGACGCGCCGTCAACCGCACTGCGGCCACCACCTCCGCCAGCAAACCCGGATCGCTCGAAAAATAGATCCCGCCGTGGCGTGTATTCGGGCACGATACGTTCAACTCGTAGCCCGCGATGCCTGGCGCATCCTCCAGCACCCGGACCACCTCGGTGTAATCTTCGGTCGTATAGCCGAAGACGTTCACGAATACGGCGGTTTTGAGCTGCGCCAGGCGCGGCAGCTTCTCCTTGACGAACGCCCGCACGCCGATGTTTTGCAGCCCGACGGAGTTGATCATCCCCGCCCGCGCTTCCCAGAGGCGCGGCTCCGGGTTTCCCTCGATCGGCTCGCGGGACAGGCCCTTCACCACCAGACCGCCGAGCTGGTTGAGATCGACCAGCTTCTCGAACTCAATCCCATAGGCAAACGTTCCCGAGGCGGCGATAACTGGATTACGAAGTGGAATTCCGCATAGATTGGTGGCGAGGGGCGTGCCCAGCGGCTTCATGGCTCCGCCGGCGAGACCAGCGCTTCCCCCAACACCCGCCCTGTGGCCGAAGAGGGCCATGCCGTGCCCGCCGCCCGCGCCAACGTCGGGGCTAGGTCGATCGATTCCACCGTGGTTTCAAAGACTTGCGTTTCGAATGGCGACCCGTAAAGGATGAGCGGGACCCTTGTATCGTAGTTGTAAAGGGAACCGTAGGAGATTCCTCGCCCCAACCCGTAATCCTCCACATATTCCGGCCCGTAAGCCAGCATCACGTCGCCTGAGCGCACCGCGTGAAAGCTGTTGCGGAACCGTCGCAGCCAGTCGCCGGAATGGGAACAATCGCCATCGGCTGTGTAGTACCCGACCACGCCGGGTACGGTCAGGGCCGCCTGCCCGGCCACCGTACGGGCCTCGCGGAGATCGATGTAGCCATTGTGGAGGGCGTCCAGCCGGAGATACAGGAATGGGTAAAGGTATTGCTCGACATACAGATTCTTCCGATCGCGAACGTCGTAGCGGGCCGAGAGCGCTTGATTGATGGTGCGGGCCACGGTTTCGCCTGGTATCGCTAAGGTAGCTCGATGGCCATCTGGCTCCCGTGCCGCGCCGTGTGCAGCGGTGAAAGCCACGGCATAGCTATGCGACCCTAAGTTATTGTTTATAAAGGTTAAAATCGTTTCAACATCATGATCCAGGTGAAGCACCAGCTCGCGCATCAGCGGCGATTCCGCCCCCACTTCGTACCCTAACAGCGCGGAGGATCCCAGGGCGACGCTCAGAAGATCAACTCCCGGGCCCTGACCGAGCTTTTGCTGAAGGATGATTTCCCTGGCAAGATTCATTTGAGCCCGTTGCCCATAGGGAGAGGCCCAGTAGAGCTCCAGAAAGTCCTCGGGACGGGCACTATCATATTTGAGGGTCCGAAGGGGTGGGGTCGTTTCCTTCTTGCCGAGCGCGTACCAGTTCTCGTTCCGGAGCTTCTCCGGGTTGTTCAACTCGTTGAAGTTAGCCAGCCAGTCGGCGTTTTCAGACTTACCGCTGGTCATGAACTTTCCGGCTGCATCCCTATGAAACAAATCAGCCTTAACACCGCCAGAGAGGAGCGCGGCATCGCGGCTATCGAGGGCGACGGCGAAAATGCGGTTGTTGGGATCAGCGTTGGCGATCTGTTCGGCGAGGGTGGTGGCCTGGAGGGCTTCGGAGGCGGCCAAGACCGGCTTTCGCGCGGCGCGGTCGTACCAGGAATCGGCGACGATGCCGTGCATCTGCGGATAGGCGCCCGTCGAGACCGTGGCTAACCCACCGGAAGTAAAGGTACTTGAGGCCATCTGGCATTGCGGGAAATGGGCCCCGTCCTCGATGAGTCGCCGGAAGCCTCCGGAGACTAAGAAACTGCTGAATAAATCCAGATAATCCGACCGAAATTGTTCCGCGATCAGTAGCACTATGAGTTTCGGGCGAGGACGGGCCGCACGTGCCGTCCCCGGGATGCCAGCCAGCCCCGCGGCGGCAAAAGCAGCGAAGCGTCTCCGCGATACTAACATTTGACAAGAGTGTATCAGAGAGTATAGCTATGCTACACTCGAACTGTTTTTACACGAAGGTTCCGTGGCGCGGATTTTTGAGCTTTGGTCTAATCTTTTTTTTCGTTAGATCCGATAAGTTAGACAGCGACCACGAGGAGGAATACGACGGTGGGTCACGACAACAGTGTGCTAGGGCTAGCCACGATCCGTCGCAACCGAGGGCTCTCTCTCGAGCAGATCTCGCAAGACACCAAAATTAGTGTCCGGGCCCTGCAAGCGATCGAAACAGGCGAATTCAAAAAACTTCCTGGTGGGATTTACAACACCAGCTATATCCGGCAGTATGCGCGGGCCATCGAATTCGATGAGTCCGAACTGCTCGCCTATTACCACTCCAACGCGGAAATTCTAACTGAAACCTTGCCTATTAATCCGGAAAAAGGGTTTCACTTCAGAGATCTTCGCTTCCTAGTACAACACTAAGCAGGCCGTCCGGTTCGCGCCAGCGTTCAGCCTGCCCTCCTACAATAACTCCCGTGTTTGTATCGCGGGCCAGCGTGAGTTCTCCTCCAACGTAACGTTCAGCACGATCTCCTTTTGATGCCGCACTACCGTAACCGGAAGAGTTTTTTTCGCACGGGCCGATTCCAGAATTCCGGATATTTCTTTGGGGGTGGCCACTTTCTCCCCATCTACCTTAATGATGACATCGCCGGCTTTAAAGCCCGCTTTCTCGGCCGCGGAGTTCGCACCCACCGCCCGGACGAGTACGCCCTCTTTCACGCCGAAGAACTCGGCCAGTTGCGGATTGAGCGACTCACTCTCGATGCCGAGCACGGGACTGCGCCAACTCATCAACGCGCGGGGGATGTCGGGCATACGAATCGTCGGCATGGTCGGAATCTCAGGCATGGGCGGGGGGGACAGGGCGAGCACATCGTCGTTGGGCGAGAGAGCTATGATTCCGGGTTGGCGCTGGCCGATGGTCGCGGCGAGGGTTTGGTTCGCACCGTTACGCCAGATCAAGAGCTTTGCTATGTGGCCGGGCGGCGTTTCCCTTACCAGGCGCATTAAATGCTCTCCGCCCTCGACGCGCTCACCGTTGTACTCCAGGACCACATCGCCTGGTTTCAGGCCGGCCTTTGCGGCCGGACTTCCTTCGTCCACACAAGTCACCTCAACGCCACGCTCATCTTTGAGGTGAAGTTGCTTGGCCCGGTCAGCCACGATTTCCACGTACGCGACTCCCAAGTAACTATTGCCTCGCGACACGACGATCCGAGTGGAGGCCGAATGCGCGCGCGGCGTCTCCCCGGGCGGCGCGGCAACCAGCACTCCTGCCAGAGAACTCGCCGCACAAATCCCCGAAATTAAGATCCTGTTTCTCATAACAACTTCCCCTCCGCACAGGCAGGTTCGCCTGAGCGTTTTCCTGCTGAAATGCCTACCTCTGTTCTCTTCGGATATAGATCATACCGCCAGTCCCGGCGAGGCGCAGCAACGGACCACCGCCATTGAGAGCGCCTTCGGCAATGGTGGCGAAGCCAATCGACTTCACCGGGATTTCTGAAAACTCCGACAAAATGCGCCGCGGACCGCCGTAGCTCGCGTTCTGCGCGCGCACCGTGACCTTCAAATTGGACGGAATCCATACGGTAATGTCACCGGCGCTCGTGCTGAGGAACGAATCCGTCGCCGGCTGGCTCTCAAAACGCGCGATAATGCTGCCCACCGCGGTAGAGGCGTTCAGACTGCCACCTGCGCTAGTCAGCTTGATGCCCCCGCCGGCGCTCTCGCACTTGGCGCCCAAAGCGGAACCCACTTGAATCGGGCCCCCGGCCGCGTTGTTCGCAGTCACCATGCCCTTGGCGTAGCCCACATCAATGAGGCCACCAGCGGTATCGGCGATGACGATATTGCCGGCCTGGATGATGTGGATGCCGCCGCCATTGGTCGAACAGCGCACCGGCCCATCGACACGCTGCACAACAATGTCTCCACCACCGGTCTCGAAGAAAGCTTGCCCATGAATACTTTCCGCGTGGATGGTTCCAGCGCCGGAAACACAGCGGCAGTTACCACCGATCTTCCCGAGCGTCACATCGCCGCCGGCCGTTTTGACGTCCACGTCGCTATCTATTCGATCGAGCGCCAAGCGGCCGCCACCGGTTTGTGCCTCGACGGCGCCGGCAAACTGATTAGCGTCGATGGAGCCAGCGCGTGTCTCAATCACCACCTTGCCGGCGTTCTGCGGCGCGGTCAGCTTCACCTCCGCGGCTTCCGAGCCGCCTTGCACATACAAGTAAGTCCACTGGCCTTGGTGCGCGGCCCGCACACGAATGGCGTCGAGCAGATGCCGGGCCTGATCCTCGGTCCCGGCCTTGACTCGCTTGATCACCTCATAGGAAAGCTGATCTCCGGCAACACCCTGGATGACGACGCCGCCTGTGGTGCTGATGCGAATATTGCCGTGCGGAGCAACCGGCTCGGAACCCTTGATGGGTTCCTCCCAGAAGAGCCCAACACGCCGCAGCCCCGGCTCACCGGAAAACGCGGCCACTGCCATGAAGGCAACCAATCCGAATTGGGCGCCCGCTTTCATACCTGTCAAAAAGTCCCTACCGATGCGTTCATGTCACGCAACGCGTTCTGGCAGCGCATGCGGACGTAGCTGTTGTCTTCTTTTCCGATCAAGGCCTGGAGCACACCGGCGGTAGCCGCGTCCTGATGGGCGATCAACAAGTCAATAACCTGCATGCGGACGCCTGCATTTTGATCCTTCAGCAAAACCTGCGTCAGCGTGCGGTGCACTTCCGGATCGGTGGAAAAACTCTTCAACCCTTGGAGCGCCTTCAGCCGCACACCAGGGTTGGGGTCGCGCATCACGGCCTCGAGCAGCACGCTGCGCGTTTCGGCGGAACTGCTCTGGTCCGTCAACAACTGGACGGACTCGACGCGTACGCCAGGGTTATCCTGCTCGCGGGCGGCTGCCAGCAGGAGACGGCGAATGTCTTGATCTTCGAGGCGGCCGGAGACCACGCGACGGCGAGTTTCATCGAGCGAGATTTGTACGCGGCCGGTGTTATCCGGCTGCACCGAACGGATGCTTGACACAATGGCATCTGGCGCCAGGCCTCCCAGGGTCGCTCCGGGAAACGACCCGGTGAAGCGCGCGGCAAAAAAGCCGAGAGCCACGAGAGCCATCGCCCCAATAGGCTGTCCGAAGCGGATGCCAGGGTGCCACAGGGATCGAAACGCGTCGCGGAACAGACCCCAGGGGTCGGATGCATTTCGCCGCGCGGCAGGCGTCTCCTCGCGATAAACAGCGCGCACCAGCTCGTGGCGGCATTCGGTGAGCAGTTCCGGAGGCGGCGCAAGGTCGTGCCGGTCGAGCGCAGCGGCCAGCGCCTTCTGGTACGCCAGCTCCGCGCGGCAGGACGCGCAGGATTCCACGTGGTCCTCGACACCCTCCTCGACCTCGGACGCCAGCTCACCGTAGTGGTAAAGCGGAATCGCTCGGGTTACTTCATCGCAAGTCATATCAAATCTCCTAAAACTGTGCGCATCTTTTGCGTGGCACGGAACAGGCAGTTTTTGGCCGCTTCTTCGCTGGTTCCCAGCACGTCCCCAATGGCACGCAGCCGCATTCCCTGGTAGTGGCGCAGCTCAAACACCATGCGCTCGCGGGGCGTGAGACCTGCCAGGGCCGCCTGGATGCGTCCGCTCAGCTGGTTGTTCCACATTTGCCGCTCGGGGTCGGCGTCGGGACCTTCCTCTTCAAAGCTGTCCATGCGGTCGACGGGACCGTCCGCGGTGTCAATCACGGCGGCTTCCTCGCGCCGCACCTTCCGTTTGCGCAGATGGTCCAGACAAATGTTGGTCACAATCCGGTACAGCCATGTATGAAAGCTGCAATCGAACCGGAATGTGTGAATGTTCCGGTAGACCCGCAAAAAGGCTTCCTGATAAACGTCCCTGGCGTCTTCCGGCGACCGAAGCAAGTTGATCGCGAGACGCAACACACTTTGATCGTAGGCGCGAACCAGCCGCTCAAACGCGTCCTGGTCTCCGCCCTGAACCGCGCGAATGACAGCGGTTTCGTCCATCTTCGAAGCAGCCCGAGCGTTCGCCGCTCCGGCTGCATCCTGGAGCATAACCCCCGAGTTTATCGCGATCCTATTCCACCCAATCAAGATAGACGTATGAATGACGAATTGGTCACGCGGGTTGGAGACCGGTTGTGGGTGGCGGCGGCCATGGAGGGAGGAGTTGGTAAGTTAAAGAAATGGTTTAGGTTGAGGGGAGGAGGGGACGGTCGTGAACATTGCTAAAGGCCAACCGTTTTCCGGAGGGCCGACGAATCGGGATTTTACCCCGAATCTTCCGTTGAGCGTGTCGCTACCGGTTTCTTCACTCGTGTGGTCGTAATCACCACCACGCCGATCAGAACAAGCAGAGTCCCCAGTATCGTTCGCAGGCCAAGCGTTTCACCGCCCAGGAAATATCCAATCAGCACAGCCACAACCGGATTCACATACGCGTAGGTCCCGACTTTTGTCGGCGATTCATGATGAATCAGCCACACATAGGCGGTAAAGGCGATGATAGAGCCGGCGACAATCAGATAGAGTAACGCGAGCCACGCTCCGCGTGAGACGGTCCACGGACGAAAGATACGAAATTCTCCCAGCGCGGCCGACGTGAGCCCCAGCAACACTCCTCCGGCGAGCATTTGCGCCCCCGAGCTCATCACCTGGGAGGGAGGAAGCGGCAGCTTTCGCGTAAGCGCGGACGATACCGACCAACTCATCGCTGCAATGATTAGCGCCATGGCGCCCGCCCTGTCGATCGGCGCCCCGCCGAGGTGCAACGAGTGGATCATCAGCACGGCCACTCCGCCAATCCCGATCAAGAGCGCCAACGCCAAGCGAACGGTGAGCCTCTGCGTTCGCAGGAAAATGATTTCCGACATCGCCATAAACACCGGGATCGTGGCCATCATAACCGCCGCAATTCCTGAAGGCACACGCTGCTCGGCCCAGAACAACAGCCCGTAGTCGAGGACGAAAATGAGGATCGCGAGTAAAAATGCCGACATCCATTGGCGCCCGCCCGGTGACCGCTCGCCCCGCGCGATCATCCAGCCATAAAGAACGAGTCCCGCAACCAAGAAGCGCATGGCCGCGAGAAGGAACGGTGGAACTTCGCGCACGCCAACGCGAATAGCGAGAAATGTGGATCCCCACACAAAATAGATGATCGCGAAAGCCAACCAAGTCTTCCACGCCGGACGATGGGTTTTGGCTTCCATAGCAGATTCCTATCAGCGATCTTCCGATTCCTTCGCCCTGATCGCTCATCCCTCCCGGGTCACGTGCTATCCGGAGGTGATCCAGTCGAAGCGCAGGCCGGCGTGCGCCTCTACGGAACCGGATAGCCGAAATGGCGGGCGCGGATTTCGTTGAGCACGATGGCCAGATCGCGGCCGTCAGGGCTGGGTGTCTTTTCGCCGGATGAGAACTCAATCTTCACGTGGAAAGTCCCATGCAACGGACGGGGTAGTTTCACGGGAATCTCAAACACACCCGCCCCGGAACTGGATTCCACGGGCGCGGCGTCTGCCACGGAGATGCGCACGCGGCCTGGCGGCAAGTGATCCGGACGCCAGCCGTATAGGACCAGGCCGGAAACCGGCAGTAGGGCGCGCATCTCCAGTTCCACTGTCGATGCCACCCAGCCATCCGCGTATAGGCCCACTGCGGGCCCCTGTTGCAGGATGTATCCGGTCAGTGGGGCGCGGATATGGCTGGCGAACTCTTCGACGGCGCGGGTCCTGGCGGCGATATCCTGATTCTTCGTGAGCTCCATTCGCTGGTAGGCCTCAATCCAACCGTCGCGGCGGACCAATAACCGGCGGAGGTCGTCGACATCCTCTGCTGTCAGTGTGTAACCTGCCGCGATGCGCTCTGGCAGAGGACGCTGCACATAGAACGTGGCGTGCATGGGCGCGATTTCTGCCGCGGGGCGGTCTTTCGTGTAGAGATAGATGGAAATGGATCTGCGAGAGAGGTGGCGCTTATCCGGAGGCAAATTGATTCTTGGAAAACCGTGCCAGGAATACTCGTTGGTCTCAAACATCACGCAGCGGTTGAAGAGAGGATCATAGCTGCGGATGCGATTGGTCTCGGGATCGCGCGGGTTGGAATGAATCTCGAGCGCGCCGCCCCATTGGCTCTGCCAATCGTGATTCATGTAAACGATGAGGTTCAAGCGGCGGTGGAGCTGCTGGGCCTCATCGTAATTGAAGTCGACATGCGGATCGAGTTCCTGGCCATGCTGGTTATCGTGGGTGCCTCCGCCGTACATTTTGGGATCGAGGATAAGGTCCGGAATGCCCGATAGACAGCTCACGAAGTCAAGGAACGGCCGGGAAGCAATCACCCGGTACAATTCCTCGTAGACGGGACTGATCACACGGATGTTTGGTTGCACAGCTTTTCCACCCACCCGTCCTATTTCATTCTTCGCGAGGTGGGGATCGAAGCTGGGGAAATCGGCGAGAAGCCGTTCCGCGAACGCTGGCTCAAAGAAATCCTCGATCACGACATGTTTGAAGGGATCGGCATTGAGGAATGCGTCGCGGTGGCGATCCGCCTCGCGAAGGACAGTGCCTGAGATTTGAGGGATGGGGGTGAGCTCAGCGGATAGAAGCTCTCGATTGGGAGACGCCATCACTCACAGGGTAGCGCGTGGGCAGATGGAATGGGTCACTCATACCGCAGACTGTCCCGCCGAGATCAACGTTGAAAATATCATTGCCCTTACAAGACGAGGGTATTGGTCCCTTTGTTCCATCACGACCACTCTGCAACGTCCCAGATTCAGGATTTCACTCGGGCGACGGCATGTCAAACTAGTGGTTCATGCCCACGTTCGTGCGGCGTACGCGCATTGCGGCTCCGGTAGAGCGAGTGTTTCGCTGGCACGAGCTGCCCGGAGCCTTTGAGAAGCTGACGCCGCCGGGCGAGCCGGTACGCGTGATCGAACAAAGCGGCGGCATCCGGGACGGAGGGCGGATGGAACTGGCCATCGGCCGCTGGCCCATGCGCGTCCGCTGGATTGCGGAGCACAGCGGATACACGGCACACCAGCAGTTTCGCGACACTCAGATTCACGGCCCATTTCGTCGCTGGGAGCACACGCACCGGGTCGAACCGGAC
>Ga0307478_10003722_pt1 | contig 11190 bp, 8 predicted proteins | sample atmos_gasesECM4C_2_FD_203713 | JGI IMG/M metagenome (GOLD analysis project Ga0307478, IMG submission 203713) | Hardwood forest soil microbial communities from Morgan-Monroe State Forest, Indiana, United States - atmos_gasesECM4C_05 | ecosystem: Environmental > Terrestrial > Soil > Temperate...
ATTACCCCTAAGGGCACAGAGGACACAAAGGCACGCTGAGGGAAGGCCACAATTACCCCTAAGGGCACAGAGGACACAAAGGCACGCTGAGGGAAGGCCACAATTACCACCAAGAGCACGAAGGATCACAAAGGAAAACTTTTCCCGGATGGGCTTGGGGTTGGGCAGCTTCTGATCATCGGCTTCGATGGTACGAAGATGTCTGCGGCTCTGGCGTCGCTGTTGAAGCGCATTCAGCCGGCGGGAGTCATTCTTTTCGCGCGGAATATTGTCAGCGCGGCGCAGACCTACAAGCTGCTGAAAGATTGCCAGGCGCAGGTTTCGGTGCCGCTGTTTCGCTGTGTGGATCTGGAGGGCGGCAAGGTGGACCGGCTGCGGAATGTGCTCGGGCCAGCGCCATCGGCGGCGGAAGTATTCGCATCGGGCGACCGGAAACTGTTCCGCAAGCACGGACGCGTGATCGGCGAAAACTGTCGCGCGGTTGGATTCAATGTGGACTTCGCGCCGGCAATCGATCTCGCGTTTGAAGCGTCGCGCAGCGTGATGGAGTCGCGGCTGGTGTCGGCTGATCCGAAGAAGACGGCGCTGTATGCCCGCGAATTTCTAGCCGGGCTCAAAGGCGCGGGCGTGCTCGGTTGCGGGAAGCATTTCCCGGGACTGGGCGAGGGCAATCTTGACAGCCATCACGATCTGCCGGTGATCGAAAAATCGTGGAAGAAGCTATGGGCAGAGGATCTGGCGCCCTACCGTGCGCTACGCCGCGAACTTCCCTTTGTCATGGTGTCCCATGCGGCGTACCCGGCGATCACTGGGGAAAACGTTCCGGCATCCCTCTCGAAGAAATGGATCACCGAGGTACTGCGAAAAAAGATTGGATACCGTGGGTTGATTGCCTCGGACGATCTGGAGATGGGTGGAGTGCTCGCCGCAGCGCCGATCGAGCAGGCGGCAGTGGAGCACATTCGCGCGGGGGGCGACCTCTGCCTGGTTTGTCATAAAGAAGAATTCGTAACGCGGGCTTATGAGGAGCTGACTCTGATCGCGGAAAAGGATCGCAAGTTTGCCGCCCGAGTGGCGGATTCTTCGCGAAGACTGCTCGCGTTCAAAAAGAAGACAACAATGTTGGGACGCTGGGCCAAAGCGCCGCTTCCGATGGTGGTGGAACGGCTCTCACGGCAGCTTTGGGAGTTTGGCGAGCAGGTTCGGCTGGGGGCGCTGTGACCGTTCTTCGGCGCGGGGTGCGGCTGCGATGATCGTCGCCGGGGTCATGAGTGGCACCTCCGCTGATGGGATCGACGTGGCACTCGTGCGGGTGAGCGAGGGCGTTTCCGAAGACTCGAAGCGCACGGCGAAAGGCGGGCGAGGGCGCCCGCGCCACACCGGTTTTCGACTGCTGGGACACGCGGCACTTCCCTACCCTCGCGCCGTGCGCGACGTGGTGTTGAGCACGATGAACGCTTCGCGTGCCGCCGTCGGGGATCTTGCGCGGCTCAATTTTCTGTTGGGCGAGCTTTATGCCGAGGCGGTGCTGGCCGCGCAGCGCAAGTTTCTGGTCAGAGCGGAGCTTATCGGGTGTCATGGGCAAACGATCTTTCATCAGGGCGAGCCGCGGCGCTTTCTGGGGCGGCGCATTGCTGTGACGTGGCAGACCGGCGAAGGCGCGGTGATTGCCGCGCGGGTTGGCGTGCCGGTGGTTTCGGACTTTCGCCCTGCGGACATGGCGGCAGGCGGTAAAGGCGCGCCGCTGGTTCCCTTCCTGGATTACTTTCTCTATCGCGACGAGCGAGTCGGGCGGATTGTGCAGAATATCGGAGGCATCGCCAACCTGACTGCGATTCCGGCCAGCGCCGCACCACGCGACATTGTTGCCTTCGATACGGGTCCGGGGAACATGGTGATCGATGCTGTGACGGAGCGGTTGTTCGGCAAGCCCTACGACCGCGACGGCCGGATCGCGGCCGCAGGCACGGTCCACGAGGAAATCGTCTCGGCGATTGTGCGCCAGTCTTTCTTTCAGCGCAGGCCGCCAAAGACGGCCGGACGCGAGGAGTTTGGGCGCGAGTTTGCGCAGGCGTTTCTCGCCCGCTGTGGGCGAATCGCAAAAACCGACGTGGTTGCGACCGCGACAGCGTTGACCGCACGCTCGATTGGACAGGCCTTGCGAAAGTTTGTCGTGAGGCGTGGGGGGAAGTACAACGAATTTGTGGTGTCAGGAGGCGGGGCAAGGAACGCCACTTTGCTCGCGATGCTAGCCAACGAGCTTCGAGCAATGGGACTCTCGCTGCGGTTGTCGGATGAGTTCGGCCTGCCCTCTGCGGCGAAGGAGGCAGCGGCATTCGCACTGCTCGCGTTTGAAACCTGGAACCGACGGCCATCGAATGTTCCCTCGGCTACCGGGGCGAGGCGCGGAGCCATTCTGGGGAAGATTTCGTATGCCTGACCGCGGCGGCGAGCTTCTTCCTTTCGCCGATGCAACGACGCTTCCCACGGCGCGACCGTCCCTGGCGCGAAAGCTCGCGGCAATTTTTTGTCTTGTTCCTGCTTTGGCTTTCCTGCTTTCCTGCTCGTCCCGTCCCGACCCGAACACGCTGGTGATGGTCATCGAGAGCAGTCCGACGAATCTTGATCCGAGAGTGGGGATCGATGGCGTGTCGGAGCGCATCGACAACCTGATGTTTGACGACCTGCTGGATCGGGATGAGCACCTGAATGTCGTGCCGGCACTGGCAGAGCGTTGGGAGATTCCCGATCCGCGGACGTACGTGTTTCATTTGCATCCCGGGGTCAAGTTTCACAATGGAGCAGCGCTCACGGCCCGGGATGTGAAGTGGACGTTTGATTCCTTGCTGCAAGGCAAGATTCGCAGTACGAAGGCGGCGGCATTCCGACTGGTCGATCAGGTGGAAGCTCGAGATGACCTGACGGTTGTGTTTCACCTGAAGGAGCCGTTCGCCACGCTGTTGTGGAACCTGTCCGACGGGGCCATGGGGATTGTGCCGAATGGCACGCTGGACGAGATGAGCCAGCATCCCATAGGTTCGGGACCGTTTCGTTTCGTGAGCGCCGAGCCGGACAAGGAAGTCGTCATCGAAAGAAATCCCGAGTACTGGGGCGGTGCAGCGCGAATCGAGCGAGTGCGGTTCGCGGTGATACCGGACATTAACACGCGCGCCCTCGAATTACGCAAAGGCAGCGCGGACATTGTGATGAACGCGCTCACGCCGGACATGGTGGTGACCCTTGAGCGCGAGCCGGCGCTCGAAGTGCTACGTGGGCCGGGGACGATCCTGCAGTACATGGCCTTCAACTTCCGCGACCCTCTGCTCAAGGACGTGCGGGTGCGGCAGGCCCTGGCTTACGCGATCGACCGCGGACCCATCCTGGAATATCTCTGGCACGGCTTTGCGCAGCCTGCCGACAGCATTCTGCCGCCGGAGAGCTGGGCTTACACCAACGGCGTGCGCACCTATCATCACGATCCGCAACGCGCCCGGGACATTCTCGATGAAGCCGGCTATCGTTTGGTGAACGGCGTGCGTTTTCATCTGACCATGAAGACTTCGACGGACGAAAACACGCGGCTGATGGTGGCCGTACTCCAGCAGCAATTGCGCGAGGTCGGCATTCAGCTCGACATCCGGACGTTTGAATTCGCAACTTTTTTTTCGGACGTGACCGAGGGGGCGTTCCAGCTGTATTCCCTGCGCTGGATTGGGGGTAACGAGGACCCCGACATCTTCGAGTATGCATTTCATACGAGCAAATTCACTCCCAATGGAGCCAATCGCAGCTTCTATAGCAATCCACGGGTGGATGGACTGATCGACCAGGCACGCATGGAGCTCGATCAGGGCAAACGCAAGATGCTGTACGCCGAGATCCAGAAAATCCTGGCTGAGGATGTGCCTTCCATCAACTTGTGGTATCTCGACAATGTGATGATCCACCGCAAGCGGGTGAAGAATCTGACGCTCAATCCGCCGGGAAATTTTGATTTTCTGCGGACGGCGGAGCTGAGTGCGAACTGACTCTCACAAATAACTCTGCAAGGGAGATGATCTCAGGGCTAAAGCCCCGGTGTTAATGGAGCCGTTGGCGGCAGGCCTGAAAGGCGTGCCCTTTCCGCAACCGCGGAAGGCGAGAGCAGGATGCCCTCACGACAGCCGGCGGGACGCCAGCGCTACACGTGGTATGCTCGAAAGTTACTTCGAGGCACGCGTGCGCATTTTGTTCATCGGCGATATTTTTGGCCGGCCTGGCCGCATCATCGTCAAAGAAAAACTCCCTTCGCTAGTGGAGACTTACTCCGTCGACCTGGTGATTGCCAATGGAGAGAACTCGGCGGCAGGGTTCGGCATCACGCCGCCGCTGGCCGAAGAACTTTTCGAACTGGGCATCGATGTCATCACTACAGGCAATCACATCTGGGACAAGCGGGAGATTATTGATTTTTTTCAGATGGCCGATGGGAATGCGCATAGCCCTTCGAGGCGCCTGCTGCGGCCGGCGAATTTCGCGGCCGATCTGCCCGGGCGCGGGGTTTACGAGGGGTGCAAGGGAAAGGTCCCGTACGGAGTGATTAATTTGCAGGGACGCGTGTTCATGGCTTCCAATGACGATCCCTTCCGTGTAGCCGACCAGTTGATCAACGGGCTTCAGGCCAAAGTCATTCTGGTCGATATGCACGCCGAGGCGACCTCGGAAAAGATTTCGCTCGGCTGGTACCTCGATGGGCGCGTGACGGCGGTGGTGGGGACGCATACCCACGTGCCGACTGCCGATGAGCGGGTGTTGCCGAACGGCACGGCCTACATCACCGATGTCGGGATGACGGGACCCTACGACGGCGTGATCGGGGTCAAGAAAGAATTGGTGGTGGGAAAGTTCCTGAACAACATGCCAGTACGTTTTGAGCCGGCAAGCGGCGATGTGCGACTGTGCGCCGTGGTGATTGAATGCGACGAAACGACGGGGCGGGCGCGGAGTATTGAGCGGGTGATGGTCTAGGAGCAGGTGACAGGTCTCAGGTGATAGGTCTTGGGTCTTAGGGATTGCGTAACCAATCATCGGCGAGGAGACGAGTGGAGCGACAAAATGGCAGCGGGTTTCGTTGGCGCGATGCGGATGCGTACCTGTTTGATATTGACGGGACGCTGATGTTGTGTCCGGATCGGACACACCGGTATGCACTGCATCGGGCGTTGCTCGAAGTTTATGGTGTTGAAACGACGATCGATGGAATTCCCTATCACGGGAAAACCGATCCTGGGATTCTGCGGGCGGCGCTGGAGCGCGCCGGGGTCGGGAATGAAGTCATCGATCGACAAATGCCGGCTGCACTTGAAGTCGTGCGGCAGGACGCCAGCGAAAAGGCGGATCGTTTCCGGCCGAACGTGCTGCCGGGGATCCGCGACGTACTGAATACGTTGCGCGCGGATGGGAAGCTTTTGGGAATCTGTTCGGGGAACCTGGAAGCGGTGGCCTGGCTCAAACTGAAGGCGGCCGGGCTGGCAGACTACTTCGAGTTTGGCTGCTTTGCCGACGAGTGCGAGTTGCGAGTAGAAGTTTTCCGGAAAGGTATCTGCGAGGTGGGACGACGACTGGGCGCGGGCGCGACGGTTTGCTTTGTGGGTGATACCCCGGAAGACGTGCGCGCGGCGCAAGGCGTTGGCGGCAAGATTATTGCCGTAGGCACAGGGATCTTCAAAGCGGAAGATCTGGCATGCCATGGGGCCGATGCGACGGTCACATCATGCGCGGAACTGCCGGGGTTGTAAGGGAGCAAAGCGCCTGTGGGTAGGCTTTCAGCGGGTCGTGGGCACTCCCCGTTCCAGTCTGCCCTTGAAAACGAAGGTACTACGTCTGCAAGAATCCGGGATACGAACGTTCTTATCCCGGATAGAATCGTTTGAATGCCACTCGGCCGATCCATTCTAGCGGTCCTCTTGTCAGTGTCGGTGGCGTGGGCCGCAGATCAGCCGGTTACGCCCGCCTCTACGCCATGCGCCGACGGAGTTCCCGGTGCCCCGGCATGCGTGGTGACCCCGCAGACCCGCCAGCAAGCCCGCAAAGCCTTCCAGCAAGGCATGAAGCTTGAGAAAGACAAGCAGCTCGATGAAGCTTTCGTGGAATTTGAGAGGGCTGCCAGCCTGGTGCCGCTGGACCTGCAGTATGTGACGTTGCGGGAGCTGGTTCGGCAGCAACTGGTGTACGAGCACACGCAGCGCGGCAATACCGCGCTGGCGGAAGGACGGGAGATCGAAGCGCTCGGCGAATATCGCGACGTATTGCATCTTGATCCTTCGAACAATTTTGCTCAGCAGCAGCTGAATGAGGCGATCGATCACCGCTCGGGCGGGCGGCGAAAACCCAGCGTGGTGGAGCAATCGGAGGAGATCCAGATCGCTCCGAAGGACGTCCAGCAGAGTTTTCATTTTCGCGGCGACTCACGACAGCTTCTCACGCAAGTGGCGAACGCCTACGGGATCGTGGCGACGATTGACGATACGGTGGTCAGCCGGCATGTGCGGTTCGACGTGGACAACGTTGGTTTCTTTCTGGCGATGCGGCTTGCGGGCGCGGTGACCAAGACGTTCTGGGCGCCTCTGCAGGAGAAGCAAATCATCATCGCCACGGATTCGACCGAGGGCCACCGTCTTTATGACCGGATGGCCATGCGGACGTTCTACGTGCCGGGAGTCAGCACACAGCAGGAACTGCAAGACTTGACGAATGTGCTGCGAACCGTGTTTGAGATCAAGTCTGTCCAGTCGAGTCCGCAGAACGGAACGATTACCGTGAAGGCGTCGCAAAATGTACTGAATGCTGCGACAGAGTTCATCGAGGGATTAGGGTCCTCCCATCCGGAAGTGATGCTGGATGTGCGGATTTATGAAGTCAGCCGCACGCTGATTCACAACTTCGGGTTACAGATTCCGAACCAGTTCAACCTGTACAACATTCCGATCGGGGCGCTGGGGCTGACGCTGGCGGGTGGGCAGAGCATTCAGGACCTGATCAACCAGCTGATTGCCAGCGGAGCCATCAACCAGGCGAACACTTCGGGGATTGCGGCGCTGCTTGCCCAACTTACCGGTGGGAACAGCTCAATCTTCAGCCAACCGCTTGCGACCTTCGGGGGCGGATTAACGTTATTCGGAGTGTCGCTCGGGACGCTGGGCGCGCAGCTTTCGATGAACGAAGGGCAGTTGCGATCATTGGAGCACGTAACGGTGCGCGCGGCGCAGGGCAAGGACTCGACGATCAATCTCGGATCGCGGTATCCGATCATCAACGCCAGTTTTGCGCCCATCTTCAATAGCGCGGCGATTTCGCAGGCGATCGGCAACAATTCCTTCATCGCGCCGGTGCCTTCTTTTTCGTATGAGGACCTTGGCGTAACAATGAAGGTAAAGCCGGCGGTGCATGGCGATACCGACGTAAGCCTCACCGTGGACCTGAAGGTCCGTTCTTTGACCGGCACGAGCATCAACGGCGTCCCCATTCTTGGGAACCGCGAATATACCGGGAGCATCAACGTGAAGAACGAGCAGTCGGCGGTCATGGCCGGCTATATCACAACCACCGAGCAGCGCAGCATGAGCGGGGTTCCTGGCCTCGGCCAGGTGCCTGTGCTCAGCCGGGCCGTGAATACCAATACAACCGAGAAGGACGAAGACGAGATGGTGATCGTCGTGACCCCGCACATCATCAGCATGGCCGAGGGGCAGGACTCGGAATTATGGGTTACGGGAGTGAAATGACGCTGGTTCGCATACCTCGGTTCCTATGGAGCTGCGGGCGTCCCCGCCCGGCCGACGGGCGAGACGCCCGTCGCTCCACTGTTTAGGCGCTGTCGCTGGTTGCTACTGCTGTTTCGCCGCGAAATCCACCAAACTCTTCAGCACATCCTCGGGAATGCCCACGACGTTGCCAATATGGCGTCCGTTGATGTACACGGTCGGAGTACCCGTGACGCCGACAGCGGTACCCAACGCGACCGACTTGTCGATGCGGGCGCGGGTATCGGGCTTGTTGGCGCAGGCGGCCACGTCCGCTCCCTTGACTCCCGCGGTGTCGGCGATGGCGGTGAGTTTTTCATCAGCATTCGATTCGGTGATATTGGTCTGCTGATCGAAAGTCCCCTGCACGAACTTCCAGAAAGCATCGTTCGAGGAGCGGCCGACGCAATCTGCGTAGGCAGCTGCCTTGGCGGCCCAGTTGTGCATCGGCAGAGGGTAGTTTTGAAATACGAAACGAGCGTTCGGTTCGGCGGCGAGTAACTTCTCGATGATCGGCTGGGCGTCTTTGCAGTGCGGGCACTGCAGGTCGCTGAACTCCACGATGGTAACCGGCGCTTTCTCGGGGCCTCGCGCCGGGCCATTGATGCCTTTCAGCAGGGCTTCGTTGGCGGAGGCGTACGGCTTGGCGCCAAAGGGCATGATTTCTCCGGCCAGCGCGTGCTTGCCGTCGGGGGTCACGTAGAAGGTGGTCAGGCTTTGACCCTTCGGATTGGTCATAATGACATCGACTTCCGAAAGACCTTCGGCCACCGATGGCTTGATTGCAGAAATCTTCCACGTGACCGACGAGTCGTAGCCGATAGTTTGCTGCATGAAAGCGTTCACAGTGTCTTCGGTAGGAAGATTGGCGGATGCCTTCTCCTGCGCCATGGCGGCGGAGAGCAGAAGCAGGACAAAAGAGACGCAGATCAATTTACGGGACATGCTTTCCTTTCAAGGGTGAATCTGGGAATTCTTCGCGGGTGCACGAACGGTCAGGCCTCCGACTTGGCGGCGATCGGGAAACGGCGCCCGTACCCGAAGGCCTTCGCGGAAATCTTGATGCCGGGGGCCGCCTGCTGCCGCTTGTACTCAGCACGGTCGACCATGCGGGTTACACGCTTCACCAGGTCGAGATCGAGGCCTCGGCTTTTTGCAATCTCCGCGGCCGAGCGTGAATCCTCAACGTAGTCTTCCAGAATAGCGTCGAGGACGTCGTAAGGCGGCAGCGTGTCGCTGTCTTTCTGGTCGGGGCGCAACTCGGCGGAAGGCGGCTTGTCGAGACTGGACTGCGGGATGATCGGGCGGCGCGTATTCACGTAGCGACTGATGCGGTAGACCATCGTCTTGGGCACGTCGGAGATGACGGCCAGGCCGCCGACCATGTCGCCATAGAGCGTGCAATAACCGACCGCGATCTCGCTCTTGTTTCCGGTGGAAAGCACGATGGCGTTGAACTTGTTAGAAAGCGCCATCAGCAGATAGCCGCGGGTGCGGGCCTGGATGTTCTCTTCGGTAACGTCTTCCTTCAGGCCGGCGAACACTCCTTTGAGTGTGTTCAGGTAACTCTTGCAGATATCGGTGATGGGCAAGAGTTCGAAACGAATGCCGAGATTCTTGGCCAGGGCGCGCGCGTCGTCAATGGAGCCCTGCGAGGAGAAGGGACCGGGCATGCCAACACCGACGACGTTCTCCGCGCCCATGGCGTCGGTGGCGATGGCAGCGGTCAGGGCGGAGTCGATGCCGCCGCTAAGGCCGACGATCACCTTGCCAAAACCGCACTTGCGCACGTAGTCGCGGGTGCCGAGAACCAGGGCGGCGTAGGCGCTGGCTTCTTCACCCTCGATCTGTTCGTGCATCTCGCCCTCGAGCGTGGCCGAATCGAAGTAGACGATGTCTTCTTCGAAGGATTTGCCCTGGGCAATCACCTCGCCTTCGCGGTTGAAGACAAGGCTCGACCCGTCGAAGAGCAGGCTGTCGTTGCCGCCCACCTGGTTGACCATGACGACCGGGACCTTGTCGGTGCGGGCGATGGTGGCGAGCATGTCGCGGCGAAGTTCGCGTTTGCCCAGCCAGAACGGGGAAGCAGAGATGTTGAGAACGAAGTTCCCGCCGGAGCGGACGAGCGCTTCGACGGGATCGAAGCCGTACAGGCGCTTGTTCCAGAAGTGCTTGTCGTTCCAGGCGTCCTCGCAGATAGTGAGAGCCATGCGATTGCCGCAGAAATCAAAAAGCTCCTGCTGGCGGGCAGGAGCGAAGTTGCGCATTTCGTCGAAGACGTCGTAGGTGGGAAGCAGCATTTTTGACTGCAGGAAGGCTAGTTTTCCGTCGCGCAGGAGGGCCGCGGAGTTCATCACAGACTTGCCGGTCTCGGCGTGAGCCGGCGTCACCAGGCCGCAGATCACGGCAATGCCATTGGTCTCGACCGCTATACGTTCGACGGTTTCGCGATTCTTGGCGACGAAGGCGGGACGCTCGACAAGATCACGCGGCGGATAGCCGCACACCGATAGCTCCGGGAACAAGATAAGCCCGGCCCCAGCCGAGCGGGCTCGCTGGGCGAAGTCAATGATCTTTTTGGCGTTGCCAGAAAAGTCCCCCACCGTGGGGTTGATCTGGCCAAGGGCAATTTTCACGCTTCCAGTCTAAAGCCCCCCGGTCGGAGACGCCAAGTTCGGGGACAGGGTCGAACGGAAGTTGGGTTGAGAGCTCGGGTCGTTGCCCGTGGGCATGGGCGGGGGTGCAGGCGAACTCGCGCCGGGAAGAGGCTTGGTCGGCTCTTCTCCGGGACGGCGCAGGGTTGGGGCACCCGGCTTGCCGGAATCTTCATCCTTGGCAACTTTCGTGACCGGCTCAAGAGAAATCTCTTTGTCGGTTTTCACCATCTTGGTTCCGTCCACCTTCATGGTTTCGAGGCGGACGACCTCGTCGCCAACGAAGCGCACGAATTCGACATCCTGGGGCGGCTCGCCATAAATCCACTCTTCGTAGTCGACCTCATCCTCGCGCTCGCGCACTTTTTTCGGGGGACGTCCCTTGGCATAGGTCACCATCTCGTGGTTCATCCCCACCAGCACCTGATGGTTTTGAATGGCTTCTTTCGCTTTGGGAGGGATGGTCTCGAGGTAAGCCTCCTCGGGCGACTTGGAGTCGAAGTCGAGCACAGGACGAAGAATCTGTTTAAATTGCTGCCCGCTCAATTCGGGGATATAGGGGTCGAAGTAAACATCCACAAAGGAACCGCGCGCGTTGGCATTGGAATCGGTAGGCGCGATCGGGGTGGTGCCACCCGAACCGCCAACGCTGATGCGCTCGTACCATTTCTGCTTCTTAACGGGTCCGCCGTTGATCTCGACATGCACGACGTTGTCTTTGAAAATCACGCTGGTGATGCGGACGGCGTCTCCGT
>Ga0307478_10003723_pt1 | contig 11189 bp, 11 predicted proteins | sample atmos_gasesECM4C_2_FD_203713 | JGI IMG/M metagenome (GOLD analysis project Ga0307478, IMG submission 203713) | Hardwood forest soil microbial communities from Morgan-Monroe State Forest, Indiana, United States - atmos_gasesECM4C_05 | ecosystem: Environmental > Terrestrial > Soil > Temperate...
ATTGTCCTTGCGCACGCACAATACGGTAGTGCCGTGCATCGGCTGGCTCCGCTGGCTTGTTTGCATCCCGCCATTATAACGCTCGAAACCTCCGCGCGCCAAAAGCCCGGATGAGCAACAAAGAATTTTCCGTAGAGGACCGAGAAAGACTCGGTCGAGAGAGCGTGCTACTGCGGAATTTCGCGGAACGAAAGAATCTTGCAGTTGGCGATGGGCATGGCCTTTTTAACCCAGCAACTGCTGTAACGCATGCCCACTCCGCCCATCCCGGGAGCGAAATTGACCGAGGCCGTTCCCAGGTTCGGGTCGGGGAGCAAATTGCCCGCCGCGTCACGAGTCTTGGCAGCGATGAAGGCCCCGTCGAATTCGCCACTGCCGGCCCTCGACCCGGTCACCGTGCCCTGCCCGATGACCAGAACCATTCCTTGCCAGGAGGCGTCCGGGTCGTAATTCAAGTTGCCGGTAACGAGAAGCAAGCCATAGCCTGTGTAATGCCATCCATTCAGGTCCAAATTCCCATTGATGACGACCGTCATCGGGTTGGAAGAAATCATCCCAGCTGTCTGCGCGCTCAAGGTCGATCCCGTGACAGTCGTAAGCGGATAGGTTGTGGGGCCGGAGGGGTAGACGACGTCGGCGCTTTGGGCAATGGATTGGGCGAGGGCGTCGAATTGGCTAGGCGTTTGTAAAGCTCCGAACGCGCCGCTGACCTCGACATCCGGAACGGCCGCACTGCCGGTGTAATTAGGCTGATCCGCGGTAGGAATTCCGTTTCTCACGGTAGTCCGGTCGCTGCCGTCGAAGACCCCAATAGCGGGGACCGGCGGCCCTGCGGCGCAAAAGGGGACGGTCGCCAGATCGACTCCGCTCACATAGTAACCGACCGAGGTTGGTGCGTTGAAAACCACGCCCGTCGCGGTGCTTCCGGCGATGGTCAGCGCCGGCAGAGAGGTGAGAGGAACAACAGGGAAGTTGATGGGGACGGGAGCAACCAGGTATTGGAGGAGCTTCTGGCTGCCGTTGGCGAGGATAGCAAAGGAAGTAATCTCGAACACCTGGAATCCCGTACTAGTGGTGTTTAGTTTCACGCCGTCGTAATAAATCGGCGTTGTCTGGTCCTTATTTGCGTCATTGTCTACATCGAGGTTCAGGGACGCTTCCGAGACAGCGTTAATGCGCACCCACTTGAAGGACGGTCCCTGAATTCCAGCGACCGTCGAAACAGAATTGGTGCTGGGGGAAGGGTTCGGAAGCGCGAATCCACTGCTGAGAAACTCCGGGTTGAATTCAGTATCGGGATAGTTCGAGGCAGGGTCCCAGGGCGCGACGTTCTCCCCTGCCACGGGATTGATGATGTAGACGGGTTGTCCCACGAGAAGCGGCGTGGGTATGAGGGTCGGCGCTGTGCGCTTGAAGGAAGTGGGATTCCGGGATAATAAACGCCCGCGCGCTTCTTCCAACCCGGCAAGGGCTGCGTAGTAAACACCGGTCGCCGTGCGGTAGTTGCCGGCCATCGCGGATTCCGTTCCGGAAGCGACGATCAGGGCGATCGCCACGACACTAATCAAAAGCAGAATGAAGATGGAAATTAGCAGAGCGATCCCAGCCTGCGGCCCATGCTTTCGAGTTGTGTTTCGCGCTTGCATTGGACTCCGGCGGCCCTCACTGATTCGGATTGATGCGGCGGCCGCGCCCGGTCAATTGAACAATGCGCGGCAATCCCGTGGTGGCATCCACGGTAGGCGCTGCAACAATCAGTGTAACGACGACATCGCGGATGTTTGCAGGTGAATTATTGGGCGCTCCGAGGAGGGGACACAGCTGAGGAATATTTCCTGTGTCACAAGTATAAGAAAAGACCGGCACGGGATTTCCACCGGGGAATGTGCCGGGATAAACAGCCAGATATGGCGCAACCTGATTATTGACCACATTCTGTACGAAGGGCGCAAGATTTCCATTCGCTGCCATGTATGCATCGGGGTCGTTGCCCGGAGCTTTGTCGACCATCCCCCGCATAAGGGTCGTGCCCTGCAATTGGTAACGAATCCATTGAACGTTGGGGTTCAATTGAAGATTGGGATTGGTCTCGATGATGAGGTCGAAATCGCCTGGAGTTGTGCACGTCCCGCCGCCGGCGGTTCCGATTTGGCAGGGAGCGGCAGGCGCAGCGGTGTAGCCAGGGCTCCAGGCGAACGGAGTCATGGCAAACTGAACGGCATCAGCAGCAATACCGTCGCTGAACGTTGGTGGCGGGAAGCCCGCATCATTAACGTCGCGGACGATCTGGTCCAAACCAAGTCGCGCTTCCTGGAATGAGGTTAATACCTGCGCTTCGGTCCGATATCGCTGCTGAGAAGAAGCGAGCAAGGTGAATGCCGCCCCGCAAATGATTAGAAAAATGGCCAGAGCGGTCAGCAGTTCGACGAGTGTAAAGCCCGCCTGGCGCGCTTTGCACCCAACCCGATTCATCGCTCCACCATCGTGTCGAGAGTCACGGGCTGGAAAAATCCGTTGCCGCCGATTTGGCGCACACCGAGAATGAATCTCTTGGCGGAGACGGTCGAACCATTTCCTGTGACGATCACGGCCCAGCGAATATCGTAAGCCACGCCGGTCGGGTCCGTGGGGTCGGGATAATTGATGCTGTAGTTGGGAACCAGCGCTTGGTTAAAATCGATGAGCACCTGACTAAAGCTTTCGCCATTGCCGCCATTTGTGCTGGTGCTGACCAGTACCGGGCTGCCCCAGAACGTTCCACCCGGAGACCCGGCAAGTCCGAGACTGCACGTATTTCCGATGGCATCGGTAAAAGTAGTTAGTACAAGAGGCTGATCAAGCATCTGATCCAGTTCACGCTGGGCGAATACCAATGCGGCGGAGCTCGCGCGACTCTGTTGATTCGAAAATATGGAGGCCGGTACGAGTTCAGCGACCGCTACCAACCCCACTAGCAAGATGACCGTGGCTATCATCATTTCGAGGATGCTGAAGCCCGCCTGCCTATGATTCTGTTTTGAGCGTGAGCCGTACATTTTTGTTTCTTCTTCTCCTGCCTCAACTGATCCGCTGCCAAGTCCCGCCGGGAGGGGCCGTCCAGACTTGCGTGCCCCCGGCAGGAAGCACGACAACCCCGCGAAAACCATACTGAGGATCAGGAGTCACCCCGTCGGTGGTGCTTCCGATGTAGATTATAGAGACGTTTGTCGCCAGCGGACTACCAGGAACAACGCCCGTTCGAATCGCGCCGCGGGCATCAAATGTGACCGAACCAGGGTTGCCGGACAAGGTAGTGAGTGCTCCCACGCCGAGTGCTGTCGTGATCGGCGTGGCAGGGGGAAGCCCCCCCGATGGCAGAAGCGTCGCAAATCCTGTGATGACCTCTTGTCTCTCCGCCGGATCGATCACTCCGTTTCCATTCGAATCCACCCCGACAATCCAATTGCTGGCACCGTTTGCTTGCAACCAGAAACTCACTTGGGTGTTTTTGCGAACGGCTTCGAATCGCGTAAATTTTAGCAGGTCGGACACGCGCGTGGCCGCGTCGTTGAGCTGGTACTCCCGCAAGGAGTTCATCAAAGTCGGAATGGCAACGGCGGACAGAATGAGCACAATCACGAGAGAAACCACGAGTTCCACCATGCTGAACCCGCGGCTGCGGCTTCGAGAAGAGGCTGCGGCGAGCGTTGCGCTCCGTTTCAAGCTGGTTTCCCTCGTTCGGGCGGGAGAGCAAGCATTCCAGCGAATACCTGGCCCGAACTCCAATTCGATGCAATTACGGGGCCGGGGACGACACCACGCAAGCACTACTAATTATAGTACTTTCTACAAGCAATTCGCTGCAACCGAATATAAGTTGCTGGTATTGGATAGAAATGTAACAAAACGAAACACGACGACCGGACCCTCAAAAGGATAGGAACTCTTCGCCACCGGTTCTAGTTTTTCTCAGCCTTGCTTTTCTTGAGAGCGGCTTCGGAGCCGTGCTTTTGTAGGGATTCCTTGGAGAATAGATCATCCGGGAACCCCGGATTGAAGCGGCAGGTGTTGAAGAAAACCTGCGCGTTGCGGCGGCCGTTGTGTTCGCGGGTGATTTGGAGAGCCATCCAGACGCTGTCTCTCAACTGGTAGTTGGAGTAGATGCTGACGTCATCATCGATTTGCTGAGTCTCTTCGTCTTTGGTGGAGACGACGGCGCGGACCAGCAAGTGCGTGGAGTGGTCGACCGCAAGGCGGAAGGTGCGCCCTTCGCTGTCGGTGAGCTCCACCCAGTCGGCTTGCTTGAGGTCGACGGTATCGCTTCCGCCGTAACGAATGGCCAAGCCTGGTTCGTTAAGGCGGAGCCTCAGCAGGTTGTCGATATTCCGCTTGGTCTGTTCCTGAAAATCGCTGATGGAGGTGGCGGGCATTTCGCTGACGCCGCTGCGGCTAAACGTCCAGCCGCGATCGCCGTTGTAAAGCGTGATCACAATCCCACCGTGAGAAAAGTCCATGCCGTCGACACCGATCAAAGACTGAAGAATCGTATTGCGGCCCTTGGCCAGGTATTCCGTGCGGTCCTTGTCCGGATAGCGCCGGAAATCGGAGAAATCGATGAAGCCGGTCAGTTCGCCGTTGTGTCCGAAGAGCGCGCGGCGGCCCTCACACTGGCTCTCGCGAACTTCGGTATAGCCCGGGCCGCCGAGAGCGTTGATGAGGTCAGTGAGAATCTGTTTGCCCTTGGCGGCGCTGGCCTCGGGCATCATCGTATCGGCACGCTGCGCCGAGGCGATGGGGATGGCCAGCGCGCCAAAAATGAGAATCACCCCTGCCAGTTGGACGAGCTTCACCCGCACAAGATCGAACCTCCATTTACATTGATGATCTCACCGGTCATGAAGTTGGCCAGGTCGGAAGCCAGAAAAAGGATCGGGCCGGCGATTTCTTCGGCAGTGCCGGCGCGGCCGAGGGGGATTACCGTCGAGACCATCTTCTGGCCTGCTTTGGTCTCCAGCACGGGATTGGACATATCTGTAGCGACCCAGCCCGGAGCCACGCAATTGACGAGAATGTTGTGGCGGGCGAGCTCGCTGGACAGGCCCTTGGTGAGGCTGATGACACCGCCTTTCGACGCGCCGTAGTGGGTGTGCAAGGATTCGCCGCGCTGGCCTGCGGTCGAGCTGATGGGAATAATCTTGCCGGACTTTTGCTTGATCATCTGCGGAACAGTGAAATGGATGATCGAGTAGACGCTTTTCAGGTTGCTGCGCATCATGTCGTCCCACTGCTTTTCGGTCATTTTCTCGATGGGGAGATCTTCCTGGTTCCAGACGCCGGCGTTGGCCACGAGAATGTCGAGGCGGCCGAGGCGGGCGATACAGTGATTCACGAGTTTTTTATTGTCGGCATGTTTGCTGACGTCCGCTTTGAAGGCTTCCACGCGCGTGCCATGTTTTCCGGCTTCCTGCTGAACCTGAAGCGCGGCGTCTTTGGCCTTAATGTAATTGAAAACCACGTCGGCGCCCGCCTGCGCAAAAAGTTTGACGGCGGCTGCGCCAATGCCTCGTGAACCGCCGGTAATGAGTGCCGCCTTGCCTGCCAGTGAAATCATGAATCCCCCGAAGTTAGAAACTTGAAAATCGAAATTCAAAAACAGCAGTGCTTACGTCTTCGGAGCAACCGTGTTGCGAGCACTCGCAGCGGCCGCGACGAATTCGTGGAAAAGCCGCTCGGCAAAAACGTCGCCCTGCATGCGCTCCGGATGCCACTGCACTCCGACAACCCAATTGGAATCGCCCGTCCACTCCACTCCTTCGACCGTACCGTCGGAGGCGTGTGCCGTGACGCGCAGATTCTTTCCTGGCCGTCGAACCGCCTGGTGATGCGAACTGTTAATCTCCGCCCGGGTGCTCCCGGAAATGGCCGCCAGCCGGGTGCCGGAATCAATCGTAGCGCCGTGGATCGGATCTTTCTTAGCCCCGGGCCCGAGATCTTTCTTGCGGTGCGGAGTCTTGGTTCCCGTTTCGGAACGAACATCCTGAATTAGGGTCCCGCCTAAGTACACGTTCAGAAGTTGGCACCCGTAGCAGATGGCCAAGACAGGTTTCTTCTCAGCGAGGGCATGCTTGAGGATGGCTCGATCGGTTTCCTCGCGAGCCCGGTCGGCAGGCGCAGAGAGTCCCCCATTGACGGCGCCGTATTCGCTTGGCGCGACGTCCGCCGGGCTGCCGGGAAGCACGAAGGCGTCGAGGGTAGGCAAGAGCTGCTGAAGTTCTGCGGGCCGCGACAGGGAGATTGGCACGGGCTCTCCGCCCGCCTTGCTGACGGCATCCTCATAATCCTGGAGCTTGGGCCGGTCGTTTTGGAGCTCTTCCTCAGAAGTGCGCCAAGGGATGCCCACACGGGGGCGGTTGGCGGTGCTCGGTTGGGGACGAGTGGGGGTCATGGAACACCAAATCGTAGCATCCGGAGGGGAGTGCGGCAACCGGAGGAAATGCGGTCCATCTTGGCTGCTACAGGCTCGATCGGAAGATCTCCAGAGGCATGCCACCCGGCTGCTTTTCGAGGGAGTGCGGATCTCTCTGATCGCAAAGGAGTTCTCCAGCACTCTTTGCGCAAAGAGCGGGTAAGGAGCGCAACCGGGAAGCGCGCAAGTGCCGAGAGCGAAAGGAGGAGACGATCAGAACGAGATTCTCAGCGCGGAGAAAGTACGACTGACTGGATCAGGCGACACAGCACGGAAAAGTCATGCGCGCGAGGGAGATTTCTGGACGAGGGCCAGCCACTTATGGAGTTCCTGGTCGAGCAACTTGAAATCGATAGGTTTTGATATGCAAGCGTTGCAACCGGACTGCAAGAACCTTTGTTGTTCGGTCATCATAGCGTGGGCGGTCACGGCAATGACGGGGATGCCCGACAATTCTGGCTGCCGACGCATCCAAGCGGCGAGGGAGAGTCCGTCTTCACTGCCGAGCTGGACATCGAGCAAGACGGCGTCGGATGGCTCGCCCTCGAGCAGGCGCTGCGCGCCGCCCAGATCTTCCGCGCTGAGAACCGCGTACCCTTGCGCATTGAGCCAATCACAAAGCAGCTCCCGGTTGATGGCATTGTCTTCGACCACGAGGATGCGCGGCATCACACTTTCTCCCGCGGACCCATGGACACCACACGGCTGAGATGATGGATGAGCGCTTCTTGCCACGGCTGTTGTTTGTGCAGAAGGGATTCAGCATTAGCGCGTAGGAATCTTTGCTCATCAGGGGTCAAATCCTTGCTTGTGAGGATGAAGACGGGGAGCTCCGCGGTGCGAAGACTGGCGCGCCATTCGCCGAGGAGTTCGAAACCGCTTCCTCCGGGCAACACCAAATCGAGGATTACGAGCTCGGGCATGTTCCGGGCGACCTGAGCGCGGGCTTGCGCGCCGTCCGAGGCGGTGGCGACGGCGTAACCCTGCGCGGTCAGCATTTCAACGATGAACTCGCGGGTGGCCATGTCATCTTCGACAACCAGGATGGGCCGCGTGCGCTTCGCGGGCGGGCGAATGCCGGCACGGCGTTGAATAGCAGCCAGGAGAGTGACCTTATCCACGGGTTTGACGAGATATTCGTCGGCACCGAGGAGCGTTCCCATGCCGGGTTGATCGACCATGGAGACAACGATCAAGGGAATATGTGAAGTGCGAGAGTCGTGTTTCAGCTGCGACAAAACTTCCCAGCCGTTTTTCGGCTTCATGACGATATCCAAAGTGATGGCGCCGGGCTGGAACTGGACGGCCATTTCCAAGGCATTTTGTGGCTCGCGACACACCAGCGCTTCGTAGCCGGCCGAGACCAATTGCGTTTGAATGAGCTGCGCGGCGGCGCGGTCATCTTCAATGACGAGCACGCGCGGCAAGCGGACGCGTGACCCGTCTGACGGCCGCGGATGGGGAAGCCTATCTTGAATCGCCACAGCGACGGGAAGAGAAAAATAAAAACAACTGCCCTTGCCGACTTCGCTATCCAAAGTGAGCTCACCGCCGTGCAGTTCGACCAAGCGATGAGTAATGGCCAGACCAAGACCCGTGCCTTCGGTTTTCTTACCGGATTCGCGAAGGCGATAGAAGGCTTCGAAGATGCGCTGCTGCTCGGCGGGAGGAATGCCCGGCCCATTGTCACGTACTTCGACGCGAACGCAGCCGCTGTCCAAGTGCGCGCCGAGTTCGACGCTGCCGCCATTTGGGGTGAACTTAATAGCGTTGCCGAGGAGATTCATCAACACTTGTTTGAACCGGACGGAATCGGCATGGACGATTAACCCGGGCTCGGAGTTTTCGGATAAGGACTGCGATTTCTTGTCTGCCAGGGGCCGCATGACGCTGAGGACTTCGCCAAAAATCGTTTCCACGCGCAGACTTTCGATTGCTAGCTCCATGCGCCCGGCCTCGATCTTGGATAAATCCAGAATGTCACTGATCAGGCTGAGTAGATGCTTGCCACCGGTGTGAATGTGCTCGACGTAGCGGCGCTGGCGCTCGTTGAGCGGGCCATAGGATTCGTCCCCGAGCAGATCGGAAAAGCCGAGGACGGCGTTCAGCGGGGTGCGTAGCTCGTGGCTCATGGTGGAAAGGAATTGGTCCTTGAAGCGGCTGCCGCGCTCGGCTTCTTCCTTTGCCCGGAGAAGTTCCTGATTGGTGGCCTCCAGGCGGCGGTTGGCTTCCTGGACTTCGCCCGCCCGCTGGTATATTTCCGCTTCCATTTGGCCCGCGTGTGTGCGCAGCTCTTTGGCGGTTTTTTCCTGCGCGAGTCCTTGCTGTTTGAGGCGAATGAATTCCGTGACCTCTTCGACGCGATGGATAATGTAAAGGACATCTCCTTTCGGCCCTAAGACGGGAGAATTGACCGGGCTCCAATATCTCTCCTCGAAGCCGCCGCCTTCCGATTCCGGCTTGCGAATGTCGTACTTCTGCACCGCCATGGCGTCGGAGGCTTTCGCCTGAAGCACGCGCTGGAGCGAGGCGCGAAGGTTGCGTACGCCGGTGGCAGTGGGATCATTGGGATTGTCCGGGAAGACGTCGAAAATGCCGCGATCCAAGATATCTTCGCGCTTGGTCATGGTTGCGTGAAGGTAGGTATCGGTCACGGCTACTATGGTGAGGTCCGGCGCGAGAACAAGATAGAGCCCCGGCGCTGATTGGAATAACGACTGGAAATCGGGAGGCGCGGCGGATGGAGATGAGCTTTTCACTAAGTATTCCCAAGAGAAACCAGTCGACTCGTAGATTAGCGTTACGTCGTCCCTAGGACAATAATCATCAACCGTTCGATAAGCCTACTTATAAAGGGTAGGGACGGCCAGGTTTGATAGGGTCCTCACGGCGTGACTCAGGCGGTCTTGGGGCGCTGGGGGAGTGGATGAATGCCGGGAGCACCGCCTGCCGATGCGGTGGCTGCGGCGCTGAGAGGCTTGTCCGGTGGCTTCGAATCGGCAGGAGTTTCTTGACCGGCCTTGGATGCCGCAGGAGCCGAGGCGGAGTTTACGGTAGCCCCAGAGTCCGGTTTTTCCTCGATTCGCACGAGATATTGATAGGGGATTTCCCAGCGGAAGTGCTTGTGCTGGCCGCGCTGCTCGAAATTTTGCTCGAGAAAGATGGAGCGGCCGGAATCGGCGACGAATGTGCCGGAAGCGGGCAGAAGGATGTCCCCGGCGCGATATTGCACCTCCACCCGGCGCCCGAGAAAAGAAGAGTAGCGAGCCATCCTGTACTCAGTGTCCTCAGGAGGCAGTAACAGGGTCAATAGTACGGTGGTCCTCCCCCCGCCGAAGGTGTGGAAAAGGAGGAGAAGAGAGAAAGATGAGATCGCGCAGTGCTGAGAGCGAATTCCTTGACATTTTGCGCGGAGCGTTTATCGTCAGCCGTGCAGGATTCTGATTCCGGAGAATGGGGAGATCCCTTGTTCGACAGAAGAGCCGCTCAGGGAGAATCGTCTCAAACAGGTGCCGGAGCAGTGGGAATAAACGGGCTGACAGAGTAGTCGGAAGGGATAAAATCCCAGACCGGATTCTGAAGGGGCTTCCACGCATGGCTGAATGGAACAGGACTGTCGAGGACGGACTGGCGGCCTATTACGAATACGTGGCCATGCACCTACACAAATGGGTGGACCCGGTTTCGAACGAGCAGTTCTGGCGGAAGCCCTATCCGTACGGCAATAGCATCGGTCATCTGGTGTTGCATTTAACGGGTAACCTGAATTATTACATTGGGGCACGCCTGGCGGAAACGGGATACGTACGGGACCGCGACCGGGAATTTACGGAAAAGAATCCGCCGCACAAGCGCGACGCGCTCCGGGCTTTTGACCGCACGATCGCCATGGTGGTGGCCACGATTCGAAAACAGAGCGCGGAGGATTGGAGCAAACCGTACACCGCCGACCGGGAGCCGGAAGCGAAAGACCGCTTCCAGATTTTCGTGCGGTGCGCGGGGCATGCGTATCACCATGTGGGCCAAATTGTGTACCTGACGCGAGAGTTGGCGAGAACTTAAGCGCGGGAAGAAACGCCGGGGCGATGTGGAGTGGACATCGGGCCGGCGAGAAGCGAACGGCGAGTGGTCGAACAGAAACAATTGACCAAGGGCAAGGCTGCCCTTTTGCTGGTGCTTTCTGCCGCGGCGGCGGTCGTTTCGGTCACTTTGCTGCACGGCTGGCACGTCTATCTGGGGCTGGCCATCGTAGGAGTGGCGTTGTTTATTGGATTTCTCCGCTGGAACCGCAAGTACTAAAATGATTTCGGATCCTCACTTTGTGGTGTTCGGAGATTCGCGTGGCCCAGTTCGTTCGGCAAACGTATCGCTCACCAGCCGACTGCCTGCCCGGGACTAGTGCCGTTCCAACTATTTGGGCCCAATGCAAGAATTGCCCACACAGATGTGGACCCACTCGCAGCGTTCGTCTGCTAGACGCGCGTTCTAGAACGTGAAAATGGGCAAGCGTCTGTACCTGGTTCAGCAAATTTGGGTCAATGCGCGCGGCGGATACGGTGCCTTGGCTTTCCGACGAGTAGCCCCAAACGGCAAGCGGGGCCTGGAAAATCCAGTTCCAACCGACACCACGCTTGCGTGACGGTGCCGTAGCAGGCTGTTCCGGCAGCTGCGGTCATGCACCGAGACGTCGCGACGTTGATTGGAACAAAGCGGATGACGTTTGCAGTCTTCGGCCTTACGTCTC
>Ga0307478_10003724_pt1 | contig 11178 bp, 9 predicted proteins | sample atmos_gasesECM4C_2_FD_203713 | JGI IMG/M metagenome (GOLD analysis project Ga0307478, IMG submission 203713) | Hardwood forest soil microbial communities from Morgan-Monroe State Forest, Indiana, United States - atmos_gasesECM4C_05 | ecosystem: Environmental > Terrestrial > Soil > Temperate...
GACGTGCCCGAAAACCTGTGACGTAACCGAGGTCTTTCACGACTGTGGCGATTAGCAAAGACGGACACGCGCGGATCATCAACATGCGTCCGGAGATCACTCTCCACTAGAGGCCCGATACATTTTCGCAGCCAGTTGAAAAGAGTGGCGGGGACGACGGGACTCGAACCCGCGGCCTCTGCCGTGACAGGGCAGCAACGACGTGTAACCTATTGGATTTCAACGGTACTGACAGCCCGTTCTTGATCCTTTAAGGAAGTCTTTGACCCTGCCTATCGGACCTTAATCGGACCCAGATTCAAGGTTGCCACTCGGCACAAGCCCCCCCTAATTTAGAAGCGGTCCCGCCGCCCGGACCTCCCGTAGCGACCGCGCTTGCGAATGTCACCGCAGTGGCCAGATCGGACAACTTATGCGGACAGCGACAATTGCATTTGTCTTGGGGGTATGCGGTGGGGTTCGTATCTCCGGAGGAAGGACCTGGCGAACTCGTTTGCCAATCGTGAATCATCGTTGGCCCTCATAATCACACACGTTTCGAAGCACAACGAGGTATCAGAAAGCGGCTTGATCACTACGCCGTCAGTGCCAACGCTAACGGCCGTAGGTTTGGTGAGAATCGCCACTCCAACGTGCTCAGATACCAAATGAACCGCTTGTTGTGCCGTAAGAATATCGTGTTCGTTCTTCGGAAAGATTCCTTCACGTCGTGCTGCATCCACGATTGCGTCATGAACGACGGGGTGGACTCGTCGCCCGAACAGAATCCAGTCATCTTTTGTCAGATCTTGGAGTGATATGTATTCCTTCTGAGCGGCCGGGTGGCTCACTGGGAGCGCTGCATAGAGCGGCGTCAGGGCGAATGGTACAGCCGTGATTTGAGAGTTGTCGAGTGGTGCCGTCACCAATGCCATATTCAGTTCGCCGGCCATCACACTTCGGATCAACTCGTTTGAGAATTCGCTGATGAGTTGAATGCGGAGCTTGGGGTACAGGGGCAGGCGGATTGCAAGGATGGCCGAAACCCAGGCTTCGTCGGCGTCGGCCGAGTGTCCGATAGTCAAAATGCCATCGCTCCCTTCACGAGCAGCACACCCAAGCTGAACAGCACGGTCTATATGCAAGAGTGCCGAACGGGCCTCTTCGACGAAGATCCGTCCCACGTCAGTAAGTTCCACCGTCCTTTTATTTTTGCGATTGAATAGGCGAAATTTATGCTGTTGTTCGATCTCAGTGATCTGTTTACTGAGTGCAGACTGGGTTATGTGCAATCTGTGGGCGGCTCGCGTGAAGTTCAGATCCTCGGCCAACACAATGACTGCGTGCAGGTGGCGTACTTCGACTTTGGCGAACACTGCTCCATTCCTCCTTTGCCAGACGGCGGAGATTGGTTACTGCCCTACATCTAGTCAAGGAACCGGAAGGAAGGAAAAAGTATTAAAAGAATTGCTGCCGCGTGTGGTGCGCTCTCCAGAGAAGGAACACGCTTGACACTCGTTCGTTTCACATGGCACTCTCTCTACTCTGGCCATCGAAATTATTAGTCGGGTTGAGGCCCTCCCAGATGTCCAGCCGCGAGTTGAGCCCAGAATGGGTTCTTTCAAGTTTTATCTCTCCCCTCGCAGGCTCCCAGGACGAGATCAGCGAACTGGTTGTTATCGCGCGACGCCTTTGGCCGCGTATTCAGGCCCACGCGCGTCGAGAGCAGCCAGAGAAAAGCTCTGACGAGGCGCTGGCTCTCGCGACGGAGGTATGGGAGGGTGTTTTGCAATCTGTCGCCAAAACAATCCAGCGATCCAACCAGAGAAACTGGCGAATAAAGAATACTGAGGCCTATCTCTTCGGTGCCTTCCACCATCGGTTCAACCGCGCTCTAAGAAAGGAGCGCACGAGGCGAGAGACAATACAGTGTCTTGCTTCGATTGATCTGGAGCGGTTGCGACAGGCTCACAACTCAAAGGCTGTGCGCGATCTGGAGGAAACGATCCAGGTCAACGAGGCCGTTCGGAGCATGAATGAGTGGACCCGCAAGGTCTGGGTTGCTCGGCAGTACGGATACTCGTGGAGGGACATCGCATCACATCTGAGGCTAACGGAGCCACAGGCCAAACTTCGATTCCGTTACGCCATTGGCAGGTTGCGAACCCGCTTTGGTCGCATGACGTGAGTGTTTGAATGCGGGCAGGTGTGGCTTGCGTTGATCGGTCGCGGTAAACTTGGCCATTCTTTGTGACGACTTCAAGTGAGAGCAGGCGGGTTCTGAAGGAACGGGAAGAATTCAACGGAGAAGAAAAGCGGATACTGGATCTGCTGAATAGGGGTTTATCCCGAGATTTTCCAAACCCGCAGCGCATCGGGTGCCCCGGTGCGGCAATTCTCAAAAGCATCGCGCTTCACAAGCTGCCCTTGGCGGAAGCCGATTCTTGGCTGGAGCATTTCAGCTCTTGCAGCCCATGCTTCCAGGAATTCAGTGAAATTCGGAAGCAAGCGGCAGGTCAGCGGAGGCAGACACAGATGTGGCTGGCTGCGGCCGCGATGGTGCTTCTTGCGGTTGCGGGTTGGATGTGGGTGCGGAGTCGGCCATCGGGGCAAACTGCGGCAGTTGTAGTTCTCGATCTGCGTGGCCGCTCAACAGCGCGCGGAGAAAATCCGCCCGAGACTAGTCAGCCGCCGTTAGAGGTTCCTCGTAACGCCAGGAGTCTCAATTTGGAGTTGCCAATCGGAAGCAACGAGGGGGCGTACGACGTAGCGCTGCTCAACCCGAGTGGCGCTGAACTTGTCCGGACAAGTGCCACGGCTAAACTCGAAGATCACATTGTGGTCCTGATGGCTACCGTCGATCTCGCCGGCGTCCCTCCGGGTTCGTATTTCCTCGGAGTCCGACAGCCAGGCCTTGAGTGGACGCGGTTTCCTATTCGGTTGCTCTGAATGTGATCCCATGAAGAATACACAAGAGCCAGCCAAGAGGGGTCGTCCCGCAACAAAGCGGAGAGTTCAGGACGAACGGCTCAAGGGTTGGAATGAAATCGCCACCTTTCTCGGTCAGCCGGTAGCCGTGGCGCAGCGATGGGCGAGATCAGGCATGCCTGTGGCCCGAGAAGGCAGGTTCATGTATGCCACTCGGGAGGAATTGAGCAGATACCTCGGCCGCGAAGCTGGTCTGCACGTACCTGTTCACATTGCGACGGAAAACATGGATCTGTCTGCAGACCTGAAACGTGCTCTCGCACACGCCCGAACTGGTAAACGGTACAAGAAACAAAAAGCTAAGCGATGAAAAAGCGGGTCTGGATTTTCGCAGTATAATAGCGGTAATCGTGAGCCGCTTTTCGTCCCCGGAGGTTCTGGCATGTACATTCTCGTTCCCTGGAAGCCAGTCGTTCTCGTGTGGGGATTGCTGAGCGCGATGATATTCTTTGGTTTCGTTGCATCGTCGGTACTTGAAGGAAAGGACCCCTTCGCGCCAGGTGCGACCATCACGCAGCCTGCAGCGGTGAAAACGGGCGCTGCGCAATCGCGGCAACAACCTAAGCACTCCAACAAGGCGGCTCGGACTCCGAGTAAATAGGGCTGTGGAGACCTCCTTCCCCTAATTTGGCCGCTCGGCCTTTTTGTTCACGTCCTCGCGTGGTTTACCTTGCCCAATATTTTCTCCAGCTTTTGCTTCAATATGACTTCCGCGGGAGAACGCCCTTGGCGTCCCAGCCATGACACAAAGTCCTTCATTTTGACTTCGTGCTTTACGGGCGGCTGCTGGACAACAACAGTCACCGTTGTGAATCCCTGGCCGATCTCTCCTACCCAGTTGTCCTGCTGCAACGCGGCGAGAGCCGTGGCGATCGCTTCATAGAGAGTCTCCGCCGTGACCTCTATGGAGTGCTCAACGTCACGAATATCCTTCACCGCAACTATGCACGTTCTGAGAACCACATGCAGGAGCGTACCATATTCGTCTTTTGTTCGCTACTGCGTAGCGACGGGCCACGCTAGAACCGGTTCATAAAACCCAGCAGATTGTTCGCATCCGGACATCTACAGCCAGCGGTGGACAATCTCACGAACAACGGTTCGGCAAGGGTATTCCGTGGCCCTTTGCCATCAAGCGGTTACAGTTTGTACTGGATTGGCAAGAGTCTTGCCACGAGAGACAGTGGGACCTTCGCACTGGGGCTGCACACTGTAACTGGCCAGTTACTTCCCCGCCCGCGGCGCGGGGCCAGAGTCGATCCCATAGTGGCGCTGCGGTACGAGTGAGGTGCACACAAATTATGACTGGATTACTTCAGGATCTTCGCTACGCGCTGCGGCAGTTGCGCAAGAGCCCCGGCTTCACCTCGGTTACGATCATCACCCTCGCCCTCGGCATCGGCGCTACAACTGCCATCTTCAGCGTGGTCGACACCGTGCTGCTCCATTCGGCGCCTTACGCGAGGTCCGCAGAACTTGTGGCGATCGGTGAAAAGGCCCCCACGACGGCGCCCGGTGACATCAGCGAAGTTTCCCCAGGGGACTTCATAGACTGGCAAGCCCAGGCCCCGGTGTTCGCAGGAGTGGCTGCTTATCAGTCGTGGGAATTTCACGCGTTGACCAGCGGCAGCGGCGACCCGGACGAAGTCTGGGCGTCGCCGGTGACACCGAACCTTTTTCAAGTGCTCGGCGTCAACGCTTTCCTTGGCCGCATGTTTGCTCCGAACGAGACTCAGGCGGTGGTCCTAAGCCATCAGTACTGGCGAAGTCACTTTGCGTCCGATCCCCGGATTCTTGGGAAGGTGCTTGCCCTCGACGGCAGGTTGCACCGGGTTATAGGAATCGCTCCCGCGGACTTTGAGTTTCCGGCAGCCAACGCGCAGATGTGGACTGTACTGACCTTCAGCGCGGCGGACCGAGCTAACCACGAGGATCGCAAGCTGAGCGTGGTAGCGCGCTTGAGTCCAAGCGTTACTCTCCGGCAGGCTCAAGCGGTCATGGACACCGTCGCCGCGCGCCTCGCGGCACAGTACCCTAAGACGAACTCCGGGTGGAGCACTCCCGTAGCTCCTTTCAGGAGTCCGGAGATCCATGGAATTCTTCGCGACACGATCTTCGCGCTCCTGGGCGCGGTGATCTTCATGCTCATGATCGTGTGCTCGAATGTGGCGAGCATGCTGCTGGAACGGGGCACGGCTCGTCAGGGCGAGATTGCGGTTCGTGCGGCGCTGGGCGCTAGCCGCGCGAGATTGGTCCTGCAACTGGTGGTGGAAAGTGTGCTGCTCGCGGCTGCGGCTGGCGTCGGCGGGGTGATACTGGCGCGTTCGGGCCTCGCCGTAATCGTCAGTGTTGTTCCGAAGTACAACCTGGTTGAGACCCAAGCGCTGAATCACATTTCGATGAACCTGGCAGCTTTTGGCTTTGCGGCGGCCCTCTCCTGTCTCACCGGAATCGGCGTCGGATTGCTGCCGGCTTTGAGGACTTCGCGCATCGGCGTCAGCGAGTGGCTGAAAGCGCACGGAAGGGCTGCGGCCGGCGCTCGCGGAATCCGTCTGCAGAGTGCGTTGGTGACCTGCGAAATCGCGTTCGCGCTGGTGCTGCTCGTTGGTGCGGGTTTGATGATTCAAAGCTTCCGGCGGCTGGCCGCCACTCCAACCGGACTCGATCCCGATCACCTTCTGACCGTACGCGTTCCTCTACTGAAGTACAAGTATTCCTCCTCGCAGTCTGCCGAGTTCTACCGAGACGTATTGGCACGTATCCGGAACATTCGGGGCGTAAAGTCTGTGGGAATGGCGAACAACTTGCCGTTCACGGGATTCCATGTCTCGCTTGCACTTCCCTCCCCGCCAACGGGCAGTCCCGGCGGCACAGTCGAAGCAGCTGGGCGCAGCGTCAGTCCCGGGTACTTTCAGGCCATGGGGACCCCCTTCGTCGGGGGGCGCGATTTCACTGAGGCTGAAAACCGGATTGACGCTCCCTGCGTTCGGATCGTCAATCAGGCGATGGCGCGCCTCTACTGGCCAGGAGAGGATGCTGTCGGCCGACAACTGCCCGGCGTCTGCCCAAAAGGCGCGTCCGCCGCGATCGTGGGTGTGGTTGGGGACTCTAAACAGGACTCGGTTGAATCGCAGGCGAAGCCGGAGTTGTACGAGCCTTACGCTCAGCACCCGTTTGCTTCCTTCCTGGTGACCTTCGCCATCCGGACGGCGTCGGACCCGCTCGATGTGGCCATGGCCGTGCGCCAGGCGGTGCATCAGGTCGACAACGATCAGCCCGTGATCCAGTTGCGAAGCATGCAGGAGGTCATTTCCGAGTCAATCTGGCGCCAGCATGTCTCTGCCTCTCTGCTGGGGATCTTCGCCGCCATCGCTCTGGTTTTAGCCGCAGTCGGCATCTACGGGGTAATTTCTTATTCGATCAGTCGCCGCACGCACGAACTCGGCATTCGCTCGGCTCTCGGCGCTACTCGGCGCGACGTTTTGGAGCTGGTGCTCAGGGACGGGCTGCGTCTCACCTTGATTGGCGTGGTTGCGGGCATCATTCTGGCCTTCTGCCTCACACGCACGCTGCGGTCGCTGCTTTTTGGCGTAACCTCAACCGATCCAGTAACTTTTGCTGGCATGGTCGTGCTTTTGGTGACAACCGCATTGCTGGCTTGTTACATCCCTGCCCGCCGCGCTACCAACGTCGATCCCATGGTGGCGCTGCGGTACGAGTGAGGTGCCCACAAATTATGACTGGATTACTTCAGGATCTTCGCTACGCGCTGCGGCAGTTGCGCAAGAGCCCTGGATTTACGGCCGCTATCGTGATTACGCTTACACTCGCCGTTGGCGGAAACACAGCCATTTTCAGTGTGATTAATGCGGTTATGCTCCGTACGCTGCCAGGCAGAGATCCAGGGCGTTTAGTCTTACTGAAATGGAAGGCCAAGAACATACCCAAAACGAGGGGTTCTTCCAGCTATGCGAACTGCCCGCCGGGCAGCGGCCCCGCTGCGGAAGCCAGAGACATCATTTCCGGCGTGCCTTTGGACGCTGGAGCGTGCTCATTTTCGTTGCCATTTTTTGACCAGCTCCGGAGCGACCCAAAGGTTTTTTCCGATGTGGCCGCGTTCGTACCTGCCGAACTGAGTGTGAACTCTGAAGGCCGGACTAGCCGAGTGCGCGGGCTATTTGTCTCGGGCGAATTCTTTTCGACCCTCGGTGTGAGACCCGCAATCGGCCGTTTTTTCGATCGGCGAGACGACTCTGAAGGCGCGACTCCCACCATCGTGGTCAGCCACGGTTTTTGGCAGAGCAAGTTAGGTGGTGACGGCGCTGCGCTCGGCAAGCAAATTTTGATCGGTAAGACTCTGTTCACAGTACTCGGCGTTACCGCCCCGGAATTCGCGCAACTTGATCCCGGTCTGAGGTGCGATATATGGATGCCTCTTGCGTCTAAGACGAAGGTGCCGCCTTATTCTCCGAATGAAAATAAGGCTGATGCCATTTGGATGGAACTGATCGGCCGTTTGAAAGCGGGAATCAGTACGGGCCAAGCCGCCTCGGCGGTTAGTACCGCGTTCGCGGCCAGTACGACGAGTGGTCCGGAGGCGATTTTCAAATCCGAAGATGCACCCCATATTGAACTTGCAAGTGCGGCACACGGATTAGCTACGTTGCGCCGGTTTTTTTCACGAGCACTCTTTGCTCTCCTTACTGCTGTTGCGTTGGTGTTATTGATTTCCTGCGTCAATATCGCCGGACTGATGTTGGTGCGCTCGGCTGCTCGAAGGAAAGAATTGGGGGTGCGCGTGGCCCTGGGTGCAACGCGCGGCAAAATCATTTCGCAACTCCTTACGGAAAGCCTTCTCCTCGCTTTTGCGGGCGGTACGGTCGGGATGGCGTTCGGAGTTTTTGGGGCGCGTATCCTCGTATCCTTCTTCTCGCGAAATTGGCCGATGCCCCTCGAACTCGACATTTCCCCCGATGCTCGCGTGTTTACTTTTACGCTGCTGGTTTCAGTGGTGGTTGGAGTTGCCTTCGGACTCATCCCAGCGTTTCTGAGCGGCCAGCCGGACTTGGTTTCGACGCTCAAAGCTGAACCCGGTAGCGCGATGGCAGGAATGAGCCGGAACCTCGCGTTCGGCAGCTTGATCGTGATTATTCAAATCGCGTTCACTATGCCAATTCTCGCGGGCGCTGGGCTGCTCGCCCGGACGTTAGCCAATCTTAGGGCGGAGAATATAGGGTTTAACGCCCAGCGTCTTTTGGTGTTCCAGATCGACTCGACCTACAGTCGAAAGAATCGCGCGACTCTCTACCGAGATCTTCAGCAACAGATCAGATCCTTACCGGGCATCGTCTCAGTTAGCCGCTCCGCGGGTGCTCTATTGAGTGATGGAGGCATGGCCGCTCCGATTTTCTCCAATGACCAGCCAGGGCTCCGGGTACGAGCGCATAGCCTGCCCATGTCCAGCGATTTTCTGACAACAATGGGCATTCCTCTGCGAGAGGGACGAATCTTCGGCGACGAAGATTCAGCACGAGCACGCAGCAAGGAGGTTCCAACCCAGGTAGTGGTGAACGAAACTCTGGTCCGGAAGCTCTTTGACTTGCACGATCCACTCGGGAAATATTTTCACCTTGGAAGTGCGTCTGGTCCTGACTACGAAATAATTGGCGTTGTCGGCGACGCGAAGTACGATAGCGTGCGCGATGCGGTATGGCCCACCGTTTACATGCCGATTGGTGATTGGAACGGCCCCATGAATTTCGAGGTCCGCACCGGCATCGAACCGAACGCTCTCATGCCTGAAATCCAATCGGCGGTCGCCCATTTCGACAGCAATCTCCTGATTGAAGACATGAAAACCGAGACGGTGCAGATCGATGAGGATCTCTACCAGGAACGGCTGATCTCTGCGTTGTCCGGCTTGTTTGCGGCGCTAGCACTGGTTGTCGCTTGTGTAGGAATTTACGGCCTACTTGCATTTCAGGTCGCGCGTCGAACTCAGGAGATTGGAATCCGGCTAGCCTTGGGCGCGTTGCCCCAAGATACGCTAAGGTTCTTCCTTGGCCGAGCAGCTGTATTAGCAATTGTAGGTACAGTAACAGGATGTACGGTGGCGCTGGGCGTTACTCGCTACATTCAGAGCTTCCTATTCGGAGTAAAGCCCGCAGATCCGTTTACACTCATTGCCGCTGCGGTTTTACTTATTGGCGTTGCCTTAATCGCGAGCTACATTCCTGCCCGCAGAGCTACGAAAGTCGATCCCATGGTGGCGCTCCGATATGAGTAACCGCTCATAAATGTCTGAGGAGAATTTCCATTCACCCCAGACGGATGGTACTCCCAGCGGATTACTAGCCACTCTTCCTAACAGCTGCTAAAAGACAGGCCCGGTTAAGCGGTGAACTGATTCATAGCGGCTTCCGTTTTTGCAGGTCGAAGGAACTGCCAGAGGGAATCGAATACTGCTGATGTCCCGATTCCGTTATCGTAGCTTTGCCGCTGCCGATCACATCGAACCGACCTCCATGCACCACAATAATCGTGTTGGGGTCAATCCCGATGCCGAGCAACTTCGGGTGAGCCGCTATTACGGGTTCCATGTCGTGTTCGCGATGACGCTCCGAAACATGCTGATCTATCGCGCTGTTTGGTATAAAGCCAAACCCGTGTTCGTGACCTTTCGCCATCATGACATCAGGCCCCGCGGGATCACCTCTTACCAGGTAGGAAGCCAGGATGCTAGCCCCAGCGGAACTACCCGCGATCACCCCGCCACGCTTCAATACGTTCCGAAGTTCACGTTCGACACGCGTGCCTAAGTACGCATCGGCTAATCGCCATTGTCGTCCACCATCGATGAATACAAAAGTAGCCTGCTTTAATGGTGCAACGAATTCCGCTGAGTTCGCCTTTACGCGATCTTTCGTGTCAAGCACGGATACGTCTTGAACGCCGAAGACTTGTTTTAGCCCATTGACAACGGGCGCGATGTCATCACCAGGGTTATTCGCTGTTGGAATGAGGACTACGTGAGCGTTCTTACCACCGCCCAGGGTTTTCCATTTCTCATAAATTTCGGGAGTTCCGTTGCCACCGCCCATCGCGATCACGGTGCCCTTGTTAGCCGCCAATGCCGGGCTTGCCACAACCGCTACCAACAGGATGAATATCACGAGCGGGGGGGGCGTCTCGTACTTGCGTTTCATGATTTTCCTCCTTGTTTAGGGGCTGAACAACCTACCATGTTCACGGTTAACAGAAATCCTGATGGACAGGTCAAAAAGAAGAAGCGGTTCAGTCCCAAGGATGAAGTTACTAGACCCGAGGCCGTGGGTCTTGTATCAGAGAATCATTCACTTGTATCAGGCGCGCCTAGGTGGTGCAGGCGCTGGAACTGGCGAGGTGAAATTCCTATTTCGCACTTAAACGCTCTCGAAAAATGGCTCTGGTCGAAGAATCCAAGTTCCAGCGCCGTCTCGGAAATGGGTGCAGTTGAAGACGTAAGTTTCTCCATGGCCCGCTGTATACGAGCCTTTCGTTGATACTCCCCAATCGAGCAGCGGAAGTGTTTTCGGAAGCTCCGCGCCAAATGAGATGGGTGGACGCCCGCCGTGGCGGAAAGCTCACTCAATCCGAGCCTCCCTGACAGGTGCTCCTGCAGCATGTCCCGCACTCGCCGAAGCCAGTTCGGTACAGTACGCTCCTCGCAACGACCTAGCACGCGAGAACACGCTGCGACCAACTCCATTGCCAGACCCTCCAACGCCAGCGAGGAAAAGGTATCAAAAAGGCGAAACTCGCGACACATGCACTGCGCAATCCAAACTGGTTGCCCACCTTCAAAGCTGACGGGTTCTTTGAGGAGTGGGCAATTGGAGTCAAGCAAACGGGCGCAACGGTACCCGATTTCTATGTTGAAGCTGCGTCCTTCTAATCCTTTCCAACGATTTCTGTGCGGTTCTCCTGCAGGGTGAAAAATAAGAGACGGAGGTGCGCTGACTCGTTCCGTATTTCGGAAAGACTCCAGACAAATGCCCGAGACCACCAGATAGAAGAAAGCAACATCATGCGTATGGAGCGGCGTTATCGTGCCTTCGGTGAAGATTGACTCGCTAAAACCCCAGCCTCTGACATTCTTGGCCGCCACGAGGGTTCCATAGAAGGAACCCGCCGGACGCATGGCACCGATACGCTTTCTCATACAAATTGAAA
>Ga0307478_10003725_pt1 | contig 11177 bp, 11 predicted proteins | sample atmos_gasesECM4C_2_FD_203713 | JGI IMG/M metagenome (GOLD analysis project Ga0307478, IMG submission 203713) | Hardwood forest soil microbial communities from Morgan-Monroe State Forest, Indiana, United States - atmos_gasesECM4C_05 | ecosystem: Environmental > Terrestrial > Soil > Temperate...
GCCAACCTCGTCGACGTAACCGGCGCGTGGGAACCCGGCCTGCGCCTGGTGCGCGGCTCGCACATCGTCATTCCGCGCGTTAACACCAGCGACAACGCCGTCGCTTATTTTGAAGAATCCGGGCGCATCATTTTCGTGATCCCATGGGGCAGCGCGCGGCAGTTGTCACTTGTCGGCACGACCGATGTGGATCACGCCGGCGGCCCCGATAGCGTCCACATCTCCGCCGAAGAAACGGAGTATCTGCTGCGCATCGTGCGCCGGCTTTTTCCCGCGGCCCGTGATGTCGAGCCTGTCGCGACCTTCAGTTCGCTGCGGCCTCTGGTACCGGCCGCCGGTTCCCCGACCAAAGCCAGCCGCGAGCACCGCATCTGGAAAACCGACGACGGTGTCGTTCACGTGGCCGGAGGCAAGTACACCACATATCGCGCGATGAGCGCGGAAGCGGCGGATCTCATTTCGCGCGTGGAATCGAAAACCGCTTCGACGCCGCTGGGCGGCAACACCCGGGAGCGCATCGATGAGCTGCTCGCTTCCGCCGACGCGTGGGCCGCGCAGCACGCAATCACTCCCCCAGAAGTCACGCATGTCATCCAAAACTACGGCGTAGAGGCGCCGAATGTGCTGGCTGCACTTCCTGAACGCGCGCCCGCCGGCCTCACGCGCCTCGAATGCGCGCAGATCGCCTTCGCCGTGAATCACGAGATGGCGCAAAGCCTCGCCGATGTGATGTTCGTCTCGACTTATTGGGGCTACGAACGCGTTTGGACTCGCGAGAATCTGACGCCATTTGAGGAGGAGATGGCGCGCCAGCTTAGCCGCAAGGAAGTCTGACTTCTGCGAAAGTGGGGCGGGCGCCTCCCCGCAAGCCGACGCCGTAGTCGGCGTTTAGCGGCGATGTCTGATTCCTATTTCCGCAGCGTCGCCGCCAGCGCCGCGGCAATTTCGAACTCGCCCTCGATCTCGCGCGTGCGCAAATTATCGCGCAGGTGTTCCAGCTTGCCAATGTAGGCGGTGAGAGCTTGTGCGATCGGGCCGCTGTTGGTCGCCAGGATGTCCCGCCAGAGTTCGAATGAGCTGAGCGCGAGGCGCGTCGTATCCGTGAGGCCCGGGCCAGCCACCGCCAGGTGGTCGCCCGCCTGCTCCGCTACCGTTGCCGCCAGCGCCGTCGCTGCCAGTTGCGGCAGGTGCGACGTGAACGAAACGACTCGATCGTGTTCCACCGCATGCATCGTCAGCGGCAGCGCGCCGATGCGCCGAATCCACTCGACGAATTCCTGCGCGGCAGGCGCTTCGAGGGCACGCGGGTCGTCCGGCGTGAGCACGTATGTCCGGCCGCGGAACAAATCGGCGTCCGCCTCGGCCACGCCGCGTTTCTCTTTTCCCGCCATCGGATGTCCGCCCAGAAATACGGCGTGGCGAATGTGCTGCCGCGCGGCGGAAACGATCGCGCTTTTGGTGCTGCCGGCGTCGGTGATCAGTGTGCCGGGCCGCACGAGGGCGTCAACATGCCGCAGCGTGTCAATAATGCGCCCGATGGGCTGCGCCAGGTAGATCAGGTCGGCGCGCGCCGCGGCGTCGGCCAGTGGCACGCCTTCATCGATCGCGCCGCGCTCGAGCGCCACCCGCAACGTCGCGGGCGAGCTAACCCCCAGGATCGTCCCAGCGAATCCGGCTTTTTTCAGCGCCAGGCCGAACGAGCCGCCAATCAGCCCGACCCCGGCGATCGCCACCGTCTGCATGGCCGGCTAAATCACTCGTCCCACGACGGGCGCAATCAGCCGCAACTGCGCCATCAGCTCTTCGAACTGTGCCGCCGTCATGGACTGTGCGCCATCGCTTAAGGCATGGTCCGGGTCCGGATGCACTTCCATCAACAGGCCATCGGCGCCCGCGGCCACAGCGGCTCGCGCCATCGGCGCCACTTTATCGCGCCGCCCGGTGCCATGCGAGGGATCGGCCACGATGGGCAAATGCGAAAGCTTCTTCACCACCGGGATCGCCGAAATGTCCATCGTGTTTCGTGTATAGCTTTCAAACGTGCGGATGCCGCGCTCGCACAGAATCACGTTGTAATTGCCCCCGGAGAGGATGTACTCGGCGGAAAGCAGCAGCTCTTCGATGGTCGCGGCAATGCCGCGCTTCAGCAACACCGGTTTCGGCTGGCGGCCCAGCTCGCGAAGCAAATTGAAGTTCTGCATGTTCCGCGCACCCACCTGGAGCATATCCGCGTAAGCGCTGACCAGCGGAATTTGCGTGATGTCCATCACTTCGCTCACCACCAGCAGGCCGTGGCGGTCCGCCGCGATGCGCAGCATTTCGAGCGCTGCTCGCCAAGGCCCTGAAAGCTGTAGGGCGACGTGCGCGGCTTGAATGCCCCGCCACGCATGATGTTCGCTCCCCCGCGCGCCACAATCTCCGCCGAGCGTTCGATCTGCTCCCTGCTTTCGACGCTGCACGGCCCTGCCATCACGGCGACGCGCTCGCCGCCCACCTCAACTGCCGGCCCTCCATTGCGCGCAATCCGCACCACCGTTCCCCCCGGCCGGAACGAGCGGCTCGCCAGCTTGTACGGCGAAACGATCCGGTGCGCCTCCTTCACCCCGTCCATCACTTCAAAACTGGCGATGTCGAATTCCTGCTTGCCGCCCACGCCGCCGAGGACCGTATGCACCACGCCGGTTGAGCGATGGACGTCGAAGCCCAACTCTACCAGCCGGTTGATCACGTTTTGAACCTGCGCCTCGGTGGCGCCCTCCTGCATCACAACCAGCATTCAGCTATTCTCTCCATCTCCCCGCGATTCCATCTGCAGTCGCTGCAGCGTGCGCATTTCGTCGATAATGCGCTCGAAAATGCGCCGCGCCGCCTCGTGCGCCATCGGCCCGGCATTGTGATCCACGATATTGCGCAGCACTTCTTCTTCGCGCTTAGGTTCGTAGATGCGCATTCCGCATTCCCGTTTGATGCGCCCAATCTCTTCGACGATACGAGTGCGTGCGTTTAACAAATCTAGAATGCGCCGGTCCAGGTCATTGATGCGCTCGCGCGCCTCGGCCAGAGCTTTTTCGCCGAATTCGCGCGTCATCACTCGTGCGCTCCGGCCGCGGTGATCTCGAATCCGTGTTTCAGCTCGCGCGCAAAGGCCTCGAGCTGGATCTCGAGCGATGGATTATCCAAATTGCGTTCAATCAAGTGGACGATGGCGCTGCCCACCACAACCGCTTCCACCTGCCGTCCCAGCTCCGCCACGTGTTCCGGCCGCGAGATGCCGAACCCCACTGCCAGCGGCAATGGCGTGATCGCCCGCATGGCCCGCACCAGCGGTCCCACCGATCCCGAAAGCGATTCGCGCTCTCCCGTCACGCCGGTTCGCGAAACCAGGTACACGAACCCGCTGGTATACTTCGCCACCAGTTCGAGCCGCCGCGGTGAACTCGTCGGCGCAGCCAGAAAAACCGTATCCAGCCCCGCACCGCGCATCGCGCGCACGTAATCGCCCGCTTCTTCCACGCTGGCGTCGGTAAGCAGGCAGCCATCGATACCCGATGCCGCCGCATCGCGCGCGAGCGCCTCCAGTCCGTAACGCAGCACGGGATTGAGATACGTGAACAACAGCAGCGGAACTTCGGAGCGCGTACGGATTTCCCGCGCGACTTCCAACACGCCGCGCAGCGTCGTTCCCGCTCGCAGCGCCCGCTCACCCGCACGCTGGATCACGGGTCCGTCCGCAATCGGATCGGAGAACGGCACTCCCAATTCGATCAAATCCGCCCCGCCGCGCTCGAGCGCCTCCACCAGCGCCGGCGTGCGCTCGGGCGATGGATCGCCCACGGTGAGGTACGCAATCAGGCCCTTTCGGCCGGAATCGCGCAGACCTCGGAACAGGCAGCCGATTCGCGTCATGAGAAACATCCAAGGCAAAAGACAAAAGGCAAAAGACAAAAGGCAAAAATGAATGCGGGTAGCAGTCCTATACTTTTGCCTTTTGCCATTTGCACTTTGTCTTTTGCCTTTGCTTTATGCATCCAGCTCCGGAAAGTTCTCCCGATAGATATCGATGTCCTTGTCCCCCCGGCCGGAAACATTCACGATGAACACCTGTCCCGCGGCCGCCGGCGCCCTCGTGAGCACTTCCGCCACGGCATGCGCGGATTCGAGCGCCGGAATGATCCCTTCGGTCTGCGACAATAACCGCGCCGCGTCCAGCGCCGCCCTGTCGTCTACCGATACGTACTCCGCGCGCCCCTGATCGTGCAGCCAGGCGTGTTCCGGCCCGACCAGCGCATAATCGAGACCCGCCGACACCGAGTGCGTCAGCGAAATCTGGCCGTTCTCGTCCTGCAGCAAATAACTTCGCGCGCCGTGCAGCACACCCGGCGAGCCTCCCGAAAAGCGCGCCGCATGCTCGCCGAGCTCGTGGCCGCGGCCGCCTGCCTCCACTCCCACCAGCCGCACTGGCTCGTCCGGGATGAACGCGTGAAAAATGCCGATCGCATTACTTCCGCCGCCCACGCACGCAATGACGGCGTCCGGCAGCCGCCCCTCCGCCTGCTGAATCTGCCCGCGCGCCTCTTCGCCGATGATCTTGTGAAATTCCCGCACCATCAGCGGATACGGGTGAGAGCCCAGCGCCGATCCCAGCAGGTAATGCGTTGTGGCGACGTTCGTCACCCAGTCGCGCATGGCCTCGCTGATGGCGTCTTTCAGCGTGCGGCTGCCATTCGCCACGCCCACCACCTTGGCGCCCAGCAAGCGCATGCGGAATACATTCAGCCGTTGCCGCCGCATGTCCTCCTCGCCCATGTACACCACGCACTCGAGTCCGAATAGCGCGCACACCGTCGCGCTGGCCACGCCATGCTGCCCCGCGCCTGTCTCGGCGACAATGCGCTTCTTCCCCATGCGCCGCGCCAGCAGCGCCTGGCCCAGGCAGTTGTTGATCTTGTGCGCGCCGGTGTGCAGCAGGTCTTCCCGCTTCAGATAAATGCGCGCGCCGCCCAGTCTTGCGGTCAGCCGCCGCGCAAAGTAGAGCGGTGTGGGCCGCCCTGCATAGGTCCGCAGCAGTTCGTCGAGCTCGGTCCGGAACGCCGGATCTTCGCGCGCTTCGAGAAACGTCCGCTCCAGCTCCTCGAGTGGCGACATCAGCACTTCGGGCACATAGCGCCCGCCGTACGTTCCGAAATGCCCGCCGGCGTCGGGTTGTGAAGCCATCATCCCAGCGCCGCCTTCAGAAATTGCGCCATCTTGCCGTGATCTTTTTTGCCGGGAGCGCTTTCGATCCGGGAGCACGCGTCCACGCCCCACGGCCGCGCCTGTTCGATCGCACGGCCCACGTTCCCCGCGTCCAGCCCTCCAGCCACGATCACTTTCCGTGGAATGCCCGCCGCGATTGTCCAGTCAAACGGCACGCCATTCGAGGGTCCGTCCAGCAACAATGCCTCTGCCGGGAATTGATCGAGCGCCGTACGATCGAACTTTTCGCCCATTCGAATCGCCTTCCAAACTCGCAGCCCCTGAGGAAATTCAATGGCTGTCTCGCGTCCGTGCAGTTGCACAACATCGAGCCCCGTTTCGCTCGCGACCGCCGCCACCGCGCCCGGCGCTTCATCCACGAATACTCCAACCTTGTCCACTTTCTCCGGAAGGTTTTCGATCAGCCGCCGCGCGGATTCCGGCGTGATGTACCGCGGGCTGCGCGGCCAGAAATTGAAACCTAGCGCCGCCGCCCCGCCCTCGATCGCCGCCAGCGCGTCCTCCAGGTTCGTGATGCCGCAAATCTTCACCATCATGCCGGACCCACTAAAGCGCGCAGCGCCGCTTCCGGACTCGCCGATTTCAGCAGATGCTCGCCGATCAGAAACGCGTCGAACCCCGCCGCGCGCAGCCGCTCGATATCCTCGCGCGAGTGAATCCCGCTTTCGCTGATCTTCAAAACTCCGTCCGGTATCTGGTCCGCCAACCGCAGCGAAGTTTCGAGCGTTACTTCGAAAGTCCGGAGGTTGCGATTGTTCACTCCGACGATATCCGCTCCCGCGGCGAGCGCGGTTCTCAGTTCCCTCTGATCGTGGACTTCCACCAGCGCCGCCATCCGATAGCGTGCCGCCAGCTCCCGCAAATCCCGAATCTCCTGCTCTTCCAGGATTGCCGCGATCAGCAGAATCGCATCGGCTCCATGCGCCGCCGCCTCCACCACGTGGTATTCGTCCAGCGTGAAATCCTTGCGCAGCGCCGGCAGGCCCCCCGCGGCCCGCGCCGCACCCAAATGCTCTAGCTTTCCCTGGAAGAAAGGTTCATCCGTCAGCACCGATAGCGCCGCCGCGCCGCCCCGCTCGTACTGTTTGGCAAGTGCCGCCGGATCGAAATCCTCGCGCAGCACTCCACTGCTCGGTGATGCCTTCTTGATCTCCGCGATCGCCGCCGGCTGCCGCCGCAGAAGCGCTGCCCGAAAGCCGCGGCGCATAGGCAGCATGGCTTCCGCTCGCCGTTCCCATTCCGCGCGCAATACCGTCGCGTGCGCATAATCCTCCCGCTTGCGGGCGACAATTCGAGCCAGGATGTCCGGAACAGTCTCGATCAAAACGGTCCTCTGAGTTATCGTTTATCGTATCAAACCTGAAACTCCGGTTCGATCGGACAGCCGCTCTTGTAGTATGCTGTTATTTACAAATAAAAACTTTGTTTGTTGGAGGTTTCTCCTCATGCCCACCCGGCTGAAAACCGCTGCCTTGTCCGCGGCGGCTCTCCTGTTGTTCGCTTGCGCGGCTTTTGCGCAGGTGTCCTCGCTCGAGGGAGATGTGAAAGACGAAAATGGCCAGCCCCTCAAGGGAGCGCTCGTCAAAATCGATCGCAAAGATATCAAAGGCCACTACCAGGTCAAGACCGATAAGAAGGGCCACTATTTCCACACCGGTCTCCCCCTCGGCACTTATAAGGTGACGCTCGAAGTCGATGGCAAAGACGTCGACAGCATAGACAACGTCCGCACGTCGCTGGGCGATAGCCCGCCCCAAAACTTCGATCTGCAAGCAACCAAGAAGCGCCAGCAGTCGCTCCAACAAGCGGCGGCGACCGGTACGATGACCAAGGAGCAGGAGCGTGGCATGTCGGCCGAGCAGAAGGCCGCGCTCGAAAAGGCCACCAAAGAACGCGAGCAGGCTCTAGCCAAGAACAAGCAGTTGAATGATGCCTTCAATCAGGGCATGACCGCCATGCAAGGCAAGCAATGGGATGCCGCCATCGACGCATTCAACAAAGCCAACGCTATGGATCCCAAGCAGACCGTGATCTGGGCGCATCTCGCCGATTCCTATATGCTGGCCGGGGCCGAGAAGACTGGCGCCGATCAGGAGGCCATGTGGAGCAAAGGCATGGAGGCGTTCAACAAGGCCATCGAGCTCAAGCCCGACGACGCCAGCGTGCACAATAACTATGCGCTCGCCCTCGTTAAGGCCAAGAAAATTCCCGAAGCCCAGGCCGAGTTGACCAAGGCCGCCCAGCTCGATCCCCAGAACGCCGGCAAGTACTACTACAATCTCGGTGCTGTAATGGTGAACAACGGCCAGAATGACGCCGCCGGCCAGGCCTTCAAGAAAGCCATCGATCTCGATCCCAACTACGCCGACGCCCAATACCAATACGGCATGTACCTTCTGGGGCAGGCCAAGATTACACCCGAAGGGAAAGTGATTCCTGCCGACGGCACCAAAGAGGCGCTGCAAAAGTATCTCGATTTGAAGCCCACCGGGCCGTTTGCGGAATCCGCCAAGGGCGCTCTCGCGTCCATTGAGGGTTCGGTCACGACGACTTACACAAACCCTGACGCCGCCAAGAAGGGCAAGAAGAAGTCGAACTGATCCCGGTTGGCTCCACGCGCCGGGTCCTTTGCTATGTTCCGGCTTGTTGTTCGCTTTCTCTTACTGCTGGTATTCTTCGCCGTTATCCGATCGGTGGTCACTACCGTGGCGCGTCTGTTTAATCAGACGTTCCGGTCGCCCGCCTCGCCTGCGCCGCCCCACCAGACCGCGAATAGCGAAATCGGCGGTGAATTGAAGCAGGATCCCGTCTGCGGCACCTTTATTCCTACTACGTCTTCCGTCAAGAAAACCGTGAACGGCGAACTGGTCCACTTTTGTTCGGTGGCTTGCCGCGACAAATTCAAGGTTGCCTGACGCGGACATCATGTTACCCTAATGCCGAATTCTGAACGTTTTTTCATTTCTGGCAGGCTCGCAGGCCGCCTTACCCGGTTTTCCACAGGATTATTCATTCTTAACGAAGGTCGGTGGCTTGTCTATAACCCCAGTTGCGCCACGCCAATTCGCCGTTCAATGCAGATTTAGCGATCTTTGGCCTCCGCCTGTTGACGTTGGTTAATCGCTATGCTGAAATCCGATTTTGGACCACTAAATCGGTTGTTAGCGTTGAAGATAAAGAATTTTCTCTTGACAGGGGACGTGGGCCTGAGGTATCTATATCTTTACCGCGTGCGATGCACTTTGCAATTGTGCGGATTCGCCCCGCAAGCACAAATGTGCAGTTTAAAAACGAATTAGCATTGACAAGTGCTGATCGCGGGTTTTGGTTTGGAGCTGTTGGCCCACTTGAGGGCCTTCAGTGATTCTGTTCTCCGCCCGACACGGAGAAGTTCCCAAAGGTTGTCCAAGGATTTCGTGAATAGGCAGAGGCTCAGGTTGCAAGACAACTTCGACCGATTCAATAACGCACTTTACAAGGAGAAGGAAATGGCAGATTTTCGCAAAAGCATGATCGTGCTCGCCGCTATCGCCCTGTTACTAGCAACAGTGGGAACGGCAAGCGCGGCCAGTATGACCTGTACCTCTAACGCTGCAGCAACGCAGATGCGGGCGGAAGGTCAGACCGAGAAGGGTGGCGATTTCATTTTGACGTGCACCGGCGGTACGCCCGTGGACCCTCTCAACAACGCGCCTGTGGTTAACATCACCGTCTTCCTGAATACAACTGATGTGACCAGCCGAATTTTGACAGCAAGCGACAACGCGACGGAAGCTTTGTTGATGGTTGATGAGCCGGCCGAGGCAAACCAGAAGGTTTGCACAGTGGCCAACGAACAGACCAACAGCGGACCCACTCCGAGCTGCCCGGTGGTCGGATTTGGCGCGAGCGCCACGGATCCCTACGCGTCACCTGCGTATAACGTGTTCCAGGGCCAGTGGGGTGGTTTGACCGCTAGAAACGAAATCATCTTCAGTGGCGTGCCGATCGCCGCTCCCGGTACCTTAGGCGGCACGCGCACCATCCGCATCACCAACATTCGCGCCAATGCGAGTGAAGTGGCCATCGCCGTAAGTGGCGCGCCATCATCCGTTACCGAAACCCTTGGCGTCAGCAACCCGACCGTGTTGCCGATCACCAGCAACAACGCCACGCAGACCATCGGTCTGGTACAGCTTGGTCTCATCACCACCCTGGGTTCGCCTGCTCCGTCCAACTTCCCGCAGTGCGTATCAACGATACTCAATAATGGTCTCGCTGGGGTAATAAACCTGAATAAGGGCTTCGGTGCCGCATTCAAGGTGCGCAACCAAGCCACCACTCCGACAGCGCCTGCGGCACTCGTCGCTCAGGATGTGCCAGGAGGTACCTACAACACAGAAACCTTCTTCTATAACCCGGTCACGATTGACACTGTGATCGGTGCTAGCGGCGGCTTGGCCGACGCTGGTACGCGCTTCAGAATCAAATTCAGTAATGTTCCTGCAGGTGTTACCGTGGCCGTGCCGGTTGATGCCGGGTACTGCGCCAGCGTCACAGGTAACTGCACCGCCATCGGGCCAGTGTGGGGTCAAAGTGCCCCCACGCCTGCGCCGAATCTGTACGTCCATTTGACCGCCGGCGAAGTCGGCGCATATAGTGCGCTATCCGGTGACGACACAACTTCCGGTAGCTGCGGTACTGCGCTCTGTTCCAACTTCTATGATGTTTCGTTGGATTCTACGGGAGCCGGCGAGGCCGTCTACGAAGTCCTGCAGGCGAACACCTCGAGTCTGTCGGAATTCCTGTCGATCCCGTTCTATGTCAGCTATACCGCGAATCCGGGCTCCAACTCCCCGGCAATCGCTGTTCAGGCTGGCGTAGAAGCGAGCTTCGCTCCGGTTCTCACGGATTCAGCCGCTCCGATGGCTTCCGAAGACCAGGTTCCGCGCTTCGTCGATCTGTCTAAGGTCGGCAACGCGTTTATTATCAACTCGTGCGCCACGCACCTGTTGTTCCCGTATGTCACCAACATGGGCGGGTTCGATACTGGTATCGCGATTTCTAACACATCGCTCGATCAGTATGGCACTTCGCCTCAAGCGGGAATCTGCACCATCTATCCGTTTACTGGTGGAAAGGGCTTAGCCTCCTACGCTACGCCTTCGGTACCTGCCGGTACGACGTGGACAGCCTTGGTTGATGGAACGGCCACGCCGATCGTTCCAGCCGCCACCTTCAGCGGCTACCTCATCGCGGACTGCGACTTCCAGTACGCGCATGGCTTTACCTTCATCACCCAGGTCGGTACCTTTGCCGGTACCGAGGGTACTTTGGCGCTGATCATACCCGATCCGCCCAAACCGCGTAACGCATCACCGTTCCCACTCGCTGGCCCACCCAGCGGCGAGCAGTTAGGCTTCTAACAGCCACATAGCAGTTCAACGAAGGAGGAGAGCGTAAGCTCTCCTCCTTTTTTTCGTTTACCCCCAAAAATAACGGAGAATTTTTAACCGATTCACCTTCTATTTATATGCGGAGCAGTGTTATACTGAGACTCTCTCCGCGTCCATCCCAGCAATTGTCTTCTCAAAACCAAGAGGTGAATAATGTATTCCGCCAGCTTCAAGAACTGGATTTTTATCTTTTTCTGTCTGCTCGGTGCGGGTGCGGCGCGAGCACAGTCCATTACTCTCATTTCCGGCAACGGTCAGTTGCTGGATACTTCGCCACATAGCCAAAGCCAGCCAATGGTTGTTATGGTGCGCGACGCTAGCGGCAGCCCCGTGAAAGGCGCCACGGTGAGTTGGACCGTGTCCCCAACAGGGCAGGGTAACGTGTTGAGCGCCCAAACAACGACTGATGCCACCGGCCAGTCAACAAATCTGTTCACGGCCGAAGGCGGTAACCTGAACAGCAAATCCTTCGTGCAATCCACAGTC
>Ga0307478_10003727_pt1 | contig 11176 bp, 7 predicted proteins | sample atmos_gasesECM4C_2_FD_203713 | JGI IMG/M metagenome (GOLD analysis project Ga0307478, IMG submission 203713) | Hardwood forest soil microbial communities from Morgan-Monroe State Forest, Indiana, United States - atmos_gasesECM4C_05 | ecosystem: Environmental > Terrestrial > Soil > Temperate...
TTGTCCGCGTAGTCGCGAATGCGTCCACGGCGGTTGTTCTTGAGGTCCAGGATGTATGCCAGTTTCTCGCGGTCGATGCCATCCGGATCGCAGATCACGCCATTCGAGTCGGAAACCGTGATCGGCTTCGCGCCCAGATCGAGCAGCTTCTCGACCGTGTACTGCGAAACGTTGCCGCTGCCCGAGACCAGGCAGAGCTTGCCTTCCAGCGTCTCTTTGCGAGTCTTGAGCATTTCGGCAGCGAAATAAACGCAACCATAGCCAGTTGCTTCCGGACGAATGAGCGATCCGCCCCAGCCCAGCCCCTTGCCGGTCAGCACGCCGGTGAATTCGTTGGCAAGCCGCTTGTACTGGCCGAAGAGGAAGCCGATTTCACGTCCGCCCACCCCGATGTCACCCGCGGGAACGTCCGTATCCGGTCCGATGTGGCGAGAAAGTTCGGTCATGAAGCTCTGGCAGAAGCGCATCACTTCGTTGTCGCTTTTACCCTTGGGATCGAAATCCGATCCGCCCTTACCGCCGCCCATCGGGAGGGTGGTCAGCGAATTCTTGAATACCTGTTCAAACGCGAGGAACTTCAGGATGCCCAGCGTAACCGATGGATGGAAGCGCAGGCCGCCTTTATAGGGGCCGATCGCGCTGTTCATCTCAATGCGGAATCCGCGGTTCACCTGGATTTTTCCCTGGTCATCGAACCACGGCACACGGAACATGATCACGCGCTCGGGTTCCACGATGCGCTCGAGGATCCGGGCTTCGCGATACTCGGGGTGGCGCTGCAGCACGAGCCGCAGCGAGTCGAACACTTCCTGCACAGCTTGGTGGAATTCAGGCTCGGCGGGATTCTTCGCCCTCACCTGGGTCATGACTTGTTCAATGTAATCGCCCGAAACTCTTGTCTCGGACGGCGTCAGCGTACCTGCGCTCATATCAATAACCTCCTCAATCCATAAGGGTGCGGTTAGTAACTCTACACCTTTCAGACAACACGTGGCCGGGCCGGGGTTGTCCTCCGTCCGCAGCCATGAACTTCCGACTCCCCGCGAGTCGCAATCACTCTTTCGGGCTCCTGCGCCACCTGGGCAGTTGCGGATTCCAACTGTGTACGTCTTCCTGGAAATTCCGGTGTAGTGGACCTGAAGCTGCCGTCTCGACCAGGTCAGATTCCTTGTCGTCGGAATCGCAAGCACTTGCGAAGCAAGCGTCGATCCTCAGCTGAATCTCTTGTTGTTCGACAAGCTCCAGCAGACGGGCGCGACGGATTTCTCCATGCCCCTCGCACAGCGGGCACTTCAGCAGGTCATGATTGTCGGCCATGAATTGTTTCCTCGGCAGGACTTGGGGAGCCCTTGGGCCGGCAAAATGGACGCCAACCCATGGCTCATTAAACGATGGATGCACAAAGCAGGCTGTGATTGGAACCACGCTGCGCGGTGAGGTATCTCACACGCGTATGTCTGTCCAAGGAAAGGCAGATACGGGTCTGTCGGTTTTTTCGCCGGCTAGCGTGCCCGTGCCAGGACGAGAGTGATGTCGTCGGGCTGTTCTTTGTCACCGATCCAGTCGTCGACGGCTGAGGTGACCAGTTCGGTGATCTCGATCAGCGAAAGTTCGCGGTTCTCACGGACAAGATCAATCAAACGCTGCTCGCCGAACTCCCCGAAGTCGTTCTCTGGCTCGGTGACACCGTCGCTGTACGCCATGATGATGTCCCCGGCCCTGAGGTGTACGGAGGCTTCATCGAAGGTGAGATTGTCGAAAAGGCCCACAACAGTACCGCCTTGCTCCAATCGGCGAAGCGACCCGTCTGCGCTGATAACAACTGGTGGCAAGTGGCCCCCGTTGCTGTAGGTAAGCTTGCGCGAGCGGCCGTCGTAAATCGCGAGAAAGAGGGTGGCGTATTTTTCCTGCGGCGTGCTCTCGTACAACTGATGGTTAAGCAACGAGAGCAGTAACGCCGGCGAGACTTCGGCGCCATCAAAGCCGGACGCCAATGTCGTCTCGGCACCGGCCGCCATGCCGACAGCAACGGACTCCCGCAGAATCGGGATGCCTTCAATGCTGTAAGCGCGCACGGCAGAGTGGATTGTCGCCATGAGCAGTGCGGCTGAAATGCCTTTCCCACTCACGTCGCCGGCCGCGAAGATCATCTTGTCGGCATTAATCGTCACGAAATCGTAGTAGTCCCCGCTCACCGTGCGGGCGGGACGGCAGTATCCGTGAACCTCCAGAGACTTCAATTGCGTGATTTCGCGCGGGAAGAGCTGGGCCTGTACCTCCTGCGCGATCACAAGTTCATTCTCTAACCGCTGTTTTTCTTTCTGCTCGAGAATCAGCCTCTCGATTGAAGCCGTCATCGAGTTGAATGAATTCGCCAGTTCCGCCAGTTGGTCTCGAGATTTCACCGGAATGCGATGGCTAAAGTCGCCACGGTCCACGTGCTGAGTTGCACGGTAGAGTTGGGCGATCGCTCCCGTAATCGAACGCGTCAAGCCCGTGCCGATGATAAGTGCCAAAAGCTCGATGATCGCCAGGACGATGGCGATGCCGAACAGGATCGTTTCAACGCCCTTCGCGAAGTCTCCCAGTGCTGCAAATAGGCGGTCGTACAGAACCGAGGGCCGTGTTTGCACGCCCACCACAGGAAGAATCGTTTCGCGATCACCGCTTTCCCAATTGATCACCGGCAATTGCGTACCGAACTTGATTTCGAGATCGAGCATGTTGACGGCCGGAGGTACTGAGCCGGCGGTAAAGCGAGCGCGCAAAGCCTGTTCCCGGGTGACGATGTTTCGGGATTTTTGTTCCGGCGCACCGACGCTGGCTCCATCCCGCGCGTCTCCCGCAACTTTCGCTGCATCGGTCGGAAAGTTACCGAACTGCAGGCCCCAAGGGGAAAGAGTGACCTCGCCAAAGCTGTTCGCGATCTCCTGAATGAGTTCCTGATCCAGCGCCTCGCTCGAGACCACCACCAATTTCTCGGAGCGCAGCGGGGCCACGGTGGCAGCACGAAGATAAAGTTCTCCGTGATCGCGCACGATTTCCTTGAACGGCCCATGGATGAAACCGGGGAAAGCAAAGGACACCTGGTTCTTCGCATCGGCACAAATGGGTAAGGCTTTGGTCCCGACCCATGCGCAGACCCGGCGATCCTTCCAGATAGCCTCGCTCTTGCGAAGACGCTCCAACAGTTCGACGTTCGGGGACTCGCCGCGGTCCAGACGCGCCGCCAATTCGTGGGCGATGGCGGCATTGACCGCTTCCACGCTGTGCAGTTGCAGGTGGATTTCCGACGTGACGATGAAGTTCGCGAATTGTCCCGCAAACAGATACAGGGTCGCGAACGCCATTGAGATTAACAACAGCGTCGGCACGACCCCGATGAATATGTACGTAACGATCAGCCGGTTGCGCAGCCGCCAAAGGATCTTTGCCTTCAGCCAGCGAAATGCCAGGATCGTAAAAAGCAGAATAGAGACGAAGCTGAGAAATCCGACCCAGCCGCCAAGACTCTCCCCCCAGGACGATTTAAAGATTCCCAGGAAGGCCTGCAGGAGAAAAAGGACAGCGGCCATGCCCAGCGAATACCAGGCCCACCGCGCCACGCGCCCGGTTGGCCAGAGTCCCCATTGCTGCAGCTTGGCTCGCCAAGATAGATAAAACGATTTCATGCGTCCGGGCCCCGATTATGACAGAAAACAGAAACCGCCGAGGCGGCGGTCAGTGAATCAAACCTTGTGGTACTGGCACGGGTTAATCCGGTCAAGGCTTGAGCGCGGCGCGCGTTTCCACGCGGTGCCCGGTTTCCACCCTGGGCTCCGTGACGGTACCGGTTACGTTGATCGTGGGCGAGCCTTCCTGAACCAACTTGAAGTCTAACTCGCGTGCCATTGAGGCCTTGCCACTGACCAAGAAAGTCGCGCTCGGGGATTGCAGAGTTGCATCCCGCATCGTGATTTCGCCGTCGGCAATGGTGAACCGTCCGGCGAAGCGGCGCACCTTCATCGGCCCGCTGGCGAGGGCGATGTGGGGCAGAACTCCATCCTGCATGGTGAAGTCGATGCTTCCATGAGTGGACTGCAGCAATTCGCCTCTTTCGCGCCCCGCCATCTCGACCGTGTAGTGGCCGCTGCCAGTTCCGCTGATCCAGCCGTCATGCATAACGTCCGCAAGCTGGGAAAGGGTAATACCTTGTAGCACGCCCTCAAGGGAGTAAGCAGGTAGTTTCCTGGTGAAGTCGGCCCGCCATTCGCCGCGCTGCTTTCCGCCCAGAACGTCTGCACGCAAATCGGAAAGAGCGAGCTTTCCGTTGGCCGCTTTCAACGCGGCCGAGGCGTGAGCAGCAACCACAGATCCGATCACAACTCGATTCGCAGCGATTTTTCCCGTGGCTTGAATTCGAGCCAGGAAGGATGGGCCGGATTGCGTATCGGAGGCCAGAAAGCCATACCACTTTTTCTTCGCCGGCTTCGGAGTGAAAGCCGCGCCGAGTGCATTTGCGTCGATCTCATCCGAGTGCAAGCTGAAATCCAGCGGGCAACTAGGAAGCGTTCCGCACATCCGCGGCATGGAAAGCGACCCAGTCCAGCGGGATCCGGCAACGATCGCGGAAAGGGAGTCGACCTGTACCGCGTCTCCCGTCAGGCTTAGATTTGCCGACGAAATCTCGAGCGGGCCCTCGAGTCCACGGATTTCGGCGCGCACAGCATGCAACTGGGCTGACCCGGTTACTGTAGATATGGCAAAGCCTGCCCATTGTCCCGAAACGTGAAGATCGACCCTCGCCGATCCCTCCGCGGGCGGATTCGAGGTCGGCAGCCCGATCGTGCGCGCCAGCTGCAAAACACGTTGAACGTCCGTCTCGCCATTCAGGGAGATGTCATATCCCAAGCGGCTGATTCGGGCCTGGGTTGTGAGCGGTGCCGTTCGCCCTAGCTTCAAAGGAAACGGGCCGACCGTAAGAGCCGGCGATTCGGGCAAAGAAATTGTGGCGCGCCGCGCGTTGCTGGGTGGCGCGACCGTCTTCTGAACAGCGGCAATCGCAAACGGCACGGCTCCGACGGCAAAGTCCGCTTTCATGGAGCTGGAGCGTAGGCGCAAGTCCGTAGTTTGACCGCTTCCCGTAAGCTCGGGCTGCGATTTCGCCGCATCACCGCGGAGATTGAATTCGGCAGCCAGCGTTCCCGTTACTGTCAGATCATCCGGCATGTCTCTTTTTGCGTGACGAAAAATAGAGAGCACGGCCTGGAGAGGAACCTTGTCTGCCGCCAGCTTCAGGTCATATTGGCGGGGTCCGGGAAGGTTGACGACATCTCCCAATAGCGCGATCGCTCCGTCTCCGCTTGGCGTTTGACAAAACAGCTGGTGCAGTCCCCGATCGACAGTACTGTAGTGAGCATCGCAATGGGTGTGTAGCGTCAGCGTTCCTCCGCCTGGGATGTCGTAGCGACGAAAGTCTTCGAGAGCGGCATCACTGCGCACTGTAAGGTCGGCCGGTGTTCCCGAAAGATCGGCCGATACTGTAATGGCACCCCGCCAGCCCTTATCATGACCGGAGAAGAACTTCGTAACCTGCCCCAGTTGCGCCCCGTCCCATTGCAGAGTGAATTGCACAGGCGTTTGCCGTAGGGAACTCGCGCGCTGCCAGGCTCCGCTGACCTTAATCTGTCCGGTATCGCTCAAATTGAAATCTGTGCGCACGGGCCGGGCTTTGAGCCGCATGCCCCACGCATTCTCCGAATCCTGCCAAAAGGAGTAGTCGGCTTCGGTGAGAGCAAACGGCTTTTTCTCAGGCCCGAGCTTGAAGTTGATGCGACCGCGATCGGCCTCGATGTACGGAAACGCAGGCCGCGATTCGTGCGAACTCTTCGCTGTGGGTGCGACTGTTGTCGATGAGGTTCGCTCCAGGAGGTTCTCAATATTCCAGCGGCCGTCGGTGTTGCGGGTGAGATTCAGGCTGGGTTCGGTGAGGCTGAGCTGGGAAATCTCCAGTCGTCCGCGAAGCAGAGAACTGATTCGCAACGATGCGCTGACCTCCTGGGCGCGCAAGACCGGTTCCGCACTGAACGCTGTGTCGTCGTGAACCACGAAATTCTCGAGATCAAATCCCGGGCGCGGAAGCAGGCGAACATGCACACTGCCGATCTCCACCTGGCGCTGCAGAGCTGTTCCAATCGAGTTGGAGATGCGCGCCTTCAGACGAGAAGCTCCGGGTCTCACAACGAACATGGCGAGCAGGACAACGGCACACAAAATCACGATGCCGCGTTTTGTTCGAAAAAAGCTCACTGGACGACCCGGAAGGTGCGACGCCAGCGCGTCTCGTCAAAGAAATGAAAAACCACATGGGTCAGGAAACCGATGCGATCGCCGAAATCCGTACGGCGATACTGATCCGCCGGTGTGTTGAACGACCAGTAGATAAACATCGGCCGCCCGATCACATTTTCTTTGGGAATGAATCCCCAATAGCGGCTGTCGAGGCTAACGTCGCGGTTGTCGCCCATGCCGAAGTAGCTGTCTTTGGGAACGACGATATCTCCGCTCTCGACATGGGTACGCATCAAAAGCTGCCACTCCGGCGAAACGTTATAAGCCTCGGACGGTGGAACCGCGGGGAAGTTGTCGCGATACGGATCGTAAAAGACAGGCCCTTTGTGCATGACATAGGGCTCGGTCAACTTTTCACCGTTGCGGTAGACGGCGCCATCGATCAGGTGAATTCGATCCCCAGGGACGCCGATAATTCTTTTCACCACGTACAGCCCCGGTTCGGCCGGCGATAAGAACACCACGATGTCCCCGCGTTTGATTTCGCGATATGGCAACAACGGGCCAACCCCTGCGGTTTTCGGGGCGAACTGCTCACGGTTCACGAACACGTGATCGCCAATCAGAAGAGTGTCTTCCATCGAACTGGACGGAATCTCAAACGCCTGCAAAATGAACGTGATGATGAAGAGCCCCGTTACCAACACGGCTGCCAACGAGGCCAGGAACTCTACCGTTGTTTCGCGTTGTTTTTCTTCCTGAATCTGTTCTTTCTTCGCCACTTGTTGAGTCCTGGAAATCCACGTCGAACTGCGCTAGCTCACAAGCCGGAACGTACGGTCCCAGCGCGTAATCTGGAAGAAATGCGTCATGGCACGAGCGAAATGATAAAGCCTATCGCCGATCGACGGCGTACCAATCATTGTAGTTTCCGGGTCCTTAATGGACCAATAGATCAATAGCGGCCGCCCAATAATGTTTTCGCGCGGCACGAATCCCCAATATCGACTATCCAGGCTATCGTCGCGGTTATCCCCCATAGCGAAGTAATGGCCTTCGGGAACAATCAGTTGTCCGTCCTCCACCAGTTTTGGCATCGCCAACCACCAGTCGGAATTAATGCCCGGATCCAGAAAATCGAGGCGCGGGAAGTCGTCCCTAAACGGGTTGGCATCGAGCCGGAAGTAGCGGACGTATGGCTCTTTCAACGGCACTCCATTGATAAATACGCGTTTCTTGACCAGCTTGATGCGGTCTCCCGGCACGCCGATCACGCGCTTCACAAAGTGCTGCGCGGGGTTGACTGGATAGTGGAACACGATGATGTCGCCGCGGCGAATCTGCTGGTAAGGAATGATGTGATCGGCGATTCCGCCTCCCCCGTAACACAGTTTATCGACCAGCAGGTAATCACCGATCAGCAGCGTGTTCTCCATCGACTCGGAAGGAATCTGGAACGCTTGCACGACAAAGGTAATGACGAAGACGGCGATCACCACGGTTCCCAGGAGCGACTGCAACGAAGTCAGCCAGTCGGTGCTCGTATCTTTCGGGTTCGAAGCCGTGGTCATGGATGCTGGCGAGTTGCCGGGGGTTCCTTCTCGTCTTCTTTTACCTCGGCAACTGCGACCAGCGAGGAAAGGTAATCGAGGACCTGGCGGGCAGCATCTTGCTCGGCTTTTTTCTTGGTCGAACCTTCTGCCCGCCCCGTAAACTCCACTTTACCCTTTCCGGCGAGCCCGTGCAGGCGGGCTTCCACGGTGAAAGTCTTATTGTGCTCGGGACCGGTTTCTTTCACGAGAACGTATGAAGCTTGCAGACGGCCCATTGCCTGCAGCGATTCCTGTAGCGCGGATTTAAAGTCCATGACCGGGACGCCGCTGGTGGCCGGATTCATTCGCTCCAACTCGGGAATGACTACGCTCTGCAGAATGAATTTGCGGGCCGCCTCTAGTCCTCCATCGAGATACATCGCCGCTAGAACGGCCTCGAAGGCATCGACCAGCAACGCGGTCTTGCTTCGGCCACCACTTTTTTCTTCGCCTCGTCCCAACCGCAGGAAGTGCCCGAGTTCCAGCGTCTGGGCCACGCGAATCAAATGCCTTTCGCTAACGAGATGAGCGCGCAGCTTGGAGAGTTCACCCTCGCGGAAGTTGGGAAAGCGCCGGAAGAGTTCCTCGCTGGTGACGAGCGCCAGCACCGTGTCGCCCAGGAACTCGAGTTGCTCGTTGTCTCCGGTCTTCGGGCCGTCTTTGGAAGCCTTCAGCGCCTCAAGCTCACGAGCCTGTGAACTGTGCGTGAGTGCCTGATCGATGAGCTCGGGTTGCTGAAAGTGATATCCCAGCAATCCTTCCAACGCCGCGATTTCTCTCGCTTTCATTGGGTGAGTAGCGGGCTCCTCCCCGAGTCTGTCGCCGTGGGGGAGAACTGCGCAGCCCGCCGATCCTTGCGAATCAGAGGGCCGCGTACACAACTGGCGGGCCCGCCTTACTTGGGCTGATCAGGCTTGGCAGCGCCCGGGACGAGTTGCGTCAACCGGTCACGCTCCTGTCGGGCGAGCTTTCCGGCCCCTGTACCATCCTGGGTCAGTTCCACCGCGTGGTTTGCTTCTTTCAGGGCCTCGGGATACTTGCTTTGACGATCCAGAGAGATCGCCAGGCGCAGAACGACGACCGGATCCGGCTGTGACGGGTACGCATCGATCGACTTGCGAAGATCCGCTTCGGCTCCGGCGAAATTGTCCTTCTTGAACTCCAGTGTCCCAATGATCGAGTAAGCGAAGGAGCGCAACTGGCCCTTGTAGGCGTCTATCTGCTCCTGTGGAGTGTTGGCGGGGATGGCTACATCGGTGTCGACCGTCTGCAGCGCCTTCTGCGCCATCTTCATCGCCTCGTCCAGCCGCTGATCCTTGTCGAGATCGGTGTCCCGTGTCTTCTCGGCGAGCTCGCCGGCGACCGTCACCAATAGTTCGGGATCGTCGCCATCGAGTGCAAGCCCTTTTCGTGCGGTTTCCACCGTCTTGTCGGAATTTCCTGTCCGTTGATAGTTCCGCATCACGGCTTTCCATAGAACCACGCGCAACTCACTGTCCGGAAACTTCGCGGCAAAGTCATCGGCGGCCTTTTCCTGCGCAGCGGCATCAGTAAGGGCGTTGGCGGTCTTGTAGGCCTCGAATTCTGCCTGCGTCTTCGCCTGAGGCGGACGCTTACCGGCGGGCGCGGCTGCCTGCGCCGCAGGTTGAGTCTGAGTAGCGGCCTTGTCGGCCTGCGCGAAACTCCACGTGGTGAGTACCAACACCGCGCCGATCATCGCTAGTTGCTTCATGCTCTCTCCTTGGGGATGCGATTCTCCAATGCGCTTCTTGCAGTATTTATTGCCGGCTGGCCGGAGGCTCATAGGGCTGGCGCAAGCCGCGCTCCGCAGCTTCCTTCACCTCAGGCAGTATGCCACCTGTACTCAGGGCGGCGCGATAATGATCCAGAGCCGTCTCGCGCTGCTCCTTCAGGTCATAAATCCGGCCCAAATAGATGTGCGACCAGGCAATCACCTTCGGCTCCTGCGCGACCTTCAGCGCTTGTTGGAAGTAGTCGGTCGCCCCATTCATGTCGCGGTTTGCCGTTGCCACGCGGGCCATGATGAAGAGGGCCCGTCCTTGGTCTTCCGATTTTTCTCTAAGCGCCTGCTGCGCTAAATCCTGCGCCGTTTTGAGGTCGCCCGCTGCCAGGTAGTTCTCCGCCGTCTGCAACAGACGTTTCTGTGTCGGTCGTGAGAGATGCAAAAGTTCCGGTGTCGCAACGCTTGCAAACTGCGTGTCAGCGGCTCGCTTCTCCTCTTTCTTGAGGTCGATGTTCATCAACCAATCGGGATAGTCGCTCTGAATGCCGGCGGGATCCTTCTCAAACGCGACGAGCGTGTCATAGAAATAGTGCGTCAGGATGAATCCTTGCTCCATGGACTTCTGAACATCCTCCGCCCGGATCGCCTCCGGCGTGGTCTTGTTTCCCTCGGTTCGAATCTCGATTGCTCGGATCAGGCACTCGTTGATCAGCAATGAGATGTCCGACTTGAAGCCCTCATCCATGGGCGCGCGCCGGACTGACTCCAGCAGAGGCTCTGCTCTTTTCACGGCAGTGGGATATTTCAACGACAACGGGTCGAGCAAGTAATGCAGGTACGTATGCCGGATCTGGTCCGTCTTGACTTCGGAACCGCCGGGAGAAAGGACCACGTAGTAGTCGTTGCCGTAGTTGCGCGCGTTGACCTGTCCTGGAGCGCCCATCGGTTCGAGAAACACTGTGAATCCGCGGCCCAGATAGCCCGAAGGCAGTTTGAGGTAAACCTCGGTGGAGACCACCATCTTCGACAGCGGTTCATGGTACCGGTCGGCGAGCCGCGCGTAAGCTTCGCGATGCCGTTGCCACATTCCGTGCAGCCCGGCTTTCTCGTAGAAAACGGCCGCCATCTTCGCAAAGCCCACCACGTTCATCGCGTCCGGCGCCAGTTCCGATTCCGCGACCCGTGGCACGAAATTCGGCGGACCCTCAAGATACAGACCCAGCGAGACATACTGAGCGAGGTTCCGTCCCGGATCGGGCCGCATGTGATCCCGATAGAACTGGCACATCACATTGGAGGCTTGCAGTGCCTCGTCGGAACTGTGCGTTGCCTGATTGATTTCTGCGCGAACCTGCTTGCGAAGAGGATCGGATCCAGTCAGTTCATCGTCGTATCCGCAGGCATTGATCGACGACAGGATGGTGAAAATGGTCTCGCTCGTCTCCAGCGTAACCTTGGGAGTGTTCTGGGCAAAACACACCGACGCCATCAGGGCAATCGATGCGACCCGTGCCGAACGTCGCAAACCAAAACGCAGGAGAGCCTCCAGCAGGACGGACAACTGTGGGAG
>Ga0307478_10003728_pt1 | contig 11175 bp, 13 predicted proteins | sample atmos_gasesECM4C_2_FD_203713 | JGI IMG/M metagenome (GOLD analysis project Ga0307478, IMG submission 203713) | Hardwood forest soil microbial communities from Morgan-Monroe State Forest, Indiana, United States - atmos_gasesECM4C_05 | ecosystem: Environmental > Terrestrial > Soil > Temperate...
AACGAAATTCGCGGTGGCGCTTTTCGAGGACGACCGTATGGTGCGGCGGGAATCACGGCCAACGAACCGGGCCGGCGCGCGTGACTGGATGCTTGAGCAAGTGGTGGAAATCGCCAGCGCATGGAAACGCGAGGCGCTCTTTGAGCGATGCGGTATCGGGTTCGGCGGGCCAGTGGATTTTGGACAACAGCGGGTGGCGTTCTCGACGCACATAGGCGGCTGGAACGATTTCCATCTGGCGGCGTTTCTGGCGGACAAGTTGGACGTGCCGGCGATTATGGACAACGACGCGAACGCCGGCGCGCTGGGGGAGGCGACATACGGGGCTGGGCGCGGCCACTCGCCACTGTTTTACATGACGCTCTCGACCGGGATCGGCGGCGGCATCTACAGCGACGGGAAGATATGGCGCGGCGCCGATGGCTGGGCGGGCGAGATCGGGCACATTACGATTCGGCCCGATGGTCCTGAGTGTTTGTGCCAGGCGCGCGGCTGTTTCGAGCGCTTGTGCTGCGGCTTATGGCTCGAGCGCGATTATGGCAAGAGCGCAAAAGAACTGTTGCGTGACCCGAGTTTTGTCGCGCGATATGTCGTGGATCTCACACTCGCGCTGAAGGCGTGTATCATGTTACTGAATCCGTCGCGCATTGTAATCGGGGGCGGCATCACCAACGCCGGGGAAGCGTTATTCGGGCCGCTGCGCGAGGAGCTGGACCGGCAGATCACAGACTGGTCGGGTGCGCGGGTTGACGTAGTTCGGGCTGCGCTGGGTGACGATAGCGTGCTGTATGGCGCGCTGGCGCTGGCCAAGACATTGAAATGAATTTTCCATCTGAGTACAAGACTGAGCTGTTGAAAGCTCTCGACACGGTTGACCTGAACCTCGTGAACCAGGCGATTGAGTTGTTCAAAGACGCGCGCGCCAATGGCCGGCACATCTTTGTGTGCGGCAACGGCGGCAGCGCTTCGACCGCGTCACACTTCGCCTGCGACATCCTGAAAGGCGCCAGCTACAACCGCGGCCAGCGCTTCCGCATTATGGCGCTGACCGATCAACTGGCGACGATCACTGCCTACGCCAACGACGTGAGTTACGACAGCGTGTTTGTGGAGCAGCTTCGCAACTTCGCTCATCCCGGCGACCTGGTGATGGGAATCAGCGGCTCAGGTAATTCCCCGAACGTGATTCGCGCGCTTGAGTACGCGAACTCCATCGGGTGTCGCACCATTGCGCTTAGCGGCCGCGACGGCGGGAAACTCGGCCCACTAGCTCAACTCAACATCCAGGTAGGCGCACCGCACATGGGACGTATCGAAGACGCGCACATGATTGTGTGCCACATGATCGGGTACTATTTCATGGAAGAGAAGTAGCAAGAAGCATAGCGCGAATTGAGGTCTCCGCCCAGTTTGCTTCGGGAAACTGGAAAACGCGCGGGCTGCTGTCCCCGGGTTCTCCCTCCGGGTTCTCCTCCCAGATTTTTATAACAGTGTAGCTTCCGGGGTCTACCGAAAGGAAGATTTGTCTTGACAGAATAATGTTCCGGTGCTTAAATCGATCCGTGCTGGCGACGTTGCAAATCGTACAGAGCCCCGAAAAAGCGGGCGTCTTACTCCAGCCTGGCCGACTTCGTCTCCTCGAACAATTAACTGAGCCCGATTCCGCCGCCGGACTCGCCCGCCGCCTCGGCGTGCCTCGGCAGAAACTGAACTACCATCTGCGCGAACTAGAGCGCGAAGGCTTCCTGGAGTTGGTCGAGGAACGCCGCAAAGGAAATTGCGTGGAACGCGTGGTGCGCGCCGTGGCCCGCGAATTCCTGATCGCTCCCCAGACCGGCGATCGCGTCACTGCCGACCGCTTCTCCGCCGCTTATCTCGCTTCTACTGCCGCGCGCATGATTCGCGAGCTGGCCTCTTTCTGCATCCGCGCCCGCAAGGCCGGAAAACGTGTCGCCACTTTGACCCTGGAAACCGAAATCCGCTTCTCTAGCGCTGAATCCCGCGCCGCCTTCGCTGAAGAGATGACCGCTTCCATTGCGCAACTCGCGGCGAAATATCATAACGAGCAGGCCGAAGGAGGGCGGCGTTTCCGCCTGCTCTCCGCCGTTTATCCCGCCGTCAAGGTGGAAGAATCCGGCAGCGAATCCGCAAATCTGGAGTGAAAATATGAGCAGATCCCACGAGACCATCATCGATCTAAAAGCAACCCCTGAAGAAGTCTTCCGCGCCCTGACCGACCCCGAACAGATTATGAAATGGTTCGTCCCCGGAGCCCGCGTGGAGCCGCGCGTGGGCGGAGAATATGTCAAGGTCTGGGGACCCGGGATGGAAAGCACGTCGACCATCTCCGCCTGGGAGCCCGGTAAGCATTTCGGCACCTACAGCGAACGTTCCATCGCCTATGGCTCCAAAGGCGGCCCGGTGGACACAGGCGTTGTCCAAAAAATGTGTGTCGATTACTACATCGAATCGCTGGGCGGAGGAATCACGCGCCTCCGTCTGGTTCAGTCCGGCTTCGGCCCCGAAGCAGCCTGGGACGACGAGTTCGCCGAAACGAAAACCGGCTGGGTGGCCTACATGAAAAAACTAAAGGAGTTGCTCGAAAAATAATCCACCATGCAACGAAGACCCTGGAACGCAATTGCGCTCGGCTCGCTGTTGTTCATCTCTGCCTGCTTAAAAGGAGGACAGGACGTGCAATCTCCGCAACCTGAAAAGTCGAAGCCGCCTGTCAAAATGGAGCAGCGCGGGCGCATCCTTGGACTCGGCGGTGTCTTCTTCAAATCCGCTAATCGTGATCAGATGCGCGAATGGTATTCAAAGCATCTTGGACTCGCTGACAAAGGCCAAGGCGTGATGCTTCCCTGGCGCGAACACGATGATCCTCAAAAGGAACACGCTACGGTTTGGACTATTTTTCCGGCCTCCACCGGCTATATCCCAGCGGCGCAACCGTTCATGGTCAACTACATCGTGGACGATCTGGATGCTTTGCTCGATCGCTTAAAGCAAGAGGGAGTAAAGATTGATGCCAAACGAATGAATGAATCCTACGGTCGCTTTGCCTGGATCTATGACCTGGATGGGAATAAGATTGAGCTCTGGCAGCCGCCGTCCGCAAAGGCCAAAGGGGTCGGCTAAACCGCGCGGAAATCTCGGTTAATCGACAGCTCATCCTGACTTGGAGTGGAAACTCAGGAAACAACGGGAGCGCTACCTACTGCGGGTGCAGGTTCGCGAGGCCGGCTTGGGGCGACTTTCAACCGATTACATTGAACAGAGAGTTGGATGTGTTGGTGAGAGGGTTGCCGAACAGCGTCTGGACCTGATCGACTTCCATGGCGTTCTGGTAGCTGGCGAGTTGACTCGCAAGCGAGGCGGAAGAAGTCGTAGTAGTCGAACTGGTGGATGGGGCGCTCGGATCGATGGGTAACGATGACGGCAAGAGCGACAGGCCGGCGTTGGTCGAGTCAGACGAGGATGGGTACAGGGCTGCGAGGATCGAGCTTGGATCGATCGCGGAACTGGTCTGGTTGGGATTTCCGAACAGTGTGCCCACTTCCTGTAACTCCATAGCTTCGTTGCTAATTTGCACGATATCGCCAGCGGGCGCTTTCTCGAGAGCCGATTGCATGGCGGGGGAAGACAGCTCCGATGAGAGCGGAGACGAGGCGCTGGTGAGAGTCTGCATCAGGTCAGCGAGACCGGGGTTGGTGGAAGCTACGGAGCCCATGGAACGGACACCTCCGATATGTTTATCGGCTCTGCGATGGAAAACTTTAGGGCGTAAACGGCGCTCCGGTCCAGATTTTCGAGATTTCGCCGTATGCCGAAGGTTAATCCCAGCGATAACCGACTGTTTTGGACGTTCTGATACATATCTCTCATTGCAGTGTGAGACTCTAACGGTCCCTTTGCATCTCAGGGATGTTATGGCCGGTCGAATTGGTCGTTTTAGTGCGGCGGTCTGCGCCACTTTCTTCCTCATTGCCGCGGGCGCCCAGGTTCCTCCCCCGAACGCTCCTCCAGCAGCGGCGGAGCCCGGGGCGCCGGTGTCACCACAGCAGCTTGACGATCTGGTAGCGCCGATCGCCTTATATCCTGATCCCCTCGTGGCTCAGCTGTTGGCTGCTTCGACTTACCCGATGGAGATCGCCGAAGCCGAACAATGGGTACGGGACCATCCGAAGTGGAAGCCTTCCAAGCTCATGGACGAGGCGAAAAAACAGAGCTGGGACCCAAGCATTCAGGCACTGGTGGCTTTCCCCAACGTGCTTGCCCAGTTGACGCAGAATATGAGCTGGACCACACAGCTTGGTAATGCTTTTCTCGCCCAGCAAACAGACGTGATGCAGGCCGTGCAGCGGATGCGCGCTCAAGCTCAGGCGAAGGGTAGGCTCCAGTCGACACCGCAGGTCAGCGTCACCACGCAGAACCAGAACGGGCAGCCGGTGATCAGCATTGAACCAGCAAATCCAAATATCTGGTACGTGCCGAATTACAACCCGCTATTTGTGTGGGGACCGCCGGTCTGGGGGTATTACCCACCACTGTTATATCCGGGGATCGATGTAGGCCTGGGGTGGTTTCCCGGCATCGATATTGGTCTCTATTTTGGCGGCTGGGGCGGTTGGGGATGGGGCGGTTGGGGATGGTACCCGAACTGGTACGGCGGAGGTATCTTTATCGATCATTCGTTCTTTCATCGTTACGGTTTCCAACACTTTCACGACGGAGGAGGAGCGCTGGGCCGTTCCGAATGGACGCATGATCCGGGACATCGGCTCGGCGTGCCGTATGCGAATCGCGAGGTGGCAAGCCGGTACGGGCGTAATGGCGGGGTCAGCGGCGGCGAGGCCAGCAGATTCAGCGGCGCGCGGGCGCAGAGTTCTAATCGCGGGGAGGGGGCGCCTCAACAGCGCCTTGGAAATCGTGGTTTTGAGCAGCGCGGCTGGACGGGTAATCACAGCGCCTTCGGCGGTTATCACAATGGTGGTATGACGCGCATGCAAAGCGACCATGGCTTCTCAAGCATGGGAGCGGGGCGTTCGTCCGGCGGATTCGGCGGTGGCGGGATGCGCGGTGGTGGAGGGAGGCGATAGCACAATGATTCACAGACTTTGTACCGTTTTCGCCGCGATGGCGATTGCGTGCGCCGTGCCTTTAACCGCGCAGGAGCGCTTCGATTCTCCCGAGGCCGCGGCGCAGGCCGTCATCGATGCGGTGGACAACCATGATTCCGCGCGTCTCGCGGCCATTTTCGGTCCGCGGGCGAAAGGAATTCTAACCTCGGGCGATGCCGCGCAGGACCGCGACGAACAGGCCGAATTCGCGCGGCTCGCGCGCACCAGGCACCGGCTCGAGATCTCCCCGATGAATCCGAATCGGGTAGTCCTGGCGATTGGCGACGAGGACTGGCCATTTCCAGTTCCCATTGTCCGGACCAAGGGCAAGTGGAGCTTCGATGCTACTGAAACTCCGGTCGAGATGCGCGCACGGCGCATCGGCACCTACGAACTAGATGCGATCGAAATTTGCCACGGGTACGTCGAAGCGCAGTTGAAGTTTGCTTCTGAGGATCGCGACAAGGACGGCATGCTTGCGTATGCAGCTCACCTCAGGAGTACGCCTGGCCGGCATGACGGACTGTATTGGAAAGGCGCGAGCGACCCGCTGGTTCCCGAGGGTCTCGCCAACGCCGCATGGGACGGGGCCGGGAAGGGGCAAGCCAAGCCTTACCACGGATATTATTTTCGCGTTCTAGAGGGGCAGGGCTCCAATGCGCCGGGCGGAGCGCACAATTATTTCGTGAAAGACAAGGTGATTGGCGGATTCGGTCTGGTAGCGTGGCCGGCCGAATATGGAGTCACCGGAATTCACACGTTTATCGTGAACCAGAACGGCGTGGTTTTTCAGAAAGATATTGCGCCGGCTCCCGGCAAGCCGCCTGCGCCGATAACGCGCTTCGACCCCGACCATTCCTGGGAACCGGTGGAGTAGCAGCCCCAAACATTCTGTGCTCAACGGTCCAGGAAAGAAGGAGCTATGGTGTCGCAGCGTACGCTAGGGTAGTTCCAGATGGGGCTTCGGCAGTCGAATTGGGATGCTCAGGTGCGTTATCATTTGGGCGGAGGCGGGATGAAAAAGCTGATCGGACTGTTGGCAGTTTCGTTAATGTTCTTAGTTGCCGCCCTGGCGCAAAAAAACGAACGGGGCGGACGTGCAGAGGTTGGCGGCGGCGAAAGAAATATACCGAAGAGCGGGCCGGCGCCGGCTCGCGGCGCACCGCATGCCGCTCAAGAAAATCGCAAGTTCAACGACAAAGCAGGGCATCCGGAAGCCCCACACGTTCATTCGAATGGGCAGTGGGTGGGGCACGATACCGGGCATGGTGATGCGAACTATCATTTGGATCATCCGTTTGAGCACGGACGCTTCACGGGTGGCATCGGGCGCGGGCATGTTTTCCGGATGGAGGGCGGAGGCCCGGGCCGTTTCTGGTTTGGCGGCTTCTACTTCAGCGTGGCTCCGTACGATGTTGGATTCTGCGGCGACTGGCTCTGGAATAGCGATCAAATCGTGATCTATGACGATCCGGACCACCCTGGCTGGTACCTGGCGTACAACGTGAGACTGGGCACTTACGCTCACGTGATGTATATGGGAGCGTAGCGGGCGAGGACTGCGGGCTGAAGCCGGCAGCGGCACGCCGGGCGTGCGCCACGACGGAACGGCCCGCCTTAGTGCTCTTCGCGGCCGAAGGTGATGCTGGAATCGACGGTATAGAGCCTCACCGTTGAGTCCAACGGGCGGAGCATCTGGAGGACGACCGCCGAGCCTTCGGTTTTCAGTGAGAAATAGGTGCTGCTTTCGCGCTGCACGGGAAACTGGCGGCTGCCAAAGGGCGGGATCTGTACTACCGTGTCGCTCGAGCAAATCGGAGTGAGTTGCGCGGGGGTGTGCTCTTTGGGCACCGCGTAGAGGTTGCCTGCGGAATAGCAGAGCCAGACTCTAGCGGCGCGCTCCGAAGTATTGATTACCAGGAGCTCTTCGCCGGGGATTTCGGTGACATTTCCGGAGAACCACGGATTGCGTGTGGGATAGGCGAGCTCCCGGGAGCTGCTGCGCAACTGGTCGCCAACAACGCACTCGGTCGAGCCGCTGACGGCAACCACAGAGTTGAGGCGCGGCGAGGGAATGATTTCTTTGATCTTGATCCAGGCGTTGGTGGTTTCTTCCTCGATCTGGAGTTTGAAGCTGGCGCGCTCTACGGGGTTGAGACGGACGGTCATGGAGGGATGTCCCACTAAGGGAGCCAGTGCGCCGGTGCTCTTGTGACCTTCCACCTCGACGGTGACCGGCCGATCGCCGAGATTATGCAGCTCAACGGCGGAGGAGCACTTTGCGCCGTAAGCGAGCGCGGGTAGGACGCTCTCGATTATGCGCTCCTGCGGGGCCGCGGCGGGCACAAGGCAAAACGCACAGCACAGGACGCGCCACGGGCGGAGCATAATTTATGGTCGCATTTATTTTGGAAATGTGATCACAAGCTTGCCCACGCCATCGGCGTAGTTCTCTAACTGGGAAAAGGCCTGGCCGATCTGGTCGAGTGGGCGTGTGTGCGTGACGAGAGGCGCGAAGCGGCTGAGGTTTTGGGTCAAAATGGCGAGGGCGCCGGCGGATTCATGGTTTGAGCGGCGAACATTGTAGAGCGTGAGCTCTTTGCGGCGCAGGGGACTGAACTCGACGGGCACGCGCACCTCCGATGGGATGGCCGTTATCACGACTCGGCCAGCGTTGCGCGTGGCGTGGATCGACTGGTTGATGCTGTCTCGTTTGCCGCCGCAATCGATAGTGACGTCTACGCCGCGGCTGCCGGTGTCCCGAAGGACCTGCCGGACGGGATCTGCGGTGCGCGGGTCGATCACAGCATCGGCGCCGGCGGCTAGCGCGAGATCGAGGCGGTGCGCCACCGGGTCAACGGCCCAGACGCGCTGTGCGCCTGCGAGCTTCAAAGCAATCACGGTGAGCAGGCCGATGGGTCCGGCTCCGAACACCGCCGCTGTTTCTCCGGGTTCGAGGGCCACGAACTGCATGGAGTGCAGCACGACGGCGAGTGGTTCGATCAAAGTCGCGATCTCCAGGCCCATGCCCACGGGTAGCGCCAGCAGGTTTCGCGCGGGCAGATTGAGATATTCGCGAAAGAAGCCCGGCTCTTCGGGATTGCTCATGAAGCGCAACTTTGAACAGACGTTGTGATGTCCGGAGAGGCAGAACTCGCAGTGATAGCAGTAGAGCGCGGGTTCGAACGCGGCCCGGTCGCCGGGGGACCAGGCAGTGATGCCCGGGCCGGTTTTCACGACAAGGCCGGCAGGCTCATGCCCCAGAACCATGGGGTAGACGCACGGCGAATCGCCGACGGCGCCTTCGGCATAAGAGTGAAGATCGGAACCGCACACGCCTACAGCGGCGACGCGCACCTGGACTTCCCCTGGGCCGGGATCAGGAATGGAGCGCTCGGTGATGCTGAACTGGCGCCGGCCCGTGAGTTCGGCGGTGCGTGCGGCAATGCTCATCGGCTGAGGAAACGCCGGACTTCCTCGGCGAGCGCCGGCACACAGGCCACGGCGTTGCCGCCCTTGATGGTGCTGACACCGCTGAAATCGAAGAATAGCGCGCCGGCCTCTTCGGTGATGATTTTTGGCGCGGCGAGGTCCCAGGGTTTGACTTGCCCCTCGATCCACACCTCGGCTTCGCCGCGGGCCACCATCATGGCATCGAGCGCGCCGCCGTAGCAGCGGACCGACCAGAATGGTTTAGTCCAGGAGAGCAGTTCGGTGGAGAACGAGTACTTAGGGAAGTAATTGATGCCCGTGAGGCACAACGCCGCTTCGGCGACCGTGGTGATGTTCGAAATATGGATAGGGATGTCGTTGCAGAAAGCGCCGGAGCCGCGCGAAGCGAAGTAGGTTTCGCCACGGCCGGCGAAGTGGGCGACTCCCGCCACCACTTCGCCATCCTGTTCCAGGCCGATCAGCGTGGCCCAGACAGGAACGCCGCGCACGTAATCACGAGTCCCGTCGATGGGGTCGATGATCCAGCGGCGGCCGCTGCGCGAGGCCTTCACGGCGCCCTCTTCCCCGAGGAGCCCATCCTCCGGAAAAGCCCCTTCGAGCGCCAAGGCGATCACCTGCTCACATTCGCGATCGGCTTTGGTCACCGGGGACTCGTCGGACTTGGAATCGTATCCGATGCCGTGCTCGCGGTAGCGCAGGGCGATTTCGCCGGCGCGCAGCGCCGCTGAGCGGCACACATCCAGCTCATGTTCAAAAGTCGTCAAACCCAACTCCGTTTCCACTCCAGCTTCGCACGAGTTAGGATGAATTGGATGCAGAATTTTCGCCAGTTCGATGCCGGTCCTGATCCTTTCGGGCGGGTGTGGAAAGTAGAATTCAAGTGGCTGCAGACGGCGATTTCGCTGCGCCACAGCGATACGGTCGACGTTAAGTTCGTGTTGCATGACGGAGAATGTCGCGTGGAAAAAACCATCGCCCTGCCGCACGTGGATCTGTTGCAGCTCAGCAAGAAGAAAGGCCGGACCATGACTGACGCGTGGTGCTCGCGCCTGGCGGCCTTGCACCTGAAGCACATCCTCGAGACCGGCGAGGACCTGGAGAAGGAATTGATCACGGTTTCGGCGAAAGAACTGGCGGAGTACGACGGGCAGCTTCAGAATGCAACGGAGAACGCCGCCTGAGCGGGTTGGCACCGCGGCCGCATGCCGCGATTTTCACGATCGGCCATTCCACGCGAACCCTCGAGGAATTCTTAGAGCTGCTTCGGGCGAATGGCGTTGAGCAGCTTGTCGATGTCCGAAGCATGCCGCGCTCACGGATGAATCCGCAATTCAATCGCGAGACTCTGCCGGATTCGCTCGCCCGGGTGGGAATTGATTATGTACACATGCCGGCGCTGGGCGGGCTGCGGCATCCGCGGGTGGATTCGCGAAACACGGCATGGCGTAACGCGAGTTTTAGGGGCTATGCGGATTATATGCAGACGGACGAGTTCGCGGCGGGGATCGAGAAGCTCATAGAACTTGGGGGCGTGAAGCAGGTGGCAATCATGTGCGCGGAGGCGGTGCCGTGGCGCTGCCACCGGTCGCTCGTGGGTGACGCGCTGACCGCGCGCGGGATGGCGGTCGAGGATATTGTGGGAGCGGGGCGCCGTCACCCGCACAAGGTCACGCCGTTCGCCAAGATCGACGGGGAGCAAGTCTCGTATCCGGGTTTGACCGGCTGAGCATGGTGCCGCCTTTCCGTCGTACAATCCAGTGTTTCGTGGAGGCCACGTTATGATTGTGCCGCTGACGCCGATCCGGTTTCTGTATCGGGGCGTGGATCTATTCGGAAAGAAAATCGGGGTGGTGTCGGGGGCCAAGCGATTCACTTACGCGGAGTTCGGAGCGCGCGCCGAGCGCCTGGCCAGTGGCTTGCGCACGCTGGGTATCCGGCCGGGCGAGCGCGTAGCATATCTCAGCTTCAATAATCACCAGTTGCTCGAAGGTTACTACGGCGTGGTGATGGCAGGCGCGATTGTGATGCCGCTGAACGTAAGGCTGACGCCGCCGGAGCTCATCGGCATCCTGAATCACTCCGGCGCGCGGGTACTGATTTTTGAGAACGATTTCGCGCCGCTCATCGAAGCATTGCGGAAAGCGTGTCCGGCGATCGAACATTTTGTCACTGCGGATGACAAGATCCCAGTGGCCAGCACGACGTATGAGGAATTGCTGGCCTTGGGCCGCCCCGAACGTGTGGACTACACGTTAATCGACGAAAACTCGATTGCCGAGCTGTTTTACACCAGCGGCTCGACGGGCAGGCCCAAGGGCGTAATGCTTTCGCATCGTACTCTGTACCTGCATGGCATGGCAGTGGCAGCGACGTTCAATCGGGAGGATAACGCGGTTGAGTTGCACACGATTCCGCTGTTTCACGCGAACGGATGGGGCCGGCCGCAGACGGCGCCCATGATGGGCGTGAAGCAGGTGATGGTGCGACGGTTCGAGCCGACGACGGTTTTCCGTCTGATTCAAGAAGAGCGGGCGACGACGATGTCGGTGGTTCCCACGATGGCCAATGCACTGCTCAACGCGCCGGATCTGGGGCAGTA
>Ga0307478_10003729_pt1 | contig 11174 bp, 8 predicted proteins | sample atmos_gasesECM4C_2_FD_203713 | JGI IMG/M metagenome (GOLD analysis project Ga0307478, IMG submission 203713) | Hardwood forest soil microbial communities from Morgan-Monroe State Forest, Indiana, United States - atmos_gasesECM4C_05 | ecosystem: Environmental > Terrestrial > Soil > Temperate...
CGTCGTGATGCTGGGTTTGCTGCTGGTGCTCACGGGCCGCGCTCTTCAGGTTGGCTGGTTGCGGGACGCCGATCCGGTCGCCGCAATCGTGGTGGCCGGCATCGTGGTGCGTGTCAGCTGGCGGCTGGCGCGCAAGACCACCGACGCATTGCTCGACGCGGCTCCCGCAGGCGTGCGCAGCAAAATTATCGATGCGGTTGGCCGGGTGCAGGGTGTGATCGAGGTGGACCGGGTCCGGATTCGCAGGGCAGGGAACCGCTACTTTGCCGACGTTTCGGTCGGGCTGGCGCGTACCGTCACGTTTCAACACTCGGGCCAGGTGGCGGCGGCAGTCACGGATGCGGTTCATCGAGTACTGCCGGATGCCGACGTAACCGTCAATTCCATTCCCCGGGCCGACCGTACCGAGAATATCTTCGATCAGATTCGCGCCGTGGCCACGCGGCACAACCTCAATGTCCACGATGTGAGCGTTCAGGACCTGCATGGCCGCTTGCACGTGGAGCAACATCTGGAGCTCGATGAGCGCCTATCGCTGAAGGAGGCACATGACCGGGTGACGGCGCTCGAAGCGGAAATGCGGGATGAAGTGCCCAAGATTTCTTCGATTCTGACCCACATCGAGAGCGAGCCGGCGACCATCGAATCGGGAGATGAGATTTTCCGCGATGCGGCGCTGGAACGGCGGCTGAAGGCGATTGCCGCGGAGTTCCCGGAAGTGCTCGACATGCATGAGATCGAAATCAAGCGGGTGCGGGGCCGCTTGTACGTTTCCTGTCACTGCACCCTTGCGGATGATCTGCCACTGTCGCGGGTGCATGATATTCAGACTGATCTGGAGACCCGCTTCAAGCAGGATGCGCCAGAGTTATTTCGCGTGCTCATTCATCCGGAGCCGATGACGGATAACAGGCGGTAGCTGGTAGCTGATGGCTAATAGCTGATGGCAGGATGTGGTCTCACAAGTTTTTGACTAAGGGTGGTACTGAGAGAAGTCTATGACGCAAGCCAGCGCAGTATGGGTGAACAATCATCGGTTCGTGGCGCAGTCGGAGAGTAGTCATGCGATTGTGGTGGATGGGGATCATGCGACCGGGAACAGTCCGATGGAGCTCGTGCTCATTGGACTATGCGGGTGCACGGGCTATGATGTCGCGAGCATTCTGCAGAAGAAGCGTGAGCCTTTCACTCGCCTCGAAGTGCGGGCAGAGGCAGAGCGGGCCGAGCAGCCGCCGAAGGTTTACACGGCAATCAAGTTGGTTTACAAGGTAGGCGGCAAAGTTTCGCGCAAGGCGGTAGAAGACGCGGTAAGACTATCGAAAGAAAAGTATTGCTCGGTTTCGGCCATGTTGGAAAAGACAGCCAAGATTACCGCCGAGATCGAAATTCACGAGGGCTAGGCAGGTCCTTGGCAGGTCTTGGAAGGGGCGACTCGATTTCGCGAAACATGAAACCCAGGGTAATTCTCTTTACCCAACCCGATTGCCCGCCGTGCCACATCGTCAAACTGTTCCTGACGGAGAGGGGCGTAGTCTTCGAGGAGCGCGACATTACGCAAACGCCTTCCGCCCTACGCGAGCTGACCGAAAAATACCATAGCCATTCGACCCCCACGCTGGTGATCGGGGATGAAGTCATGGTCGGCTTCAATCCTGAACGGCTCGACGAAATCCTTGGCGAATAAATCGCATGCCATCCGGGGGTATGCCTACATAGCCTCCGCGACATTTCTGTGGGGAATCGCGGCCACGCTGGGGAGGGCCGCATTTACCGGGCGGTGGCTTCCTTCCGGAAAAGCGCTGCAGCCCATCGATCCGCTAATTCTGTCTCAGAGCCGCACAACGATTTCCTTTCTAGTGTTATTGCCGATCCTCTGGGCGCGACGAGGCACTGCAAGACTGAGACTTCCGGTGGGGGACCTCGGACGGATCGTGCTGCTGGGTGTGCTGGGAGTGGCCGCGTCGAATTATTTTTACTATCTGGCGATTCAAAGAACGAACGTGGCGACGGCGATCATTCTGCAGTACACCGCGCCGGTGCTAGTGCTGCTGTATATGGTGGCGCGTGGATTTCAGCGGGCGACGCTGCAGCGGATCGCGGCGGTGGGGCTGGCGGGGCTTGGAAGCGCGCTGGCGATCGGGATGGGGGCAAGTGGATTCCGGCTCGATAGGCTGGGCGTGGCCGCAGCGACGCTCGCGGCGGTTTCGTTCGCGTTCTACAACGTTGCCGGGCACCGGATCCTCGCGCGTTATGACCGGTGGATCGTGCTGCTGTATACAACGTTCAGCGCGGGCGTGTTCTGGCTGGTCGTGAACCCTCCCTGGAAGCTGGTGGCGGCACACTACTCGGGTTTGCAGTGGGATTTCCTGGTGGTATTCGCAGTGGTATCGGTATTGGGGCCGTTTTCGTTTTATTTTGCGGGCCTGCAGCATCTGGAGCCGACGCGTGCCATCGTGGCTAGCTGCCTTGAGCCGGTGTTCTCGATCGTGCTGGCGGCGCTTTTGCTTGGGGAAAGTCTGCGACCGATTCAGGCGATGGGGATTGTGATCGTGCTAGCAGCGATTGTGATTGTGCAACTTCCGGAGCGCGGGGGCGCGTCGGTTACGGTAGTCGAGCCGATTGAATAAAGCAGTTTCAAGTTTCGAGTGGATCGGGGTGATTGAGAAGGAAGTTGCCCGGCTCACGGTTGCGGGATCGACAGACACAGTGAGGCAATTTCAAATTTCAGATTTCGAACCGGTCGGCACGATCGCAACATTTGCAGTTCACTACAAAGGACACGAAGGACGGCCTTAGGAACTCGAGAGTGGGTTGTTCTTGAAACTTGAACTTGAAACTTGAAAGCCGGGCAGACGAGGGCGTCTGCCCCTACGCTTACTCAAACCGGCAGACGAGGGCGTCTGCCCCTACGCGTACTCGAGCCGGGCAGACGAGGGCGTCTGCCCCTACGCTTACTCCAGCGCTTTTCCTCGCGTCTCCGGCAGCTGGGTTGCGGCCAGCGTCGACAGGAAGAATGCTGCGGCGCAGAGATAGAAGGCCCAGCTCAGGCCTTTGGTTTGGCCGACCCGGCCGATGATGTAGGGTGCGATCGAGCTCATGGTGCGGGCGCCGTTGTAGGTGAATCCCAGGGCACGAGCGCGCAGGCGGGTGGGAAAAATTTCGCTGCCGATGATGCCGGAACCGGAGAAGAACCCTGTCCCAAAGAACGCGGTGAGCGCACCCAGCACCATCAGCAGCCAGGGCTCGCGGGCAGCGGCGTAGATGGGAACGAGGATTGCGGCGGTAAGCGTGTAAAGCATGTAGGAAGGCCGTCGGCCGAGTCGATCCGCTACCCATCCGAAGCTGGCGTATCCTGGAAACATTCCGAACAGATTCAGGGTTACGAGCAGGGTGGTGACGCCCATCACGCTGAAGCCGCGCCCGCCTTGACTCACCGGAAGCGACAGGTACGGCGGCAACCAGGTGAACAGTCCCCACCAGGCAAACATGCCGAAGAAATTGGCGAACAGCAGCGCGAAGGTGTAGCGCGCAAACGGAGGCTGGAAGATGCGCGCGAAGCTGGAGTGGTCGTAAGACGCCTGGGTTTTCGCGACCCGCATGGACTCCTGCGCAAGGCGATGGTGTTCCTGCCACATGGCAGACTCGGGGACGCGGCTCTGAATCCAAAGAGTGATGGCCGCGGGCAGGACGCCGACAAAGAAGACCATGCGCCAATCGGCATAGTGCAGCACGATGCCGGCGACCAAAGCGGCAAGCGCGTAGCCGATGGCCCAGGAACTCTGCACGATGGAGATTGCTTTGGCGCGTAGTTCGGCAGGCCAGGTTTCGGCGACCAGCGTGGCTCCCGTGTTCCACTCTCCCCCCATGCCGAGGCCAAGGATGAAGCGGAAGATCGCGAGCATGAGGATCGATGTGGCCAGGCCCGAGGCAAACGAGCACAGGGAATAAGTGAGAATGCTGAGCATGAGAGCGCGCTTGCGGCCAATGCGGTCCGCGATGAATCCGAAGAGCACGCCGCCGATTCCGGAAGCGAGCAGGGTCAGGGTGGCGAGGAATCCTGAGGTGCCTTTGCTCATGCCGAGGTCGCGCATGATGTGGGCCAGGACCAACGCGTAGAGCATGGCGTCGAAAGCATCGAGCATCCATCCGAGAGCGGCAGCGAGCAGAGTTCTGCGCTGAGCGATAGTAATGTCGGAGAACGTGGCGGCAGGCATTCGGGAGATTCTCAATTTCAAATGTGCGATTGGCAACAGAAAAGGGATGGTGGGCGGCGAGCAGGGAATTGAGGGTGGTTGACCGTGCAACCGGGATGATCACGAAGTTATCCGAAGATGGATTTCGCGGAATGAGGTCAGGCGGCGAGAACGCCGCGGATTCTTGCTTTCACCTCGGCATGTTCCCACTTACAGATCGCGCCATTCGGGTGGGGCCGCTGTCCTTTGCGGGTGTGCATCAGAACCTGCAAAGCGCTGGGCTGTCTGAGTGCCAGGCCTTCCCGCAGGATGTCGAAGTCTAAGTCTCCCACATGTTCATCGACCAGCAACACGTCGAAACGAGATTTTTCTGATAGCGCCAGTGCCTCGCGTCCGCCCCACGCGGTAGCCGTACTGTAGCCCTCGCCCTCGAGCAGCCGCTCCAGTTCGATTAGAACCCTCTCGTCGTCATCCACAATCAATATTTTGATAGGATCACTGTCCACAGCTGGCACCCCCTCGTTTAAGGGATGTACACGCGCGATTTGGGTAAGACGAAGCACGGCTCGTAATAAAGCGCTCGGCCATCCGAATGAGGGTGATCGGTATAAGAACCGCGTTACACCGGGTGGAGGGCCGAGGTGCATCCATCTTGGCGCGGAGTCTGGGGACAGTCTGTGACGGTGGTCACATGGAACGAAGAAAAGTCGACACGTAGGTATTAGGCGTTCCGCATGCAAGGGGTCGGATGGATGGGTGTCGGAGAATGAAGCAGCCCATCCAGAAAATGAATCTAATGGGTAAGCGCGAGCGAAGGGAGCAATCCGATGAAACCACGTCCGGACGACGAGGTGCCAGCCCTGCGCTATGGAAGCATGAGCCTTGAGGAAATTGAGGAAGGCGTGAGCGCGGAAGCGGTCGGTTACGCCGCAGGCCTGCTCGTGGAAGCCCTTCGCCACTACGAATCGAGCGTGTTCAGCGCCCGCCAGCAGAAACTCACGTTGACCGAGGCGCAAATGATCGCCGCCAATTTGATCGCGAAAGTATCCGCACACCTGGACGACAAGACGATGGAGGAACAAATCGCGCGCGTGCGCCGAGCGATTCGGGAAGTGAAATCGTGACGTGCGTCACGAACCTGCCGCAGCCCTGGACCAGCCGATTACAAATTCACAGCAAGCGGGGCAGAGCAGAAATCTATTTTGCCGGGGGCAGCTGAAAGACGACGCCGCGGTCCGAGTTCGCCGTCTTGGTGGCGGCGACGTCCAGGTCCGCAAGCGGCACCTTCTTGGAATCATCTGCCGTATAAATCCAAAGGCTCTGGCCGACGATTGCGTAGTTGCGGGCTTCGACGCGGTGTCCATCGTGGAAGACGAGCACCGTCGTAGGAGTCGCTTCGTCGGCTTCGACCGCGCCGGGTGGCGCGCTGGAAGCGGCCGGAGTGGCAGAAGCGGTCTTGGCGGCTGCCGGAGCAGCGCGCTTGCTGCGGGGCGGAGTCGCTACCTTCGCGGTCGATGCCTGGTTGGCCTGGAGCTGTGCGAGGATTGAATTCACCTGCGCCATCTGATTTTTCAGTTGGTCCAATTCGGCGCGAAGTTCCTGGACCTGAGTGATAAGGTCGGGATCGGGAGCCTGCTGGACGGCAGGCGCATCTGTCGCTTGCGGTTGTGCTGGAGCGGCAGCGTCGGCAGGTTCCTGGGCACGTGCCACCCATAGGCTGCCTGCTGCTACAAACACAAAAACGCCAAGAAGCCGACAAAAACGCGACATGACTTGCACCTGTTTGGCCTTGGTTAGGCACTCCATCTGACCGTTCCTATTTGGACTCTATTGATACTCAATTCTAAGGTCAAGGCGGAATGGCCCTTCCGGGCGGGTCTGGACAGGGAAGCTCCTGAGTTACCGGTGAGGCGAAGCGGTGGTGCTGGCGAACCGTCGGTATTGAGGGCGGACATCTCAACTCCCCTTGCGGTCTGGTTATGGATGACAACCACGGTGCGAAAAGTTCTTGCCTGAACTTCGCTGGGACTTCCCGGCTTTCAGAAGCTATCTCCCGGTCTCCCCAGGGGCTAAAGCCCCCAACTCTTATGCGGCTCTGGACGGCGCGGCTGAAGCCGCCCCCTTTCAAAACCCATTTATCAGATAGCTTTCGATGTGTCTCTGGGAGCCCAAAACGGAAGAGGAGGCCGTTACGAAACTCGTGCCGTCCGTTGAGAACTCAAGTGTTTCACTTTCGTGTTCCCGGCTGTTCAGGAATGCCGCCGATTCGCGGCTAAGGCCTGTTTCCCCCACCGTTCGGGATCGCAACCGAGTTTCGTAACAGCCTCGTATGGTCCGGCTTCTTCGGCTGTTAAGTTGGAAACGCCGTAGGTTAGCCGCACAACGGATTCGATTAACAGGAATCACCTCATTCGGCTCGAAAACATTCGCGATCCTCGCCAGCGCAGTGCCATCCGTCTACAGCGGGAAGGTAAGAACTTTTGTGAGGAGTGATTTGTTGTGCGACTTCAGAAGCTATTGACCATTCGCGTGACGCAGGCGGGGGCGCCCGCGCTACATAGTAGAAGAAGCTTCTCAAAAGGTTTTGTCAGGAGCCTATAAAGTGAATGCCCTTGAACATTCGAGGGTATAGACCAGCTCCGGCAGTAGTGCAATATAAGTAAGAGGACGGGAGCGAACGGATGGGTGGTCGGTTCTTGCCGCCAGGTTTGCCCAGGTTTCGGGGGTAAGGTGAACCTAGCGGAATTCATTTCACAACATAACGGAGCTGAAAGTCTGGTTGGGCTCATCCCCCGAACCCAGTAAGGTGTGTACTGCAAATATATGCACTATTTTTGGGTAGTAATTCTCCCGCTTCGCAAATGTATAAGGATGCGCCGTTATTCTGGCCCGCAGTCACTTCTGAATATTTTTGCCAATGATATATGTGGCGGCGCGATTCTATTTGTTAGAATTGTTTCCCAGGGGGTTACATGCCTAACTTGGACAAAGTAGTCAGGTCGTTGATTTCTGAGCAACGAACGTTACAGAGTAAGTTGAATCAAGTGGAAGCTGCAATTTCCGCTCTGCGTGGGATGGGTCAAAACGGACGAAGCGCCGGGACTCGCCCCAAGAGGGTTTTGTCGGTGTCCGCGCGTCGAAGAATTGCAGCTGCCCAAAGAGCTCGTTGGGCGAAGTACAAACAGCAGAAAAAAGCTGCTGCTTAGTTTGAACGAGCGAAGCAAACTGTTCTCCATACTTGGCCTAGATAAAAATCGTCGGTTCCTGATACTTCTTCCCTCTATTCGGAAGCCTCAGGAACCGGCGATTTTGATTTTCGGGGAAAAAGCAGGAGCTCGTTTTCCGTGCCCATGATGGCCGTTCGTCGCGCTGGGCTTCATATCGAGGACGTTCTATGCCCACGGGTGTGCTCGCGATACCGTTTGCAGGCATTCCTCCATGCCGGGTTAGGCCCGGTATAGAACTGGGTCCGGGGGACACAAACGGAGTTTCGTCCTTTGGACGTAATTGTTTACAATAGTTATCTTTGGTGTGACGAGCGCTTCGTCTGAGAGGCGACGGTTCCGATTTACTACGAATTTGGACTCATCTAGACACAATTCCGATGGGGCCGGTTCCTCCGGCCGCGTGTACTGGCGCGTCGAGGGTAGCTTGCTCGACCTGACGACGGTGCAGCCAGTGGCCTTCTTTACCTGGAATGCGCAGACGTTTGGAGCTCGCATGGTGCGGCGGGGGCTGGTGTTCCTGATGGCGGCGCTGCGGCCTTTTCTATACGCAAGCAACCGGGTATTCGCGACTCGGGTCGTCTACAGCGTTTTGCGGGGTGTGAGCCGCGATCGATTGGACGTGCTGGGCGGGGAATATTTCCAATACAGGATGAAGCCCTACCTCAAGCCGGACGGCGTGGCTCGTCTGAAGCAATTGCAGCATGGCGGCGCGGAAATTGTTCTGGTGAGCCAGGGACTCGATCACGTGATGCGTCCGCTGGCGCGGCATCTGGGCGTGCATTGGTTAATCTCGAACCGGCTGGATTTTCGGGACCGAGTGGCCACGGGACGGCTGCTTGCGCCGGTGATCCGGCCGCGTGGTTTGTTTGCTCGAATCACCGGTGCAGGGCCGGATGGACGTCGGGAGCCGAAGCGACTGGTGCGGGAGTTGAATCTGCCGGGCGGCGTCGATGCGCTCGCCGCCGCAACGATCCCGGCGGAGCGGCCGTTGCAGCGAGCCGAGCGGCCGGTGGTCTATTTCGATCATCGCCGAAACGAGAAGGGTCTTTCGGTGCGCGCAGCCATGGCGGGCAAGCATGTGATGTTGGTTGGCGTGACGGGCTTCATCGGCAAGGTTTGGCTGGCGAATACTCTGCTCGACTTACCCGAGATCGGGCGCATTTACCTGCTGATCCGGCGGCAAAAATCGAATCCCGCGGGCAAGAGATTCGAAAGGATGATCGAGGAGTCGCCGGTATTCGATTCCTTGTATGAGCGGTACGGTTCGAGCTTGCCGCGCTTTTTGCGGGAAAAGATCGAAGTCGTGGAAGGGGACCTGACGCAGGCGGATTTGGGACTGGCTCCCGAAATTGCGACTCGGCTGCGGCACCATCTCGATCTGATCATCAACAGCTCGGGCCTGACGGATTTCAATCCGGATCTGCGCGACGCGCTGATGACCAACGTGGATGCGGCCGTGAATGTGGTGGAGTTTGTGCGCAAGTCGGAACACTGCGGTCTGGTTCATCTGTCGACCTGTTATGTAGCGGGAGCGCGTGATGGCCGGGTCAGCGAAAAACTTCGTCCGAACTATACGCCAGCCGGTGCCACAGATTTCGATGCCGAGCGGGAGTGGCAATCTCTTCATGAACTCGTGCATCAGGCAGAAGCGAAATCAGAGAGCAGCGAGATTACCAGTGAGTTGCAGCAGCAAGCCCAAGACAAGGAACATGCGGCCAAGCACCTGCAGGGCGCCGCGCTCGAGAATCAGGTTCGTAAGGGACGAATTCGCTGGCTGCGGAGCTATCTGACGGAAGCGGGTACAAAGCGAGCCCTCGAACTGGGCTGGCCCAATACCTACACGCTGACCAAGAGCCTGGCGGAGTCTCTGATTGCGAAGAGAGGGAACGGTCTGCCGGTGGCTGTGGTTCGTCCGGCGATTGTCGAGACTTCGGTTGCCAAGCCTTTTACCGGTTGGAATGAGGGGATCAATACTTCCGCATCGCTTTCCTACTTGCTGGGCACGAGTTTTCGGCAGCTGCCCTCGAATGAACATAAAAGACTCGATATTATTCCCGTCGATGCTGTCTGTAAGGGAATAACTCTGGTGGCGGCGGCAGTGATCGAACGTCGCCAGGACGCGGTCTACCAACTGGCGACTTCGGTGACCAATCCATGTGATATGGGCCGCTCGATCGAGTTGACCTCGCTGGCGCACCGCAAACATTACCGCGCACAAGAAGGGCTGGAATCCTGGCTGCGTTTGCGAATGGACGCGATTCCGGTTTCGAAAACACGCTACAACCGGATGTCGGCGCCGGCGCAAATGGCCATCGTGAAGTCGATCCAGCGGATCATGGCTCCGCTGCCCTTAAGGAAGACTCCGCTCGCCCGCGCCGAACGGAATCTCGAAAAAGTAGGGAAGCTGATCGAGTTGTTCGAGCCGTTCATCCTGCACAATGAACATGACTTCGTCGCCGATAACATCGAAAAGCTGTCCTATGCGGTGGTGCCGGAAGAACGGGAACAGTTCGGTTACGATACGCGCTCGCTCGACTGGTGGGAGTACTGGATCGATATTCATATCCCGGCGCTGCGCCGGTGGACGTATCCTCTGATTGAAGGCAGGCCGCTCGAAGTGCGCCCGCCGCGGCCTTTCCAGTTGAGCGAGGAGGAACCGGCAAACGGCGAGACCATGAAAACGGGTACAAACGGGGCAACGTGGCGATATTCCTGACCGGATCAACAGGCTACATTGGCGCGCACGTCGCCGCCAACCTGCTGGACACTCATGGCGCCAGCCTGAATCTGCTGATTCGGGGCAAGGACGCGCAAGAAGCGGCGGTGCGGCTTTGGAGTGCGATGCAGTTGCACCTGGAGTTTCCAAAGTTCTACGAGTACCTGCAGACGCGAGTACGCATTTTCCCCGGCGATCTGACGGCTCGGCAGTTCGGCTTGAACCGCGATGACTACGACCGGCTCATTCATACTACGGACTCCGTAATCCATTGTGCGGCTTCCCTGAATCGAAAATCCGAAAAGAGCTGTTTGAATGTGAACCTGCGCGGCACGCTCGAAGTCTTGCAGCTGGCGCGGAGGTCGCATTACTACCACGGGCTCCGAAGGTTCAGCAACGTCAGCACCGTGGCCGTCGCTGGGAAGCGCGCCAATGAGATCGTCAGCGAGGACCGTGCGATCGACTGGGAGCGCTCCGACTACGATCCTTACGCGCGCACCAAAAAGTTCTGCGAGCACATGGTTCGCGAACTGCTGCCCGATGTCCAGATCACGATTTTTCGTCCAAGCATAGTTCTGGGCGACAGCCGCTACGGGAAGACGACCCAGTTTGACATGGTGAAAGCGTTCGTATTCCTGGCGGGCCTGAAGGCGCTGCCGTTTCGGCCCGACGACCGGATCGACATCGTGAACGTGGATTTTGTGGCCGATGCGATTGCCACGCTGCACCAGAAGGCCGAGCCGCGGTACGACACGTATCACCTGTCGTCCGGGCGGGATTCGCAGACCTTTCGCGAACTGACCACCGCGCTCGCGTCCGCCCAGCAAACGCGCCGGCCAATTTTCCTGCCCTTTCTGGAGAAGCCTTTTTCAGGCGCAGTGAATGGTTTGGCAAACCGCAAGGGATCATTGGCATACGGCGCTTCTTTAATGAAAGTGTTTATGCCGTACCTGGTGTGGAACACAGTTTTCGATAACACCCGGGTGAGTTCGGAGTTGGGTCGCAAGCCGGTACCGTTTTCGAAGTACAGCTACGATC
>Ga0307478_10003730_pt1 | contig 11172 bp, 11 predicted proteins | sample atmos_gasesECM4C_2_FD_203713 | JGI IMG/M metagenome (GOLD analysis project Ga0307478, IMG submission 203713) | Hardwood forest soil microbial communities from Morgan-Monroe State Forest, Indiana, United States - atmos_gasesECM4C_05 | ecosystem: Environmental > Terrestrial > Soil > Temperate...
GCATCCACTTCTTTCGCCAACGAGATGGTCAGTTCTCCCGCGTCGTGTCCACGAATCCCCACAAATACATTTTTGCGAACAAACCCCAAAATGTCCGGAGCGCCTTTGTCCAACCATGCCCAACTGACACCGAACTCGCCGATCTGGTGTGCTTGCGCGGTGCTCACCACATTCTCTTCGGGAATTCTGCGTTCGAAAGATTCAACGAAACGTGAGAGAAGCGCCAGAGCATCACGAAACCCATTCCAGCAAAGCGCCAATGTCAGTTGCAGAGCAGTGTGCGGTTTGTCTCCATGTTGCAAATGGATTTGTCGGACAACGGAGAGTGGCGTTTCTTGAAGAAATACGTTCTCATAGCCCACCTTGAGATCTTTCGCAGCAGCGATGACCTTCGAATCGAAAACGTAGTCCTCGGCCAAGAGCGGGCGCTCTTGTCTCAGGAGCTCGTTGTAGCCAAGGCGACTTAAGACGTCTCTAATCATTGGAGGCAACCCCGCCAGATCCCCCAGCAATAAGGCCTCCCCCGAATTGTCAAAGCACTCTTCCCGAGGCCGGCCTCGTGACTCGTCGGGATTCTCTGCCCCTACAAGCAAAAACTCAAGGGGTTAACAGCAAACCGACTGGCCTTCGGCGACGGGTGTACCAAACAGATGGGTCACGTTAGGAAGGAACAGCCTGGACTGAGGTGCTAGCCGTCTGTCGATGATATGACGCTGGAAGGGTACGCCCAGGCTCGCCCGCTGGCAAAGCCTGCTCGACATCGCAAGACCGTGGAATTGATTCAACCGGCGGAAGGCACAACCATGAGGCGGTAGCGTAAATTCTTTAAGACGATGGCGCGGCCTATCGGAATCGAACCGACACCTGAACCTTGGCAAGTCCGCAGGGAACGGAGTGTCTACAACTTACGAGGCACTTTCAGGAGCATTGAGTAGCACTTAGAGCGGCCAGAAACGCTTAATGGTCCTACAGTTGGTCCCACGTGGAAGGCGGGTTGGCACCCTTTGTTCTTGAACCGCGAACGGGTTCAGGATTCCTATTCACGTCTTGTATCGCTGGTCCGCGAATCCGTGATTGTTTCCATGCAGGGGACTGCCGAATTTGGGTAGCCCGCCTCTCTTGGGCGCACGACACCTGACTCCAACAGCTCCGTCGATTTCTTCTCACTACTAACGTTTCCAACCAATCGGGGAATCCGCTTTCGCTCAGAAGCTAACCCGAATCACGTGAAATTCTGGCACAGTCTTGGCACAGCGGATATGAACCATCTGCGCGGGAAACCAGAACCTCCGGCTGTCACGCACGAAGTCGCGGCTTCGAATCCCGTCGTCCCGTTATTTCTCACCGTTCCACTCGCACAATCCGAGCGGCCATGCCGATCTCACGAAATAAGGTCATTCCTCCGAATACCTTCAGTGCACGGCAACCTGGGCGCCCTTGCCAGGTTCGTTTTTGGCAAGTAGGAAGCACAGCAAGAACATTAGTGCGGAAGTGGCAGCGAGCAGCCAGTAGATATCGACGTAGGAGAGTGCTTGGGCCTGTGCCATCACCACGCTGTACATTCTGGCAAGCGCCTGTTGGTGAGCGGAGTGGATGCTCAAACCGACATGTGTCAGACGGTTCGCCAAGCCTGCGACGGCCGCATCGAAGCGATGAGAGCGTGTGTACTCGGCGAGAACGGACTGATGGTATTGACCTCGGCGTGCAAGCAACGTAGTTACAGCCGAGGTTCCTACGCTCTGCCCGATATTGCGCGTGAAGTTTATCAAACCGGCCGCGGCGTTGCTTTTCGACTCCGGCAGGCCGACATAGGCAGCCATGGTGAGCGGAACGAATAAAAATCCAACAGGCAGGTACTGCCAAATGCGCATCCACGCGGCAGAACGAAAGCTGATGAGTAGATCGATGTGTTTGCATGAGAAATACATGGCCACAGCGAGTGCGATCCAGCCGAAAGCGAGAAGGTGCCGCGCCTGAAAGTATCCGGCAAGGCGCCCGACCACCGGTAAAAGAAAGACCAGAAGAACAGCCGCCATCGAAATGACCATGCCAGCTTTTTGCGCCGTGTAACCCATGAGCGTTTGCAAAAACTGCGGAAGAAGGACGGTTGAACTGAACAGCACGGCGCCAAGCATGAACATCATTAGATTGGAGCTTGCAAAATTAAACCCCTTGAACAGACGGACATCCACGATGGGTTCCTTGTGGCGCCACTCCCAAATGACGAGAGACACCAAACCCACTGCCGCAAGAATGATGAGTGTGGTGATGAATCGCGACCCGAACCAGTCGTCCTCTTGTCCCTTGTCCAGCGCAACCTGAAGAGCGCCTACGCCGACAGCGAGAAGGCCAAACCCAATGTAGTCGAATTTCGCCATGGTGCCTTTCAGACGGGACAAGTAGGGTGGATCTTCGAGTAGCTGAGAAACCAGCAAGACAGCCAGAATCCCCACGGGAACGTTGATATAAAAAATCCAGCGCCAGGAATAGTTATCCGTAATCCAGCCGCCCAGCGTGGGACCAATGGCGGGACCACAGATGACCGTGATTCCATACAATGCGAAGGCCAGCCCGCGTTTCTCCGGCGGGAAAGTGTCCGCCAGGATTGCCTGCGTCATCGGCTGCAGTCCTCCACCGAAGGCGCCTTGCAGCACTCGGAAAAGAAGCAGCAGCCCGAGGCTCGGCGCGATGCCGCACAAAAACGAGCTAACTGTAAAAAAGGCGACGCACATCAGGAAGAAGCGCTTTCGTCCGAGCCAGCCAACGAGGAAGCCGCTGATCGGAAGCACAACGGCGTTCGACACCAGGTAACTGGTCAAGACCCACGTGCTCTCATCATTGCTCGCGCCCATGCTGCCGGCGATGTGCGGAAGGGCCACGTTCGCTATGCTCGTGTCGAGCGCCTCCATGAACGCAGCCAGCGAAACCGCGACGCCGATGATCCATGGGTTGACTTTTGGCTGCCACGTCGGTTGCTCAGCCGCGAGAGACAGCGCAGTACTCATCGCACCCTCACGTCTGGCACGACGGACAATCCCGGCTTGAGCAGCCCTTCTGCATTGAAATCCTGTCTCTCGACGCGATCGAAATCGATGCGGACCGGTACCCGCTGCACGACTTTGACGTAATTCCCGGTGGCGTTCTCAGACGGCAGCAGACTAAAAATCGAACCCGTGCCGCCACCCATGTTGGTCACGTGTCCGTACCACGTGCGACCGTAGGCATCCACTTTGATTCTCACGTGCTGCCCAGGCCGCATGTGCTCTAGCTGCGTTTCCTTAAAGTTGGCTGTCACCCAGACGTCATCAAGGGGCACAACATCTACAAGTTCCTGTCCGACACTCACGTTTTGACCAACTTCTACGTTCCTTTTTCCCACGATTCCTACAACAGGAGAACGGATGACCGTGTACTTCACGTTCAGTTCTGCTTGCGCAAGTTGGGCCCTTCGTTGCGACGCCTTGGCGTCAGCTGCGAGCGCATTAGAACGACTTAAAGAGATCTGTTCGGGAGCAGTCTCCGCGGTCTGCAAATCGTTCTTGGCCTGCAGGAGTTTCCCTTGGGCTTGCTGGACGGATTGTTCAGCGGCATGAACGGCGGCCTGCGCCGAGACAACAGCGGCTCGGTTTACCGTTGCTGTAGCAACGGCTTGGTCGTATTGCAGGCGAGAAATGTCCTCTTTCGCTACCAGCTGTTTGGCGCGTTCGAGGTCCGCGTCGCTCTTCCCGGCATTCGCGTCGGCCTGCACCAGCGCCGCTTTCGCAGATTCGTAGTTTTGTTCCGCACCTCTAACTGCAGCCTCTGCATTGGTCACGGCGGTTCTTGCCGAGGCGAGATTGCTTTGAACCGTTATGGACGTGATCGGCACGTTCCAGTAGGAGCTCGCGGCTGTAGCCAGCGCGTCAGCCAGATTCGCCTGTGCCTGTTCTGCCGCGATCTTGTAGTCCTCAGGATCAATCGTGACAAGTGCGTCCCCAGCATGAACAACCTGGCCTTCAATAACGTGCACCTCGCTGATCTGTCCGCTGATCCGGGCACTCAGTGGCATGACGTGCCCGTCAACTTGCGCATCGTCGGTGTCTTCGTAAAGAAACGCGTTGCGAACGAAGTAGCCGACAATGCCTAGGATTGCCAGGAGCACAAGAACCACCACCAGGACTTTTGCCGGGTGTTCACGGAGACCATGAAGAAGCTGATCGAGTCTGCCGGTATCCTTCGCAGGTTCTTGGGAACGGGACTGGGATTCCACAGAAATGGGAATTTCTTCTTCGATGACTCCAGCATGGTTGTTACTGAGGTGATCGTTGTTCGACATTATTTTCCTCCGAGGTATTGCCCGTAATTCGTACGCGCGACTCCTAAGGCGCGAGCCAAGGAGAGCTTCGCGAAGTTGTGGTTGTAGAGGCTGGTAATGTATTGATCGTTCGCGCTGGCGAGAGCCTGCTCGGCCTGGACTACTTCGACACTGTCAGTTACTCCGGAAGTGAAGCGATCCTTCGACCGAGCAAGGCTATCATTAGCAAGCTCGACATTTTGCTTGGCGACGTCAACCTGTTCTTTCGCGGCATTTAGGTTGAGAAGAGCGGTGCGAACGTCCTGGTCAATCTGTCCGCGGACGTTTTCAGCTTCGGCCTTTCTTTGACGCAATTCTGCTTCAGCTTGCGTGATATCGCCCTTAATCCGTCCGCCAGTGAAGAGGGGGACCCTGATCCCTGCTTGAAAGGTGAAATCTCCGTGCGAGTTGCCGAACGTCGGTCCAATATCGCCGTAGCTGCCGTTAGCCGCCACGGTCGGATACCGTTCGCCTTTGGCAGCAGAAAGAGTTTGTGCAGCAGCTTTTTGAGAATCGAAAGCGGAACGGAAATCGCTGCGGGACTTGTATGCAATTTGCAGGGCATCGTCGACGCTCAGCGGAGTGATATCGGAATATGGAAGTGTGTCGGCCAGCTCGAACTCCTGCCCTAGCGGCAGTCCGATCGCGCGTCCAAGGGCCAGTTTTGCGACGGCGAAGTTGTTGCGGGCTATGCTTAGGTTGTACTCCTCCGTGTGTAACTGAACTTCGGTGCGTGTTGCGTCGATTCGTGGGGCTGTACCCGCCTGCACCTGATCGAATGCCCGATCGTAAAGAGCTCTCGCGTTCTGTACCTGGGCTTCCTGCGCCTTAATTCGAGAGTCTGCCTCGATGATCTGCAAATAGCCGTTGCCGACAGTGAGTGTGACTACATCCAGGATGTCCTGATAGCTCAGTTGGGCGGCCTGTTCAGCAGTGCGGGCCGCGCGAAACCGCTGGATGGATTCATAGCTGAAGAGTGTTTGGCTGACACTTGCATCCACTGAGCTGTAGCCGAATGGTCCAACAACGGTGGGAATTCCTGTTTTTAGCCCGTTGAGCCCGAAGGTCGCGAGGTTCACCTGCTGGACGTTCTCCGAAGCGCCTGCGCTTACCTGCGGCAGCAGATTGCTAAGCGCTATTAGCCGCTGACCGCGAGCAATCTGAGCGTTTTGTCCGCTCTCGATACCTCCGAGGTTGTATCGCAACGCCATATTGATAGCATCGCGGAGAGTCAACCGGACGACTTGGTCAGTCGCCGTCCCGCTTGGGACACTTCCCTGGACCGTCGTGTTCTGCGCTTTGGCGGCTGCCCCGCCAATGAGGACCGCGAATACCGCTAGCACAGCCGCAAAGAAAAATCCGGTAAGCCGACCGAGGACCGAGGTTTTGCCTTTGGTCGTCAATTGCTCAAAGGCATGTTTGACGTACACACCAGTGGCGATGCATTCCGCTCCAAAGCGGACGGCGAATGCTGCTATCACAGCCGTAAGGAGAAATCCGGCAAGCCGTTTGAGGATCGAGCCTTTTCTCTTGGCCCTCAATTTCTCGAGAACATGTTTGATGTAAACACCGGTGGCAATGCATTGCGCCCCTTCCCTCATCAACAGCAGCAAGAACCGCTCGCCGCTTTTGTCGATGGTCGAGATTTCGTTAAGATCGACAATGCACGCCCGCTCCTTGCCGCTGCGGTGGTTCTGTTTCCAGCAGGCCCTCAGCACGCGCACCCAGGGAACGGTTAGGCGGCCATGCAGAGTCCATCTCTCTTCTGACGGTGTTTCGCTAAAGCAAATCTTCAACATGTTCTTTTCCTTCAAAGCGTCTGTTTTACTTCTCAATAGGCCTGCGACAGGATGCTGCAGGCTGAAGGTCCACGATTTGGCGAGTCACTCAGTGGCGATGCTTGGGTCCGATCATGCCGTCCGGGCCGCTGAGGCAGAGGAATGCCAGAATCGCAACTAAAGCCGCGAATAAAAGCGCCGTCAGAATCTGCCTTGCACGATCCCTACGCAGACCCGACCGAGGTGCGGAGACCTCGAGAGATGCGTTCCGGACCGCCGTGACGACTCGAGCCTTTTTCAAAAGCCCGAGGTGATGTCATGTAGCGTCGCAACCTTTCGCGTAACTCTCTTCTGCCATGGAAAATTCGCGCTTTCACCGCACTGACCGACAGACCCATCTGTTCGGCCGTCTGCTCCGTAGAGAACTCAGCGAGTTCTCGCAGTTCGAGTGCTCGCCGCATGCGTGGTCTCAAGTGCTTAAGCGCTGATAACAGAACTCGGGCCCGCTCTCGGTGTAAGTAGCTGGCTTCAGGGTCTGGCCTCGAATCGGGTATCTCTAAACTGGCCGCAATTCCTTCTGCGTCACCGCCATCGTCGATGTATAGCTCGCGCACTGCACGAATGCTTCGCAGGAACATAAGCGCTTCGTTGATGGCTATGCGTGTCAACCAAGTTGAAAAGAAGGACTTCCCTTCGAACCTGCACAAATGCATGAAAGCCTTGTGGAAGCTCTGCTGGACAATGTCTTCCGCGTCCTCCCGGACGCGTGTGTACCCCTGAACCATCCGAAGAACTTTTTGTTGGTGACGCTTAAAAAGGGTTTCAAATGCTTGTTCGTCTCCGTTCTTGGCGGCAACGACAAGCGTTTGTTCCGCGGCAGGATCACTCAGGCAAGCAATGGTTGTTTCTGCTTTGGCGTTCATAGCGGCCTCCCAATCACGCCGTGAATAGGGCAAGGTCCACACCAAACGTGCAGAACCGTAAGTCGCTGAATTCTCGGGAGAAAACCGCCAGCAGTCGAAACTGTCGATGTTGAAGACGTTGAAAGGGTCGAAACTGTCGAAGCTGTAGCGTGAGGACTATGATGACGAGGTGGGGCTTCCAGGTTAAGCGTACTTCTTCGCGTGGATACCAAACTTCTTCGTTCGAGAGAGGAGCCTTGTACGGTTAATATCCAGCCGCGCGACAGCACCATCGTTACCACCGACGCGGACCACACGGGTAAGTTCGCGAATGTCGCAGGCAGTTGGGCGCAACACTTCCCGCAGCTCCAGGTTCGAGGTGATGCGGTGCGTCAGATTGTGGGATTCGTCGACCGGAACAACGGGCCGTGCAATCCGATCGCGGTAATGAAGTGAACTTGCGGCACTGGCCATCTCTTCAGTCTCTCGACGGTCACTCAATGGAAGTATTGAGTCCAAGAAATCTGCGGAGGGGCGGAACGTGATAAACCACGAAAACCGCGAACGGACCAATAGTCCACAGCGCCAAAAGTCCTAAACTCAAGAAGAATACGATTTCGTGCACATCCCTTCGATGCGAAAAAACGCGCACGAGATTAACTTTTTTCGGTTCGGCATTCAGTCGGCCACCCATCTTCGTTGTGAGCAGATCTGGTCACTACAATTGTGCTTACGCCGATTCGGCAAGCTGCCAGGTCGAGTCCGGTGTATCTCTGCTGACGGTCCTTGCAAGTTTTGGCGCGTTCGGGCCCAGATCCTTTTGAAAGACAACGTCATCGGAGGTGATTACAAATGTCATCACGCCGGACAAGCGATACTTGACAGGATAGGCCACGAAAAGGACAGCCCCATCGTCTATATCAGCGTCATTGCTCACTCTAAGGAAATAATATCCATGGAAGGGATTCGCCAGAGTATGGCTGTCATCAGGCCGCTTGGCGTCCACTAGGTTGAGCGCATATTCCGTGACGACATCATCGCTCGCCGGTTCACGGTCGTTCTCCAGGGTGATGCGCGCCAAAGCATGGCAGACCTCGATCTCGACGGACTCATTTTCACCAATCCGACGAAACAAGATTTCTTGTGTTCCGGCGTCTACATCGAAGAACCACTTTTCTTTCTCCCGCACCAACGGTACCGCGGAACGGCCAGTTCTCCGCGCCGATGTACAGCACCCACGTTCCGTCGAATTGCCGGACAAATCGATGCATCTCCTTAAATTTCGCGGCGAACTGTGTTCGAGCGCTTTTGTCGTCCTGTGGGTCACCCGAAAAGACTAATTCCTTGTGGCCTCCGAGGATCTGCAAAATCGCCTGCTCCTTGTCGTTTTGGGCCGCCTCGTATAGCGCCTGACTCGCTTCTTCGGGCGATGCGTACGTCGCTTGCGGACGTCCCTGCCCAAGCGACACCCTGACCCAGATGGTGAGTGTCAGGAAGAGAGCGACAGCAATCGTCAGCGGGACCCAGAAAAACCAGAACCGATCAAGTGTGTCTAATCTTGTGTTTGCTATTTGCATGACCTTCGCTCCATTTTGTTGAGTTATTTCGAGTATGAATTACCTGCGCCCGCCTCCATGGAAACCCCCTCCGCCGAAACTTGAGCGGCCACGCGCGGAGAAGCCGTTCGCTACGGCGCCGTGGTTATACGCGCCGAACGCTCCCGAATACATGCCTGATTCGCCTGACGGCCCATGCTGCGCACCAGCTCGTCCATGATTAACGGTATTTGTGTTGCGATTGAAGTTGTTGCTACTGCGATTGAAATTGTTCGTAGAGCGGTTGATGTTGTTGGTGGTTCGATTGAAATGGTTGCGATTGACGATGGTCGTGCTGTGCGAAATGTATGTGTTGTGGTTGTAGATGACTGTCCTGTGTCCCCAATCACATCCCCAGTGGTGCCAGCCCCACGCGAAACCGGTCAAGAAGCCGAGCCCGAAGCCTACGCCAAAACCAATGCTGGGCCCCGGCGCGTAGAGTCCCGGATACCAATACCACCCCGGCCAGGCAACGACCGGAGGTCCATAAACGATCCACGGATCGTATGTGGGGACGTAGACAACCTCCCGTTCCGCAGGTTCGATGATGATCGTGTTGCCTTGTGTCTCCACCTTCTCCTGCGTGTTGCTCTTTAAATTCCCCGCCTGCTGTGCTCGCGCGCGCATCACCTGCACCGCATCCATCACATCCTGCGGCTGGTTTGCGTAAGCGTCTCCCAGAGAGGAAGTCCAAGAAAGATTCTTGTCCATGTTGGCCAACACGGAAGGGAATTGAGTCAGTGCCTTAACGCTGGGGTCCCACGCTTGCTTATCGACCTCGTTCGCGAGCTCTTGTCCCTTCAGATTGGGATGCCCTTGCATCCAGCGGTCGGCTTCCACGACTTCCGTGGGATACGTCGCAGCTGCGAGGACCTGTGAAACCAATGCGTCTGGGTAAAGCGCAATCGGCGCCACCAATTGTTGCAATTCCTCGGGAGACTGCGTCGCGCCGCTATTGGCCGGCTGTGCTTCCGATTGAACGGACTGGTTGGCGAAAGCGGCGCCTCGCGGCACCGTGCTAATCACCAGCAACCAAGAAAGAAGCAGCGCCAAGATCTTCTGAAAAATGTTCATTGATCACCTCCGCGGGCGGACCGAATCGCATTGCGAGAATTCCGTTGCCGCAACTCCTGTATCTTCGTCGAGCAAAAACCACGGCGATTTCACCGTTCCTCCGCTGGACAGTGGCCCTTATCCAGGCAAACCTGTTGGCAATCGCGGTCATTGTGGCCGCACTGACCATGGCATTTGCCGCGGTTCTCGAGCCACGACAGACCATCAGCCGCCACATAGGTGGCTCCGACAATGCCGAGAATAATGCCGACTTTTGTTACCCAGTTGCGCTTCATACTCCCATCGCCTCCTTCAGATTGCTCCCCACTCTGCCGCTTCCGCCGAGCTGCAAATTCAATGCTCAGGCTTGCATTCGGCCCGTGCTTCTGCCCGAGCCCTGCGATTGACTGGGGAAAAGTCCAGTTAGAGATTGTTTTTCGGTCCCTATTTTGCGCAGACGGTTGTGACTCTATTTCTGTTTAGGCGGATAGTTCTTCAGTAATTTCGCCATCGCCTTATCCAGCTTTTTCATGTGTTTTTCGTGGTTTGAGCCGGTGTCAATTGTGTTGGTCGCGCTTCCAGTCCAGACGAGCTGCTTCGTTCCCGGGTCATACATGTCAAGAACTAGAGTCCCGACACTGATCGTCGAACTAGTCCACGATCCTGTGCCCATGCCGAAGGCTCGTGAGCCCCAGGCATCCCATTGTGTTTCCTGATGGACGGCGGTCTGGTAGCCAATATAGAGATCCGCGTTGTCGCTATCAGTTTTGGTCATCCCTTTTGCGGCCAGTTGTGAGTCGACAGCCTGCTTGATTTCCGCGTCCATGATCTGGTCGGGATGAGCATCACCGATATTCACCCATTTATACGTCCGATATTTCGAGAAATCTGTTCTCGGCATAAAGTTGTAGCGCACGTCTTGCGCGGCTAACGTCCCCGCTGTTACCAAAAGCAGTGCTGCGACCGACGCCGATGAAAAGTGTTTTCCGTTTTGTTGTACTCGCATTTGTGCCTCCTTCAGGCTTCGCCTTTCGGGTTACTCGCCAGAGCTCTTGTTGTACTTTCCTCGAAGCTCGCGTTCCGCCTGCAGCCACTCGTCGAGGTACTCGTCCAGATCGTAACCGCGATCGCCACGTTCGATGTGAATCTCAAGCGCCCGCTGGCGAATTTCGTCCAGGGTTGGCAGGTTCTTGCCTCTTTCTTCCGGAACGCCCGACCGGAAACGGCTTGGCCGCGTATTCTGGCCATTCGAGGCCTGATCTCGTAATTTCATAGTCTTCTCCCACTACAACACGCTCGGTTGGCGTTCACTGAACGTGCGTCAATCACCGCAGCACCTTCGGGTCTACTTGCGCGCCAGCCAAAAGGCGTAGCGCACTGAATCCAGGATTCCGAATCGGTTGCGGTCGCGAAGCACCCGAAATGACTCGTGCCAGTTGTGGATGAATACGAGAACCAGTGACATGGCGCCACCTCTCTGCCTACCTCTTACACGTGCAGTAAGGGCAAGG
>Ga0307478_10003732_pt1 | contig 11163 bp, 8 predicted proteins | sample atmos_gasesECM4C_2_FD_203713 | JGI IMG/M metagenome (GOLD analysis project Ga0307478, IMG submission 203713) | Hardwood forest soil microbial communities from Morgan-Monroe State Forest, Indiana, United States - atmos_gasesECM4C_05 | ecosystem: Environmental > Terrestrial > Soil > Temperate...
TAACGCCCGCCATAGCAGATCAGCTCGCGGCCGTCCCCCAGCACCACCTTCTCGAGGCGCAAGCTGTACGTGCCGTCGCTGATCCGGTGGCCGACTGCGGTGATCTGATCCCCGGGCTTCAGCGTCCCTTTGTCCCAGCCGGTGCCTGCCATACGGCTGGGACTTGGGCCGCCGGCGCTCCATTTTTCAATCTTGCCCTTGTCGTCCTTCACTTCAAGATTGATCCATACGTGCGGATTGCCCCAGTCGAATTGCGTCACCGTGCCCTTTACGGTCGTGATGTTCGCCATGTCGTACCCGCTCCACGCATGGTGCGCCGATACGGAAATGGACAAGATTGGAAGGAGCGCGAGAAAGCTCCCGATCCACAACAGCTTGATTTTCATGTGGACACCTCCGCCACCTTTATCATCTACTTTTGACGCGATGTTGAAAAGATGGGTTGCTGAATTTCCGGAACGCCGGCAAACCTGCGGTTTCAAGGCGCGTGGATTACTCCGCCGCCGGGATTGGTGTACCCTTAAGGAAGTTTTCCTTGCCGGCAGGATGGGCGCAGTCGGAATATGTCCGCGGACGATTACCGTTGGATATTGAATTCCTTTGAGGAAACGAGGAGCGCGCGAAATGAAAACGAAAGCGAACAAATCTCCGAGACAAGCCGCGACATGGTTCGTGGCGATATTCGTGTTGTTCTTCGCGGCTCCGATGGCCACCGGCCTGGTTCGCGCCGCGGCAGCGGATAACTCCGCAGGCGGCGCCGACGCCGCGATCAAGGAGGTCGTCGCCGGATTCAGCAACGGCTGGAACACGCATGACGCTCACGCCATGTGCGCTTCCCTCGCCGACGATGTCGAGTGGGTGAACTGGCGCGGCGAGCCGCTCGGCACCCGCCAGGCCGTTGAGGACGAACACGCCAAACTCTTCGCCGACCTGTACAAGAACACGCAGCGCACCGACACGGTGAAAACGATTCGTTACATCAATCCCGAACTTGCCGTCGTTGACGACTACTGGACCATGACCGGCGCGAGGAAGCGTGACGGCTCGGATTGGCCGTACCGCGCTGGGTACACGGACTTCATGATGGCCAAGCGCGGCGGGCGCTGGATCGTGATTGTCTCGCACACCGCGGATTTCAATGCGACCGCGCCCGTGAAATAGCGCGTGAGTAGGACAGCGACTCTTCGCTGTGCGGCTTTGCAAACGTCGATCGGCCCGATCATAAACTGCAGGCTACAAAACCGTCTAAGCGGCTTGGTGCGCCCGCAGGAATGAATGGATTTGGCGCACGGCCAGCGGGATCCGTTCCTTTGGCTCTTTCCACGGAAACATGCTCACTTCGGCTTTCGGAGCAAGCATTGCGCATTCCATCGCGACGGCGTAAGGGTGCGGTGGAACGTCATCCGGCAGGACAAGGATCGGGCTCTGGCAACTACGCACGAAATCGCGTGTCACGGTGAAAACGAAGTCGGGGTTTGTCTCGAACATCCTGGTCACAAATTGGTCGGCCGTCTGCAGCGTAATCTCGGGTCGCTTCGCGTTGATCATTGGGCCCCAGGTCGTCCAAAATGCCCCCGGGTACTTCCGGTCGCGCATCTCCGGACGCCACCCGACGGGCTGCGCATGCACGGACGCGACAATCCGATCGGGCGCGCGCTTCAAGAGACTCCAGATGAACGGGCCGCCGATGCAGAAACCCATCACCATGAACTTGTCGACGCCCAGATGGTCCATCAGGCCGAGTTGGTCGTCGGCATAGGATTCCCAGGGCCGGTCGACCTCCACCGGCCCGCTGGACTGGCCGCTGGGGGCGTTCCGAAGGTCCGCCGTGATGCACCGGTATTGCCCCTTGAACTCCTCGATCGCGTTGAAAGGAGAGTTGCCAGTGAAGAATGATATGGTCGAATTTAATCCTCCGCCGGGGAGCAACAACAGTGGGAAGCCGGCTCCTGCCTCCTCATAATAAATGCGAACGGAGCCTTTGTCGTAGAACTTGCCGGTTCCGCCTTGGCCTGACTGCTGAGCAAAGATGCGTGGGACGGCGGCCGCTGCCGCAGCCGCAGCGCCAGCCGCCAATATGGAGCGTCTAGTCGAACCCATGATCGGAGTCCTCCTTGATCGTGATCGCCGGTGCGGCTCAGTTTGACCCGTAAGCGGAAGAGTATGCTACTTTCTTGCCTTCAAATACCAATCGAGAATTTCCTCACCCGTCCAGTACAACACACCATCGAATTTTGAAAAATATTCGTAGATCGCTTCGAGATACTTGATGCGCGAAGGCTGTCCGCTCAAGTAAGGATGAATCGCGATGGCCAGAATTTTCGGCCGGTTCGCGCCTTCCTCGTACAGCCGGTCGAAAGCATCCTTGCATTTCTGAGTCCAGTAGGAAGCCTCGTGATGCTGCACGGCCATAACGGGAATGTCGTTCGTATCGAGCGAATAGGGCAGCGTGAACAAGGGTCCGTGCTTGGTCTCAATCTCCGCGGGCTCGTCGTCCCACACCCAATCGCAAATATATTTGATTCCCGCCGTTTTGAGATGATCGGGCGTGTCGTACGTTTCAGTGAGGCCCGGCCCCATCCAGCCGATGGGCGCCTTGCCGGTGAACGCCTGAATCGTTTTGACCGTGCGCTCGATCATCGCGGGCGCATCCGTTTCGCTGTGCATGGGCCGCTGATCGAAACTGTGACCCATGAATTCCCACCCCGAATCCTTGCAAGCCTGCGCCACGCGCGGATAATCGATGCACACGCGCGCGTTGATCGAAAGCGATGGCCGGATCTTCAAGCGTTCATACAATGCGTGGAAGCGCCAGAAGCCCACGCGCATGCCGTACTCATGCCAACTCCAATTGGGCACGTCAGGAAGCGTTGTCACTCCCGTAGGTGGAACGAGCACTTGCCGCGGCATCGGTCGCGCGATGTCCCACACCTCGACGTTTACGATCGTCCAGATCACCACGCGCTCGCCGTTGGGCAAATACAGTTTTGGCCGGTCTACGATTGCCGAATACTTTGCACGTTCACTCGGAAGCGTCACGCGAAGCACCGCCTTGTAAAATAAAATTTGTTTCAAATCCACGCATCAACTGCGCCGATCTGCCCCTCAGGTCTGTATCAGGCGCATTCGCTCCATGTCAACCGCCATTCCGCGAAGATGTGGCGCTCGCCTTCAGGCGGGCGGACGCCGTATTCCGGTCCGCCAACCTAAAAGTTAGCGCCGCACGATCCTGTGGAATACAAATCATGACCGCGCCAAGGATTCTTTTTGCTTTTGCTCGAAACGGGCGCATGATGGCAGGCGTCCTACCTCCAGGTCGGGATCGAATATCCAAACAGTCGGAGGCATCTAAAATGTCTACTCGTCGGATGATAACTGTATTGTACTGGGCCTGTGTTCTCACTTTCGCTATTCTTATACTTTCACCCACTGTCTTTCATGCCGCCCCGCAAGATTCAGGCTATCGCGTGCTCCGAACCATTAAGCTTGGAGGCGAGGGAGGCTGGGATTATGTAACCGTGGATTCAGCTGCCCGCCGGGTATACATTCCGCGCAGCACGCACATCCTCGTCATCGATGCGGATTCCGGCAAGGTTGTCACGGATATCCAGGGCATGAACGGATTGCATGGCGTGGCCGTCGCGCCCGAATTCAACCGGGGATTTGTCACCGGCAACAAGACCGAGCAAGAGGGCACAATCTACATTTTCGATTTGAAAACGCTGATGCTCACGACTTCGATCAAATCGAACAGCATTGATACGGACTCGCTCGAGTATGACCCATTCAGCAAGCGCGTCTATGTAAACAACGGCGATGGAATGAATCTTACCGTGGTGGATGCGGCGACGGAAAAAGTTGCCGGCACCATGCCGTTTAAAGCCAATCCCGAGGCGGCCGCACCCGACGGTAAGGGAAGCATGTTCAATGACCTCGAAGACAAAGGCCAGATCATGGAATACGACGAGAAAACTCTCACCGTGAAGCACCTGTATCCCAGCGCGCCATGCGACACGCCTGTCGCCATGACCATGGACCAGGCGAACCGCCGGCTTTATATTGGCTGCCGCGGCAAGGGAGCCACAGCCCCGGGCGTGCTCATTGTAATGAACGCGGATAACGGCAAAGTTGTCGCTTCACAGCCCATCGGAATCGGCGCGGATGGCGATGTCTTCGATCCAGCCACAGGCAATGTCTTCGTAACGTGCCGTGACAGCGGCGACGGTAAAACCGGCGCGACATTTATCTTCCACGCGGATTCGCCCGACAAGATCAGCCCGGTCGCCACCGTCAAAACGATTTACGGCGCCCGGACCGTCGCGCTCGACTCGAAGACTCATCACATTTTCACCATCGGCACCGAGCAAAACGATCCTGTGCCGCCGACTCCAAAGAATCCGAATCCGCGCCCAAAACCGGTGCTCAGCACGTTTGAACTGGTTGAAATCGGAAAGTAGGCCGCGGAATCCGCCGGGACGCTTTTCATAAAATGCCCGGGGTGTTGAACGGTAGAACCAGATAATGGACTTTGCGAATTGGAGCCGTACGGGTGTAGAGTCCGGGTTGCCGGGAACCCAAAAGCGGAATCTTTGGAGATTTAGAAACGCCTTTCCGGGACGCGGGCAAACTGTCGTGAGAAAAATAATTTTCGAGGAGAAAAGGGGAAAAACAATATGAAGAGACAGTCAGGATTGTTTCGTGCGGCAATGATTCTTGCGATGGGTGTCGCTGCTTTCGTGTCCGGCAGCAGGAGCGCTCGGGCGCAAGGAGCCACGCCCGCACCGTTGAGCAAGGTAACCGTGTCGGATGCTGTCGCAAAGCGAACGCTGATGAAGGCGGTTATCAATGCCGACACCGCCAGGGCGATCGTCGACGCCTGCGTCGAATGGCAGAAGGCGCAGCCCGGCAACGTATCGATCGTAATTTTTGTCCTTTCGCCGACCGGCGACATCATCGACTCCCACGCGATGGACGGGGTGCTGCCGATCGGCGCCGAGACCGGCTTGATGAAGGCCAAAACCGCCCTCTACGCCCGCGGATCGTCAGCCTCCGTGGCGCAGCGGTTTAACAACGTCGATGGCCGCCTGATTCGATTGGATCTGGGCAAGGCGGAAGGTCTTTCCTATTACTTCGTCGGGGGCGGCCTGCCGATCGTTGTGGAAAATCAACTCATAGGCGCAGTGGGCGTCGGCGGCGGAAATGCCGATGAGATGTGCGCCTATCAGGCGCTCACCAAGGTGCTCGGGCCGCAACCTCCCTTGACGCCAGCCGCTCCTCCTGCCGGCGCCGGCGGTGGCGGTGGACAGCGCCAGGGTGGAGGGCAACCACAGCAGTAGCTGCGCCATCCTAGTCTCTGACTTCCACCACAAGCGGGGCTGCCGAAGGAAGCAGCCCCGTCCTATACTTTCAGTTGCCTCGAGACCGCCAGCAACCTCTAGGGCTGCGAAATACTGCTGAAGCGCGTGGAGCAAGACCCGTTCCATTACCACACCCGGGAATTCGAAGACGATCGGGGCGGCGGAAAGCGGTCATCGGCGAATCTTGGGTTGTGGTGTCTAAAAGTACATTCTTTCGCGCTCTTATTGCCAGCCTGGAAATTTTAATCTTCTGGATACTGGAGGATAAGACAGGATTTTGACACTATTATATGAAACCAAATTCAATCGGACAAAACCCGTTGCCCCAATCACGAATCTCATGCATTTGGAAGCAGCCCAGCATCGCCGGCGAATATCGAACCGCTGTTTCTCTTCACAGCCACACCAATCACTCCAAAGAGAGCCTCCTGTTCATTCCGGAATTCGCTGAAAAATGGTCGATACTTCGCTGGGCGTTGAAAGAGCAGTGCAAGAAATCCCGCAAGCCTATCGATTTTTCGCAGGCCTATTGGACCCCGCCGCTCACGCCCAAGCTGGCCTTCGAGGTCGAGAGCAATCAGATCGAGATCGATCTGGAATTGATGAGCCTCGTCTCGCTCACCGATCATGACAGCATTGGCGCGCCAAACGTATTGCGGCAGCTGCCTGACCCGGTAAACGTTCCTTATGCCGTGGAGTGGAGTATCCCCTACCAGGAAGCCGTGTTTCATCTGGGGATTCACAATCTGCCGGAGAACCTCGCGCACCTGATCATGGACGATCTGGCGGAATATACTCGCAATCCCTCAACGCCGCGTCTTCTTGAATTGCTTTCCGCGCTTCATGATTTTCCGGAGGTCATGATTGTCTTCAATCATCCTCTTTGGGACCAGCGGGGCCTGGGAGTTTCTGCTTTCCGGCCCATTCTTGACCGGTTCATAAAAGAATTCGTCGAATACCTTGACGCCTTCGAGCTCAACGCAATGCGCGTCTGGACGGAAAACAAAGCCGTCATCGAGCTTGCCGCCATCATGGATCGCCCCGTCATTTCGGGTGGCGACCGCCACGGATGCGAGCCGAGCGGCGCCCTGAATCTGACGAATGCCGCGAGCTTTTCCGATTTCGTGCAGGAGCTCCGGCATGAGCGGCGCAGCCACATTCTCTTCATGCCTCAGTATGCCGAACCGCTGGGCATCCGTTTCATGCAAGCTGTGATTGATACGATCCGTGACTATCCGGATCATCCAGTCGGCTCGCGCCGCTGGGATGAACGTGTGTTTCACATGGATTTTGAAACCGGGTATCATCGCCCTTTATCCGCGCTCTGGAAAGCTCCTCCGCCCTATCTGGAGCACATTTTTTCCGTGTTTCGCATGATTGAAAACGCCCGGGTAAGGCAAGCGTTGAATTTCACATTCAAAGGAAAATCGGAATTGCATCAGGCTTCGGACGTTCCGCATGAGGTCATTGCGTGACGGCGGAAAATATCAGGTTGGCGCTGTTTCCTTGCACGTATAGCGAAATCGACGGCGTGGCCAATACCAGCCGCCAGTTCGCCGCATTTGCGAAGGAACGCGGGTTGCCGTTTCTCCTGGTTCACGCCGGGCCGGCTGACGAAGTGACCACGGATGGATCGATTACCAGGGTGCAATTGCGCCGCGGCCGGTGCAAATTTCCACTCGACGGCCACCACGAATTTGATCTTCTCTTCCTGCGTCACTATCCAAGGGTCATGCGCATCGCGCGCGAGTTCAACCCGAATGTAATTCACGTTACTGGTCCCAGTGACGTTGGAATCCTGGGTACTTTGGTCGCTCAGGAACTGGGTATCACACGCGCGGCTTCCTGGCAGACTAATCTTCATCAGTTTGCCCGCTGCCGGGTCGCTTCGCTGCTTTCCTCCTGGCCGGAGAATATTTCAACCGGCATTGCGGCCGCGGCGGAATTTGCCAGCTTCCACGCGGCGGTCCGCTACTACAAAATCCCGCGGCTGCTCTTCGCTCCGAACCGGGAAATGGTAGATGTGGTGGGTAAGGCGACCGGGAAACCATGCTTCCTGATGTCCCACAGCGTGAACAATGAGGTCTTTCGCCCGGAGTTGCGTGACCGGACCGGCGGCCCGTTCCAGATCGGCTACGTCGGGCGGCTTACGCCCGAAAAAAACGTTCGATTTTTCGCGCAACTTGAACGAGAACTGCTCGCTGCAGGTCACCGGGATTTTCGGTTCGTGCTGATCGGCAAAGGCGCCGAGGAAAATTGGCTCCGTGAAAAACTGAGCCATGCGGATTTCATCGGATGGCTCACCGGCCGCGATCTTTCCCGTGCGTTTGCCAACATGGATGCGTTCGTGTTTCCCTCGGAAACGGATACATTCGGCCTGGCCGTCCTCGAAGCTCTCTCTTCGGGAGTTCCCGCGGTGGTGTCGCCTGCGGGCGGCCCGAAATACACGGTCGAACACAACGTCTCGGGTTTCGTTGCAAACACGTTCAACGAATTTGCGCCATTATTGTCACGATTAATGACTGATCCGACCCTTCATGATTCGATGAGGCTCGCAGCCCGCCGCCGCGCTCTTTCCATGAGTTCCTGGGAGGACATTTTCGCGGGAATGTACAAATCCTACGAACGCTACGTGCCAACCGCAGAGGAAGCCGAGAGCATCCTACTGGATGACGCAAGAAAGATCGTGAATACCTGACCGGAAGTTGAACCGAGATCGACGAGACCATCGGAGAGGCCTGCGATCCTTATGTCCTTACCCAAACACATCTATCGACCCTTGCTTGCCTCCCTGTTTTTGCTGATCCTCGGCTCGCCCGCCGTCCTGCGCGCCCAATCCCCGGCCCCTCAACTGGCAGTCGAACCGCGGATGAATCTTGCGGCGGTGCTCGACAAGCTCGTCGAGAAAAACGCCGAGCGCGCGGACGCGCTGCAAAAGTATCAGGGCCGCCGCGTGTACAGCCTGGTCTACACGGGTTTTCCCGCCTCTTTTCACGGCGAAATGGTTGTGGATATGACGTACGACGCGCCCTCCACCAAACAATTCAAGATTGTTTCGCAGAGCGGCAGCCAGTGGATTATCGACCGCATCCTCAAGCGCCTCCTCGAAGCCGAGCAGGAATCCATGAATGAGGAGAATCGCGCGCGCGTCGCCCTCAATTCCAACAATTACGAGTTCACTGATTTGCAGAGGCAGGATACCCCTGACAGTTGCTCCTACATCCTCACCGTTCAACCTAAAAATCCGAACAAGCTTCTCTACCGCGGGCGCCTCTGGGTGGACAGCAAGGATTTTGCCGTCTGCCGCATCGAAGCGGAGCCCGCCAAAAATCCTTCTTTGCTGATCAAGAAGACCGAGATCCACCATTCCTACGTCAAGATCGGCGACTTCTGGCTCCCCTCGGAAAATGAATCTGTCTCCGCCATTCGCGGCGGCGGCCGCGCCGTCCTCTCCATCAAGTACCAGAATTACGAAATCCTCGCAGCACGCGGCCTGAAAAGCAGCGACGCTGCCGCGTCCGCAAGCTCTCTCGCGCTGACGACCCACTAGCCTTCGTTGTTGCAGGCCTCAGCCTGCTGCCACTTGTCCTTGCAAGTGCCAACCCCCACAGGCTAAAGCCCGCGCCACAGTCGCCGATCCCGAGGCTGAACCCTTACTCAGTCAAATTAATATCAAGCCCGGTCAAGCGCCGCTGAAAACCGTCGAACCTGCCAAAGAGGGGAGAGGTGACATTGCTGAATACATCGTGGGGATTGAGGCGATTTGTCACGTCCTGCGAAAATACTCCGATATTGATTTTCCTGCGCTTGGCGTTTTCCTTAAACGGCATGTGGACCGTAAACTCGCGCATGAGCTTCACGTCCAGCGAGAAGTAAACGGGGAAACGCAGGCTGTCCGGCACGCCCACATAATTCTGGAAAACATCCACATTCGAGTACGGAAAACCGGTGTGAATGTCCGCCACGGGACTGAAGACGAATTTCTTCGGGAGCCCTATATAACCCCACGCAACCACGCGATTGGGGACATCGGCGGGCTGGATGCCATAAGCGTTCGGCCGGATCACGGGCGCCTGAAAGGGGAGGAACGTGTCCGAAAGGGTGTTGAGGTCGCCGCGCGCGCGGCTCCAGGAATAGGAAACGTTCAACTCATTCCTCTCGCTCGGCCGGTAACGAGCGGTGATCTGTGCCTGCTGGTAATTCGATGCTCCCGTGTTTTGAAGGACCATGAAACCTGTAGTCCCGGTGGCCGGCAGAATCGGATTTAGAACAAAGAGATTGATCGTGTGCGTTTCGTAGTAACCCATTCGAAGACTCAGGTTTTTCCCCACCGGTGTCTCGGCTTCCATGTTCCAAGTCAGCGTGCGCGTGCTGCTGTTGTCCATGATTGTTGAGGAATATCCAGCGCTTCCGCCCGACCCGTAGACGTTTTGCAAAGTGATGGGCTGGCCGGCCATTGGTCCGGAGGCGAAAGTAATCGTGCGCTCCTGGTAGCCGCCGAAATCCGCGGCCAGCAGCGGAACGTGCCCGTAGATCAATCCGGCCCCTGCTCGAACCACCATTTTTCCGCCAGGAGTGGAGTAGGCGATCCCCGCGCGTGGCGCGAAAGCTACATCCCGGCCGATCGTTTGCTGCGTCAATCGTCCGCCAATCGTAAGAGTCAGGTTCTTGGCGAGCGACCAGCGATCCTCGGCGTATCCCGCGACCTCTGTTTCGCCCGCTTCCAATTTTCCAGAGCCCAGAAACCCAATCGTCTCCTCGATTGCGCCGGCCTCGGACAAAAGTTCGATCGGACGGGAAACGCTGCTCCCTGAAAAAGTCCGGTACAGAACGTCCGTTCCAAACTGCACTTGATGAGTGCCGAGCCACGACTTCTCAGGCAACTGGAGAATCGGCAGGAATTCCACCTGATTCGCGTTTCTCTCGAACGTGTTGTAGTAATTGCCGCCCCAGCCTTCGGGATTGATGGTCATATCGAGCAAGCCCTGGCCGTGCTGGTAGGTATAGAAATTTGTGTAACGAACGAGTGTCGTGAGAATCATTCCGGAATCGTACTGGTAGGCGTCCGAGATTCCGAATGACGCGCCCCGGCGCCGAAGATCCGCGGAAGCCGATTGCGGAACAAGCGAATTGATATTCGCGTACAAAATGGTCGACGGAAAAACATTCAAGTTCACGTTCAAAATGTGCTTCGGTGAAAAAATCCACTGGAATTCCGAGAAGGATACCAGGCTATACGTCATCGTTTCGTTGTAAGGCCAGGACAATCCATGCACCGGATCCTTGCGAAATTCGTACGTCATGTTCTCGGAAAAGTTGAATTTATCCTTGATGATGGGGCCGCCGAATTCCAGCCCGGGCGTCATGTTCAATAGGCCAATCAGGTGGTCATTCTTGCCGCGGAACGACGGAACGATATCCAGAAGCTTGTAATGCCATCCCGGCAAGGGTGGCTTGATGCCGATTCGAGTCAAACCGCCGGAAAATCCGCCGTACGCGGAGCTGTCCGGAGTGCTGAACACTTCCATGCTTTGTATCGCGTTGACCGGAATCGGAACCGCAAAACTTCCCGACACAGGATCCACATTTTCCGCCGAGTCGACAAGCAGCATTCCCTGGCTTTCCGCCTGCCCGTTGAAGTTCAGTTTCCCTTCCTGCGTTCGGATGACGCTGGGTGATATGGTGAGAGCCTCGGTAAACTTCTGCGTGCGCAGCGGCAGAGCCTCGAGCTGCTGATCGGTGACGGTAGCCGTCGCGCTCACGCTTTCGGTCGCGATTTCCGTGGCTTCGCCCTGGACTTCGATCT
>Ga0307478_10003734_pt1 | contig 11156 bp, 6 predicted proteins | sample atmos_gasesECM4C_2_FD_203713 | JGI IMG/M metagenome (GOLD analysis project Ga0307478, IMG submission 203713) | Hardwood forest soil microbial communities from Morgan-Monroe State Forest, Indiana, United States - atmos_gasesECM4C_05 | ecosystem: Environmental > Terrestrial > Soil > Temperate...
AAAACTACAAACGCCGCTCGCAGGCAACCGCCCGTATACAAATTCCGTAAGTTTTGTAAAGCCATCCGCATGAAATGCGCCCTTGCCCACTGCTCACTACTTCTGATCCTATCGTCCATCGCCTGCGGCCAATCCCCCCGCCACCATACCCTCACTGTCGGCGATACCATCCCGTCCTTTCACCTGCCAGACCAGGACGGCAAACTCTTCAACAGCACCGACCACCTCGGCAAATCCGATCTCGTGATCTTCTTCTACCCAAAGGACGAAAGCATGGTCTGCACCAAAGAGGCCTGTAGCTTCCGCGATCGCTATTCCGACCTCATCAAAACCGGCGCCATCGTTATCGGCATCAACGGCGGCTCCATCAGCAGTCACAAGCAATTCCAACAGCACGACAACCTCCCCTATCCCCTCCTCAGCGACTCCGCCAATCTCGTCCTCAACGCCTTCGGAATCCCCCGCCAATTCTTTATGACCGGCCGCAAGACCTTCGTTGTCGACAAAAACGGCAAGATCGTCTTTACCTATAGCTCCGCCATCAATGGAACCCGCCACGCCGAAGAAGCCCTCGCATTCCTTAAAAAGAATCCCAACCGCTGACAAACTCTACCCACGAGCAGGAACCCCCGCGCGACCCTACTCCCACTTAAACGCCCTCACCGCCCAAACCCCGATCAACACCGTCCACAACAACAACCCCGCGATCTTCACCGGCATCTGCCAGATATGCACCCCCTCGAATGCGATCCGCCGCAATCCGTCCACAAACAAGGTCAGCGGCAATACATTGCAAAACCCCTGCAACCAATGCGGATAACTCTCGATCGGAAAGAACAACCCACAAAGCAGGATCTGCGGCAACACCACCGTATTCGACACCGGCGAGATCGAACTTTCATTCTGGATCACCCCGGAAATAACAAACCCGATCCCCATAAAGATGCCCAACCCAAAAAAGGAGAACACCAGCATTTCCAGGAAGGTCAGGCCGCCGTTCACCAGCGTAAACCCAAACACAAAATATCCCAGCAACACCATGATCATAAAGCCGATCACATGAAAGAACAACCGGCTCAGCATCTCCCCCGCAATAATAGACCTTCGTCGCACCGGCGTAGCCCGCAGCCGCTTCAATACCAGGCTTTGCCGCAAACTGAACAAAAGGAAGGACGACCCGAAAACCCCCGCCATCAAAAGCGAGAAACCCAGCTGACCCGGCAGGATAAAGTCGATTGGCGCGTAGACCCGCCCCGGCTGCCGGTCGATCGTCAGCCTGGCAAGCGAAGGATTACGCGGAAAGAACTGCTTGTCGATCTGCCCGAAAGCCTCCCGCAACAAGGTCTCCAGCAAACCCGTTCCCGGCGAAGAACCCATCTCCTCCAACCGCACGGAATAATGCGGGAAGATCGACATCCCCGCATCCGGCAAAATGGTCAGCACCGCGGTCAACTGTCCCTTCCGCAACGCCTCCGCCTGCTCAGCCGCGCTCATCCCCTTCTTCAACGTGATCGCCGGGATCTTCCCGATCGCCTTATACAAGAGATTCGTCGTATCACAACCCGGCCCGACCGCCAGTTTCATCACCGGGGTCTGATCGCCGATCATCGATCCGAATACCACAATAAAAATGATAGGAAAGAGTAGCGAAAAGACGACGGAAGTCGGACTTCGAAGGGTAGCCAGCAAACTATACTTCGATAGGATCAACACAGCCTTTATTTCTCTAAAGGGGTGATTCATATCCGACAAATATAAGCCTACCTTCCTAAAAACGCCCCAATGTTGTCATTCAGGAATTTCCCGTCCTCCGGATTCGGCGCCGCACCCGCAGTATGCCCCCACAGCGACGGGATCGGCTTGAACACCACTGTCGTCATGAACCCCTTTTCATATTCCGCATCCCCAATCGGAAAATAAAGATCGGTCTCGGAAGGCATGTAGAGGAAGGGTACCCGTATCGAACGCAGCGCTTTTTCCACATCCCCGTTAAAGCCCGGAGTGGCGCCGATATTATGATGCTCCCAGGTCCGGCATTGCAGTATGAGGTCATTGGCATCCGCCCCGGGAATGAAACTTGTCCTGAACTGATCGAGCACCTGCTCGAATGTCGTTCCCGGCGGCGCACCTACCCGCCACAGTTCCTTCCGCCACCACTCCTGGGAATAAAGCCACCCCGCCCACACCATCCCGAAGGCTGACAACCCCCGCGCGGGCTCCGTCTTATAGTCTCCGCCGTTGAAAGCCGAGTCGGCCGTGATCGCGGCGATCTGCCCTTCCAGCCGAACCACCCCATGCCCATATGTTTTTGCCGTCCCCGACGTGGCCACGATCCGGTCCGCAAACACCGGGTAGGTCACCGCCCATTGGAAGGCTTGCTGAGCGCCCATGCTAAAGCCGATGATCGCTCGTAGATGAGTGATCTTCAATCCCTTCACCAACAATTGATGGACCGCCTCCACATTATCCCGGATAGTCATAAGCGGAAACCTCGGCCCGTGATACGGTTCCGGCGTATTGCTCGGCGACGACGAATGCCCATTGCCGAACAACTCCGTCGCCACCAGGAATAACCGGGTCGTATCGAGAGCTTTACCCGGTCCCATAAGCCACTCATACCCACGATGTGTCGCCATATAGTGCGACGGCAGCAGCACCGCGTTGTCCCGCGCCGCATTCAACCGGCCATACACCCCATAGACGATGTGGGCCGCCGGCAGCACCGCGCCGCTCTCCGTGCGAAAGGAGGCGATCACATAGTCATGGACCTCGGCCACGTCGGGCGCCTCCCGGTCCTGGGCAAAGGCAGTCTGGAAGAACAACAAAAACGGTATCAGTTTTCTCATACGATTAAAGGTAGACAAGGCGCCCTAAAACGACCTTACAAAGTCTAAAATTAGTTCTATATTTGGCCGCTCCCGACTAGCCCCAACCCGCCGGGCCGCGCAACCAAAACACAACTGACCGGAATGGCAGAGAACGAGATCGTCAAACATGCCGAAGCCGCTTACAAGGCGGTAAAAGACCCCGAAACCAGCTGGCTGCACAAACTAAAAGAGGTGCTGATCGAAATCTTCATCATCGTCTTCGCCGTCAGCCTCTCCATCTGGTTCCATAACTGGAGCGACAGCCTGCACGAACGGCATGAAGAAAGAGATTTCCTGCAGGGAATGAAAGAAGATATCCAGGCTGATCTGAATATAGTTCGCGGAGACAGTCTGTTTTATGAACATCAATTGCGCCATCTCCATTACTTTCAGCGTGTAGCCTCCGGGGAACCCCTTAATCATGACAGTCTGAAAGCTTATATGAGCGTATTTTTCAGCTACGCTACCCCGGAACCACATGTCGGCCGATATGAAGGATTGAAAGGCAGCGGAAAATTTAGCATAATTGAAAATGCGGAGCTGCTAAATAATATCATCACGCTACATGAGCAGACCCTGGTACACATCGAAACACTGGATAAATACTATGCCGACTACATCAACCGGATAGGCAATTTTATCCAGGAACACAGCCAGTTCAACCTGAATGACAGCACAATCACCAACGCCCGGGATATCCTGCGGATGCCAGAGATGCAATTCCAACTGTTCAATGGAGAATCCGTTATTTCGACCAGTATCCTCAGAGATCACGACTCCTGTATCGTCCGATGCCAGCGCCTGATCGGCCAGATCGATAAGGAAAAAGAATAATCACTATTCTTTTCGATGTTCATATATTCTTTTTGCTCTGTCAATCAATGAAATATACTCATCATCTAAATAATTACTCCCGGTAAAAAGCCTTTTGGCCATCTTCTCGATATCTTCCCATCCCACCTGCGTTACATAACCCGATTGCTGCAATTTCATCCCAAAAAGGGCCAGGCAGATCGCCCGTCTCCAGTCCGCATCTACCCGGTCGAACGGGATCACCTCATGCATACAATCGTAGCTGATCGTCCGCACCGCCGCCTGCCCCGGCAAAGAATAATTGACACGAATCCGGGCCAGCGTATCCGCCCCAGTCGTATCCTTTTTTGTCGCTACCTCGAACAACACCAGCTGCGAGCAGCCCGACCCCACCCGCGCGCTTGCCAGTCCCGCCGCCGTATCTTCGAGAACCTGTCGTTTATTGTCATAACCGATCAACCGGTATTGGCTCACCAGGTAAGGACTGAATTCCGCCGAGATCGACACATTGTCTGCCACACAAGCCAGCCTCGGATCAAGTTCCCCGGCCAACAGTTGCTCCACCGTCTTTTCATCATCCAGATAGGCGAAATTGCCCCTTCCGATCTCCGCTAACCTCGGCAGTTTCGAGTCTTTTACGCTCTTCATCCCAAGGCCGCCGCAGGTTAGCCGGATCCCCGCCTGGCACCGCTGATCGATCAGGTCCTCGAGATCCTGCTCCACCGCGGGCGGTTCCATGCTCACATCCCCGTCCGTGATCAGAACAACCCGATTATTGCCGCCCCGAATGAACTGCTGCTGCGCCACCTGATACGCCAACTTGACCCCCGGCAAACCCGGCGAAGGTCCATCTGCCCTGATCCCTTCCACCACCCTCAGGATCCGCATCTTCTCCGAACCCGGCATCCCGGCAATCAATACCCGGACCTCCCGCCCAAACTCTACCACCGAAACCGTATCGATATCCCGCAGGTTGTCCACCAACAGCCGGATACCCGATTTTACCAACGGCAGCTTATTCGGCATATCCATCGAGCCCGAGGCATCGACCAGCAAAACCAGGTTACAGGGCGGTCTGCTCCCGATATCCACCTTCCGCGCACAAACCCGGATCGCCACTAACCGGTGCGCCGAATTCCACGGACAGGAGACAATTTGCGAACTGCAATGAAAAACATCCTTCCCCCCCGGCTCCTCATAAGAGAAATTGAAGTAGTTGAGCATCTCTTCGATCTTCACCGCATCCGCCGGCACTATCGATCCCATATCAAGGAAACGTCGGATCGTACTATAGGACTCCCGCCCCACCGCCCCGGCAAACGACACCATCGCCGCCTGCGGAACGAACGGATTCTCGACCCGACCGCTATACCCCGCACCGACAAAGTTCATCTTCGCCGAAACCATCAACCCAGGGGCGCCACCTTTGCCCCCCGCCACCGCCGAATCCTTCCCGCCGCCACCCGCCCTGCCTCCCCACTTCGCCACCATGATCCGCGAAACCAACCTTCGCTCATTCTCATCCGCGTCAAACGAATTCATTCTCAATGTCACCAGCAAATACCCCGTCGTATGGATCGCCGTCGTATACGACTCATACCCGTCCACCGAAAAAGTGAGCGTGTCATCCATCGTTCGGGATAGAATGCGGAACTCCCCCACCAGGTCCGTCTGATAGACGGCCCCCGTAGAATGAGAGGAAATAAGGACATTTTGAAGCTTGTCACCGTGGCCGTCCATCACCTCGCCGGTCAGAAAGTATTGCGCCGTCAAGGACAACCAGATCAATTGGAAAGATAATACGAGTAGAACTGGTCTCAAAAAGCTAGTTTTTTAAATTTCGGCCGAAAATTGCCTACCGGGCCATGTAGGGTGATACCAGCAAAGTTAATGCCGGGCGGCCACATCTCCTATTCTGCCACCCGGGCCTGTTTGGCTGCAAAAGCGCCTTTTAACGCCGGATTCCCCCAGTTGAACAGGAAGATCGAGACAACGATGATCCCATAGGCCAGCGCCTGCTGCCAGTCGACCCGCTCGCCATAGCAGGTAACCGCGATCACAAACCCCATCAGCGGGTTGATATACAGAATAATACCGACCGTTGACGATGGCAGCCGCTTGAGCCCATACAGACTCAACAACAGCGGGATGATGGTAAGGAAGATCGCGATCACCGCAATCAGCATATAGAACAAGGCGGCCGTCGGCACGGACCCCCGATAGAAGGGATAGAACGGCAATAACAACAGCGCCGAAAAGACGACCTGGACCGTCAGCAGGTTCAGCTTATCGGTCCCATAATTCCTCCGCTGCGTGACGAGGTAAAAAGAATAGAAGACCGCAATGACCATGCTGTACATCAGGTCAGTCAAATGCCCGAACGCCAGCATCAGGCATCCCGCTGTGCTCAGCCACACGGCAACCCACTGCCGCCGGGTCAACACCTCGCGACCGAGGAAATAGGCGAGCATCGTCGTCAGGATCGGACACACCAGGTAAGCCATCGATGCTGCCTTTATGCTCACCGTATTCAACACATAGATATAGAAGAACCAATTGAACGTCAGAAAGAATCCACCGCCAAGCGCCTGCAACACGACACCTCTGCGGTCCGCCGCCGGCAGACCCTTGACTATCCTCCCGTCCGAAACCCATGCCCGTCGCCGGAACAACAACCCCATCAGGATCATTAAGCTGGCAGAGAGGAAAACCCGGTTGAACAGGATATCCTGTGGAGGCCACCGCGCCAACGGTCGCAATACAAAGGCAAACAACCCCCAAATGGTGGACGCCGCAACGACAGCCGCATAATGTTTCGTATCCCTCATCCTTGTAAAAATAGCACCTATCGGATAAAAATAAGGCCAAAATATGCCTTCTACCATCGCATCACATATCAAGAAAAAATTATACGTAGTTCTCTTTACAGAATCTGTCCATTATCTTGTCCTCAAATTCAATACCCCATGCTGAAGCTCTACCCTCGCGGTAACAGCATACCCTATATCGTTGCCCTTCTTTTCCCCCTGTCGGTACTCGCACAGCCCGTCATTAATTCCGTTACGCCCGCTTCGGCCCCCGTCAATGCAACGGTCACCATCACCGGAAGTAATTTCAGCGCTACCCCGGCCGCCAATGTCGTTTGGTTTGGTTCCGTTCGGGTACCCGTCACCGCTGCCTCTACCGGTTCCCTCACCGTTACGGTGCCCACCGGCACCAGCTCCCAACCCCTGACCGTCACCACCGGGGGCCGCACCTCCGTTCCATTCACTCCGTTTATCACGACCTTTTCCGACAGCGGTCAATTCATTGCTTCGGCATTCTCCGCGCGAACGGACGTCCCAACCGGCTCGGGGCCGCAGTTCATCTGTAACGCCGACCTCGACGGCGACGGCAAACCCGACCTCATTGTGGCCAATGGCGACTCCAATACCGTCACGATCTATCACAACAACAGCTCGCCCGGATCGATCTCCTTTTCAGAAGTAGCCTCCTTTACGATGGGCAACAGCGGCTATCCTATCGGTGTCGCCGCCGGTGACCTCGACGGCGACGGAAAGCCGGATATCGTCATCTCCAACTATTACACCCAAACGCTGACGTTCTATCTCAACGCCAGCACTCCCGGTCATATCATCATGGATTCGGCGCTTAGTGTTCCATCCGGCAACTATATCCTCGGCGCCTCCATCGCCGACCTCAACGGCGACGGCAAACCCGAAGTGATCGTAGCTTGCCAGGGTAGCAATTTACTTTCCGTCTATACCAACAGCAGCACGCTGGGTCATATCGCCTTTTCCAACGAGACCTCGATCATGGCGCCCTCGGGCGGCTCTCCGTTCAAAGTGGTCGTCGCCGATCTGGATGGTGACGGGAAACCCGATCTGGCCGCAGCCAACTCTTATGCAGGTACAGTCTCGGTCTATCTCAATACCACTCCCACCGGGGGCGCTATCTCCTTTGCCGGCGACGTGGACTTTGCCACCGGCAACTTCCCCGAAGGCGTAGCCATCGGCGATATCGACGGCGACGGCAAGCCGGATCTCGTCGTTGCCAACAACACCGACAACACCCTATCCCTGCTTCGCAATACCAGCACCGTAGGCAATCTCAGCTTTGCACCGCAGCTGACCGTTAATTCCGGCTACGCCGCCTATGACCTGGTGATCGCCGACCTCGACGGGGACGGCAAACCCGATATCGCTGTCGATGACCAATATAATAACACCATATCCATCCACCGCAATACCAGCACGCCCGGTACGATCGCCATCAGCCCGAATGTCGACTACAATACCGGGAATATTCCCTATTCCATAACCACCGCTGACTTCGACGGGGACGGCAAACCCGACCTCGCTACCGTCAACGACGCTGACAATACGTTTACCATCCTGCGGAACAAAGCCTCGAATGAACCCGCGATCACCTCTTTCACCCCGGCTTTTGGTACCGCGGGCACCGTCGTGACCATTGTCGGCGTGAACCTTAACGGCGTCTCCAGCGTCAATTTCGGCGACTCGGCGGCGGCCTCATTCACCTACGTTTCTCCGGACACGGTTACCGCCGTTGTTGGCGGCGGCGCTTCCGGCCCGGTCAGCCTTATTGCGGCAGCCGGCGGAACCTCTCTTGCCGGTTTCATCTACGGTTCCGTTCCCGTCATCACCGGTTTCACCCCGGACTCCGCCGCACAAGGCGCCCTTGTCACGATTTCCGGAAAACACTTTACCGGAACGAGCTCCATACTACTCGGCGGAACGCCCGCACAGTCCTTCACCGTGCTCAACGATTCTACGATCACCACCACCGTCGGCGTGGGCTCATCCGGCGCCATCACCGTTACCAACCCGATTGGCGCCGCCACCTCCACAGGCAGCTTCTTTTTTATCTATACCACCATCCCGCCCGTCATGCTGACTTCCTTTTCGCCGGATAGCGCCGGACCGGGAGCCACCGTGACCATCACCGGCCAGAACCTGTCGGGTATCACGGCCATAACCTTCGGCGGAACCCCGGTACAATCCTTCCGCATCTATTCCGATAGCGTTGTCTATGTCACCATAGGCCAGGGGTCGACCGGTAGCCTCGCTGTCAGCGGTAATAACGGTACCGACTCGCTGCCCGGTTTCTATTATATCGCCCCGCCCCCGCCGCCACCCGTCGTCAGCATCACCAGTTTCTCCCCAACGACCGGTACCACCGGCACCACCGTGTCCATCCACGGTTCGCACCTGACCGCCGTCAGCTCGGTGAAGTTTGGCGGGACGCCGGCCCTCTCCTTCGTAGCGATCTCGGACAGCCTGCTCCTTGCCGTGGTCGGCACAGGCTCGACGGGCTATGTCTCTTTGGCCAACAGCATTTCGATCGACTCCCTCGCCGGATTCATTTATGCCTATGATTCCACCCGGCAGTCCGATACCATCCCCGTCTTCCGGTTGATATCCTTCATCGGGACCTATACCGCAGGAAATCCGCTGCTCCAATGGCAGACCGCCAACGACGGCGCCATCTCCTATTACGCTCTCGAACGGGAGATCAGCGACGACCAATTCGAAGTCATCGCCACCGTCTCTCCCAGCACAAGCGACTCGACCATCCACTCCTATAGTTTCAGTGATGTCGGCCACGACCCGGGCACAAACCATTACCGGCTTCGCATGCAGGATACCACCGCCACCTATAGCTATAGCTCCACCATTGCAGTCCTGCTTCCCGGCAAGTCCACCATTCTGGGTCTTTATCCCAACCCCGTGATCTATGGATTCACTTATGTTACCGTGCCCGACGCAAGCGGCAATTCGGAATTTCAGGTGCTGGATATGGCCGGTAAGGCAATGAAGACCCAACTCGTCAATGCCGGCCTCCCACAAGTCCGCGTGGATATGTCCGGTCTGCTCCCCGGCGTCTATAAGCTGATCTGGACCAACGGCTCGAAGTCCGCCTTCCAAACCGTGCTGGTGCTGTCCCCCTAACCCGCCCGCCTTACCCGGCGACCCACCGCCAATTCAACACCTCCGGCATGTCTATGCCCTCGCGATTGATATAGGTCCGGTGAAAGATCAGCTTATCCTCCATCTCCTGCTTGAGATACGCACATTTCTCGCCAAGCTGCGGTAACCTGTCGATCACATCCATCACCAAATGAAACCTGTCCATATCGTTAAGTACGGTCATGTCGAAGGGTGTCGTGATCGTCCCCTCCTCCTTATACCCGCGTACATGGATATTGTGATGATTCGTCCGCTTGTACGTCAGCCGGTGTATCAACCACGGATAACCGTGAAACGCGAATATCACCGGCTTCTCCTTTGTAAAAAGAAGATCGAAATCAAAATCGCTCAACCCATGCGGATGCTCCGTGGCAGGCTGCAGCTTCATCAGGTCCACCACATTGACCACCCGGATGGCCAAACCCGGCAGCTCGCGTCGCAGGATAGACACCGCCGCCAGCGTCTCCAGCGTGGGTACATCCCCGGCGCATGCCATCACCAGATCGGGCTCCTTTCCCTCGTCGTTGCTGGCCCAGGGCCAAATACCAATACCCTTGCTACAGTGCAGCACCGCCGATTCGATATCCAGCCATTGCGGCGCCGGATGCTTCCCCGCGACCACTACATTCACATAATGCCGGCTCCGCAGACAATGATCCATCGTCGACAACAGGCAGTTGGCATCCGGCGGCAAATAGACCCGCACGACCTCCGCCTTCTTATTCACCACATTGTCGAGAAAACCCGGATCCTGATGCGTGAACCCATTGTGATCCTGCCGCCACACATGCGAAGACAACAGATAGTTCAATGAAGCGATCTTCCGCCGCCAGGGCAGCTTGCCCGTCACCTTTAGCCATTTCGCATGCTGATTGAACATCGAATCGACAATATGAATGAACGCCTCATAACTGTTGAATAGCCCGTGACGCCCCGTTAACAAATAACCCTCCAGCCATCCTTCGCACTGATGCTCGCTCAACACCTCCATCACCCGGCCTTCATAAGCCAGCCACTGATCGGTCTCCAGCCGCTCGGCCTCCCATTGCCGGTTGGTGACCTGGAAGACCGCATCGAGCTTATTCGACACCGTCTCATCCGGTCCGAACAGCCGGAAATTACGCTGATCCAAATTCAACCGGATGACTTCCGCCAGGAATCCGCCCAATACCGTCGTATCCGAAGCATCCGTCTTCCCCGGCGCCTCGACGCGTACCGCAAAAGGCCGAAAATCCGGCATCCGCAGGTCCTTTAATAACAATCCCCCATTCGCATGCGGATTAGCCCCCATCCGGCGTTCCCCGACAGGCGCCAGCTCGGCCAGCTCCGGGAGCAACGCCCCGTTGCCATCGAACAACTCCTCCGGCCGGTAACTCCTTAACCATTCCTCCAACTGCCGCAAATGCTCCGGATTGGTAGCGGGATCGGTGATCGGCACCTGGTGAGACCGGAACGACCCTTCCACCGGTAACCCATCAACGAACTT
>Ga0307478_10003735_pt1 | contig 11150 bp, 10 predicted proteins | sample atmos_gasesECM4C_2_FD_203713 | JGI IMG/M metagenome (GOLD analysis project Ga0307478, IMG submission 203713) | Hardwood forest soil microbial communities from Morgan-Monroe State Forest, Indiana, United States - atmos_gasesECM4C_05 | ecosystem: Environmental > Terrestrial > Soil > Temperate...
AACCCAAAAGGTCGGTTTATGTATTTGAAAGGATTGATCCAAGAGAGAGGGTTTTGAACCCTCCGACCCCCTGGTCCCGAACCAGATTGCGAGCTTTTCTCACCATGCCGTGATTTCAGCGTTTTGCAAGAGCCTGAGGATGAAGGCGTTGGCGTTTGCTTATTGCGGTCTTGTTGATGTTCAATGTTCCAGGATGCTTTGACCGTCTCAAAATCGCCTACAGTCAAGTTTGGTCCTACGGTTAATCTCGGGATTAACTTCTACAACCGGTCTCATAGTGGAACCCACCTGACTATTCTCCACACCTATGAAAACTGGCAAAAGGCTGGCTTGCGAGGACGATGGGAAGTCGGCGATGCCCAATGGTAACTAATCGAGCCAATCCTCCGTCCGAAGCGACAGGCCGATAAGGGAGAACCTCCGTGGCAGAACATTCGCGCTGTGTTAGATGGGGTGCTGTGGGTTTGTGCACGGGAGGGCAATGGCGTGAGCTACCGGGGAAATATCCGCCATATCAGACCTGCCACCAGCGTTTTCAGCTGTGGTTATGTTCAAGACGGTCACAAATGGAACACAAGTGGTCACTTGTCATCAGACATCGCTTGAGTAGAACATCATAATTGGTGCGAGCAAGCAGAGGCGGAGGGGCAAATGAAATGGTCGCGTAGCGTTCTGCTGACGTTGTGCCCGTTCCTGCTGATAGCAAATGTCATCACGGCTACGCAAAGCAGCCCGATGAGCGTGGGAGGGGTCCTCGCCAACCCGTTGACCGGAGCACCAACTGTTTCTGTCTCTACGAACTGCACTTCGGGCTCGACTACCTGGGAGTATTCGGTGACCGCGCTCGACGCAGCCGGCGGCAGCACTGTAGGGACAACCGCGCAAACCACGGTAGGCTGCCCATCCAGCGGCGTCGCCGGTATCAGTGCTACCAACTACAACAAAGTTACGATTACCGCCGTAAAGGGATCAGTAAGTTGCAACATTTATAGGGTGTTACCCTCATTGGCGGCAGGGCTGATCGCGAATGTCCCCTGTGGGCTGGGAATTTCGACAATCTATCTGGACACTTCAACAAGCGCACTCAACACTACATCCGCGCCGACCACAGACACCACCGGCAGCGTTAACGCGACTGGGATAGTAATGGCGCAAGCATTCAACGCGAGCGCCGGAACGAACGCTGGAACAAGCGCATGGGTCGGCGCTTCGGGTCAGCTTTCTCTTTGCGGTTCTCAGCCATGCGTTCCCCCGACGACCTCTTTCTTCGTTCAGGCTCCAAACGGCATTGGCACAAGCTTCGGCTGGACTTGGCCCACCAGCCCGAACAGCTCCTCGCAGGCGCAGCTCGTCTACCTTGCACCGGCGGCGGCCGACACTGGCGGCAAGACCGCTTCTACGGTGGGTTACATCGGTGCCGACACCACGACTACGCACGCGCTCTTTGCCACGAGCGCTCAGCCCGCGTTCCGTGCCATTGGCACAAGCGACACAAGTGTTAACTGGATGGGCACTAGCAGCGGTACGGCGCAGGCACAGATTGTCTCAATGCCCCAAGTCGTGCCGACCCTCAGCACGGGTCTTGAAGTGGACTGGAAGCCTGCTGCGGCGAACACTGGCGCGGGTCCAACTCTTCAGGTCGATTCAAACACTGCGGAACCAATCACAAAGTGCGGAACCGCGCCGTTACTGGCCAATGATTTGACCACTTCCGCGATCGCCAAGGTCATTTACGATGGCGTGGAGTTCCAACTGCAGGACCCTCAGGCAGGAGCCTGCAGCGCTGTTGCCACCTTATGCGCAGGGGCGACTTCGACTGTCCCGGTCAACGGAAAGTTATATTTTGGTTTTGGCACGAACGGTAGCTCAGGCAATGAGCCTCAGGTTTATCTTCCAATCGCGGTTAGTGGCACGGTAGTGGCGCTGCACGCAACAGTCAGTGCGGCCCCGCCCCAAACAATCACTCTCCATGCCCGCTACAAGGGCGGCTATTTCACCTCAGACTTAACCTGCTCGGTAGGCACAACCGCGACGTCTTGCGATGTAAGTGGTGGAACGCAGGCGATTGCCGAAAGCACAACGTCATCGCCTACCAACTGGGATATCGAGGCCGATGCGGCGAATTCTGGGACAGCAGGAAGCAGGAATTACGCCATCTGTCTGAAAGTGGTTGGGGCGAACTAACGAGAGCAACCCCATGCCTCGATTATACAACCAAGGCGACAGAGTGGCTGTTCGGCTGGCACAAAACTTGAAGACAATCGCATTTGTTGGATCCTGGTTGACGTTGCATTTGCTGTCTCCGGCGATCGCACTCGCAGGGAGTGCGCCCCTGGTGATTGCGTGGCAAGCACCGGACTGCTACTCGGGTAATCCTTCGTGGTGCAGCGCCTTCATCCAATCTGAGCTGCCGTACATCTCGGGAATTGGTGTTGCAGTGAAATGGAGTGCCGTCGACAATTGCTATACAATCGGGTCAAATCCACTAATCCCGTGCCTGCCGGATTCGACTTGCACACCCGGAACAAATACAAACTGCTATAAGTGGTCAGTCATCGACAACAATCTGAACGCTTATATTACCAACGCCCCCATGATTACGGGCTGGAACTGGAGCACGGGGTGCGCCGGAGGACAGCCATGCAAGATTGTCATAATTATTGAACCGGAAGTCGATTCAGGTAACATCAACGATGCCACGCCTGACTATGTTTTTTCGACTCACTACGCTGGCACCCTACCGGGGAGCCCTAACCCCCAGGACCTTGTTGTTTGCTCTGGTTTCAAAGGAGATATTAGCGGCATGACTTTACCGGTCGTTCTAGGCTCTGGAGGCTGGAACGCAGATGACTTCGCGATTTGGAACGTCAACAGTTGCGCGATCTTAGGTGGAAGCGATCTTTCCTGTAGCCTAACTCTTGGCCCTTATTCAGACTTCAGCGGATACCCAATCGTATATGAGAAGCCAATCTTGACAGCTTATCAGGCTTTGCTGTCCGCCGTTGCAGGTCATTACTCAGCCGTAGGTCGCGGAGACGGTCCGGAAATTAGTCCATATCTCGCATACGTCCGAGCTGGCATGGCATCCGGTGGCGAAAACAACCCCATGTGCAACACGTCGGGAGCGATCACCTCTGCGCCCTGGTCGACCCCCCTTTCCGTGACAGCCGGCTACGTGATCCAACCTTCAGGCTCGGGCAATGCTGGAAATTACAGGTACGTTGCGGACAGCGGAGGGGCGACCGGCTCAACGGCTCCGACCTGGTGTCAGATTGCCGGCTGTTACACTAGTGCCGACGGCACCATCACCAGGTGGCATAATGTCGGCTATAGGTCCACAGGCTCGGCATTAAACATTATTTGGCCCGGCCCACAAGGACAATTCACGCCCAGCACTGAGCAGCGGGGCTACTCAGATAATGGCTACTTGACAACTTGGCCCTCGCCGGACGGCACCGGCTACGTCGCGGCCATGATGCAGTTTCTCGCGACACTTAACGCGTCATTTCCATGGACTGTGTCGTCCCACGCGGGGCCAAGCTCCTCTGGAATTCCACCAAACGACTATGCGTACGCCGATGCGGAAGCGCTTCTCGCTGCGCAGAGCAGCATTGGTTTTGGAATGCAATCGCTCAATATTGAGGATCCGGTTACATCCCCGCTCGGGATCTATCCGACGTCAAGGCAGGATTGGGTGGCGAATTTCCAGAAGTACCCGAACGCTCCAGTCCACCATCTTCAGCTCAATGCTCCGGGCAGTGAGTTTTTTTGGCCAGGATACGAAATATACAACATTACGGTTACCGGAACCGAGGCAACCATTACCTGTACCTCAAGTTTTTCTTTCTCCGACTGCAGTCCGCTAGCAGGGCAGCAAATTTATGTCTCCGGCAACTCGAACATCTCTCTGAATGGAATATGGTTGGTCAACTGCACTGGGCCCATGGGGGCCTGCAGTACGAACCAGCTACAGTTTTCCGTAGGATCCTCCTTCCCAGGCCCCCCCACGGGTTCCGGAGGCATCGTTTGGTCTCCAAACTATTGGCCGATCACCATGCCCTTCGCCTTGCAGCACGGTGCAAGTTCGCTTGAAGTGTGGGAGTGCGACTTGGACTACGCATTTGGGCAGCAAACTACGACGACGGTTTCGAACGAAATCAGTGGCGCTGGCTGCCCCGAGTGGGGTCTGGTCGGTCCCTACCTGACCTATCAGAACGCGATTCAAAATACACTCCTCGGTGAGCCCGCAGTTACGAGCTTTCACTCGGACCACTTCACGTATAGCTGGCATTTCTGAAGCGCCAAGGCCCCGAAGAGATCGGGTAGAAAGGCTCTATCGAGGGCCCCCGGCTTTGTGTATGGTTTATGGCTGCAAGTTTTGGAGGTCGAACATGCCGAGAATTCCGCACCTCTCATTAACTATAGTCCTTTTGCTCTCGATGGGCGTTCTTGCGAACGCGCAGGCGCAATACCAGGTGCTGTATAGCCTCGGCGCGAATGGGTCAGAAGACGGGAACGTCCCCGCTGGTAAGCTTGTTTTCGATCAGCAGGGCGATCTTTATGGAACAACCGAGGGGGGCGGAGCCAATGCCAGCGGTACCGTATTTGAGCTGAGCCCTCTGGCTGGCGGCGGCTGGGCTGAAAGCGTGATCCACAGCTTTTGCTCGCAGCTCAACTGCGCGGACGGGGCTAACCCCGCGGCTGGGCTGATCCTGGATGGACTGGGCAATCTGTACGGAACCACTAGCAGTGGAGGGAACAACGGGCAGGTCTGCTGCTGGGGCACGGTCTTCGAACTATCGCCACCGTCCGCGCCTGGTGGAGTCTGGACGGAATCCGTACTGTATACGTTCGGCGGAAACACTACCGGCGACGGCTGCTACCCCGAAGATAGGCTAACGTTTGATGCCGCCGGAAACCTGTATGGGACCGCCTCGCAATGCAGCGGTACGCGGTATGCCGCAGGCTCGGTCTTCAAACTGACGCCTTCCAGCAACGGACCGTGGAGCGAAACGGTACTCTACCGCTTCTGCGCAAATGGGCACGGGGGTTGCCCCGACGGTGCTGGACCCAAGGCCGGCTTGACGTTCGACGAGTCCGGCAACCTTTATGGAACAACATACGGGGGTGGAAGCTCTGGTGGCGCCGGCCGTGGCACGGTCTATGAGCTTTCGCCGAATGCAAACGGGGAATGGACAGAGACAGTTCTTCATTCCTTCGGACTAGACGGAAGTGGCCCTCTGTCGTCGATCGATCTGGATCAGGCCGGCAATTTATACGGTACAGTCAGCTACGGCGGCTTGGGCTACCAGAACTGCTTGTACGACTGCGGAGGACTTTTTAGGGTAACAAAGGACGGCGAAGGGTGGAAGACGTCTTTATTCCAGTTCAACGGGCCGAACGGCGGAAACCCTGCGGCAGGGATATTCCTCATTAGCCAAAGAGAAACTGCCTTCGGCACGACTCGGTATGGTGGAACCCAGGGAGCCGGAACGGTATTCGAACTACACGGAAAGACTGGGACAGCGCTGTACACCTTCTGCTCCCAGCCCGGTTGCACAGACGGTAGCGAACCTCTGGCCGCGCTGATCTCCGGTAAATCAGGGCACCTGTTTGGCACAACTGCAAAAGGCGGAGCTTACGGTCAGGGCGTAGTCTTTGAGATTACTCCGTAAGGCTTATGGAGTCTTGGTGTTCAGTCTTGCATCGGTACAGTCTAGGATCTTGTTGCGTGCCTGCTTTTGACAATGCACTTCCGAGCGATTGCCCTGGGACGCCTACAAACCAATCCATCCTTTGTCTTTGGAACAGCGCGACCGACGGTATCGTTTTCAGTAGCACTCCCATGACCGTTAATGGTTATCCGGCGCTCTACATCGTAGGGCAGGAGCCTCCTCCGCCGGGGTCGGAAGATGACCAGGTAGGACCTCCGATTTACTGGTCATAAACGATAACACCTGATCGTTGATTTCTTCCCTTCGCCATTCGATTCCCTCTCGTGGGGTAATCCAACCCTGAAAGCCATTCTCAGCTCGTTGCTACGGTTGAAGGGGAAGGATCACGCGGAGAACAGAGTAGCTTCTCAGATCGGCGCCAGCGTCTGTGAAATACATCGTCCAAGAGTCCCGCAATTCACTCCAGTAATTGATGGACTTGCTAGCGGCGTCGCCCCCTAGAATCTGGACTCCAATACCGCGGAGATCAACAACCGGTATCGTTCTTTTCATCAACGCCCAGGAGAATTGAGTTACTCCTTCACGCGAATCCAGGTTGAGTTCGGGTGTGGTATTCCGCATATCGGAGAAAATGATGAGATCCTTGCGGCGTGGTGCAAGCTGTTCGGCAAATACTTGGCTCGCTATGAGTAGCGCTCCGAGTATGTCAGCGCGTGGAAAATTCGGCTGAAGCCTTTGACTACGCGATTTCCACGTCCGGACGAGCTCGTTCCTGGCGGCGATCAGGCGTTCGCCAAAGTATCCCGGTTCATCAAGAACTGTCGCCGTAAGTAAGACATCCGGTTGAGCGAAACTTTGGTCGGTGATGCCAATGATGGTTACGTGCGAACCGGCAGGAACCTTGATCAGGACCTTCGCCACTGCGTCAATGTTCTTCTGGAATTCACTTGGTTCCCCTGGTGCGTGGACTGCGACAGACTTTGTAAGATCGACTGCAATGACCAGGCTGAGCTGAGGCTCGGCGACGGCGTTCCGCACGGTAATCAAAGAAAAAGCAATCGCCACGAGCAAGAGTTTCATCATTGCGCTCCGCATCGTGTGAGAGAGCATGGTCCGGTAGAAGTTACTCCAAGATCGGTTGACGAAGACCGCTGGTTCATTTTGCAACGTTGTAACTTCATAGGCTAGCGTAATCTTCCGTCCGAGCAGTTCGGTCAATCGCGTCTCTAGTTGTCCCCAGTTTTCTGTGCTATCCGATGCCATGCGCCAGGCCTCGTGCAGCGCGAGGCCGGCTGCGAAATCCATCGCTATGGCAAGCAATGCCATCACGAGCCTCAGAAGCACGAGAGTCGTGCGATAGAAATCGGTTTCGGGCGGTGGCGGGGCGGGCTGCGCATCATCAAAGATGACGACAGGGTTTGAATTCACGAGTTGTTGTGCAAGCAAGTCGCCGCGAATGACTGCCAAGAGCACGAGGCTTACAACCGCGGCAACACACGCCGTTGCGGTGATGGTCTTGACGAGCTTGCCGCCATTCCATTTTTCGAGCGCGAAGCCTAACAGGAACGGTACTGCAGCGGCAAAGCCCAGGCAGTAGAGATATGCTTTTGAGCCCATAAGAGAAAAACGCCGAAAAACCAAGGTGATCGGCGTGCGACTCTACAAAGAGGAATACGACTTCATCTCCGAAGTTGCAAGGAAGAAAAAGGCGAGCCGTTCATTCGTTGCGGAATCCATACTCCGTGCGGCCATAAGCGAACTGAATCCAAACTTGGAGAACAATGGGCCCTCAAAGGGCTAACTGTCGTACTTGAGCTCGTATCATCCCTCGCTCAATCACGCTGGCGCGCCCAAAACAAGAAACGGGCGCACGATTCGTGCGCCCGTATACCCCCTCGCCCGTCGAAACTGTTAGGCAGCCTTCTTGCGGCTGGCGTGGAATTTAGCCCAACGGGCCCTCTGCGCCACCGCGATTCTCCTGCGTGCAGCGACAGACATGGTGCGCTTCACCCGCGTACCAGTACCTCGATTTACTCCGGCGATCTTGCTCAACGCCTGAACCGCCTGATCCAACTGCCGAAGCTCAGCCGCGACACGTGTTCGTTCCTGTTTCAACTGCACCAATACTGCCCCTAATTCGGTCATGTACTCTCTCCGGGAGGATTAACTTCCAGTATGAGAATACGCATGCCCATTGAAAATGTACAATTGGCAGCTCCTTGACTTACTGAGGACAAACGGTCTGCCCGTTTAAGGCGAATTTCGTCAGCTAACTCGTCGGGTTGCGGGTGAAATGGCGACGACCCTCGCTTCCTCTCGGAGATTGCGTTCTTGTGTTTCGACCTTGTTTTGCGGACCGTCAGATCCGCTTTGATCTCTGAAACGTCGCTTCCTCGACTTGGCTGCTCCTTGCCCTTGCCCACTAGACTCCGCAGATCGAACCTTCTCCAAGGCGGAGATCGCCTTTTCGATCCGGCGACGCTCGTTCTTAAGCCTGGCTAGAATGCGTTCAAGGTTCACAGTTGTCCACCCTCCCTAGAAGTGGCAAGGTTCTAATACATCATTTTGACCGTTTTCCCCTAGACACTTCAGATTTGTTACGTTTTCGGAACAAACATGGATTCAAGAGTGCAATCCCAAATCTTTCAGCCAGATTCGCAGTTCTCGTAAACTGTCAAAGCAGCGTGGGGCTCCCGCTGTCTTCCGAGAAGCCATAAAGCGTTGAATCTTGATGAAGGGCTGCCTGCTGGCGCGGATGAATCGAGGGATCCAAGGACACTAGCAATGCGTCCCGAAGAACTGGGACTTGCGCTATTTCTCGCCATTCCGGCGTCGAAGATTACGTTGCGGCCACGGCATGCGCATGGACCCAAGCGAACCCAATGCGAACTTATTTCTGCCTAACTGGTTTTGCTTGCGTCGATGCGCTCCTTGCGTTCGCAGCTGTGGCGTCGCTCGTGCCCGTTCCGATCGCGTCCCATCCTGCCGATGTCTGATCACAAGCACCGCTGTCACACACCTCAAAATTTGTTACGGGATGAAGTTCCCAAACCGTAGCACGCCAACAGGCTGTGGTGTGATCCTTGCGACCGCAGTCCTGAGAGGAAACATAGTGTTCGTTATCAACCATGAGTTGGCCGGTGATTCTGACACGCTTGCCTAACTGCTCCTGAACCGAGGCCAACGTCCATTCTGGATGGAATCGAGCGCGATAATGGGGTGTCATTTCAACGATCACCGCGCTCGGGTTGATCTGACTCTTGTCCGCTGCCGTTGTCGTCTTATCGCGAATCCTACCCGCTAGTTTCGGGTCGAAGCCGATATAAATATGAAAATCCACGTTCTCATTATCCTCTCCTGGATCGAGCTGGCAATTGCTGCTCTCTTTTCCCTCTGGCTTGACAGCGTACAGATACCCGACCACTCCGCTTATCTTGCCCTCCCCGAGCGTCGCTAACTGGCCTTCATAACCGCCGTGATTATTCTTGCCTAACCCGGTCGGAAGCGCGCTTTCCAACTGTCCAAACTCGTCAAGAGCGGTAAACCATCTTTGGACGCCGGAATCCGTCCATTCCACTTGGTTCTTGAACTCATTGAGGTAGGCGTCATATTTGCCATTTGAGTTGCAGCCGGTAGGATACTCACTGTGACAGGCAAGGTAATCTTCGATACCTTCACCGCAAGCGACCGGCACAACTTCGGATGCATTGGAGACCCTGCTAGCGCCTCCCCCCGTCGACGGCACAACCGCGCTGTGCAATAGCGCGATCGCCAGTGGAATTGCCGGCCCCAGCCCCAGAACAGCTTTTGCGCTCGACGACTTCGAGTTCCCGATCGGCATATGCAAAAGACCCCGGTTAAGTGTTGGTGGACTCCTCAGTTCTTCGGCTGCGCAACATTCTCTGGAGACGGTTTGGGAGTGTTAGGAGCGGTTGGTCCTTGATCAGAGCCAGACTTTTGAATACCCTTGCCAACCGCGTAGGTACTGGCACTGATGCCGAGAAGAGTCAAGACCCCGCTATTCACGTCCGGAAACTGATTGTTATTTTCCGTCAGCTTTACGAAGCTAATGGCTATAACGAAAGTAAACAGTAGCAGCTGAAACCTGGACATACTGGCGTGACCATTGTCCTCGCTAATCAACCATTCAAGGTCGATTTTGTTCGTCGCGATCTTGGCAAGCACTATGATCCCGACAGCCCCTAGGAACAAGCATGCCAAAATCTCACAAGCTTTAGCCAAGATTTCCATGTAAGACTCCATTTTGAATTCTCCTCCGTTAATTTTGTGGGTTCATCCCTGCGCTGAGTCTTTCGTAGAGCTTGCGAGCAAGATAAATTCCGCTACTGGACCCGAACAAATACAACCATCCGCTCCCAAGACTGGGAAAGACGCCATTGTTTGCGTGCGCCACGTCACTGATGTACTTTACTGACAGAGCAATCGAAGCCAGCAGAAGTTGAACTCGTTCAGGTCTAGTCCCACCGGATCCTAATTTGTCGAGTAACAAGCCTTGCGTATTGATACGGGATGTTAAGAGCCCATATCCTACAATGAACATCAGTGCATACACGAACGCGGATACTTCTAAGTCGAGAATTCGTACAATTGACATGCCGGATTTCTGCGTTTGTCGCCAAGCATACTCCCGCCGAAGACCATGTCAAGGCTTTTCTCAAGATGCTGGCGCGGATCGCGTGGCCGTCGTGCCTGGCAGTCGGACAAGGACAGCACCTTCTTTCACGCTCCGATACCTGACGATGAGGTCAAATGCCAAATTCCGTGGCGAGCGATTGGCGTCGCGTGAGTTGGGAAGGGCAAAGCTGCATCACACCCTTTGCAGGCAAAGCGTTGTTCCGCCTTTGGTGCTTTGTCCGTACACGTCTCGGAGATGCGAATGCTGCCGGTCCTCGATCTCCGGACGAATATGGAGCGACTCGCCCGAATCCTCTCGTTCAACGGACAGCAAGGCTAGCTGATGGTCTGCGACGTGCGCGGCGGCCCAACGTGTTTTACTTCCTCTCGCGCTTAGTGCTTCACGACGTCAAGAGGAAGCGCGAGCGTTTTCGTCTTGGTTGTGTCCTTGTCATCAGGCACCTGAGTCGTCAACTCCTTATGGCCAAACTTCGCGGTCACCACGCTCGTAACCTGGACGACCAGTTTTGATTTTGTCGGCTTCTCCACCAGATCGAGCTTTGTCTTCTCGAAGTACACTTCCTTGACGTTGCTAAAGTCCGCACCCTCAAAAGTAACGGCGCGGCTGTCGGTCTCATAAAGGACGGCTGGGATGGCGGCGATGGTGGTCTTTTCTTCTTTGATGGCAAGGTCCCATTCCGAAGGGGGATATCCCTCAGACCGGGCGGACTCGGCCAACAATAAGTTTCTCGCAACCTCTTCTTCGGTATGTTTCTGAATCGTGATGTCCAGCGCGGTTCCCACGAGCCGGCGAATGCGGCCTTCCCGATCCCGCACTGG
>Ga0307478_10003737_pt1 | contig 11144 bp, 8 predicted proteins | sample atmos_gasesECM4C_2_FD_203713 | JGI IMG/M metagenome (GOLD analysis project Ga0307478, IMG submission 203713) | Hardwood forest soil microbial communities from Morgan-Monroe State Forest, Indiana, United States - atmos_gasesECM4C_05 | ecosystem: Environmental > Terrestrial > Soil > Temperate...
GGCGCTACGTTGGGTAGTGCAGGAACCTTGAAGGTCCGTGCCTTGTGGCCGAGAGCTGGTACCCCCCTCCCCTGTTTTTTTGTAAGTGTTCATTCTAAAGGGCTTTAAGTGCTGCGTTTTGGAAGTGCGGATTCTAAAGGAGTTACGGACGCTTTTTTCGTAAGGGTCTTTCTCCTCGCTACTCGCCGCCCACTGTTTTCTCTCGCGCAGAATAGCAGCCATCACGCGCGGATTTCGCCGCCCATGTAGCACCGCCAGAACCACCAGAGGATTCTCATCCGGCGTATAGACCACCAGAAAATCTCTCACAACCTGAAAGCGAATCGGCCGGGACGTCAGATCAGGGCGCCGATGGCCCGACTGCGGGAAAGGAACGAGTGCGCGAATGGCTTCCCGAATTTCATCGAGAACACGGTCGGCAGCGTCGGGATTGTCAGCGGAGATATATTCCCAAATCTCGGTGAGGCGTGAGGAACAGCCTCAACTCAATGAGAGGGTTTTGATCCTCTTTTTGCAGAACGCCACCCGTTGCGTTTACGAAATGCCTCGAGCCACCCTTTACCTGCGCTTTTTCGCCGCTGGATACGCGACTCTTTGTTCCCGAGCACCATGAAAAATATGGAGAATATCGGTGCCGCGACCAGTCTTGCGGTAATAGATAAGATAGTTCCCGGCGGGAAAGCACTTCACACCCTTAGCGACGTCATCCGCAGCCCTTCCCGCATCCGGATGTTCTCCCAATAGCCAGAACCGTTCCGTGATCCTCTCAACCACTCGGTCCGCAATCTCCAGACTTGTCCGGCTGGCCCAATAGAGAAAAATCTCGTCCAAGTCTCGCTCCGCATCCTCTGAAACACGGTAACGCATTACTTGCTTGCTGCTTGCTTCGCAAGGAGCTTTCGCCCCCGCGCCTTCACTCCATCGGCGAGTCTCCTGAGTCCTTCTCGTCCTTCGTACTCGGCAAATCTGCCTGCCTCAACGTTTGTAATGCTGGCGCGAACGCGCCGCCGGACACCGTCGAGCTGCGTCTCCGTAAGATCGGTCAGGATGTCCGCGGCGCTCGGCTTTGCCAGACGCAAGGCGCGTTCGTCCTCCTCCTCCATGCGCCGCAACGCGTCGCGCACCACCTCGCTGGCATTGTTATAGCGGCCGCTCTTCACCTTCCTCCGAACGTAGCCGGCAAGCTGATCTGTAATCGAGACGTTCATCTGATCCATGGCGAGCCCCTTCGCTTCCAATCGTTCGTCATCTTAACTTATCCACAAAACTGCCTGATGTCAATCTTTGACATCCGACCGGGCGCGTGGCCGGGTGCGAAGGGGGACGGTCTAAGCGGTTCGCTGAAGAGACTCCTGCTGGCGTTCATAGGGAACATACGCCGGCTGCCAGATATTCGCTTCGAGTTCGCGGTTCAGAGCATCTTCGTCGGCGACTTGCGCCTGTCCATCTTGAATCGCCTGTTTTCCCACGGCTTGCGCAATCTGGCGGCCGAGTTTGCGCGCTTCCGAAATCGGCGGGAGAAGGCTGGCCTCCTTATCCCTAAGGGTCGGCAAGTGGCGCACCAATTCCTCGGCGGCCGCCTTAACCATGGTATCGGTCACACGCCTCGCCTTGGAGGCAACGATTCCAAGAGCAAGTCCTGGAAATATGTAGGAGTTATTGGTCTGCGTGATGCGAACCTTTTTCCCGCCAACGTTGACCGGCTCGAACGGACTGCCCGTGCCGATCAGCGCTCTACCTTCCGTCCAGTCCATCAGATTCTGCGGAGCCGCTTCGCTGCGCGAAGTGGGATTCGAAAGCGGGAAAATGACCGGACGGGCGGTATGCTTTGCCATTTCACGCACGGCCTGTTCGGTGAAAGCTCCCGGTTGACCAGACACGCCGATGAGAACGGAGGGCTTGGCATTCCGAACGACATCGAGCAGGGTGATCTCCCCGTTCGGTTGCCGCCATCCTTGCAGTTCCTGCTCTTTGCGCGCGTACGGAAGCTGTTCGGGGCGCACGTCCCTGGTGTTTTCGGTGATGAGGCCGTAGCGGTCGATGGCGTAAAAGCGCTTGCGAGCTTGCTCTTCGCTAAGGCCCTTGTCCTGCATAAACTTCACCAACAAGTTGGTGATGCCCAGGCCCGCGCTTCCGAAGCCGCCCACCGCGATGGTCTGCCGCTCAAGCGAGCTACCCGTTACGTTGATCGCGGAGATCGCCGTCGCCGCTGCTACCGCCGCGGTGCCTTGAATGTCATCGTTGAAGGTGCATAGCTGATCCCAGTACCTTGCCAGAAGCCGCGCGGCATTCGAACCGGCAAAGTCCTCCCATTGGAGCAGGACGTGTGGCCAGCGTTTCTTCACGCTCTGAACGAACACGTCGACGAACGCGTCGTACTCTTCGCCGCGAATCCGATGATGCCTCCAACCGATGTAGATCGCACTGTTTAACCTGTCTTGGTTGTCGGTTCCAACGTCGAGCAGAATCGGAAGGCAATGCTCCGGATGAATGCCGCCGAGCGCGGTGTACAGGGCCATTTTTCCGATGGGGATACCCATTCCGCCCGCGCCCTGATCGCCCAGGCCGAGGATTCTTTCTCCATCGCTGACTACGATACATTTGACGTCGTCGTAGCGCGGATGACTCAAGATATGAGCGATGCGGTCTTTGTTGGGATAGCTGAGAAACAAGCCGCGAGGTTTTCTCCAGATCTCGCTGAAGCGCTGGCAGCCTTCGCCGACAGTCGGTGTGTAAACAAGAGGCAGCATTTGTTCGACGTTGCGAACGAGAAGAGCATAAAAGAGTGTTTCGTTGGTGTCCTGGAGGTCGCGCAGAAAACTGTATTTGTTGAAGGGGGTCGATTGCTCTGCCAGCGCGCGCATGCGCCGCTCAACCTGCTCGTCAAGGCTCCCCACGTGCGGCGGCAGAAGACCGTGCAGGTCAAATACGTCGCGTTCGTGGTCGGTGAAAGCCGTTCCTTTATTGAGCCGGGGAGAAATGAGAAGTTCATACCCGGAAAGAGAAACCAGTCGCGCGTTCATTTTTTACCCCCATAAGTCCGATGGAATTTCGTCGAAGAATAGAGTACCGCACGGCAATCCGAAGAAAGCAGAAACCATCTCGTGCTATTGTTCAGGCTCTAAGCGAGGGGTGAACTTCGGCGCATTTCCAGGCGTTGGGATATGCCACAACGCGTCGAAGTAAGACGAACCATGGCGCGCGCGAATTTCTATTTGCAGAAAGCCCGGCCAGTCTTCCTACGGTACGGCCTTGGAGTTGTATGCGTCACGGTTGGCCTGGGCCTGGGGCTTCTGACCCAGCACTACGGATTCCGCGACGTGGCGCTGCCGCTTTTCCTGTTTGCCGTCGCGCTCACGGCGTGGTTTGCAGGGCCGGGGCCTGCCGCGCTCGCGGTTGTGTTATCGATCGGTTTCTTCGATTATTTCTTCACCGAGCCGCTTTACACCTTTTACGTAAGCCGCTCGGAAATCCCTTACCTTATCGTTTTTGTGGCTTTCGCGTCGCTGGTGGCGTGGTTCAGTGCCGTCCGGCGGAGGGTCGAGCGCGACCTTTCCCAGGCGCGCGATCGCCTTCAAACCGAAGTAAAGGAGCGATCAGAGCAGGCCAGCCTGCTCGACTTGACGCATGACACCATCTTCGTCCGTGACATGGATTTCGTAATCAGTTACTGGAATCGGGGGGCCCAAGAGTTGTACGGGTGGGCGGCGCAGGAGGCGATTGGGAAGCGTTCCGACCGGCTTCTGCGGACCATTTTCCCGGCGCCGCTCGACGACATCCACGCGGAGTTGCTTCGGGTCGGGCGCTGGGAGGGGGAACTCAAGCGCACGAAAGCGGACGGCACCGCCGTGGTGGTGGCGAGCCGATGGGCGCTGCGGCGCGATGAGCAGGAGCGGCCTGTGGCTATCCTGGAAACTAATAACGACATCACGGAGCGCAGGCGCCGGGAGGAGGAAATTCGCGGCCTCAACGAGGAACTGGCGAAGCGGTCGAAGGAACTCGAAGCCACCAACAAGGAGTTGGAAGCTTTCGCCTATTCCGTTTCCCACGACTTGCGTGCGCCTCTTCGCCACATGGCGGGGTATGCCGAGCTGCTTCAGAAAAAGGTGGCTTCCCTACTGGACGACAAGAGCCATCGGTACATGACGATGATTCTGGAGTCGGCAAAACGGATGGGCAACTTGATTGACGACCTGCTGACGTTTTCGCGGATAGGGCGGGCGGAGACGCAAATGACATCGGTGAGCCTGGACCAGCTCGTAAAGGAAGTCCTCGCCGAGCTACGGCAAGAGACGCACGGCCGCGATATTACATGGAAGATCAGCGCGCTTCCTGCCTGTCACGGAGACCGGTCCATGTTGAGAGTCGTTCTTGTCAACCTGCTTTCCAATGCCGTTAAATTTACGAGCAGACAGCCACAAGCCAAGATCGAGATCGGGAGCGCCGACGGGAACAAAGATGAGATAGTGGTATTCGTCAGGGACAACGGAGCCGGGTTTGATATGAAGTACGTAAAGAAACTGTTTGGAGTGTTTCAACGTCTACACCAATCTGATGCGTTTGAAGGCACTGGCATAGGCCTGGCAACCGTTCAGCGTATCATCCACCGTCATGGCGGCGAAGTTCGGGCCGAGGGCGTGGTCGATCAAGGCGCGACATTTTATTTCTCAGTTCCTAAATTCTAAAATCCGGAAAGGCGATTATGGACTTGCTGGGACGTATTTTGATGGTTGAGGACGACCCCAAAGACGTGGAACTTACTTTGACGGCTCTGGAGGAATACAACCTCGCCAATGAGGTCGTGGTCACCCATGATGGCGAAGAAGCCCTGGACTACCTCTATTCCCGGGGGAAGTTCAAGACACGTAGCAGCGACAACCCGGCCGTTATTTTGCTGGATCTAAAACTGCCCAAGGTCGACGGTTTGGAGGTTCTGCAGCAAATCAAGTCCGACGAGAAACTTAAAATCATTCCGGTAGTGGTGCTTACCTCTTCCCACGAGGAAAAGGATATGGTGGCCAGCTACAAACTTGGAGTCAACGCCTACGTGGTCAAACCTGTTGATTTTCACGAGTTTGTAAACGCCATTCGGGAACTGGGCGTCTTCTGGGCCATCATCAATCAGGCGCCGCCCGGCAGCGTTAGGAAGTGAGTATGTCGCAGCCTTTGCGGATACTGTCTCTTGAGGACGATCCTAAGGACACGGATCTAATTCAGGAGCTGCTTTCGGAAGAAATAGTCTGTGAAGTAACACGGGTCGAAACTCAGGTTTCGTTCCTGGCATCTCTTGAGCGAGGTGGGATCGATCTGATTCTGGCGGACTACAGCCTCCCGTCGTTCGACGGCCTTTCCGCATTGAAACTGGCAATGAAAACCTCTCCGGATGTGCCCTTCATCTTTGTTTCCGGAACACTCGGCGAAGAAGTAGCGATCGAAGCGCTCAAGATTGGCGCAACGGATTATGTTCTGAAGACGCGGCTATCGAGGCTTGTGCCGTCGGTGCAGCGTGCGCTGCGGGAAGCCACAGGAAAAGCGGAACGTCAGCGGGCCGAGGACTCGCTGCGACGGAGCGAGGCTTACCTGGCAGAGGCGCAGCGTCTGAGCCGCACCGGCAGTTTCGGCTGGTGCGCCTCGACTGGAGAAATTTACTGGTCCGCCGAAACTTTTAGAATATTCGAATACGACCCTGCGACGAAACCAACGGTCGATCTGGTGATTGCGCGAACTCACCCGGAAGATCGCGTGTTTGTCCGCGAAACCATCGAAGGCGCGGCAGCGGAGGGGATCGGTTTTGATTTCGGGCATCGGCTGATGATGCCCGATGGCTCCGTCAAATCGGTGCGAGTATTGGCTCACCCTTCGACAAGCGACGTATCTTGCTCATTGCTTTACGTGGGAGCCGTGACGGACGTCACGGAGAACAAGCGGTCGCAAGAAGCGTTGCGGCAGAGCGAGAGCCATCTTACGGAAGCGCAGAGGCTCACGCACACGGGGAGCTGGGTGTGGGAGGTGGCACGAAGAACTCCTGAGCATCTTTCCGAGGAATGGTATCGCATCTTCGGTTTTGATCCAGCGGAAGGCATGCCAGGCTGGGAAAAACGGCTGCAGCGCGTTCACCCGGAGGATCGAGCCAGATGGCAAGGGGTAATCGAGCGAGCCATCGACAAAAAGTCGGATTACGACATGGAATTCCGAGTCCTGCTTCCGGACGGCGCCGTCAAGTACGTCCACGCGGTTGGCCATCCTGTTTTGAACTCATGCGGAGATTTGTTGCAATTCATGGGTACCTCCACGGACGTCACCGAGCGAAAGCGCGGAGAAGAGGCCTTGCGGCGGAGCGAGGGTTACTTAGCTGAAGCGCAGAGGATGACCCGAAGTGGAAGTTGGGCTTGGAATGTGCGTACGCTCGAAACCTTCTGGTCACAAGAGATGTTTCGAATTCTAGATTATGATCCCGGGAAGATGAAGCCCACTCTGTCCCATTTTCTCGATAGGGTTCATCCCGAAGATCGGCCCTTGGTCGAGCAGAGAGTGAAAATGGAATCCACTCAGAAAGATAGGGTAGATTCCGGATCCGATTATCGAATCGTCCTTACGGACGGAAGCATAAAGCACCTTCACTCCATCGCTCACCCCGTGCTGAATCAGTCGGGCGAAATTATCCAAGTCGTCGGCACCACCATGGACGTAACCGAGCAACACGAAGCAAGAACGGCTCTGGAAGCGGCATTTGAACAAATCAAAGTGTTAAAAGACCAGCTCTACCATGAGAACATCGCGCTGCGCGAAGAGATCGACCGCTCTTCCATGTTTGAGGAGATAGTAGGAGAGTCGCCTGCTTTGCAAACTGTTCTTACAAGGGTGGCGAAGGTCGCGCCAATGGACTCCACGGTCCTCATCACCGGCGAGACGGGAACGGGCAAGGAACTGATCGCTCGAGCGATTCACAAACGCTCGCAGCGCGCCGCGCGCGCCTTCGTGAGTGTCAATTGCGCCGCGATTCCCCCTTCCCTGATTGCTTCCGAGCTTTTCGGCCATGAGAAGGGGGCTTTCACCGGCGCGACGCAACGCCGCCTGGGCCGCTTCGAGTTGGCCGAAGCCGGCACCATCTTCATCGATGAAGTCGGCGAGCTTCCCGCGGAGACGCAGATTGCTCTGCTGCGTGTTCTCCAGGAGCGCGAGTTTGAGCGGCTGGGCGGCACCAAAGTGATTCAGGCGAACGTGCGCGTGATTGCCGCTACCAATCGAGACCTGCAGGCCGCCATTGATGCCGGCACTTTCCGCAGCGATCTGTATTACCGGCTCAACGTCATTCCGGTTGACATGCCCCCACTGCGGGACAGAAGAGAAGACATTCCGCTCCTAGTGGAATATTTCATCGACCGTTATGCCAACAAGACGGGAAAGAGGTTTCAGGGCATCAACAGGACGACGCTTGACCAGCTTAAGGCCTATGCCTGGCCTGGTAACATTCGCGAGCTGCAAAACGTCATTGAGCGCTCCGTCATTGTCTGTGAAACGGAGAACTTCACGGTTGACGAGAGCTGGCTCTCTCGCGAGCCTGACACTGCCGATCAGACTAGTCGAATACTCCTCAAGATGCCGGCGTCGCAAGAGAGGAAAACCATCGAGGCCGCGCTCGCGGAGGCCCGGGGCCGAGTCTCAGGGCCGACAGGGGCCGCTTCCAAACTTGGTGTTCCTCCCTCCACGCTCGATTCAAAGATTAGAGCCCTCAAGATCGATAAACATCGCTTCAAGACCGCATAGCCCGTTTCTCCGAATCCCGTCAAAAATGCCGAAATTCAGAAATTCACGAAAATCGGGAGTTCTTTAGCTCCATAAAACTATTTGTTTTCAGTATCTTACGAATGGACCTGGCGTTGCTTATCAGAGCGCCGAGATGTTAAAGATTCGGAGATCTGAAGATCATGGTTCCCCAACCTTCCTTCTTAGCGGTCGTATCGAGGGAGCCCATGTCTCCGAGTTGCAGCAATTGCTTGATGCCGAAACAAGGGTGGCAAGCTTAACTATTGATTTACAGGAGGTAAGGCTGGTGGACCGGGAAGCCGTAAGGTTTCTTGCAGTCTGTGAAGCGCGGGGGATCAAACTGAAGAGTTGCCCGCCTTATGTTCGGGAATGGATAGAAAGAGGGAGCGATACAAACCATGAACCTTCATGCTGAGCAGTCTCTCCATACAATGGTTGGTGAAGCTTTTTCCGCCCGTGAGGCAATCGCGCGGGCTGTCCAGCGATTACAAGGATGCTTCCGCAGCCCTGGCCTCCAGCAATTAGACCGCGAACAAAAACTTCGTCTGGAAGAACGCCAGAAAGAGCGTTGGCGCATCGCGCGCGAGTTACACGACACTTTGTTCCAAGGCTTTCTAGGCGCCTCCATGCTGCTCGAGGGCGCAGTAGAACAAACGCCCGCGGATTCGCCCACTAAACCCTCGCTGAATCGTGCTCTGCGGCTTATGCGTCGTGTACTTGACGAAGGCCGCGTTGCCCTACAAGATCTGCGCTCGTCCACGAGCCCGACCCTGAGCCTTGAAGAAGCGCTGTACGTCCTCTGGGACGAACTCACTCCCGCAGGCGTGCAATTTCGAATCTTGGTCGAGGGGCAACCGAAGCCTTTGAATCCTGCCATCCAGGAGCAAATTTACCTGATCGCTCGAGAAGCGCTGCTCAACGCGTTGCGACATTCCGGCGCGGCGGCCATCGAAGCTGTGGTTGAGTACTCACCGCGCCGATTGCGCGTGCTCGTGCGTGACAGTGGGTGCGGGATCGATCCGCAGGTTCTGCGGTCGGGGCGGGATTTGCATTGGGGTCTTTTGGGGATGCGCGAGAGGGCCAGAAGTGTCGGAGCTCAAGTCCGGGTATGGAGCCGGATCGGCGCCGGGACCGAGGTGGAAATTTCTGTTCCGATCCATATCGCCGCGGATGCCCACCCCGCACTCTCGGGCGCCATGGCATAACTCGGGAAGTTGTGCCGCTGGTAAGATGCTTGGTCTTCTCGACGGCGTGCGGCGCGGAACTAATCAACTCTAAGAAAGTTCCGGCGTCGGTGCATACTGCAATCCAATAAGAGCACTCTAGCGTGCCGAATTTTGCTGATCGTGGCTGCAAACTGGTATGGCATGGGACCCTTCGGTCGTACGCGGAATTCAGATCCCTCCACCATCGTAGTATCGGCGCATGGCCCGCCTGAAGTAGAAAAAAAACAGTCTATCTGCTGATGCGTTACTTATTCCGATCCGGCAGAGTACATCAAGGGAGTGCAATCATGAAACCGCAAACCATCGTAGATTGGTATCGCATCCTGCGGGCCCGCCACCAGTGGACAATGTTCCAAGCGATTCGGTATGCGCTGTGGCTGGCGCGCTGACACATTCCCGGACTGTGCCGCCGAGTCTAAGCCCAAAACCCGCGTATGGGCGCGGTCCGTTTTCATCCTGGTATAGCTGTTTTGAAGAGTTTTGGCCTGCGCAAATCACGAGCGCCGCAACGGATTCTTGGCGCAGGACACGCAGAATATCTTGCTGTGACTCGGGTGAACCGAGCTTTGGGGAGCAGATGAAGATCGCGGGAGTGGCGCCCGCCTAAAAATCGCCGCAAATTCTTCGTCTAGAGCGCGAAGACGTCGGCAAGTAGATGACATTCCTTGTCATGTCTTGTGTTGCCCTCCGGCATATAAGCCAATCTTCCTCATGCGCCGCATTTGCCACCGGCCATCATGCGGCCGTCAATACACGGAACTTGCCGGCGGATCCCGGTCGCTGCATGAGCCTAAGCATTGGTGACTTGCGCAGCGCGACCTTGGCATGGAACAGCCGCGCCTTGGCTGCCGCCACGGAAATGCACATCGCATCGGCGGTTTCCCGCATCGAGCGCTCTTGCAGTTGCTGAATCTCAACCACTTGCCGGAGGGTGGGCCTTAACCTGTGGATGGCCTTCTTCAGAATTCTTTCTTTTTCGCTCTCTGCGTAACGCCTTTCCGGATTCGGCCCACGATCCGGTATCTCATAGATCGGGGCATCCGCGCCAGAATCATCGGTCCCCGTCATGGCAATCTCATGCGAGCTTCGCTTCTTCCGGAGAATCATGAGCGCCGAATTGATGGCGATGCGTGTGAGCCAAGTTCCCAAGCTCGACCTGCCGTCAAAGTCCCGCAGGTGAACAAAGGCCCTCAGCAATGCGTCTTGAACGGCGTCTTCCGAGTCTTCACGATTTCTGGTTATGCGAATCGCCGCGCGAAAGAGTTGCTGCTCGTATCGCTTGCAAAGTGCGCCGAAGGCCGTCGACTGCCCTGCCCTGGCGGCTTCCACAAGGCTTTTTTCAGCAGGCTCGTGAGATTCAGACATCACAAAGCCAGCCACTTTTTTCTCGTTCGAAATCGCCACGTTTTCAAAAACCATTTGCTCCCCCCAATCCAGATTGTCCACCCACTGCACTATGCAGCTTCTATTTCAGGTGCACATCATGAGATGGAATGGTTTTTGCGTACCACTCCAGGGGTGACTCGGAATACCACTTTCGGTTAGTGCTGAGGCAGTTTGAGTATCAGAACTATCAGATTTGTCGGGAGATGCCCTGAACTAGCGCTCTACCCGCCCAATGTCACGATTCTGGCGGGCGCGTTGCGGGCGGAATCACAATTTCGCGGCGGCCGAACAAGTGGCCATCGAGGGAAAAAGCTCCCGGCCCGAGCAAGGCTAGCGCGGCGGCGGTAATCATCATTTCAAATGCCACCTGTCTGGCGTCGTGCAAACCAGAAGAAGGCGCGGGAAACCACGAAAGGACGGTCCCCAGGAAACATAGACCCACCAAGAGCGCCGCATACGGGGTGACAAATCCAGCGACGAGGGCTCCCCCGCTCGTGATCAATAACGATCCAAGTAGCCAATTTGTCGAAGAAGAGCTAGACGGACCAGAGAGATAGAAAATTCCTTCAGCGGTCGCCGTTAATCCAACCATGGCACGCAACAAAAGCAGGCCTATCCCAGGCCGGCCACCAGGAAACGTGGAATATAATCTTTGCAGCGCATTTCTCCCGGACGCACCATCCCAAGCACACTACCACGCAGAATAGGCAAGCACGCAGGCCTGGTGAAAGCCCACATTGCGGAATCTTTTCATACCACTTTTGA
>Ga0307478_10003738_pt1 | contig 11143 bp, 10 predicted proteins | sample atmos_gasesECM4C_2_FD_203713 | JGI IMG/M metagenome (GOLD analysis project Ga0307478, IMG submission 203713) | Hardwood forest soil microbial communities from Morgan-Monroe State Forest, Indiana, United States - atmos_gasesECM4C_05 | ecosystem: Environmental > Terrestrial > Soil > Temperate...
CCGGTTCAGATCGACGATACCGTTTTCGCGACCTCAACTTACGGTACGATCCTGGTCTCGGACCGCGACGGGGAAACTATCTACGCGATTTCCAAGGATATTTTTTCTCCTAACGCGGCTTACTCGGCCACGCCAACTTCAGTAGGAAAATTGGATATGGATACAGGCGTAATCACGAATGTGGTCACTGGGATGGTGAGTCCGCACGGCATGGCGTTTGTGGCAGATAACAATAAAGACGACCGGGACAAAGACAAGGGCAAGAAGGGGAAAGAGTAGTCGGTAATCGGGGCGGCGGATGCCGCCCCTTTCACTTCTACATCAGCCACAAGGCGTCAACGTCCACAATTACCTGCGTTCGGGGAATCTTTTTCGTCGCGGCGTAGACCAGCATGGCGCGCAGCGTGGAATTGAGTTTCTCGCGGCTGGGTGACTTCAGCACAAAGTGATAACGGTAATCGCGCTTCAGCCGCAGGATGGGTGCGGCGGCTGGACCGAGCACGCGCACGCCTTCATGGCGGTTCTGCTCAAACCATTTGCCCAGCGTGCCCGACCACTGCAGAGCTTCGTCGAGCTGGTTGCTGCGGATAACGATGTTGGCCAGCGCCGAGTATGGCGGATAGTGCATCCAACTTCGGAAGCGCAACTCTTTATCGTAGAATCCAGCGAAGTCGTGACGGGCGGCGTACTGCACGGCATAGTGGTCCTGAAAATAAGTTTGCAGAATCACTTTGCCAGGAGACTGGCCGCGCCCAGCGCGTCCGGCGACCTGAGTCAGCAATTGAAACGTGCGCTCGGCAGCCCGGAAGTCGGGCAGCCCCAGCGCGCTGTCGGCGCCGACCACGCCCACTAGCGTTACGCCGTGAATGTCGTGGCCCTTGGCAATCATCTGGGTGCCGACGAGCAAATCAAGTTCGCCTTCACTGAGCGCGTTCAGAGTGCGTTCGAAATCCTCGTGTCCCCTGACAGTGTCGCGATCGAGGCGGGCGATGCGGGCTTGCGGGAACATGCCGTGCAACAGCTCCTCCAGCTTCTCCGAGCCGGTGCCGAGGAAATATACATATTCGCTGCCGCAATGCACGCAGGCCTTGGGCACGGGCGCGGTGAAACCACAGTAGTGGCAGATCATTTTGTGCTCGCGCTTGTGATGAGTGAGGGCAATGGCGCAGTTCTGGCACTCCAGAGTCTTGCCGCAGGTGCGGCAGAGCACGACAGGAGAATATCCACGGCGATTAAGCAGAATCATCACCTGCTCTTTGCGGTCGAAGCGTTCTTCGATCTCTGCAGCCAGCTTGCGCGAAATGACCTGCTCACGGCCGGTTTCCTGGAATTCCTGCCGCATGTCAATAATTTCGACTTCCGGCAGAGGACGCTGCTCCACGCGGTCCGGCAGCTCGACCAGCGCATATTTATTTTTCTTCGCGTTGAAATACGATTCCAGCGACGGCGTCGCCGAGCCAAGAACTACAACGGCATTCGCCATCTTGGCGCGCATCACCGCGATGTCGCGGGCGTGGTAGCGAGGCGTCTCCTCCTGCTTGTAGGAAGAATCGTGTTCCTCGTCGACGATGATCAGCGCAAGATCGGCGACTGGCGCGAACACGGCGGAACGAGTGCCGACGACCATGCGCGCATCCCCACTTTTGATGCGGTGCCATTGCTGGGCGCGCTCCTTGTCGGAGAGCGCAGAGTGCAGAATGGCGACCTCGTCTCCAAAGGTCTGGTGCAGATCCGCAGCTACCGCGGGCGTGAGGCCGATTTCAGGGACGAGAAGGATGGCGGACCGTCCGGCTTCGAGCACGGCACGCATGCCCGCGAGGTAAACGGCAGTTTTTCCCGAGCCGGTGACTCCGTGCAGAAGGACGCCGGAAAACGTTCGGGCTTCAACGCTCTCACGGAGGCGTTTCAAGGCGTTTTGCTGCGCGGAATTGAAATCGAATGCAAAGGGCGATCGCCGGGGCTTGCCGCGCGAGACAGCGAAGGACGCGGGCTCTTCGATAATTTCAACCAGACCGCGCTTGACCAGCGTGCTCAGGGTAGTTCGTGGGACTTCAAGCGCCTGCAGCGTCTCGACGGGAACCTGACCTCCGGAAGCGGCGAGCATCTCGACAAGTTGCCGTTGGTTGTCGCTCAGCTTGCCTTCAGCGCATTTGAGTAGCGCGATCTCGATCGTCCGCGTAGCATCCCGGACGGCCGAGACATCTTCGCGCACAAGCCACTTCTTTCGCACCATTCCACTCAGGATTAACTTGGAGACGGGTGTGGCAGATCGCAGGCTTTCTTCGCGGACTCCGAGAGTTTCCCCTGGCGCAGGCTCTCGGGAGGCAAGATAGTCGAGCACCCGGAATTCGGCGGCTTGCTCCTCCGGAGTGCGGCGCGAGCGCGCGGACGATCCTGACATACCCGCCAAATGCAGCGCCAGTTGGCCTTCTTCGGTGATGCGGTAGGCGACGGCGCGTTTGAACTCTGCGTTCAAAGGCAGCATGGTGCGGAAGACTTCGCCGATCGGGGCGAGATAGTAGTCGGCGATCCAACGGCCGAGGCGAAGTAGTTGCTCGTCCAGCACGGGAGAGACGTCGAGCACACTCAGGATGTTCTTGGTTGCAACTGAGGGCTTGCGGTCGTGCAATTCAACCACGACGCCCGTCAGGCGCTGCTGGCGAAAAGGCACCAGCACGCGGCCGCCAACCACGGGAGTGGCCTCGGCGGGGGCACGGTAGGTAAAGACCATGTCGAGCGGCACGGGCAGGGCAACGTCGCAGAACTCAGGCATGATATGTTTTCTAGCGGCATCGTATCATTGCGGGATGGGATGCCCGATCTTTCGAGAATCTACCGAGTGAGCGATCTTTGTTTCACAATCGAAGGCGAACAACGGACGCTCACTGTTCGCTATTCCCACCGCGAAGCAAAATGCCTCGGGGGCCCGCTTCTACCCTCCGGCAAGAAGTTCGACGCCGCGCTTGGATTATGGGACAACTTCTCGGTCGCGAAGGGCATGGACACGCAAGCCTGGACGATCAAGCCTCGGGTTCCCCTTCTTCGTGCGGCCGAAGAGTTGCTCACGGCGTGGGAGATCGATGCCCCGCTCTTCCGCTACGACTATCAATACAGCTTCTCCAACAATCCCAGGCAGAGGAATACCGGCGGCATGGGTATAACGGTAAGCGGGCGAGGGGGGACGATTGATGCTCGGCGCCCTGGGCAGGTGTTTATTCGATTCACCGGCTCGAATCCTGAGGAACGGGGAGACGAAGTTCTCGATCTGCGCAAGTGTGCGCCTCTCGAAAGTGCTCTCGGGGCTATCAAGATTCATCTTCGCAAGAACCAGTTAGACTGGCCACCTAAACTTGAAAACCTCATCAAGTTTCTTCGTTCACTAAGCGTGGAGTCCGTGCGAGTCCGACACCACTACCCGGAGTAGACTGGGGAGCGACTTCAGGATCTTCCGTAGGCGACAGTCAATCCACGCTCTTCTTCGGGGGCTCGATCCCCAGATACTTCATAACCATCTGGAGGTCTTTCCAGGCTTCGCCCTTCTGGCGCGGATCGCGCAGCAGGAAAGCGGGGTGGTAAGTCACGGCCAGGCGCGCGCCCGGCCAGGCCGGGTCGCTGCTGCGAACGCCCGCAGGTTTGAAATCATAAAAGCGCCCGCGCAGTTCGGACATGGGGGCGTTGATGGCCAGCAGATTCTTCGCCGACACCGCGCCCAGAGCAACCACCACCTTGGGCTTGATCACCGCGATCTGCCGCATCAGAAACGGCGAGCAGGTTTCACATTCGTCGCGCTCCGGCGTGCGGTTGCCCGGCGGCCGGCATTTGACCACGTTTGCGATGTAAACGTCTTCGCGTCGCAGGCCCATCGCCTTGATCATGTTGTTCAGCAACTGTCCAGCGCGGCCCACGAAAGGCTCTCCCTGCGCGTCTTCGTCGGCGCCTGGGCCTTCGCCCACGAACATCAGCTCAGCCCGCGGATTTCCCACGCCGAATACGATCTGCTTGCGACCCTGTTTGTGCAGTTTGCAGCGGGTACAGTCGCCGAGATCTTCACGAATCAGCTTGAGCGCTGCGACCGGATCGGTGACGCCATACTCTGGCTTCGAATTCACGACTTCGAAAATGCTATCTTCGGCAATGACTGGGATGACGGCGGCTTTTCTGGCGGACATTTCCTCTCGCAGTTCTGACTGGGGTATTGCGGATGACGTTGAAGACAAGGACGCTGAAATTACTTCCAGAGCAGCCGATTCGCCTTTGGTAGGTTGAGGCATCCTCGGTTCGCGCCGGTAGAAATCGTAAATGCCCAACTCATGGCAGTAGCGGACGCGTTCGGCGAGGGCGCGCCGCATTTCCGGGTCAAGAGCGCGGGCCACTTCCTCAGTGCTCCACATCAAAATAAATCTTCGTTGTCGCCCGATACAGCCGCACTTTCGCTCCATCCAGCTGCATGTCGAGCGAATCCACGTGCGCCCACTTGATGCCGCGCACGGTCTTCGCCGCTTCGGCTACGGCATTCTTCGCCGCCTTGGCAAAGCTTTCCTTCGATGTTCCAACCACTTCGATCACTTTCTGGGTCATGGCGCGCTCCTGAGAGAAAAGAGAAGGTCGACGGAATTGTACGCTAGCCAGCTATCGAATGGGGCGGCAGGATTCGCTTCAGGCTTTCACCGTCGACTTGCGGCGCTGTAGCAGGCGGACGACCTGGTCAAGCACGCGTTGGGCCACTTCCCACTTGGTGGTTTCCGGCACTTCGACGACATCGGCATGAGTAATGATGGTCACTTCGTTGCGCTCGGAGTCAAAACCGATGCCCTCGCGGGAAACATCGTTGACCACAATGGCGTCGAGGTGTTTGGCCGCGAGCTTCTGGCGAGCGTTTTCGAGGACGTTCTCAGTTTCGGCGGCAAAACCCACGACAATCTGCGATTGCCTGCGCAGAGAAATTTCGTTGAGAATGTCGGCTGTAGGTTCGAGTTCGAGCACGATCGGACCTTTGCGCTTTATTTTCTGCGGAGACGCAGACTTGGCGCGGTAATCGGAAACAGCCGCCGCCTTGATGACGATGGTGGCCTGGGGCAGAAGAGCCAGCACAGCATCGTACATTTGCTCAGCCGATTCCACGCGCGTGAGTTCGGCCGCTCCCGGAGGTGTCAGCGCGGTTGGTCCACTGACCAGCAGCACGCGGGCGCCGCGACGCAGGGCAGCTTCGGCCATCGCGTAGCCCATGCGCCCGCTGGAGCGGTTCGTGAGGTAGCGCGCAGGATCGATCTTTTCCCGCGTAGGTCCAGCAGTGATCAGCAGGGTTTCACCGGCAAGGTCCTGCGACGCACCGAGCGCTTCAAGGGTCGCCGCTACAATCGCTTCATTTTCTGCAAGTCGCCCGGAGCCGGTCATGCCGCACGCCAGATAACCCGAGTCCGGATCGACGATCTTCACGCCGCGCCCACGTAGGATTTCCACATTCGCCTGCGTCGCGGGATGATTCCACATGTTGACGTTCATCGCCGGAGCAACCACGACCGGGGCGGTGGTTGCGAGATAAAGCGTGGTGAGAAAGTCGCTGGCAATACCTTGCGCGAACTGCGCCAGCACGTCAGCGGTCGCAGGAGCCACGAGCAGCGCATCAATCGACTGCGCCACGGCGATGTGCTCGATGGCGGAATCGATGTTGGCAGCGTGCTCTTCTCCAGGCGAGAACATTCCCGTGATCACCTTTTCGCCGGAAAGCGCCGCGAAGGTGAGTGGGCGGACGAACTCCTGCGCCGCACGGGTCATGATGACCTGAACGCGAATGCCGCGGTCTTGCAGAAAGCGTACAATCTCCGCCGCCTTATAAGCCGCGATGCCGCCCGTTACTCCGAGAGCCACCTTCATAGTTTTCCGACGACGTCGTTAAGCGTCTCCAAAAGCCTTGTCCAGAACCTCTGCGGCCTGTTCCGCCGCGCTGCGAGTTTCGGGAATCTCCCACTTCACTTTGCCTGCGCGGATTTCATCCTGCGCTATGCGGCAGGGCTTGCGGGAGTTGGTTTGAACCACCGGCGGGGCTCCAGATTGCAGTTGGCGGGCTCGCCGAGCGGCGACCAGAATGTAGCGATAGTTGCTGTCGAAGCCTTCGATCAATTTCATGGATTCTCTCCCTTGCTACCGGGATGCAAGTCTTTGATTGCCGAAAGTTGATTGCTCGAAAGTTGCTGCGCTTGGTTCTTCCGTCCGCGACGCCACAGACGTCTCTCACCATTTTCCCACGAAACTCAAGGTTACGGGGGCTCGCAGTCCTCTAATATAGTTACCGAGGACTAACCCTTCCCGGAATCGCCCAGCGGCTTAAACGAGGCCAATATCGGCTGCAGACGGTCGCGGACATTGGCCAGGCGGCAGCGGTCCGCGAGAGCCACGGTTTTAGCTTCCTCAGCGGATAGCGGCTGCCCCGCTCGCACCAGGCGTTCGCCACGCACAATCGCTCGCAGTGCTTTGATTGAGTCCTCGAGCTGGTCGTTCACGAGAATGTAGTTGTATCTTTCGTAATTCTCAATCTCACGAGTCGCCGTGACCAGGCGGCGCTGTATAACGTCTTCTCGATCTTCACTTCGCTTGCGCAAGCGTTCTTCCAGGGTCTTGCGATCCGGGGGCAGGATGAAGATACTGGTCGCGTCGGGAAGTTTTTGTTGAATCTGCGCCGCGCCTTGTACATCTATGTCGAGCACGAGGTCGCGGTCGTTCTGTTCCGCTTCGTGCAGGAAGCGCCGCGCCGTTCCATAGTAGTTGCCAAAGACCTCGGCGTGCTCGAGAAACTCGCCGTCGCGAATCATCTTCTCGAATTCAGGACGGGAGACAAAATAATACTGCCTTCCATTGGTCTCGCTGCCGCGCGGAGCACGTGTGGTGTAAGAAATGGAGAATTCGAGATTACTTACCTTCTTCAACAGCTCGTTGACAAGGGTCGATTTGCCCGAACCGGACGGGGCTGAAATGATATAGACGATGGGGTTATGGGCCGGAGAACTCATTCCAGGTTCTGCACCTGTTCGCGAGATTTTTCGATCTCCGCTTTCATGATGAGTCCAGCTTCCGTGATTTTCAGCGCTTCTCCCGCAAGGCCGGAGGTCTTCGAGAGCAGAGTGTTGGCCTCGCGGTTCATCTCCTGCAGCAGGAAGTCTAGTTTCTTTCCGACTTCCCCATCTCCGTCAAGCAGACCGAGGAAATGCTGGACGTGGTTCTCCAGGCGGACGATTTCCTCCTGAATGTCACTGCGATCCACCAGAAGCGCGGCTTCCTGGAGCGCCCGCTCCTTGTCGGCGCTGGCACCGAGCAATTCTTGCAAGCGCGACTGTAGACGTTCCACATAGCTCTGCAACACCGTCCGCCGGTGCAGTTGCACGGTTTTGACGGCTTCGCGCAGGTGGATCATGCGGTAGCGAAGTTCGCGCTCGATGCCTCCGCCTTCCTGCTCGCGCATCTGATTCAGGCGATCGAGCACCTCGCCAGCCCTGGCCATCACCGCCGACTCGAGTGCTCCATCCTCAGGGTCGCGCGCGGAATCAAGCGCGCCGGGAATGCGCAGGATGACGTTGAGATCGGGTTGGGCCGGGACGCCAAATTCGCCAGCTGCCGCTCGAAAAGCCGCGATGTAAGCGCTTACTAGCGGGCGATTAAGGGCGAGAGCCTCCCCGCCCCGGCGCTCCAGGCTGAGTGTGACCTCGACGTGCCCGCGGGCAATTTTTTCCTTGAGCAGGCGGCGAAGCTGCATTTCTAGCGAGTCGGATCCAGCAGGCAGGCGAAAATGCAGATCGAGAAAACGGTGGTTCACCGATTTCAGCGAGAGCGCGAAGGCGATATGCCCGTTGCTCTGGGAAGAAGAGGAAACTCCGGGCGCAGTACTCAGGCTTGCTTCAGCCGGGTTCGTTAGTTCTCCTTTGATCTGGGCAAAACCCGTCATGGAGCGTAAAGGCATTTGTGATTTCCCGAACCTTCCCGAACTGCCAATTCCCAAGATCAACGGGGTCGTGCTGTTTCCAGTTTCGGCTCGAAGTCAGCGAACTGCAACTCATACAAACGTCGGTACGTACCCAACTTCGTCATCAAGTCTTCGTGGGCGCCAATGTCGGCGATTGCCCCGTTCTCGATCACTACAATGCGGTCGGCGCGGCGCACAGTGGAAAGCCGGTGCGCAATCACAAACACAGTGCGGCCGCTCATCAAATTGTGCAACGCCGATTGCACCAGAGCTTCCGACTCGCTGTCCAGAGCCGAGGTAGCTTCGTCCAGAATCAGGATAGGCGCATTCTTCAAGATTGCGCGGGCAATAGCGATGCGCTGCCGTTCTCCGCCGGAAAGCCGTACGCCACGCTCCCCGATCACTTCGTCGTATCCGGCGGGCAAGGCTTGGATGAAGTCGTGCGCCAGGGCGGCCCGCGCCACGGCCTCAACCTCTTTCAGTGCGACATCAGGCTGGCCGTAGGCGATATTGTTTCGCACGGTGTCGTTAAACAAGACGGTTTCCTGGGTGACGATTCCCACTTGTTCCCGCAGAGAAGCCAGCGTCACGTCGCGTACATCGTGGCCGTCAATGAGCAGGCGACCTTGCGTGGCATCGAAAAAGCGTGGGATCAAATGAACCAGTGTGCTCTTGCCCGAACCGCTGGAGCCGACGATCGCGACCACCTGCCCACGGCGAACTTCGAGGTCGATGTCGTGCAAGACGCGGGCGTCTTCGCCCTCGCTGCCGTAGGTGAAGCTTACGTGATCGAATTGCACGGTATTGGCGAATGGAGGCAGGCGTTTGGCGTGAGGTTTCTCGCGGACATCATCTTCAATGTCCATGAATTTGAAAATTTCGCTGGAGGCCCCGAGGGCCTGTTGGAAGTTGTTATTGAAAAGCGCAAACTTGCGGACAGGGTTATACAGAGCCAGTATCGCGGCAAAAAAGGCAACGAAGTCGCCTAGCGTGAACTGATTGTGGGCAATTTTTTCGCGGCCCAGAAGCAACATCAGAGCCAGCGCAATCGCCCCAAAATTGTCCATCAGCGGGGAACTGATGGCCGCCGCGGCTACAGAACGCAAGTTAGCGCGGAACAAGCGGTTGGCTGCCTCGCGGAACCGCGCGAATTCCCACGATTCCATGCCGAAGGCCTTCACGATGCGATTACCAGTGATGGTTTCGTGCAGAAGGTTTTGCACGTCGGCCAACTGGTCTTGCCCGCGTCGTGTAGTCGTACGGACGCGGCGTCCGATCCGCACCGCGGACAAAACAATAAACGGCACGAACAATAGCAGCACCCAAGCCAGCCCCTTGCCCAACATCACGACCGCTGCCGCAATGAAGACGAAGCTAAAAAACTGCTGGAGAAACTCGGCCAGCACACTGGACATGGCGTACTGAACACGCTCAATGTCGTTGATGATGGTCGAGATCAGCGTTCCCGTCGCGTGCTTCTGAAAAAAGGCTGCGGATCGCCGAAGAACCGAGATGTAGAGATCATTGCGCAGGCTGGTGATCATGCCGAAGCCGGCATGGTTCACCAGGTAGGTTCCGCCATAGTCACAAATTCCCTTCAGCACCGTTGAAGCGACAAGCGCATAGGCCACAATGGTCCACGCATTGTGAAAATGACTGGGAACGAAACGCTGGAGATAGATCGCTCGCCCGGTGTGTGGCATCGTGAAGAGCAGAATGTTTTCGGAGCCGGAAGCGGGATTCAGCACACGGTCCAACACTGGCTTCAACAGGATCAGCCGGAACGCTTCCAAAAAACCGACCCCGGCGAGTAGCAACACTCCAACCACCAACTGCAAAAGGAAGGGGAACACGTAGCGGACGAGGCGCGTCAGTTGGCGCATACCGCTCCGAGCAGGCCGCAGTGGCTTACGGACGGTGGCATAGGCATGGGGTGCAAGCGCTTATTTTACTGCGCCACTTGGGAATCCCCAAGTGGCTGGCCTTGTTTCTCGAAGGCCCGGAACTCACTTCGGCATATCCCGATGGACAGCCTTCACCCGGTATCCGGCTTTACGCAAGCGTTTACCGACTTCCTCGGCGATCATCACTGAACGGTGCTGGCCGCCGGTGCAGCCGAAACTGATGGTGAGATAGCTTTTGCCTTCGTGGATGTAGTGCGGCAGCAGGTAAACCAGCAGATCGGAGATACGGTGGACGAACTCCTGCGTCTGGGGAAACGACCGGATGTATTTGGCCACGCGGGGATCGCGGCCCGTCAGTTCCCGGAATTCCGGTACGAAGTGCGGGTTAGGCAGAAAGCGCACGTCGAAGACCAGGTCGGCTTCCTCAGGAACTCCGTGGCGAAAACCGAAGCTCACGCACGAAACCAGAATGCTTTTCTCGGCCGCCTGCTCGCGGAAACGCTCCGTGATGTGGGCGCGCAGTTCGTGTACGTTGAACTTCGACGTGTCGATCACGATGTCGGCCAATGCGCGTATGGTCGCCAGGTGGCGCCGTTCGGCCTTGAGCGAGGCATTGACCGGCGTGTCCGTGCCCAGGGGATGCGGGCGGCGGGTCTCACTGAAGCGGCGCATCAATACCGCATCGGACGCTTCCAGGAAAGCGACCTTGGTTGGAATCATGCGCCGCACTGCCTTCAGAATGCCCGGGAGTTGCTCGAGTTGGGAACCTTCACGTACATCCACCACCAGCGCCGTGCGGCGGATCTCGGTCGATTGCAGCGCCATCTCCGCGAAGCGCGGGATCAGTTCGACCGGAAGATTGTCGACGCAGTAGTAGCCGAGATCCTCGAAAGCCTTGAGCACGGACGCTTTGCCGGAGCCGCTCATCCCCGTAATGATGACCAGCTCCGGGGCATGCGCAGGCTTGTGCGAGGCGGCTCGCGGCGTTTTCTCCGCTCTGCGCGGTGGGTTCGGGCGCTTGCGGGAACCCGACGTTCTCCGAGGCGTCATGAAATCGATAGTAGCACTGAAGGTGGGGTGTCTTCTAAACTCCGCCTCGATTTGTCTAAGCCCTGCTTGGGAAGGTAAGCTAGGTCGCCATGAAGAAGTTTGAGGAACTCACCGAGCGCGAAGTTTTGGCCTTGGCCATTTCTCTGGAAGAAGAAGACGAGCGGGTATACGCCGACTTTGCCGAAGGGCTGCGGCCGGATTATCCCGCATCGGCGGCCATGTTTGAAGGCATGCG
>Ga0307478_10003739_pt1 | contig 11142 bp, 8 predicted proteins | sample atmos_gasesECM4C_2_FD_203713 | JGI IMG/M metagenome (GOLD analysis project Ga0307478, IMG submission 203713) | Hardwood forest soil microbial communities from Morgan-Monroe State Forest, Indiana, United States - atmos_gasesECM4C_05 | ecosystem: Environmental > Terrestrial > Soil > Temperate...
AATCCTCGCAGGGCGCCGCTTCCACCGTTGCCGTGGAAAATCTGGCAGAATCAATTGCCCGAGCTACGCTCCGGGCGCTGGACGAACGAAAGCTGGCGGGCGGTGGTGCGGTCAATCTTCCAATCGGTCCAGGAACAACCGTCTTGGGTATCTGGATACCGCCTTGGGAGCATGACTGTAAACCGGGAGAAGGTCCTTTCGGACTCGGGCCCTGCCACCATCACATGGTTATGGGAATCATCATCACCCATCACCCTGAGCCACCCCTCAAGGATGGTGAATCGGGCGTAAAAAACACCCTTACATAACGAACGCATTTCCTTTGCAAAGGAGAATACACCATGGAAAAAGGTGGACCGATTCATCCCATCCCGCTGTACGGAGTGGGGATTCATCATTGCATTGCCAAAGGAGATCTTGGCGAGATGAGGGCATTAGTCAAGGAGGCCGAGCAGTTCCTGCGCGAGGCGGGAGATGTATCGGCTGCCCTTGAAGTCCTCAAGGTTGAGATTGCCAAGCGGGAAGCCAAATAAAAAAATCGTGCGCCGTTTTTGGTCGAGAGCCTGACCGAATACACGCCTCGAAATGAAGGCAAAGTTCAAGAGTCACTTTTAGGTGACGAATCGAAAGGAGAATTCATGCCGGAAAAAAGTGGAGGGCCGATCAGAATGCTGTACGCACCGCCCATCCATCGCTGCATCGCGAAAGGCGATCTCGGTGAAATGAAGGCGCTTGCCAAGGAAGCTGAGCAGTTCCTGCACCAGCACGGGGATGTCGCCGCGGCTCTGGAGTTGCTCAAGGCCGAGATTGCCAAGCTGGAGGCGAAATAAATCGTTGCGCCCGGCCGCAAAGGCTGGGCGCTTTTCATTCTCATGCAGCAGACTCGAATTCTCGAGACTCCGCCCCGCTTCCTGACCGACGAGGATGTAAGGAAATTTGTCCCCGTCCATGTGGTCTGGGAGATCACCTTGGCTTGCGACCTGAAATGCCTCCATTGCGGATCGCGCGCCGGCCACAGGCGCCCGAAGGAGTTAACCACTGCGGAGTGCATCGAGGTCGTCGAGGCACTAGCTCGCCTGGGAACGCGTGAGATCAGCCTGATCGGCGGCGAGGCGTACTTGCGATCGGACTGGACGGAGATTATTCGCGCCATTCGATCACATGGGATTTATTGCGCAACGCAAACTGGCGGCCGGAACTTTACCGCCGAGCGTTTGCAGGACGCGATCTCAGCCGGGTTGAACGGACTAGGAGTGTCGCTCGATGGTCTGGCTCCTCTGCACGATGAACTTCGAGGAGTGGGCGGCTCGTTCGATCATGCGCTCGACACACTGAAACGGGCGAAAGACGCGGGATTGAACGTTAGCGTCAACACGCAAATCGGGGCCAGAATTATGCCCGATCTCCCCGCGCTGATGGGAACAATCGTTGCTACGGGCGCAGAACAATGGCAGATACAAATCACGGTGGCGATGGGAAACGCCGTCGATCATCCTGAGCTTTTGTTGCAGCCCTATCAAGTGATCGAGTTAATGCCGCTCCTCGCTCGACTATATCGGGAAGGCGCATCGCAGGGACTGCTGATGGAGGTGGGCAACAACATCGGATATTTCGGTCCTTACGAGCACATGTGGCGTGGATTTGGCGACGAAAGCGTGCACTGGTCTGGATGCCAGGCCGGACAGACCGCGATGGCACTGGAAGCTGACGGTACTGTGAAGGGATGTCCATCGCTGGCCACGGTTGGGTTCGCGGGCGGCAATGTTCGTGATTTGACGCTGGATCAAATCTGGAAAAGCAGTAAAGAGATTCATTTTGCGCGTCTGCGGTCGGTCAACGATTTGTGGGGCTTTTGCCGGAGTTGCTACTACGCCGATGTTTGCCGCGGCGGATGCACGTGGACTTCGCATTCCCTGCTGGGGCGGCCGGGAAACAATCCCTATTGCCACTATCGCGCTCTCGAGTTGGAAAAGCAGGGATTGCGCGAACGCGTTGTAAAGATTCGAGACGCCGTGGCAGCACCGTTCGCCGTGGGAGAGTTCGAGCTGATTACGGAACGAATCTCTGATGGAACCCCAGTATGCAAATCGACTTCGTTGAAGCAACTAGTGCAGCTTGAAAAAAAGGACGAAGAGGCTGCTTCGCCGAAAGAAGGCCGGCCATTGCTCAGGCTCGAACTGTGCAGAAACTGCGATTCGTATATCTGGCCGAATGAAACGGTTTGTCCGCATTGCAGCGCTGATGTGCAGATCTCCGCCCAACGTTATGAGGCGGATGCCTTGCGTCGAAAAGCGCTCAAGGATGAAATGAAGCGTCTGCTGGGCGGATTGGCGGGAGTTTCGCCGCATTCTGACTCGCGCAATGTCGTGCTTTGAAAATCCGAAACGAGAACAACCACCGTCGAATGCACTCCGAGAACTCCAGGAAGCCCGTGGCGCTCATCAGCATGCCGACGCTTTCCGCGCGTTTTCCTTCCTTCCAGTTGGCCTTGCTGAAGCCGACCCTGGAACGCGCAGGCATTCCGGTGCAGAATTTTTCGCTCTTCATGTATTTCGGTGAACGAATCGGGTGGAAAGTTTCCGAGACCATCGCCGACGTCTGGCCGAGTATGGTCGGCGAGTGGATCTGGACGAAAGCGGCATTCGGCGAGGAAGCCGACCATCGCGACGACGAGTACTTTCGCACCTATGATCACATTTTTCGAGCGGTCTGCCGCCGCGCGGGCTGCACGGTGAAGCGCTTCCAGAGAATTCGCAACAAGGATGCCCCGGAGTTTGTCGACTTCTGCCTGAACTCCGTTGACTGGGGAAGATTTTCGCTGATCGGCTTCTCCGTCGTGTTCCAGCAGACCATCGCCAGCCTGGCGCTGGCCAAGGCCCTGAAACAGCGGTACCCAAACATTCCAATGGCATTGGGAGGTGCAAGCCTCGAAGACGATATTGCGGAGGAGATTTTGCGCCAGTGCCCCCAAGTGGATTTCATCCACTGCGGCGATGCAGAACTTTCCTTTCCAGAGATGGTGCGCCGGCTGGAGCGTGGACAATCCATGGAAGGGTTGCGCGGCGTGATGTGGCGCGATCGCGGAGAAATCAAATATGCGGGCCGCGCACCGAATTTCCTCGCTATGGACGAGACGCCACTGCCCAACTTTGACGAGTACTTCTACGCGCGGGAGGAAGGCGGCTACGAAAAATGCTCGGAAGCCTGCGAACCCATGATTCCTATCGAAACCGCGCGCGGCTGCTGGTGGGGCGAGAAGCATCATTGCACATTCTGCGGACTCAACCGCTCCGGAATGGAGTTTCGCGCCAAGAGTCCGGATCAGGTGCTCGATCAACTGGAGCGGCTTTCGCGCAAACACGGAGTCTTCAGCTTCAATGCCATCGATAACATCATGGCGCCGGAATATACCGAGAAAGTTTTTCGTCGGCTTGCCGAGGCCAACAGCGACTTTGAGATTCACTATGAGATTCGCCCGAATTTTTCCCGGACGCAATTAGGCCGGATGCGCAAAGGCGGCCTGTTCTCGGTGCAGCCGGGAGTCGAAAGCCTGGCGACGAACATTTTAAAAAGCATGCGCAAAATGACCACCGGCATGCGCAACATCGAGCTCATCAAGTGGTGCACGTATTACGGCATCACCTGCATGTACAACATCCTCATGCGCTTCCCCGGCGAGGCTGAGGAAGACTATCGCCTGCAGGCCGCTTTGATCCCGAAAATCGTTCACTTGCAACCGCCGTGGGGGAACGTAAAGGCGCGCGCCGACCGCGGCTCTCCCATGTTTACCGATCCGGAGAGCCAGTCGATTCACCGGCTAAAGCCTGCGGCCTGCTACGAGTATATTTTCCCCAAGCGCTTCAATCTGGAGCGCATTTCGTACTATTTCGATCACGAGATGGGGAACGTCGTGGACGACGAGCACTATGACGATCTCATCGAGGGCATCGCCAATTGGCAGAAGCGGTGGGGCGAGGGAAGTCGTCCCGTCCTGAGTTATCGCAAGGCTTTTTCAAGCATTGTGATCGAAGACCGTCGCGCTGGCGGCAAAGGCCGGCAACGCACATATTCGGACGGCGCTGCGGCGCTGTACGAATATTGCGCCGATGCTCGTACGCCCCGCGACATTGCGTCGAACTTCAGCAGCGAGACCTGGGTGCAGGTGGCCCTCGATGAGTTTGTCGGCAAAGATCTAATGTTGTTCCTCGATGGCCGTTACTTAAGCCTCGCGCTTCCCCAACATCCAGATTTTGCGCTGCCGTCGGACCCGCGGCCTGCGGTGGCGGTCGCTACCCCGCTCGAGAATTCCGCATTCGTGCAGAATCTCACAGTCCTTGGGGAACCACAGCCGCTCAACCAAGTTAGCGAGGAAAACGATTGACCTCGCTCTCCCATTGCGAGTTGCAGCGCGCCGAACTGCTCGATCGGTTGCTCGAGCACGGCATCCTGCACCGGAGCGAGACCCAGCCTGTGCTCTCGCGCGACGGCAGTTCGGCGCGTTGGATGCTCGATTCACTGCCCGTAACGTTGACTCCTCGCGGTGCGGAGCTGGCAGGGCAATTAGTGCTCGAGCGTCTAGCGCGCTTTGACGGATGTCAGTTGGCAACCTTCGGCTTGACTGCGGTCCCGATTTTGCAGTCTGTGATTTTGCAATCGGGCGGCAAATATCACGGTTTGCTCATTCGCCGCGAGCGCAAGCCTCATGGATCACAAAAGTTGATCGAAGGCCGCATCGATCCGGACGAACCGGTGATTCTGATTGAAGACTCGATCGCTTCTGGAACCAATGTAAGCCAGGGCATCGCGACTCTCGAATCGGCTGGGCTGAGGGTGGAAGGCTGTGTTGCTTTAGTTCGTTTTGGATGGGAAGGCGGATTTTCGGATTTGTGCGAGCGGGGCTATCACGTGGAAGCGGTCTATGACATCTTCGAAGATTTCATGTCGCGCATGGAAGGCGAGGAAGGACCGGACTACAACCCGACCAAGGTTTTCGCAGATATTCGCTGGAGCCGGCGCCGCGCGCCGGAGGGGTTGCATCCCGCGTATCTGGCGCGTGCCGTATTGCAAGAATATTTCGCCAGCGGTGAAGTTTTAAAGCCGCCTCTGCGCCTCGACCGCGCTGATTACGACTCCACCGGCGGTGCGTGGGTCAGCCTGCGCTCGCGTGAGGATGTTTTCAATCGCCATGCGCGCGGCGGGTTCTGGCATTTCCCAACGGAGTCGTCACGGGGCGCGTGCGAGGACGCGGTGCGCGCCGCATTTCGCGCTGCGTGCGAAATACCTGAGAAGGCCAACAAATGTGAGTTGCTGGCTTCGAGCCACATCGCAGTCACATTCTTTTCCGCGCTCGAGCGTACCACTGTCGGTGAACTGGACAATGACTGTTATGGCATCGTTGTAGTGAGCGGGGAACGGCCTGAGATTATGGGAGGCGCGCTGCCCTGCATGCCGGGCATTCGCGACGAATGGCAACAGTTTCGCCACGCGCGCTACAACAACGCGGGGTTGTATCCGTTTGAGCCGTACGTGATTTATCGGCATGGCGTCGCAAAATTTGTCGAGCCGGGAGCTTCCTGGCAATCCAGCGGCGTTCCGTGCATCGACGGACCACCCGATCTTGGTTCTTTGGCTCGGTGGGCGCGCAATCTGGCCCGTGGTAACGAAACCCAGGAAACGCTCGCGATCCCCGCGCTCCCCCCGACGGCCAGTCAAATCTTCGTCGCGATTTACATTGATGGCGAAGTGCGTGGCTGCATGGGCTGCCCAATCACCGATCTGCGCGAGAATCTTCGAGCTCTCACGCTCGCCGCGCTGGCTGATGATCGCTTCGAAGAGGCAGCGATCGATGACGAGTCATCCCTCGCCGTCAGTGTTTCGCTTTTGTACAACGAACTGGAGATGGGAGATTTCTCGCCGGAAGAAGTCCGCATCCGATACCGGCATGGGCAACAGGCACTTGCGGTGGAGCAAAACTCTCGCGAAGGTTTGTTGCTGCCTTTTGTCGCTACATGGATGAGCCTTGACGCGGAGGATTTCGTCGACGAGGTGATTGACAAAGCCGGCATCACGCGGCACCCTTACAATTGGCGGCGTTTCGACTGCGTCACGTGGCTGGCGGATGAAGATGGAGCGGCAAAACTGGAAGGGGGATTCAAAGAATCTCCGCAGGTGCTCACCGTCGGCGAAGTTGCGCAACTGCACCGCGAATATCTGGAGCGGAACCAGCGCCCCGATGGTTCTTTGTACTTCGATTACTACCCTTTCCAAAACACTCTTCATCAAGGCATTGACGTGGCTCGTCAGGCGCATGCGGGGTGGATTCTCGCTAGAGCCGGCAAGATTGAGGCCGCCGCCTCAGCTCTGAAATATCTTTCCACTCAACCGCATGACTTGCCTCTTGCATTGAGCCGCGACGCATTCGTTTTACTCGCCAGATGTGAACCAGGGATGGTTTGTGGCGAAGATATTGGTGGTCTGGCCGCAACGCTTCTCGACACAATTGATCACTCCGGGCAGGTTGCAACGGGGCAGGCGTCATCCGAAACTCCGGGTTCATCGGACGATGCTCCGGAGAGCACGGATGACGATCCCGAGGAACGTGCCGACGAGCAAGAATCCATCGACCCGGACGAACTGCAGAATTACGTTCCTGGCCAGGTTCTCCTCGCGTTGGCGGCTGCTGCGCGTTGTGGTTTCGTCCAATCTCACGAGCCAAGAATCGAACGCGCGCTTCGCTACTATCGCCATCGCTTCCGCTACAAACGCGACTTCGGGCAGGTTTCCTGGTTGGCGTCAGCGGCCGGTGCGTGGTTCCACTTAACCTCGCAACACGAATGGGCCAGCCTGGCTTTTGAAATTGCCGACTGGATTCTCGAATTCCAGCAAACGAAAACCGGAGCGTTCATTACGGATCACCAGCCCGACACACCGGGCTTCACCACGGCGGTTTATCTCGAGGCGATCGCATCGGCCTTCCATGTGGCGCAAGCATTTGATCCATCGCGCGCCAGCCGCTACGACGAAGCGTGGCGTCGAGGCTTCGCGTTTCTCGACCACTTGATTATTCAAGAGCGTGATTCCTCGACACTGCCCAACATCGATTATGCCGCCGGCGGCGTGCGTGAAAACTTGTACAGCAGCCACGTCCGCATCGATTTTGTACAACACTCCCTCGCGGCAATTTTGCAGCGTTATCCCAGCATCACAATGATTTCACCAATCCATAAGGAGAGCCGGTATGGCTATGAAACGCAAGAAACGGCGACCAGGACCAGTTGCGGAAGTCGCACCTGCACAGAAAAAGAAAAAACGTCCGGGAGTAATTATCGAGGTGGCGCCGCCGCGGAGGAAACCGCCGCGACCGATCATCGAAGTCGCACCACCCAAGAAGAAACGCCCGGGACCGATCATCGAAGTGGCTCCGCCGAAGAAGAAAAAGAAACGTGTGGGACCGGTGATCGAGGTCGCGCCGCCTAGGAAGCAGAAAAGAGCCGGATCGAAGATCGTCGAGGTCGCACCGGAGCCGAAGCTCAGAATTCCCCGGACTGGTGTCATTGTGGAAGTGGCTCCAGAAACCTCTCCTGATCGCCTGCGCGGAGGAGGCGTGATTAGAGAGTTAGCTCCATCGACAGCAAGGAAAGAGGATCCCGCGCGACCCATCTACGAGATGGCGCCTGAAGTCAGGAGGAAGGCCCCCAGCGAAACGCGCCCGGAGGTTGCGCCGGAGAAGAAATCGGAAACCTAGAGGCAGTCCCTTCTGAACAGTGTCGTTTGGTACGAGAGTCCGAAGGGATAGCTTTCGACATACAACCGTCACAAGACTTAGGAGCCAGCAACTATGCTCACCCGTACAGCCGTTGTGACTTTGGCTTCTCTCGCGTGGTGCGTTCCATTCGCGGCTCAAGCGCCGCAGCCGTTCCTCACCCCGCCGAGATTACAGACAGCCGCCGCGCCCGGAAGGTTTGAGAATTTGGTGGCCAAGATCTCCGCTACTGGCTGCAACCCGGCTGGCGACATCAACCAGGTCGGCAATGTAGTGTCCGTCAATCTTGTCGTTCGCGAAGATAACAACGCCATCCACAACCCCTTGACCTCAGTCATGGATCAGGTTCTCCTACGGTCGTACGGCGGCTGCCTTTCCGGCCCGCTGCTGGAGCTGCATCCCGGCATAACGCTGCGGGTTCACCTCATAAACAACCTCGCAAAAGCGGATCCGACATGCCCGGCCGGTGAGGATCCGCCCGACGGATCGGCGGGCTGCTTTAACACACTCAACATACATTTCCACGGGCTGCATGTTTCCCCAGCCGGCAACAGCGACAACGTATTGCTCGACATTGCACCTCAAACCAATTTTGACTATGAAGTCAACATTCCGGGCGATCATCCCGCGGGCACTTTCTGGTACCACGCTCATCGCCACGGATCAACTGCTGCGCAGGTAGCCAGCGGGACTTCCGGCGCGCTCATCATTCGCGGTGATCGTCATTATACGGGCGGGGCACCCGGCGACATCGATACCATCCTGCATGATGCTAGTAACAAACCCTTTCCCGAGCAGGTTTTCCTCTTCCAGCAGATCCCCTACGCCTGTTTTACCGACGACAGGTTGACGAAAATCATCGAGAACGCAGACCACACGTGGTCCTGTCCCTCCGGGAAAACTGGTATCGTCGAAAACTTTGCCCTTCAGCTTGGCTCGCCCACGATCTGGGACACGAGCGGCCGTTTCACCAGCATCAACGGAGCGGTCCAGCCAACGCTCACTGGCGTCCAGGCTGGCGTAATCCAGCACTGGCGCATGATCCATGGCGGCATTCACGATACCGTCAATCTGCAGGTCGTCCCCATGGTCGCGAGCAACGACCCGAGTGCCGCGCGAGCGTTGGAAGGGGTGGTTACCGGAACTCCAAAAGAACAGGCAAAAATCATCGAAGAAATCTGCCCTAGTATCAGCCAGCCAAACAAACCCGTGCCGCTGGTTCCCCAGTTTGAGGTCGCCGCCGACGGCCTCACACGCACTTCGATCCATCCGATCGGCATCAAAGACGGCGTCATCCAGACCAGTGAAAGCGGCGGCATCGGCACTAACTTCATGCAGCCCGGCTACCGTAGCGACATTCTGCTCGTTTTTCCCCGGGAAGGGACTTATTGCGTTCTCAACCAGGCCGCAACACCGGCCGAACGGGAGAGCGCGGGCAAAGGCGGCCAGGGGACGAACGAAATACAACTGCTCGCCACCGTCATCGTCAAGGGCGGCAAAGCCATCACAGGGGATCCGGAAACCTTCGTCTTGCAGGCGCTCTACGACGGCAACAAGAACGACAAGTCTCTTCCCCCTGCCGCTCTCGCCGGCCTCCGGAAGGGAGATCTCACACCCTGGCGCGGCATGACTGATCTAAAGGACGAGAAAGTAAATCCCGACGTACAGCACGTCGATTTCTTTATTGGCAACTTGCCTTTTCCCACGCCATTTCCTCCCAACAGCCCCCCCTTCTCCCAGCAGGAGAAGCCGCTCGGACCCTGGAAGGCTTTCGGCTTCTACATCAATAACAAGGTTTACGATCCGGGCCGCATCGACTTTACCCGGCAGGTTGGAAGCACCGACGATTGGATTCTCACCTCAAAGGGCGAACCCCACATCTTCCATATTCACGTTAATCCGTTTGAGGTGATGGACGTCCAACACGACGGCAAGAGCATCTTTGGTCCTAAAGGCGAATGCCTTGTACCGCCAGATCCTCTCGGTCTTCAGAACCAGTACTGTGGCTTGTGGCACACCTTCAAAGACACTGTCTTCATCCAGAACGACTATCAGGTGATGATCCGCACCAAATACGATCGCTACATCGGCGAGTTTGTCATCCATTGTCACATCCTTGATCACGAGGACAGCGGCATGATGACCAACGTCGAAATCGTCCCGGATCTGGGCGCGCCCGGCAATGGCATCGGTATGCCTAGCATGCGCCAGATGATGATCAATAACCTTACACCCAAAGAACAGGAGTGATCCGATGAGCAATCCTTTTGCGGGAACCTGGACTTACCGCAGCTTCTTGAATAACCCCGCTCCCGTCGGCAACGACCCCTCGAAACTCGAAGCCTTGCTATTCGCTGAGGGGGTGTTGACCGTCAAGGATGCACCAGCGACTGCTTTCGAAGGGGAACTAAGCTTCGGTCCCGGCAGTGTCATGGACTTGAAGGGCGCTGTAACTCCGGCGCATGACGGAGTTGCGGCGCACGCGCACATCGTGGGCAAAGGGCGTCCAGGAACATCCACTGAACACTATTTCTATGACTATGACGGCTCGCTCACGGAACAGTGGCCTAACGGAGTTAACCAGGTGCCAGCTATCACTGGGTCAGTGATACGTGTCAAGCCGCACGATGGGAACCCGGCCGGGTTAGTGGCTTCCTTCATCGCAGTCCTAGCAAGCTAGCTGAAGTCTTACACAACGATTGGCTCACCCGAGAATTGGAGGAGAACAGATGAAGCTCGGCATTCCGGTGTACGAAGGGGTCGACCTGCTCGATGTAGCAGGACCCTACGAGATGTTCAAATGGGTCGACCAGAAGAAGGGTCTGAAAGTCCTCATTGTTTCGGAATACGGGTGTCCCGTGACTACAGTAAACGGGTTGCGCTTCGAAGCGCATTCCAGTTTCTCGGCGACTCCGACCCTGGATGTTTTGTGGGTACCGGGCGGCGATCCTGAGGCATTGCAGGAGATGATGCGGCATCCTGAATCCGCCTATTTCACCTATCTGAAGAAGGTCGCAGAGAAGGCGACGTGGATCTGTTCTGTCTGTGAGGGTGCGTTGCTGTTAGCACTCGCCGGCCTGCTTGATGGACATAAAGCAACTACACACTGGGCATTCGTCAAATGTCTCCAAGAATTTCCGAAGATCGTCGTCGACACCACCCATAAGCGCTTTGTTGTATCGGGGAACCGGCTGACCGGCGGCGGCATCTCCTCAGGGCTTGACGAAGCACTGAAACTGATCATGCTGCTATTCGACGAAAAAACTGCTATCGCTGTGCAGCAGACGACACAGTACTTTCCTTGCCCTCCGGTTGCCGGCACTATCCCTCAGACGGAGGAATGCACGATTCATTGGTAGCGAAGGAGCGTAACTCGGCAA
>Ga0307478_10003740_pt1 | contig 11138 bp, 11 predicted proteins | sample atmos_gasesECM4C_2_FD_203713 | JGI IMG/M metagenome (GOLD analysis project Ga0307478, IMG submission 203713) | Hardwood forest soil microbial communities from Morgan-Monroe State Forest, Indiana, United States - atmos_gasesECM4C_05 | ecosystem: Environmental > Terrestrial > Soil > Temperate...
CTTCGGCCCCGAGGAAGGCCAGGGACCAAGCCACTTGACACAAAGAGGCATTCGTTCGGCGCGGTGGCTGGACGGTGAGGTGGTGACTCATGTTGGGCGTAGATCTGGGTGTTCTGTATGTCCGCTGGACGGGTGCCCGCAGTCGTCCGGGTTCGGCGTTCCGGCCGCTCCTGCCGGGTGGAGGGCGGGGCGGGTGCGGTCAGGCCAGGCGGAATAGGGCCTCGGCGTTGCCGGAGGCGATCTTGGTGCGGTCTGAGGGACCGAGGATGGCGCCGAAGAACTGCGCGATCGCCGTCGGATCGGGCCGGTGGAAGGGATAGTCGGTGGAGAACAGGACCCGGTCGGCGCTGGTGAAGTCGAGGGTGTGGCGCAGCAGGCGCTCCTGCAGCATCCCGCTGCTGGTGATGTGGATGTTGGTCGTGATGTAGTCCGATACCCGGCGTTCGAGGTGCTTCGCGATCGCGGAGAGGCTGTCGGCCCGGTCCATCCAGAACAACAGCATCTCGCCCCAGTGGCCGAGCACGAGCTGAAGATCGGGATAGCGGTCGAACGTGCCACGCAGGATCAGCCGCAGCGCGGACAGGCCCGCATCCATGTGCCAGCCCCAGCCGAACGTGGCCAGGCCGAGGTCGACCAGCGGATCCAGGCCTCGGTAGGCGGCATCGCGCAGCTGGTTCGACGGGATCTGCGGGTGGATGAAGATGGGCTGGCGCCAGCGGGCCGCGGTCGCGAACAGGTCGTCGTAGGCGGGGTCGTCCAGTGTGCGGGGGCCGGTCCGCCCGTGAATCATGGCGCCGACGTGACCCAGCCGGGTGGCGCACCGTTCGAGTTCCGCGGCCGCGGCCTGCGGATCGCTGGTCGGCAGGGTCGCGAACGCGCGGAAGCGGGCCGGATGCGCGCGGACGGCGCTGGTGGCCTCGTCGTTGGCGTCCCGGGCCAGCGGGATGGCCTCCCGGGCGGGGAGGGCTTGGGTGGCGGGGGTGACGACCGACAGGATCGAGACGTCGATCCCGGCGGCGTCCATCGCCTCGACGCGGCCCTGGCCGATGTCCTCGAGCCGGGGCTGGTTGTCGCCCATGGTGTTGAAGGCGACGCTTTCGTCGCGGATCCCGCCCTGCAGGCGGTCGAGCGCGTCACGGATGCTGACGCTGTTCCAGTGCTCTTCGATCGCGATGATCTTCACGTTGATGTCCTCCAGGTCGTCAGGGGCGGACCGCGGGCGCTACCAGGGGACGGTCTGACCCTGGTAGTTCAGGTATCGCAGCCCGCCGTGGCCGGCCTGGGCCTCGATCGTGTCGGCCACGCCGGGGATGCTCTGGCCGATCGTCAGGGGCGCGGCGGAGCCGCCTAGGTCGGTCTGCACCCAGCCGGGCGCCATCAGCAGCAGCGTGCGCGGGTCGCCGGCGTGGCGCGCGGCGAAGCTGCGCATCAACTGGTTCAACGCGGATTTGCTTGCCCGGTAGACCTCGAAGCCGCCCTTGGTGTTGTTGGCGATGCTTCCCTGGCCGGAGGACATGACTGCGATCGTGCCGTTCGGGTGACGAGATGCTGCAGTGTCTCCACGATGCGCATCGGGCTCAGCGCGTTGGTCACCATCAGCCGGACGAAGGTGTCGGTGGACACGTCGGCGACGGTCTCCCCGGGCCTGTTGGTCACCCCGGCATTGACGAACAGCAGGTCGAACGTTACCTGGGCCAGACGCTCGTGCAACGCCGCGACCTGCTCGGGAACCGTGATGTCGACGCTCTCCACGGCAAGGCGGCCGTCTGAGGACTAGGCCAGGTCGTGCAGCCCGGTCCGCCCGGTGCCCCGCACTGTTGCGGTTACCTGCCAGTCCCGGGCCAGGTACTCGGCGGCCAGCGCGTAGCCCAGCCCACGTGACGCGCCGATAATCAAAGCGGCCTTACCGGCAGGTGCTGTCATGGCTGCTCCTCGCTCCCGGGATGAGTGGACGGGTCAGCCCGATCTCGCTCATCACTTGTTGAGTCAACCGTACACCCTTCGCTCAACAACGGTAGAGTGAATAGTGTGAGTGGGCCGGGAAGCAGGGCCGCGAGGCGTGCAGCCACCGCGCAGCGCATCCTTGACGCGGCGCGTGCGGAGTTCGGGGAGCGCGGCCTTGAAGCCACCACTATCCGCCGCATCGCCAAGCGCGCGAACGTCGACCCGTCCTTGGTCATGCAGCACTACGGATCAAAGGGCGCCCTCTTCGCCATCGCCATCCAGCTGGGTGAAGCGAGCCCAGGCGAGATCGAGACACATCTGCACGACGTGCTGGACGTCCGGCTCGCAGCCCTGCCCCCGGAGACCAAAGCTCTCGTCCGGTCCATGCTCACCGCACCGGAAGCCACTGAGTCAATGAGCGCGTTCCTCAACGAGCGGATCGCCAACCTGAGTCACGCCATGGGCGGCGACGATGCCGACCTGCGGGCCGCCCTCATCGTCAGCAGCATCCTCGGACTCACCATCGCCCGGCACTTCCTGAAGCTCGACGCGTTCACCAGCGCCTCGGACGCCGACATCGCCCGCGTGGCCGGCCATGGGTTACCACCGGAGTCGACCCTGCCGCGCGACATTCCCGGAGATCCACGCAGCCCGGCTGAGCCTCACGCAGGACTCCTGGCCAGCGATCGCGAGCCGACTGGTTATCGACCCCTAGCAATAGAGCCACCAGGCATCGGGCGGATGCGGTCCTCCCCGCTGGGGGCATCGATCGCCCACCAGCCGCACATCAGCCACATCCGGCAGGAAGCACAGAGCTGAGTAATCGGGTGTGCAGGCGGCGGCGATGGGTTAGCCAGCGACCCGAGTCCGTATCCGGCCATGAGGTCGCTCGCTTTCCTGGAAGAACGGTTACGAATCGGCGATCGCCGCTGGTCGTGTCCGTCGCCCTAGATCCGCTATGCGCGGTCCGCTTTGCGTAGTTGTCCAGTGTCCGGGTAATACGCGAACGGGAATTCTGTGCGACGCTGCAGCTCGCGATCCGGTTATCGGCCAGGTCGCGCGCTTGTCTGGGTCTTCGAGGGCCGGGACTCCGGGTACGGCAGCGATCCGCAGAACTTCGCCGGGCTCGAGTGAGCTGGTGATCACCGGGGCCGGGGTTATGCCGGGCCGTTGCGCCCGCCGGTCTGGGTGCCGCGGCTGAGCGATGCCAGTCCGGTCTCCAGCAGTTCCGCGGCTTGGCGTACGTCGCCGGCGACCGCGTCGCGCAGTTGAGCGCCGCGCCGGCCGGCGCGGATGTGACGCGCCCGCGAGTCCATGTCGACCTGGACCAGGCCGGCGAGCGCCCAGCCGGCGACCGTCGGCTGGGGATCGGCAGGGTCGGTCCCGGCCTGCAGGGCGAGCTGTTCGGCGGCCAGGCGGGCGAGGCGGTCCTGGATCTCCAGCCAGTGCGCGTGCAGCGCGGGCGTCTGCTTGACCATCGCCGCGAACGTCGTGGCGACGTAGGCGGCGAGCTCGTCGTCGAGCAGGTCGAATTCGTGCATGCTGGCCTCGAGCGCCCCGACGAAGGCATCGGTGATCGACGTCCCGGCCTGCCGGTCGCGCAGCGCGGCCGCCAGGCTCTCGATGAGCTCGTCGGCGTCGTCGAGCACCATCGATTCTTTGGTCGGGAAGTAGTTGTAGAGCGTCTTCATCGAGACGTTGGCGCGGTCGGCGATCTCCGAGACCTTCACCGCGTCGAACCCGCGACTGGCGAACATCGCGGTTGCGGCGTCGGCGATGAGATGGCGGGTGAGCCGGCGCTTGCGCTCGCGCAGCCCTTCGCCGGGATGCTCGGCGCGGTAGCGCGTCTCTTCGGCGTGCCGCACGCGGCGCAGGCTGTCAATGATCTCCTCGCCCATCTCCTCGGCGATGACGCCGTCAAGGACGCGCTCGTCGGGTTCCCCGGGACCGGTAACGCCGGAGCCTGGCTCGCTCATAGGCAGAACGATACCCCAAAATTTCACGTTGATATATTTTTACACTATATGTATTTTTACAAGCGTGAGAGAAATCGTCCACCCAGACCTAGGAGCCCGCCGATGACTGAGACCCTCACCGCCCTCGAAGGAGGGCACGTGCCTGACCCGGCGCCCGGTGCGACGCCCGCTAGCACCACACTTCGTTTCGATCGCGAGGACCGATGATGACCAGCTCTCAGATGCCGCTCACGGCCGGCAAGCCGGGGCACCGGTGGTGGATCCTTGCCGTCCTGGCTACCGCACAGCTGATGGTTGCCCTCGACGCGACGGTCGTGAGTATCGCTCTGCCGCATGCACAGGCCGCGCTGCATTTCTCCAGCGCGGACCGGCAGTGGATCGTCACGGCATATGCGCTGGCGTTCGGCAGCCTGCTGCTGCTCGGCGGCCGCCTCGCGGACATCTACGGGCGCAAGCGGCTGTTCCTTGCCGGCGCGGCGGGCTTCGCCGCGGCGTCCGCTGCCGGAGGCGCGTCTGAAAGCTTCGCGATGCTCGTCACCGCGCGCGCTGCCCAAGGGGCATTTGCAGCGGTGCTGGCACCGGCGGCCCTGTCGCTGCTGACGACGACGTTCTCGCATCCGGACGAGCGCGGCAAGGCCTTCGGGATCTATGGCGGTATCGCGACCGCTGGCGCGTCGGTCGGGTTGCTGGCCGGCGGCGCGCTGACCCAGTACCTCAGCTGGCGCTGGACCATGTTCATCAATGTCCCCATCGCCGGCATCGTCATCACCGGCGGTGTCATCTTCTTGTCCTCCCGCCTCACCGAGGCGCGGCAGAGGGTCGACTGGGCCGGCGCGGTGCTGGGGGGCCTGGGGCTGTTCGCAGTGGTCTACGGGTGTGCCCACGCGGCGACGAAGCCAGGAAGCGCGGGATGGGCCGATCCCCGGACGATCGGCTCGATCGCGGCCGGCATCGTGCTACTGGCCGCCTTCGTGATCGCCGAGCGGCGAGTGGCCTATCCGCTGCTGCCGCTCCGCGTCGTCCTGGACCGCAATCGCGGCGGATCCTACAGTGCACTGCTCCTGGCCCCGATCGGCCTGTTCAGCGTGTTCTTGTTCCTCACGTACTACCTGGAGACGATCCAGGGCTACAGCCCGGTCAGGACCGGGCTGGCGTTCCTGCCGCTCACCGTGACGGTGCTGTTCAGCGCCGGCGTGTCCAACACAGTCCTGCTGCCCCGCGTAAGCCCGCGGCTGCTCGTCCCAGCCGGACTGCTGCTCGCCGCGGCCGGAATGGCGCTGATGACAAGGATCGGCCCGCACTCCAGCTACGCCTCGCCGGTGCTGCCGTCACTACTGCTGATCGGGCTGGGCCTGGGCATGGTCTTCGCACCGTGCTACAGCCTCGGCACCTCCGGTGTCACCGATGACGATGCCGGCGTGGCGTCGGCGACGATCAACGTCTCCCAGCAGATCGGCGCGTCGATCGGCACCGCCCTGCTCAACAGCATCGCCGCCGGCGCCGCTGCGAGCTTCATCACCGCGCACGCCACGGGCACGGCTCCCCCGCGGATGCTCCTCGCGCAGGCGGCGGCGGTGCACAGCTACACCGTCGCGTTCTGGGCCGGTGCGGCGATCATGACAGCCGCGGCACTGGCCGTCGCGCCCCTGCTGCGGCCGGGCTTGGCTGAGCTGGGCGTGAGTGCCGCGCGCTCTGATATCCGTCCACGCGGTGCCACGACGGACAGACACACCCAACCAGCTCGATCCGTTTTTGCACGCCCGCCCTCAGGACCTGAGCAACACCTTGACCCCAAGGCGCCATGCCAGCCACCAGGATCGTCCGACGACCGATCCGTAGCCGAAATCGCGACAGACGGCGCACCAGCCTGCGCCGAGTTGAAAGGAGCATCATGAAGGCAGCCCAATTCAGCCAATTCGGGGGCCCCGAGGTCCTGGAAATCGTGGACCTTCCCGACCCTCACCCAGGTCCCGGTCAGGTCCGGATCGTTGTGCACGCGGCCGGAATCAGCGCAACAGACCCCAAGCTGCGCGCGGGCACGTTGAGGTTCGGTGCACAGCTCCCGCAGACAACAGGCCGCGACGTCGCCGGGGTGGTCGACGAGACCGGCGAGGGCGTGACCGACGTGGCCGTCGGCGATCGCGTGTTCGGCATCTCCGACGACGGCGCCGGCGCAGCCGAGCTGGCACTGCTGACCTTTCGCGCGATCATTCCCCCCTCCCTCGGGTTCGTCGATGCCGCCGGACTCCCGGTCGCACTCGAGACGGCCACGCGCGCGCTTGACCAGTTGGGGGTAAAAAGCGGAAGCACGCTGTTCATCAACGGCGCCTCCGGCGGGATCGGCAGCACGGCCGTCCAGCTCGCCGCCGCGCGCGGCGCGCGCGTGATCGGCGCCGCCAGCGCTGCCAACCAGGACTACCTCAGCTTGCTGGGCGCGGAGCCCGTGACATACGGCGAAGGCATGGTCGAGCGGATCCGTGCTCTGGCCCCTGGCGGCGTCGACATCGCACTCGACGTCGCCGGAAACGGCGTCCTACCCCAGCTCATCGACCTTGCCGGCGGCTCGCAGAACGTGGTAACGCTCGCCGACTTCAACGGTCCGAAGGAGCACAACGTACGATTCAGCAACGGATTCGCCGACGGTCACGCCTTCCACTCACTCGCGGAGGTAGGTGACCTAATCGAGGCCGGGCGATTCTGGCTTCCTGTCGACCGGACCTTCCCGCTCACCGAGATCGCCCAAGCGCATCGCACCAGCGAGCACGGTCACGTACGAGGCAGGCTGGTGCTAGTGATCGGCTGATGGCGGCGGTGACGGTGACACGGGTGGCGGTGTGCCCCTGTTTCGGGGCGCCGTTGCAGGTAGCGGAGGGTGGTTCCGCCGTCGACGGGCCAGGCCCGTCCCGTCATCCGAAATCCCGCCCACCCCCGGCAGCTCAAGGTCAGAGCCGGCGGTCACGTGGAAGGATGACGGCGCCGACGATCCATGAGCCGGCCACGCAAAACATATAATCTGCTCGCCCGGGTCCCGGAATCTGCAAGCAGGCCGCCATGAAAATAATCGGCGATCGGCGTGCTCCCGTTGCGCGAAAAAGACTGAATTGACATCGCTGCAGCCGCCGACGGCATCCAGGCCAGCGCATAGATATGCGAGGACGCGACGTCCGCTATTCGGCAGGTGAGTGAGATGCCGCAGCGCGCATCGTTGGAACGCGACCTTGGCGTGGGGGGGAGAAGCCGACAAGAGCGCTGAACCTCGATGCAAACGAGGCTTATGCCTTGGCCCAGCGTGGCCCTGCATTGCTTGACTACAGTCCAGATTCATATTTTGAACGCTCATCAAGGCTCTGTGGGGCTCGCTGGTGGCTCCCCACTCTCTGGACAAGGGCGGGCGTGGTAGGCGCTCGATGCCGGTTCGGCGGTGTGGCGGATCGTGGTGCCGTGGGTCCCCGGTGAAGGCCGGCGGTCCGGCGGCCTCGCATGCGGGTGACGGCTGCGGTTGAGCGGAGTACATGAGTTACGGGTCAAGCCTTGGGCGATGCTTGTGAAGACTGCGGCCTGCGGCTGGCTCATACTGGCTGATACGGACGAGAACTGGCGATTACGGGCCGGGGGACTCATGCCGGCCGGCGAGGCGGCGGGCGTCGGTCCCGGGCGGGCGCCACGGCCCGTTCGGAAGGTCGATCTTTATCCGGGATCGATGGTGGCGTCTGGCTGCCGCGATGGGTCAGGGGGACAGCACGGTGAGCCTGGAGATGATGATCAACTGGGTGGGCTCCGGACTCGGGCTGGGAGGCCGGCGGTCATGAGCCAGAGCGGCTATCTTTTCCGCGGCCCGCGCAACACGCCCGAGTCGCGGGCGGGTCGGCCGCCCGAGCCGCGAACCGAGACCAGGCCGGGCATGGTGATCGACCGTGATGTCGCGGTCCTGACTGGTTCAGGCACGACGATCCGGGTGGACGTCTACCGCCCGGCGGGCGGTGAGGCCGCCGCGCCGATCGTGGGCTGGACACCCTACGGCAAGCACAACCCGGCCCCCATCGGGCGGATCTATCCCGGCAGCGGGGTGCGTCCGGAGTGGAACTCCCCGCTGACGACTTTCGAGGCTCCTGACCCGGAGTACTGGGTCCGGCACGGCTACGCGGTCGTGATCGCCGACATCCCGGGAACCTGGTACTCGGAGGGGCCGGCGACCTACCTGTCGCCTGAGGAGGCCCGGGCGTACGCGGACCTGATCGAGTGGGCCGGCACGCAGCCGTGGAGCAACGGGCGGGTGGGGCTGTCCGGGGTGTCGTACCTGACGCAGACGCAGTGGCGGGTGGCCGAGCTCAATCCTCCGCACCTCGCGGCAATCAACCCGTGGGAAGGCTGGACCGACACCTACCGCGAGGTCGTCCGGCACGGCGGCATCCCGGAGACGTCCTTCTGGCCCTACATCTGGGACCGGTGGGGCACCGGCACCGGCATGATCGAGGACCTGGAGGCCGAGACCGCCGAGCACCCGTGGTTCGACGAGTTCTGGGCCTCGAAGGCCGCCAGGCTGGAGGAGATCCGGGTGCCCGCGTTCGTCGTGGCCAGCTGGTCGGACCAGGGCCTGCATTCGCGCGGCACGCTGGAGGGCTTCCGTCGGATCTCCTCGGAGCAAAAGTGGCTCGACGTGCACGGCCGCAAGAAGTGGGGGTACTACTACGACCCCGAGAACGTCGAGCGGCAGCGCGCGTTCTTCGATCAGTTCCTGCGCGGCGCCGACCGCGGCGTCCTGGACTGGCCACGGGTCCGGATGGAGGTCCGGGAGCGCTACTACCAGGGCACCCACCGCGTCGCCCGGGACTGGCCGCCCAAGGACACGGAGTACAGGTCCTGGTATCTGGACGCGGCGGAGGGAGCAATGCTCCCGCACCCGCCCGGCGCTGCCGCGGTAGCGGAGTACGACTCGCTGGGCAGCGCGCCGGGCCCGACCGATGCCCGGTTCACCATGACCTTCGGCGAGCCGGCCGAGATCATCGGGCACTCCCGCCTGATCCTGCACGTCGAGGCCCCCGAGGCGGACGACCTCGACCTGTTCGCCGCGCTGTTCAAGACCGGCCGTGACGGCGAGGTGATCGGGTTCCCGTACTACGCGCAGTTCGAGGACGGTCCGGTCGCGGTCGGCTGGCTGCGAGCCTCACACCGTGAGCCTGACCCGGAGCTCAGCACCGAGTTCCTGACCGTTCTCGCCCACCGCCGCGCACTCCTGGTCCCGCGCGGGCAGGTCATCGAGGCCGAGATCGAGATCCTCCCCTCCGGCACCCGGTTCGGGGCCGGTGAGGGTCTTCTGCTGATCGTGCAGGGCACCGACATCAAGCGATACCCCAAGCCGCTCATCTACGCCCGGCACGAGAACACGGTCAACGTCGGCCCGCACCGCATCCACACCGGTGCCGGTCACCCGTCGCGAATCATCCTCCCGATCCTCCCGGCAAGCGACGCCCGCGGCTGATCGCGGCGCGTTCGTCGTTGCTGACATGACCTACTGCACGCCATGCATCCCGGTTTCGTCAGACAATGTCGCGCTAGGTCTGGTTACCGCAGATGAGAGCCACTGTCGTGTCTGGGGGCGTCTGGCCCAGTCGGGCGGAATCTGGGGGCGGGGGCGGCACCAGGACGCTCGGGGTGCCGACGATCGCCGACCGCATCGCGCAGACTGTGGCCGCGAACCGGATCGGGACCGTGACGGAGAGGTTCTTCCACGCGGACTCCTACGGTTACCGGCCGGGTCGCGGGGCGCATGAGGCGCTCGCCGTCGCGCGGAAGCGCTGCTGGGAGTTCGACTGGGTGCTGGAGTCCGGCATCCGGGCGTTCTCCGGCAGCGTTCCGCACGATCTCGTGGGCAGGGCCGTGGAAGGGCTGGGTCTTCCCGCCTGGGTGCTCCTTTACGTGAAACGGTGGCTCACCGCGCCGGTGGTCATGCCGGACGGCGGGGCCAGGGCGAGGGACCGGGGGACCCCGCAGGGATCTGCGGTCAGCCCCGTGCTGGCAAACCTGTTCCTGCACTGGGCCTTCGACGCGTGGATGGGCCGGGAGTTCCCGGACTGCCCGTTCGAAAGTTACGCCGACGACGGCTTGATCCACTGCAAGACCCAGGCCCGCGCCCGCCAGGTGCTGGCCGCGCTGGAGCAGCGGATGACCGAAGCCGGCCTGGACCTGCACCCGGACAAGACCAGGATCATCTACTGCAAGGACTCCCGCCGCCGCAAGCCATGGGACGGGCCGGTGTCCTCCGGCTTCCTGGGCTACGCCTTCCGGCCCCGCGACACCACGGGGAACCGGCAGGTTCACCGGATCCGGCCTGGCAGCCAGCCCGAAGGCGGTCAAGCGGATGAACCAGGCCGTCACCGGCTGGCGGCTGCACCGGCGCACTGACCTCACCTGGGAACAGCTCGCGGGCTGGATCGTCCCGGTCATCCGCGGGTGGATGGCCTGCTACGGCCGGTTCCGCCGCTCGGTGCTGGACCCGCTGCTCGCCAGGATCAACCACCACGTCCAGAAATGGATCAGGCGCAAATACCGGCGGCTGCGGCCCTACCGGGCCATGAAGCGCGCCTGGAACCGGATCACCGCACAAACGCCGGGGCTGCTGCCCCACTGGCGCTGGGTAACGGGTGCCGGGTACTAGCCAGCCGTCCGGCGAGAGTAAGAAGAGCCCGGTGACGCGAAAGTGTCACGCCGGGATCTGTGGGAGCCCGGGGGTGAAATTCCCCGGGCCACCCGACCCAGGTTTGCCGGGCCTCCCGGTCGATCGGCAGCGCCACGGTGAGTGACCGTGTGAGATGCGCCGGACCGGGCCAGGCGCGCGGATCGCCGGATCGGCTCGACTCGCCTGGAGCGTTAGATAACGCGATGCGCTGTCGTTCTGGCGCAACTGAGTCTGAGGGGGCAAGGCTCCCAGCGGCAAGGTACGGTCCAACTGTGCTGATCGCTTCAGGCCCTGCTGTGACTCTGGGAGTCACATCGGGGGCTCGCGTCCGTTTCTCGGAGCAGGAGTGGGAACGGTGGCTCTGGCTCGACGATCGACCCACCTTCGATGTGACCTGGTGCGGCACGTGCCCATTCCTGTTCAAGCGCCTAGATGGGTCCACCCTGTCTCTTCCCGAACTGCAAGACCGTCTAGCCGACGGCCTCGACGGCCTCGACCGAGACGTCATCACCGCGTTCGCGCAGCTACTGCCGAGAGGTGTG
>Ga0307478_10003742_pt1 | contig 11131 bp, 7 predicted proteins | sample atmos_gasesECM4C_2_FD_203713 | JGI IMG/M metagenome (GOLD analysis project Ga0307478, IMG submission 203713) | Hardwood forest soil microbial communities from Morgan-Monroe State Forest, Indiana, United States - atmos_gasesECM4C_05 | ecosystem: Environmental > Terrestrial > Soil > Temperate...
AACGGCCGCTGAGGTTGGGGATTTTTTATTACGACGATAAAACGCAAAGGCGTTGGATGTTCAGATGTGACGACCCAAAGATTCTCCGAGAGATTGACTCCGTTTTTGTGACCTTCGAACGGTCTGATAGCGATCCTTCACACCCAGAAGGTCCAAGACTGATGTATGCCTACTTGCGCGGTCAGCCGAACCACCCTTAGTTTTGCCGCAGCCCGCGTTCATTCACCTCGCCTCATTCCCGCAGTCCTGAACTTTGTTCGGTTGCGGCGATGGCTTGGATCAGAAAAAGTAGTTGATGACTGGGGCAGATCGCGCACCTGGCCGGAATACTGGGAAAGAGGGGTGGCCATGAAGAAAAAGATGCGCCGTCTTGTTCCGGGATTCTTTGTCTGCTTGTCCGTGGTGGTGGGTTGCCTACTTGGTCCGTTGGCGCAATACGTGTTCGCACAGACTGAGAAGGCTTCTATATCCGGGCGCATCACCGACCAAACCAACGCGGTCGTACCTGATGCCGAAGTTGAAATCAGAAATACCGATACCGGTATTGTGGCCTCGACTAAGACGAACGATCAAGGGGTCTATGCATTCCCCTCTCTGCCCCCCGGCAATTACGTTATGAATGTGCGCAAACAAGGCTTTCGAACCGTGTCCGTCACGGACGTCAAGCTATACGTTCAAGACAACATCTCGCGAAATTTCGTGATGCAGGTCGGTTCATCGGCCGAGTCGGTTACGGTGGTTGCCCAGTCCGAAGCCGGGTTAGTAAACACTACTGGTTCCGAACTCGGAACCGTCATCACGCAGGAGGCCATCCACGAATTACCGCTCAACGGACGCAATTTTACCCAGCTGCTGACTCTCACCCCTGGCGCAACACCGATCAGTACCGCCCAAAGCTCAGGTGTCGGGGTGAACGACTTGGCTGTGCTGGGCGTGCCGACAGCCAGCGTTTCGCAGCCCGCCATTCAGGGCCAGGCCAACCGCTCCAACCTGTACATGCTTGACGGCGTGATCAACACGGAACTAAACACCAGCACCTATGTGATTCCGCCAATTGTTGACGCCATACAAGAGTTCAAGGTGCAATCGCACGATGATAAGGCCGAGTATGGCGGAGTTCTCGGCGGCGTTGTCAGCGTCGTGACGCGTAGCGGTGGCAACCAGCTTCACGGAAGCGCATGGGAATTCGTGCGCAACAATGCTTTTGACGCTCGCGATCCGTTCCGCGATGAGTTCCGCAGCTCTCCCTCTCCCTTTCACCAGAACCAATTTGGGGCCACCGTCAGCGGGCCAGTGTTTATCCCCAAGGTGTACAACGGCCGCAACCGCACCTTCTTCCTGTTCGGATACGAGGGCTGGCGCTTCAACCAGGCGGCTCAGACACGCTATCGCGTTCCAACTGCCCAAGAGCTCTCCGGCGATTTCTCGAACTCCATCCTGGCACAAAATATCTATGACCCAGCGACAACTCAGCCAGACCCCGCTAACCCTGGCCAGTTTACGCGCAGCCAGTTCATTGCCTCATCGAATCCCAGCAGTCCCAATTTCAATTCGGCGTGCGCGAATGCCGCGGGATGCCCGAACATGATTCCTTCGGCACGAATCGATGCAACCACCGTGAATTTCCTCAAGACCTACTATGGAACGCCAAACCTCACCGGCGATCCCGTATTCAACGCCATCGTAACGCGCCCTAGCGTGGACAATTCCGATCATTACACTGCGCGCGTTGATGAACAGCTGGGCGGGAAAGACAGCTTGTTCTTCCGGTACGATCGCCTCAACGTTATAAATCTCACTCCCTTCAGCGTTTCTGGGGACGGCGGCGGCTCCGTGCCCGCCACGGATATTGGTGTTGGATGGAACCATCTGTTTAATGGAACTCTGATGCTGGAAAGCCGGTTCGGCCGGGCACACCGACCGTTTTCGCGCTTTCAGACCGACACGTCGGGGATAGCTCCAATACAGAAGTTGGGATTCACAAGTCCTGGAGGTACAGTGGTCGCCCTGGCCTCCCCTTGGGCTCTGAATTCGCCGGGCGCCGGCGTGCAAAACGCGAATACGATCGGCAGCCCGGTTATCGATTTTTCGCAGGGGCTGAGCTGGGTGCATAGCCTGCACGAGCTCAAGTTTGGCTACCAATTCATAAGGCAGGGCAACGATACCGCCAGTCCGCCTTATGGCAACTATACGTTCACGAACGACATCACCGGCAATCCTGAGCAGGTGGGCACCACTGGTAGCTCGCTGGCCTCCGCTTTGTTAGGACTTCCGGCGCAGACCAACAATACCGGGAGCGTCTCCAACAGCAACCGCGTCAACACTTGGTCCTTTTATGGCCAGGATTCCTGGAAATTGCGCAGCAATATCACCGTGACCTACGGCTTGCGCTTTGACCATCGAAGCGCATTCGATCCCTCGTCGAGCACAGTCGTAAGCGGTTTCACCGCGAACGGTGATTACTGGATCGGGCTGAAGCAATTGCCGCCCGCCTGCAGTCAGGCAGGAAAGTCACCGTGCATCCCCGGTGCCGGCACTCTACAAAGTATTCCCAACGGCGACAAGATCATGCTGTCACCCTACGGCCGGGCCTGGGGACCCGCTCCAAACTGGAGCGACTGGGGACCGCGCGTCGGCGTAGCTTGGCGAGTTAGGGGAAACACGGTCGTACGCGCCGGGTACGGCGTCGTTTATGACGCGCTCATGGGCATGGAGCAGGATTGGAAAGGAATCTCGGGGTCGTGGCCCGCGACCGGTTCGGTATTTTCATTAACGCCGATCAATCAACTCGGCCAGCCTCTCACTCCCATCGAGCAGACCTTCGGACAAATAGGCGCCGCTGCTTTACCCGGGCCATCTCCATGGTCGCAATCCAATTGGTTTTTCGATCCCAATCGCAAGGATCCCCGATCGCAGGAGTGGAACGTCGAAATCCAGCGGCAAATGACCAGGAACCTTGCACTCTCTGTTGGGTACGTCGGCAGCTATAGCGACCGTCTGGATGAAACCGGCTTGTTCAACACTGCAACGACGCCGGGACCCGGAACTCCTGCCCAAGTCGCCCAGCGCCAGCCGTTCCCTTGGATCACGGGTACTCCGTTTTTCGGAACCGATCGCGGCAACGCCAATTACAACTCGTTACAGGTCAAATTGGATCATCGCTGGGCCAACGGCTTCCAGTATCTCGTGTCCTACACCTGGTCCAAGGCCATCGACACAGGGAGCAGCGGATGGTTCGCCGCTGAAAATGGCTCCGGAGCCGGAGGATCTTCCTCGTTACAAAACTACTACGACCCCAACGGCAGCCGTAGTGTGTCCTCCTACGACATTCCGCATTTCCTTTCGATGAGCGGCGTTTGGGAGCTTCCCTTTGGCAGGGGCAAGAAGTATTTCAATCAGCATGCCATCGCCAGTCGGGTGTTGGGCAACTGGCAGATGAATGGAGTCGTGCAATTGCGTTCTGGACAGCCCTACAACTTGGCCGTGTCCGGTGATGTGGCTAACATCGGAAGCTCCGTGCCCTGGTGGAATTACGCCAGGCCCAACCTGGTAGGAAATCCGCAGCCCGCGCATCCGACGGCCGCCGAGTGGTTCAACCCAGCCGCTTTTGCCGTGCCATCCTTCTCTTACGGGAACTTTGGCCGCAACGTTTTGCGAACGCCCTCCGTGGCCAATGCAGACTTTTCTTTGTTCAAGAACTTCGTGCTGACGGAATCAACCACATTGTCCTTCCGCGCGGAATTCTTCGACATCTTCAACATTCAAAATTATGGTGCGCCGGATGGTTTGATAGGTGACCCAGCCGCTGGGCGCATCACCTCGAACGTGATTCCGCCGCGGCAAATCCAGTTCGGCCTTCACCTAGCGTTCTGAGACCGGTCGGCGCCAGTTCAACCAAAAAATGGACGTCGCAAGAAGCCGCTTAGCAAATGACGTTAGCCCAAATGCATCGCAGGCACTTTCTTGAGCTGGGCTTTAAAGGCTTAGCCGCAATCGGTGCCGCGTCAGCGTGCGCTCGGAAAGCGTCGCCGGCCTCCTCGTTTTTGGCACGCCAAATTCGTTTCGAAGACCGGCAAAAAACCTCGTGTGTCAACTTCGTCCTGAACAACGGCACTACTCCGGATAAACCGCTCATCGACTCTACACTCGGTGGCGTCGCGCTCCTCGATTTCGACAACGATGGATTCCTCGACATTTTCTTCACGAACGGCGCTCGGATTCCGACCTTGGAAAAGGACGATCCCGTATTCTACAACCGGCTTTACAAGAACAATCGAGATGGCACGTTTACGGATGTAACGGAGCGTGCTGGCCTTCAGGGAGAGGGGTATTCCATGGGAGTGGCCGCGGCCGACTTCGACAATGACGGCTGGACCGACCTGTACGTCACCGGAGTAAATCGCAACATCCTCTATCGCAACAACGGCGATGGCACCTTCACGGATGTGACCGAGCACGCCGCTGTGTCGGGCGTTGATGAAAACGGACGGAAACTGTGGTCGGTCGGTGCGGCGTGGCTCGACTATAACAACGACGGACTGCTCGATCTGTTTGTAACCAATTACCTGGATTGGTCTTTTGGGACATCCAAAGTCTGTGGAGATGAAGGCAAAAGGCTCTCTTGTTCTCCTTCACTCTATTCGGGCTTGACGAACCTGCTTTACCGCAATAACGGCGACGGCACATTCACTGACGTCTCAAGGCTGACCGGGATAGCAGAGCACATTGGCAAGGGAATGAGTGTTGCGGTCGCCGATTTCGACGACGACGGGTTCATGGATATCTTTGTGGCGAATGATCAAGCCAGGAATTTCCTGTTCAAGAATGTCGAAGGGCGCAGGTTTACTGAGATCGGAGTTGAGGCAGGCGTCGCCTACTCTGACGATGGACTCCCATTGTCTGGCATGGGAGTGGACTTTCGCGACTTGAACGACGACGGGCGGCCCGACTTGATCGTCACTGCTCTAGGAGGAGAGACCTTTCCTCTGTATTTGAATTCCGGGCATGGACTCTTTGAATCAGCTACTTACCCTTCCGGGCTTGGCTTTCAAACGCTCAGAATGAGTGGCTGGGGAGTAGGCGCCTACGATTTCGATAATGATGGCCACAAGGATCTGTTTACGGCAAATTCGCATGTCAGTGAAAACGCCGATCTATATGGCCGCGACCATTACCGCCAGTCCAATGCCCTGTTTCGGAATTTGGGGAATGGCCGCTTCAAAAACGTCACGTCGCAAGCGGGGAGCGCGTTACAATCGGCCGCTGCGCACCGTGGTTGCGCCTTCGGCGATTTGAACAATGACGGTCGGATCGACGTGATTGTTTCAGCGATAGGGGAACCGGCGAAAGTTCTCCACAATGTCGGCAGTCCTGAAAATCATTGGATTCTGATTCAATTGCAAGGCATCAAGAGCAATCGCGATGGCATCGGCGCGAAAATCAAAATCACTTCGGAGTCTGGACAAGTTCAGCACAACCACGTCGCTACCGCGGTTGGATACGCAAGCGCCTCGGATAAACGCGTCCACTTTGGATTGGGGGCGGCCCGTCGTATTCGCGAGATCGAGATTCGGTGGCCATCTGGACACACACAGACTCTGAGAGATATCGCTGCCGACCAGATCCTTTTGGTGAAGGAAAAATGATCCTTTGGGGAACGCCAGCAACGACAGGCGGCCTCGCAAGGCGTGCGACGTTCGGATTGGCGCTGGCCTTATTGTCGTGGACTCATTCCGGTGTCCTCGAGTCAGTCGCCGATAGAGATCAGAAAGGCAAACCCGATGCCTGCTTCGGGCTGGAAAAACAGCTTAGGTCGGCAGAGCAAGCCCTTACAAGAGGAGATGTTGACCAAGCCGACCGTCTCTTGCTGCCTCTTCAATCATCTCGTCCTGAGTGCGGGCAGATTTTAGCGGTCCTGGCACGGTTGCGGGCATCGCAAAAAAACGTCAATGAGGCTAAACAACTCTTTTTGCGAGCCATCGCGTTATCACCCGATGATCCCGACACGTACTTTTACTTTTCTCAGTTTAGCTTTGATCAAGGAGTCTATCTACAGGCATACGACCTCGTTGCTAAGGCTCTAAGCCTGAAGAGTGAATATCCCGAAGCCCTCATTCTCAAAGGCCAAATGCTCGCGATGAGGGGCGAACCAGTTGCAGCTCGCAAATCCCTCGAAGAAGCGTGCAGGATTGCGCCCAACAACGCGGAGGCTCATTTCCAACTGGGCATCTTGTTCGACAACAGCAAACTCAACCGCGAAGCAGTTGAGCAGTTCCGGATTTCCGTCGCCCTGCGCCCTTTAGATCCCCGCGCATACGACTATCTGGGTCTCAATCTGGAGGCTTTGGGCGAAACACAAGAGGCGGCAACGATTTACAAAAGGGGGCTCGTCGTTAACAAGGGGCCGCTTTTCGATTACTTCCTTGACTACAACTACGGCCGGTTCTTGTTGAAAGAGCGCAAACTTCAAGAGAGTAAGGTCCACCTGGATCGCGCCGTGTCGCTAGCGCCGCACACACGAGCCGTTTACTACGAGCGCAGCAAGTTGAATGTGATATTGGGCGATTACCAGCAAGCTCGGCGGGATGCCCAACAGGCATCAAAGCTTCAGGATCCGACCGGCTTCGTACTCGACCTCCAGGTGTATTACCTCCTGTCGACCATTTATTCCCACTTGGGTGAACACGAGCTTGCTCGCCAGTACGCGGAATTAAGCAAGACCGCTAGGATTCCAATTCAGGACCGGGCGAGGAACTAGGGTTCTTGGGAGATCGATGAGCAAGCAACGTCCGCGTCAAACTCGCAGAGCGATCACGCTAACGTTAGGATCTGGCGGCTGCGGCGGCAGCTCAATGCGCAATTTTCCTTCCGACTCCTCCATCTTCAGCGGTTGCCCGCCGGCAAGCAAATACGCTGAAAGCGCTCGTCCTTGAAGACCGTTGATCTCAAACGGTCCACGCGGCCAGTCAAACACGTGAACGAAGATCTTGTCTTTCTTCGCCGTCGTCCGAATCGACGAAACGCCTTGCACCGGTCCATACGTGGTTCCGTAAATGGACTCGCCGTTCACGGACAGCCAACTCCCGATCGCGCGAAGCCGTTCCTGAAATTCCGGCTGGATCAGGCCGTCCGGCTGCGGGCCGACGTTGAGCAGAAAATTTCCGCCGCGGCTGGCCACTTCCACCAAAGATCGAATCAGCATCTGCGCCGACTTGTATTCATGGTCGTGCGAGTTGTAAGCCCAGGTGTTGTTGATGGTCATACAGGTTTCCCAGAGCTGGAAGTCCTCAGGTCTGGGAATCATGTTCTTTAATTTCTGTTGGACGCTCGTGTCAACTGCATTAAAACGGACATCCTTCGTCGGAATTCCGCTAGGGATGAACTGTTCTGGCGTCTGATAATCGCCGGGAAGGCCAATCCTGTCGTTTACGAGAGTCGCCGGTTGCAGCTTGTGGATCAAGTCGAGAAAACGGATGCCACCGTACTTCTCCTGATGATGCAGACCGTCGAACCAAATCAGCGCAACAGGACCATACCCGGTCAATAACTCGGTTAGCTGCAATTGCATGTAGTCTAGATAGAGCGGCCACTCTGGACGCGCAGGCTCGCCGCCCCAGTTTTCTTTCGCCAGCTTGGACGTGTCGCGAAACGCCGGATGATGCATGTCCGGTGGTGAATAGTAAAAGCCAAGCGGCATTCCCCGTTCCTTGCAGGCATCCGCCAACTGCTTGACGATGTCCTTACCGTAAGGCGTATTTGTGATCTTGTAGTCCGTATAGGACGTATCAAACATGCAGAAGCCATCGTGATGCTTCGTCGTAAACACCATGTATTGCTGGCCGGCCGCTCGCGCCAGATCGACAAAAGCGTGCGGGTTGAACTTCGTTGGATTGAATCGCTTGGGAAGGTCCCGATATTCCGCCTCGGTGATGCCGCCCGCGGTTGGCGTCATGATCGGCCAAGAAGCTTCCACACTTGCCAGTGAGTACGGTCCCCAATGGATGAACATCCCGAATTTGGCATTGCGATACCAAGCCGCTTGTTCTTCTTCGGAACCAAAAGGCCATGCAAAAGTCGGCGTAAAAGAAAGCGAAGTCGCGGCCAGCGCGACTCTCAAGAACTCCCGTCGATGCTGTGAGTAAGCGCTCATTCGCATCGTCTGCAATCTAAGAGGATCCATAATTTCAATCGAGATGGAATACCTCTTCCATCTCCGCCCACCACTCCCCTTCTTTTCGTGCCGACGCCGGTTCTTGCATTGGCTGCATGATGGCCCACCATTCCTGAGTCTTTGCATGTGCAGCCATCTTGTCCCAGTCGGCCTTCATGTCGCTTCCGTGGTATTCCAAATAACTGAAGAGAATTCCGTCTTTGAGGTAAATCGAGTAGTTTCTAATCTTGCATTCCTGGATCATGCTCAAGACTTCCGGCCAGACCGCTGCGTGATAGCGTTTGTAACGTTCTTCACTACCGGGCTTAAGCCGAATCATCAATGCAAAGCGCTGCATCGTATCCACTCCGAGTCGCGGTCTTTCCTGCCACTGTCCAGGCCAATTCAAGTGCTTAAACTTAGCTTGACGCGGCATTATTAGCAGCTGTACTTTGTATTGTCAAGATTTAAGCGCTTGGTCTATGCCTGCTCATTCTACATTCTCGGGAAATGGCCTTGTCAAACACGACTTGGCCGACCGCCTGCGAACCGAAATTATGAACGGCTCGCTGCCCAGCGGGGACCGCATTGTAGAGGGAAAGTGGGCCCAGAAGTTTGGCGTGGCGCAGGGTTCCATCCGTGAAGCGATCAACATTCTCGCCCTGGAAGGATTTATCAACAAAGCGGCGGGGCGCAGCGCACGGGTTGTCCATTTAACCGAAGCGGGTGTTGCCCAGCTCTACGAGCTTCGAGGAGCTTTAGAAGGACTCGCTGCTCGTCTGGCTGCAACGCGACGCCCCGATCTCTCCAAGCTCGAAACTGCGGTAGCGGGCATGCGGCGCGCGGCAAGCGAAGGAAATTGCGAAGCGCTGCTTCAGGACGACCTTCAATTTCACCTTCAGCTCTGCGAGCTTTCTGGTAATCCGTTCATCGTCGAGCAGAGTCGCCGTCTGTTGGTGCCGTTCTTCGCGTTCGTGCGCATGCGTGTCGCGACGAGCGGACAAACAACTTCACCCTGGGACAAGGACCTGGAGGCGCACCAGCGCATCATCGATCTTTTGCGCGAAGGGGAAGACGACGTCGCAGAGCTGTACGTGAAAAAGGCGATGGCCCGCTTTGCCAAAAATGCTTATGACAACTGGCAGAATCGTTCTTCCGATGTGGGCTGATCACCACTGGGGATCAAGATGCCTGACGCTGTGATTCACTCCGTGTCGACGTGCGACGCAAGATTTCCGTTGCCTCCTGGCGCAGGTACAGATTCCCTTCATACAAATTCCGAGTACAGCTTCGCAGTTACGTGCTTGTGGGGCGAGAACGGCCTCCGCGGCACCGGCATCGCACTTACGCTCGGTAAAGGCAACAAGCTCGTCTGCGAAGCCATTGAGATGCTCGCCGACCCTCTCGCCGGCACAGCTATCGAAGAACTCATGGCGAATTTTGGGCGCGTTTCCCGCAAGCTTGCGGACGATCCTTCCCTTCGCTGGCTCGGACCGCACAAGGGTGTCGTACACCTAGCCCTAGCCTCCATCACTAATGCTTGTTTCGACTTTTGGGCCAAAAGCCGGGGCAAACCGCTCTGGAAGTTGCTCCTCGATCTCGCTCCGGATGAAGTCGTTCGTCTGCTGGATTTGAGCTATCTCGACGAGGTCTTGAGCGAACGAGATGCAGTTGAACTGTTGCAGGGCCAACTGGCCAGTCGCAACACCCGCATGTCGATTCTGAACACTGGCTATCCCGGATACGACACCTCCGTCGGATGGATGGGATACGACGATCAGAAGGTGCGGGACTTGACCCGACGTGCCATGGACTCGGGTTTCAAAGCGTTCAAATTGAAAGTGGGATCTGACGACCAAGACCGCGATCTGCGACGCGCAGCCATGCTGCGCGAATGCATCGGGGATTCCGGCGCGCTGATGTTCGACGCCAACCAGCGCTGGAGTTTGCCGGTCGCGGTCCGCATGTCGCGCGACCTCGCCCTTTACAAGCCTACCTGGATCGAGGAGCCCACGCACCCAGACGACATCCACGGACACGCTTTGCTAGCGCGCGAAATAACTCCCATCAAAATCGCTGCCGGCGAACATATTCCAAATAGAGTCGTCTTCAAGAACTTCCTCCAGGCCTCCGCCATCCATTACGTGCAGGCTGACTGCACGCGGCTGGCAGGCGTGAGCGAATTTCTCACGGTCAGCCTCCTTGCTAAGAAATTCGGCCTTCCCGTGGTTCCCCATGTGGGCGATATGGGGCAATTGCATCAGCATCTTGTTTTGTTCAATCGCATTGGACTGGGACAGGAGCCCTTCTTCCTCGAGCATATTTCTCACCTTCGCGACCACTTTGTCTTTCCGGCGACGGTTGCAGATGGCTGCTACCAGACTCCCCAGCAGCCCGGCGCATCATGTGACTTGAAATTGTCTTTCGCTGGGAGTCCCTGATGGGACATTCGGTGCTACCGGGAGTTTCCCTCGTCCTGATCGCCGGCCTTATGGCCGGCTGCTGCATGCTCCCCTTGAAATTCGTGCGTTCCTGGAAATGGGAGAACGTCTGGCTGGTCTTCAGTATTCTTTCCCTTGTCGTTATCCCCTGGTCTCTGGCCCTCACGTTTGTCGGTCGGCTCTTCGACACCTATCGAGCTCTTTCGGCTCATCAGCTTGCCGTCCCGATGTTGCTCGGCGCCGGCTGGGGAATCGCACAAATTCTTTTCGGCATCTCCGTGAAGCGCCTCGGCCTCGGTATTGCCTATGCAATCATCGTAGGCCTTAGTGCCGTTCTCGGAACCGTGGTCCCCTTCTTCGTACAGCAGCGCAGACTCGCAAAGGAACACACGTTGGAGCTGATTGTTAGTGGCGTTCTCATCATGGCCATTGGCATCGCCTTGACCACCTGGGGTGGTCAAATTAACGAACGAGCCGCTACCCGAGTTCGAAATCCTGTGCGTCGCTCATATCCATTCGCTATTTTTCTTGCCGTACTCTG
>Ga0307478_10003743_pt1 | contig 11131 bp, 12 predicted proteins | sample atmos_gasesECM4C_2_FD_203713 | JGI IMG/M metagenome (GOLD analysis project Ga0307478, IMG submission 203713) | Hardwood forest soil microbial communities from Morgan-Monroe State Forest, Indiana, United States - atmos_gasesECM4C_05 | ecosystem: Environmental > Terrestrial > Soil > Temperate...
GCGGACCGCCGTTGCTGTGGAACTCGCCTACCAGCACGCCCTCGGTATCACGGGTTAGTTTTATGCTTCGGTAGGCGGTGAAATAAGCGGGTTGCTTTCCTTGCACTTCATAGCCTCCATTCTGAAGTTGTTGATAGCTTTGCGATTACGCAGCCGCTTTCGACAATCCACCGTTCTCGATAATAAAGTTCGCGATTTGCTCCACACCCTCGCCACTCTTCAAATTCGTGAAAACAAAGGGGCGTTTCCCGCGCATTCTTAGCGTATCCGATTCCATTACGGCGAGGTTTGCACCAACGAGGGGAGCTAAATCAATTTTGTTGATAATGAGAAGATCGGAGCGCGTGATACCAGGGCCGCCCTTGCGAGGTATTTTTTCACCTTCTGCGACGTCGATCACGTAGATCGTCAAGTCCGCCAGCTCAGGGCTGAAGGTTGCGGCAAGATTATCGCCGCCGGACTCGATGAAGCACAATTCCGCGTGAGGGAATTTCTGGTTCATGTCTTCGATGGCGGCGAGGTTCATGGAAGCATCTTCCCGAATCGCCGTGTGAGGACAGCCGCCCGTCTCGACGCCCAAAATGCGCTCCGCCGGCAGCGCTTGTGCGCGCGTGAGAATGAGTTGGTCTTCCTTGGTGTAAATATCGTTCGTGATCACATAGATGTCGTAGTCATCCCGGAGTCGCTTACAAAGTGCCTCTATCAGCGCAGTTTTGCCCGAGCCAACCGGGCCGCCTATACCTACGCGCAAAGGGTGGTTCGTCGATTTCGTGCTTGTAGTAAGAGTCATGAGCGAAATAACCTCGTGTATTGAGTTTCATGCGCCATGGAGGAGAGATCGACCATGAACGCGGCAGACCCAAGATCGTCCATCGTTGTGTTTCTGGCTCGTGCAGTGGCGACGAGCACCGCTTGCTCAAGCGCGGCGATCGCAAGCTGCCCGTCCGTTTGGCCGAGCGGGATGAGTCGCACTCCGGCAATAACCAAATTGGCGATATAACTCTGCAGAAAGGCGGGCAAAGCCAGGCTCATCGGAATGCCTTCCCTTGCCGAGCGAACTCCGACAACGACGGCTAATGCTGGCGGAACATTGTGTTCGGAGAGCAATTGCGAAAGCGAGTCCAGGAGCCGATCGGGCCAAACTTGGCGCAGCGTCGCGCGGCTCGCTGACGCTTGCTGCGATGACTCAAGCGCAAGTTCCGCCGTCCCGCGAAAGGCGGCCGCCAGTTGTGCTATTTCAAATAGCTTCGCGCAATCGTTGTCTCGGGCACTGCGCCAGGCCTCGCCGAAGAAGATTGACTCATTTCGTCCCGAACCATAGCGAAGGTCCGCTTCCAGCCAGTCGACCAGACTTGCGCGGTCATTTATATATCCCGCTTCGACAGCCCATTCGAGGCCATGGGAATAGCTATAAGAACCGGTAGGGAATGCCGGCGAGAGCCAGCTTTGTAGTCTTAAGAGCGCGAGCGGTGGGCAACGGTACTGTTCATTACTCATGATGGTGCCCGCCCTCGCCGTGTTCGTGATCGTGGCCACCATACGCGCCGCCTTCGGGTTGAAAGGGTGCCTGCACCTTAACGAGCTCCGCTCCAAAACCATGGAGCATATCCTCGATCACATGGTCGGGCCGAATCCGAAGAACGTGGTCTCGAATTTCAGTCGGGAGGTGCCGGTTTCCCAGATGCCACGCAAGGCGTGCGAGCTGGTGCGGATCTTTGTGTCTGACTTCGACAATAGCCTCCGCCGCAGCCTGAACCTTCAGCCACCTTCCGTCTTCCAGTTGCAAGCCATCTCCATCGGCCATGGCAACCGCTTTCGGAAGGTCAAGAAGGACATCTTCTCCCTGGTCTGCAGTCAGGCGAATGCGGCGGCGATGGCGCGCATCAAAATCGAGTGTCAGAGTGCCTGCCGCTTTTTCCTTCGGCCAGTGCCCGGCGGGGCGATGAATGGAAGCATTGCGCATTGTCATCCTCAGTACAGGAAATAACGCTGTGCCATGGGCAGCACTTTTGCGGGCTCGCAAGTGAGTAGCCGCCCGTCGGCTCGCACTTCATAGGTTTCCGCGTTGACTTCCATACGGGGCGTGGTGCTGTTCAGCATCATGGATTGCTTGCCGATCTTGCGCGTATTCCTGACAGGAAGAAGCTTCTTCGCAAGTCCCAGCTTCTCACTTTTTTCCAGGCCGGCTTGGCTGACGAACGTAACTGAGCTTTCCGTCATGGCGCGACCAAACGCGCCGAACATCGGACGATAATATTCCGGCTGCGGGTTGGGTATAGAAGCGTTGGGGTCTCCCATGATTGCGGCGGCGATCATGCCGCTTTTAAGAACCAGAGCAGGCTTCACGCCGAAAAAGGCTGGATCCCAGATACAGAGATCGGCAAGCTTTCCGACTTCGATGGATCCGACATAAGCGGAAATGCCTTGAGCGATCGCAGGATTGATCGTGTACTTCGAGACATAGCGCCGCGCCCTGAAATTGTCATTGTCGCTTTTATCATCAGCCAGCCGACCGAATTGTTTCTTCATTTTATCGGCCGTCTGCCAGGTGCGGATTATCACTTCTCCGACGCGGCCCATGGCCTGACTGTCCGACGACATGATCGAGATCGCGCCAAGATCATGCAAGATATCCTCGGCCGCTATTGTTTCCTTGCGGATGCGGCTCTCAGCGAAGGCCGCATCCTCAGGAATGCGCGCGTCGAGATGATGAGTGACCAACACCATATCGAAGGCCTCTTCGAGCGTGTTCACTGTGTAGGGCCGCGTGGGACTTGTCGAAGCCGGGATGACATTTGCCTCGCCGCACACCTTGATGATGTCCGGCGCGTGCCCCCCACCAGCCCCTTCGGTGTGAAAAGTGTGAATCGTTCTGCCCTTAAAGGCCGCGATGGTATTCTCGACAAAGCCGCTCTCGTTCAACGTGTCGGTGTGAATGAGCACCTGCACGTCCATGTCGTCCGCGACAGAGAGGCAGCGATCGATGGCGGCAGGCGTCGTTCCCCAGTCCTCATGAAGCTTCAGGCCGCAGGCACCGGCCTCGATCTGTTCAATAAGTCCCGCCGCCAAGCTTGCATTGCCTTTCCCGAAAAAGCCGAGATTCATGGGAAAGCCGTCGGCTGCCTGGAGCATCCGTTGAATGTGCCAAGGGCCCGGCGTGCAGGTTGTGGCAGTCGTCCCGGACGCCGGCCCTGTCCCCCCGCCCATCATCGTGGTAAGGCCCGAATAAAGCGCCTCCTCGATCTGCTGCGGGCAGATGAAATGCACGTGCGTGTCGATGCCACCGGCAGTGACTATCTTGCCTTCGCTGGCGATCACCTCGGTTCCCGGTCCTATAATAATGTCAACGTGCGGCTGTACATCCGGATTGCCGGCTTTGCCAATGACGGCGATTCGCCCGTCCTTAATGCCGATATCGGCCTTCACAATTCCCCAGTGATCGAGAATCAGCGCGTTGGTGATGACTGTATCAACCGCGCCCTCGCTGCAGGAACGCTGCGATTGCCCCATGCCGTCGCGGATCACTTTCCCGCCTCCGAACTTCACTTCCTCACCGTAGATCGTGAAGTCCTTCTCCACCTCGATGATGAGGTCAGTATCCGCGAGGCGCACTTTGTCGCCGACCGTTGGGCCAAACATCTGCGCATAGGCGGCACGGCTCATTTTGTGGGGCATTCTCGATTACCTCAGTGATTCGGACAGATGATCATGAAGCAGCAGGCGCCTTCGGCAGCGCTCCCATGACCGCCTGATTGAAGCCATAAACCAAGCGCGCGCCCCCGTAAGGGATCAGCGAAACTTCACGGGATTGGCCTGGCTCGAAGCGCACAGCTGTTCCCGCGGGAATGTCTAGCCGGTAGCCAAGAGCAGCCCGCCGATCAAAGGAGAGAGCCGCGTTGGTCTCAGCGAAATGATAGTGACTGCCGACCTGAATCGGCCGGTCCCCCGTATTTGCGACCTTAAGAGAGATGGCCGCCCGATCGTTGTTCAGAACAATCTCACCAGAGGCTGGAAAAATCTCGCCGGGTATCACGTTTTGGCTCCTCAGCGAATCGGATCGTGAACGCTCACAAGCTTGGTGCCGTCCGGGAACGTAGCCTCCACTTGCATCTCGTGGACCATTTCAGGGATGCCTTCCATGACCTGATCCCGCGCCAGGACCTTGCCACTTCCGGACATGAGTTCGGCAACGGACTTGCCGTCGCGCGCTCCTTCCATGACAAAGTCTGTGATAAGCGCGACACTCTCGGGATAGTTGAGCTTGACGCCCCTTGCGAGCCGCGTTCGGGCAACCTGCGCCGCAAGTGCGATCATAAGCTTGTCTTTTTCACGCGGCGTGAGATTCATCAGCTTCTCCCTTCGACGGCGGCCTCAGCATAACCACATTTTTGGCACTCGAAAAGGGCCGGGGCCGAATTCTCGGCTGAATTGCTCGAGAAAACCGCGCAACGCGAGCCTCAAGTCGGAGGAGACCTCCGCGGCAAAGCGCGCGACAATGAGACCGGCAAGCGACGTTCCGGCGCTGCGGCACTCGAGCGAAGGGGCTATGTCGCGCAAAAACTCCAGCCGTGTGTCAAGATGAGGTCCGAAATAGACTAGCGTTCCAAGGGCTTTGTAATTCGAAATCAGAGCCTTCCTGTGAAGGTGCGGAAACATCTCGTCCGTGACGCGGAAGCTATCCGCCCAGATTAGCCGGCCGTCTTTCTTCACCCGCCAGCCGTCATCAATATGCCCGCCGATCATCTCCTCGCCGTGCGCAGCACGGCCCAGCACAAGCCACTCAAGGGCCAGCAGCTCCGCTCCCGAAGAGAGTTCAATCTCTGTTTCCCGACTCAGGCGTCCCCAGTTAAATACGATTGTTTCCTGAGGGAGCCACGCGAGTTTCGCGCCCTCGCGCGCTGTCAGTTTTGTCTTAATGCGCGCCGGCTCGTTCAGCGCCCGGTATATTTTTTCGGCGGCCTGCGAGGTCACCGCGATGGAAGCATCGGCTAGCGCCATGACATCGGATTCGAGCCGGTCTCCGCCGGCGACACCTCCGGCAGTGTTTACAAAAACCGCTTCTTCTAACGCACCACCGCCGGTTCTTGGGAACAGGATGCGAATGGGAGACCGTTGGAAGACATCCATGATGCGGTTACCTTTTTCAGAACCGCTCACTACGATCCGGCCAGAACCTTCTGCTCGCTGCAGATCCTTATCGCACGGATTCGCCGCACGCCATTCCGGCGAACCGAGCGCGTTCAAATCGTCGGCGAGATCAGACGGTGACGTTGCGTCGAACATCGGCTCCCACCAGCTCGTCAGGTCATCCGGAATGGAGGATTTGCCTGTTTTCAGGGCGATTGTCCATGCTAAGCAGGTGGCAATGCAAGTCTCGCGATGGTGCTGAGCCGCTCGTGTAAGCAATGGAAGCCGTCGCGTGTGGCGCAGCAGCTCCCGGGACCGGGCTCTTGATCCGACACCCAAGTCGTGTGCCGGGAGCGGCTGTTCGTCACATCCGCTTTGTGCGAAATCAGAATCCCGCCAAACCCTCCGGGCTGTTGTAAGGAATCGCCACGCTGGTGACCTCCTGAAGCGAACCGTCTGGCTTCGTGGCATACCCCACCAGTTTCGAGGCGTTCCCGTAGATCTGGTAGAAAAAGGCGCCATCCGGGGAAACCCAGCTATCGCTCGGTCCGCTGCTCACGTCTCCACAAAGTCCCCGGAACGTGCCATCGCCCTCAACTTCTGGGCATGCAGGATCTTTCGCGACTCTGATCTCGGGGCCGTCGATGCGGAAGCTGGTGACATCGCTGTAGCCAAAAACCGTAGCGTACAAAAATCGGTCATCGGGGGAGACGGATAGCCAGCAAAGCTCAGCGATCGCGCCTCGCCTTGTGTCGATCGGTACGACCTTGTCGACGCCAATTCTGCCGTCTTCGTCAATGCGGCCCAAGCTGACTCCGTCACCGACGGCGTATGCGATGATGAACGTATCCGGCCGGTTGTGTAGGAAGGCGATGTAGAAAGGAGAACCGCCCCCTCCGTCCTGGAACGAGGGGTCGCCGAGCGTGCCGTTTGCATTCACGCGGAAAACAACGATGCCGTCGGGATCCGGCGCATTCGAGGCGACCGACCGTAGTTTGCCATCTGGTCCTGGCACCCAGAGAATTGGTGAACCGTCCGGATAGGTGCCGGAGATCGCAATGGGCAGATCGAAGGTAGTGCCGACAAGGAGAAATTTCTCATCGGGCGAGAGCACACCCATAGTTGGAACACGGTGTTGTTTCTCCGGTGTGTTCGCCGTGTATCGCTCCAGGCGCGGCGTGAGCTTCCCATCGCTTGAGACTGACATGAGGCGGATATGATCGGGTCCGAAGGAGTGGACCACGTAAAGCGTGCCTTTGGACGGAGAATATGCCAGCGATTTGGCAGTGCCGCTCTTTCCTTCTACAGCGTTTCCGGTCGGCTTGGTGTCGATTCGTGTGAGCCTGCCCTGGTCGCCCACACTGAAGCTGGAAACCGAATTGTCTCCGCCGTTTGTGGCAAATAGATACTTGCGATCTGGTGACAGGATGACGCTGGCGGCGCCCTCAAAGGAATTTGGTGCGCTGGCTTGCCCGCTGATCGGCTTGAAGGTCCCCGAACCGGCACCCCCGGTGGCTACTCGCTCAACCTCAGTAAGCGTCCCGTTCGCAGACCGACGGTAGTGGATGATGGCGTTCTTTACTTCGTTCGTTTGCATGTAAAGATGTCCGCCACTACCGTTCGAAGAACTCATCTCTCTCGACATACCCTTCTCTGTTTCCTTTGCCATGCTTATTTCTCCTTTTTGTTTCGTTGAAATCAGATCCGATCGAATCCGGGCTTTCCCTCGTTTACTCGAGCCCCAGGCTGATAGAAATCTCGGTGCCTAATACCCCTTCTTGTCGCGCAGTAGCGGATAGAACTGAATCCATGTCATGTCGGTTTGGGCGACATTGGCGATATGGCACCCTGCGCATTGGGCGACAGACGATTCTGCGGCGGTCTCCGAATATGGCAATGGATGATGCCCAAAAGTGAAGAACCCCCAGTTGTTCGTCTGAGCGAAACGCTTGCTGTCTTTCACTGTTACGTCGATGCCGTTGTATTCGCCGTTGAAATATCCCCTTCCGGATGGTTCAGTACGGGAACCGTCCGGAAACGTGGGATTAAGGACCCGAGTGAGTTCTTTTACAATGACCGTCCCTTCGGGAAAGGAGCCCGTCTTCAGGTACGCATCGACGTTCTGCTTTTCTATGTAGACATGATGATACTCAGGGAAATTCGCTTTTCCGTTGTTGAGGGCGTTGGGCGTCAACGGAGCACCCACAAAGACCCACGCACGATATCCGGTCGGCAGCTTCAACTTGCCATCCGAAGCGAAAACTGCCGTGGAGTGTTGCGTCTGAGCTGAAACCCGGTTTGTGTTGAACAGGAACGAGCTGCCAACCGCTCCTGCGATGAGCACCAATAGACCTAGATACTTATGCATCGCCCAACCTCCCTTGAGTCTTCGAAAATCGGTTTCTGCGGTGCCGCTTACTTTGAAGCGAGTACTGGATAGCCTTGCACGTAAACCCAGTCCGTCGTCTTCGCGGGGATATGGCAGCCCAGACAGTCTTTCTTGTAGTCAGTTGCGACCTGCTTATCGGGTGCGTCAGACTTGAAGAGCGCCCATCCCCATCCATCGCCCCACAGCGGATTCCCGGGATAGCGACCTTTGTCGTCCTTGATCATCACGAACCAGACCTTCGTTTTCGACGCCCAATGTGCATCCCCGGTCGTCATTTGAGCGTGATCAGTAGCAAAGACTTCTTTCACCAATACGGTTCCATCCGCGAACTTTCCAGCCGTGCGGTAATATTCAGCCGTGCCCGGCGGCGCGTACGTGTAGTGCATCTCGGTGTTGCCGTTGAAATCGACCGGTGTATACACTCCAAGCGCCTGATAGACATCTCTAAAATCAGCCGGCTTGCGAATGTTCCCGGTCTTGTCTACCAACTCAAAACCGTTGTAAGTGTTGCTGGCCTGTGGTTTGACCTGTTGGTAGCCGGCCAAAATAATCAGTGCGAGAATGACTGCTGAGCTGCCTAATTTCATATCCATTTATCCTGCCTGTCGGTTTCGGGTACGTGTGCGCCTCGAAGCTGTCGGTGCTCTTCGACATACTGTTTGCCCGTCTCCGCCAGATTGAGAAGTTGTCGATTCACATTCATTGGCACTTCGTCTCATTGCAAGCGTTGCGCCAAACAAAAAACCTCTTGTTTTGCTTCGTCAGACCATTGCGAAGCCATGGGAAGTGTCGAGAACGTGTCGAAAAATGACGAAGTGATGTCTCCATGTCGTCGAGTGACGCTACTTCGACACGCAATTGAATGTGGGACGGAGATGCTCGCCGAAGAAGAAAATAGTGATCACTCCCAATCAAATGAGTAATCCAAACGGTCCACTGACGCGGACTCACAGGTAAGAGAGAATCGGATTCACAAGTGGTCTGACAAGGATTGCGACAGCAAGCGCTAAGCGTAGATTAGCGGCGCGGCTCCTATTGGAGTGGTTCACTTCATCTAGATTTCATTGGACGACCGATTGCCATAAGTGCTCACTCTCAAAATTCGCGTTCGGGCCATTTGTGTCCAGTTGCCGCACTGGTCGCGAGATCCCGAGCTTCCTCATTTTGGAAATCAGCGTGGTCCGTTTTAATCCCAGGCGAGAGGCGGCACCCCGAAGCCCTCCCAGAACCCAACCCGACGCGTCTAATGCCCGCAAGATCGAGACTCGTTGCGAATCCCGGAACGTGCTGTTCCGCACAGATAGCAATGCGGCGACGTCCATCGTTGTCGGATTCGCTCCTAGCAGGTTCCCGTCCGGCGGAGGCAAAGGATTCGCAAGCACTCCGTTCTCTGAGAGGATTACCGCGCGTTCGATTAGGTTTTGAAGTTCTCGCACGTTCCCAGGCCAGGAATAGGAGGTGAACGCATCCAAGATTTCTTTCGGAATGTTGCTGATCGGCTTTCCCATGCGCTGGGAAAACACTTCGACAAAATGCGAGACCAATAGTGCAATATCGTCGCGCCGTTCGCGTAGCGGCGGCAGCACAATCGGAAATACATTTAAGCGATAATAGAGATCGCTGCGGAACTGCTTCCGTGTAACCATTTCGCTGAGATTGCAATGGGTGGCGGCAACCAGACGAACGTCAATGCGATGGGTCTTGCCGCTTCCCAAACGTTCGAACTCTTTTTCCTGCAGGACGCGCAACAGCTTCGGCTGTAAGGCCAGCGGGATATCGCCTATTTCATCGAGGAACAGGGTCCCTCCGTGAGCCATTTCGAAACGGCCAATTTTTTGCCCAAAGGCCCCGGTGAAAGCGCCCCTCTCATACCCAAACAGTTCGCTTTCCAACAGGTCGAAGGGAATGGCCGCGCAATTCAGTTTAATAAAAGGGCGTCCGCACCGTGGGCTGCTCTTATGAATGGCCTCCGCAATTAACTCCTTGCCGGTGCCCGTCTCTCCATGAACCAGCACTGTGGCATCTGTTGGTGCCACTCGTTCCACCGCCCCGAGCATCGATTTGAGAGCTGCGCTGCTGCCAATAATTTGTTCAAACCGGTGCTCACCATGGCGCTGATCGAACGAAACACTCGCGCTGGAATTTTCCATATGCCGCCCCCGTTCCTCCAAGCTCTCCGGTAGTCAGTTGCTCGGCGGTTCATTTTGTGCTTCGAACAGATAGTGGAATGGACTCAATGCAGCGTGCTACCCCAAATAGTCGGAAAGCGACCCTAATACATCGGCGGAGGAATTAGCCCCACTTTAGTAGGAGATGGAATCTTCAAGAGGAGATCCAGCTTTGCTAGAACTTTGTAGTTTCGATGTGTTTTCTTCCGAACAGTCGCGCATCGATCGACCAAGCACCAGGTCCGATCATTGCTAACGTCGCGCTAAGCGCTGCCAGAATAATGGGAATCCAAGTATCGATGCCGCGAGAGAGAACGACCCAAACCTCGATCAAGCTAACCAGCGTTCCTGCTATCGGGGTCCATAGACCCACTAAAATAAATATGGATAAAGCGGCTCCGAGGAGTTCCGGCACAGCTGCTGACGCGGGCGCTTCCCTAAGGCGGGCTAACGCACAATAGATAAGGAGCGCCGCAATTAGCACTCGTTGGGCTAGAAGGCCTCTACCCGGCCAGCCGTTGGCGAAATTCGAGAACAGTCGTTGCAGGGATATGGCCTCTGCTTCGACAGGTAAGGTAATTGCAAAAAAAACGAAACGGTTGAAAGTAGGGATGGGCGATCCGACTTTTGGGGGATATACAGCTCGATTGCAGACTTATAGCACGATGATCCCTCGCTTTAGCGCAATCGTCACAGCATGGGCGCGATCGTTGGCGTCAAGCTTAGAGAGTATGTTCGTGACATGGCTTTTGACCGTCGCCTCGCCAATCGAAAGCTGATCGGCGACTAGCTTATTGGAGTTTCCTGCGGCGATTAGCCGCAACACGTCGATCTCCCGCGAGGTCAATTCGTCATCTGCCGCGTGCTCCGCGAGCGCGGCTGCGATATCAGGCGGTATTCTTTTTTGTCCGGCATGCACGGCGCGAATGGTCTCGAGGAGTTCTCGGTGTACGTGCCCTTTCAATATGTAACCCCGGGCGCCGGCTCTGAGGGCCCGTAAGACTTGAACGTCACCTGTATACGTCGTGAGGACAATGATCTGGGCATCAGGGAACTCACTCAAAATACAATCGATGGCCTCTATTCCGTTGAACCCGGGCATCTGAATGTCCATCAGCGTCACGTCCGGGCGATGTAGTCGAAAACTTTCGATAGCGTCCCGTCCGTTCGACGCCTCCGCAATCAACTTCATATCCGGCTCGGCGTTCACCAGTGCCGCGATCCCTTTACGAAGCAGCGGATGGTCATCGACGGCAAGAATTCTGATGAGTTTTCGGACGGTGTCCATGAGTTCACACGTTGCGGAAGAGCCTGAATCTTGGCCGCTCCTTCGACTTCTCGTAGGCAATAGAAGCCGGAATCGTTAGCTCCACTTCCGTGCCCGCCCCTGCTTCGCTCCAAAAATCGAGGCGCGCGCCGATTTGTTGCGCCCGTTCCCGCACGCCGC